>Ga0302311_10000119_pt1 | contig 93889 bp, 89 predicted proteins | sample III_Palsa_N1_3_FD_200449 | JGI IMG/M metagenome (GOLD analysis project Ga0302311, IMG submission 200449) | Peat permafrost microbial communities from Stordalen Mire near Abisko, Sweden - III_Palsa_N1_3 | ecosystem: Environmental > Terrestrial > Soil > Palsa > Peat permafrost | place: Sweden...
GACGGAGCCGAATCCCTCGTCGCCCGGCGGGCCGGTCTGCGCAGCACCGACCGACGCCATATCGGACTCTCGCAGCGCGCCTACGTCGACGGCATCAAGGTCGACGACGGCGAGGCGACCATCTGGTTCGACGATGACCTCTATCCCGGCTACGGCTGGATGTTCCCGATGGCCGACGGTCGCGCCAACGTCGGCGTCGGCATGCTCAGCGAGACCTGCCATCGCCAGGGTCTCTCCGTCCCCAAGGCGTTCGCGGCCTGTATCGAAAAGTTGCGGATCCGCCATCCCGGCTGCGGCGGCGTCCGCGTCGCCAGCCGGCCGCTGGGCGGCATGGTCAAGATGTACGGCGGTATCGGGCCCAATCACTTCGACGGCGGCCTCCTGGTCGGCGACGCCGGCTCGTTCGTCGACCCGATGACCGGCGAGGGCATCACCCAGGGGATGGAATCGGCGCTCATCGCCGTTCCAACCCTGCTGGCCGCCCTGGAAGCCGGGCGCTTCGACGTCGCGCAGCTGAGCGGCTACGAGCGCGACTTCCGGCGCTATTTCGACCCGACCATGCTGTTCCTCGACCTGTGCGCGGCGATGATGCGCAACTGGCACTTTCGCGATTTCTGGCTGCGGGCCACGTCGCGCGGCTTTGATGAGGCGCGGCTCGATCCGGACTTCGCGCGGGTCTCCGGGGCCGGCTTCGGCGGCCTGAACGTCCGTCCCCTGGCCATCGTCGAGCAAGTGTGGACGCGGATATTCGCCCATGTCGGGTCCGGCGGCTCGCGGGCCATCGTCGATCTGATGAACGGCCGGGCCGGCGCCGGTCTCTCCGGCGATCTCGCCGCCTGGGAGCGGGGCTGGCGCCAGTCCCTGACCGCCGACCCGGCCTGGCACTTTTCGTGGATGGCCGACGTGGTCAAAAAGGCGGTGCTCTTGCAGCCGACGCTCTGGGCGCGCGATGCTCCGAGAGTTCCGGGGCCCCTCGCCTTCATCGGTTCCGAGAAGCTCTAGAGGAGGCGCACATGGCGAAGGCCGCGAAGCAAACCAAAGCGCCAGCGGCGCCCACGGTCGCGGTGGTCGGCGGTGGCCTGGCTGGCCTGACCAGCGCGCTGCACCTGGCCAAAAGCGGCTTCGACGTCACGCTGTATGAAGCCGCCGAAATCCTCGGCGGCAACCTCTCGTCTGAATACGTGAACGGCGTCTACCACGACGTCTACCCGCACATGTTCAGCCCCTGGTACACGAACTTCTGGAACCTGTTCGAGAACGACCTGGGTCTTGGCAGCCGCGACGAGCATTTCGAGCCGCGCTGGGGCGTCAAGCTGCTCAACAAGGACACGAACGCGTTCATCGAGCTCGAGAACGCCACCACCGTAAAGGCCATTCTGAGCAACCTCCGCTCAGGTTTGGCGTCGTGGCCCGACCTGTTCCTGCTCGGCTTCTCGATGATCGACCTGGCGGCGACGCCGTTCGACCGCAACAGCAGCGACGAACTCGAAAACCTCGACGTCAACGGCTTTATCTATTCGCGCGGCTACTCGACCCAGTCGGTCGCCAGGCTGCAGAACTATATGCTGATGGTGATCTGGTCGATCCAAAGCGAATTGACCTCGGCCTCTTCCTATCAGGACTTCATCAAGCACACGATCGCCTTCCCCGAGAAGACGCCGTTCTGCTATCTGCTGAAGGGTCCCCTGCAGGAAAAGATCATCGACCCCTTCGAGCGCAAGCTCGGCGAATACGGCTGCAAGATCATCAAGAATACCAAGGCGGAACGCATCGCGCTGATCGGCAGCGGGGCGGTCGACGGCCAGATGATCGGCGGCAGGCCGCAGATCAAGACGAAGCGCACCGACGGCCCCGATCAGCGCGACGCGCCCGCGGAAGGAGTCCCCACCTTCGACTATCTGGTCCTGGCGACCACGTCGGAGGAGGCGGCGCGACTGGTGCTCGAAGGCAAGCATGGCGAGCGCATCGTCGATGTCGCGCCGCACCTGGCGCAGCTGCAACGGCTGCGCAGCGAGTCCATCCCGGTGCTGGATATCTACTTCAATAAGAAGCTGCCGGACGTGCCCAAGGAATTGTTCGCCCTGGCCGGCTCGAAGGAGAGCTATTCGAAGCGGGACTCGGTGGCCATCGAGGCCGCCGATTGCGACATGACCGTGCTGGATATCTCGCAGCTATGGGCGGGCGACCCCAACATGGACGGCTGTACGGCCTTATCCGTGGCCGCGTCCAATCGCTACGCCCTGCCCGGCCATGCGCGCACCGAGTTGGGTTTCCTGATGATCCAGCACCTGCACAGCTATCTGCCGATGTTCGAGCCCGGCAAGCATTGGGGCGACAAGACCAGCGACATCTGCTGGGAGAAGACCCACGTCCGCCTCAACGACCACCATCAGGTGTTTCTCGACGAAGTCGGCAGCTGGAACGTGCGGCCGGACACCGCTCACCCGCTGTATCTGCCGGATGTATTCTTCGCCGGCGATTACTGCCGCACCGACGTCGACATGGCGACCATGGAAGGGGCCGTCCAGAGCGGGCTGCTCGCCGCCCAGGGCGTCCAGGCGCGACATGAGCTGGTCTCGGGCAAGCTGCTCGGCGAGCCGATCACGACAGCGGCGCACGAGATCTACAGCGACGCCCACTTCCTGGCGGTGAAGCTGGCGCTGCTGCCCTTCGCCTACGCCGCCACCGCCCTGTCGGCGCAGATGGACCCAGGGCCGCCGTTGAAGAACGGGGAAATGGCGGCCAACGCCTACTCTCCCAAGACCTATTCGCTGTTGCTGCCGCTGGCCTTCACCCTCGACTGGTGGAAGACCGCCTACTGGCTGGCGCGGCGGCTGACCCCCAGCAAGTCCGGCCTGGGCGCCTCGCCCCCCGGCGGCGTCGACGGATTCATCGACTACATGAGCGAGGTGGCGGCGCAGGCGATCGAGGCGGTGACGGCGCCCCCGGGGCCGGAGGGCGCATTCAAGCCCGGTGAGCGCTTCGCCAAGGCGTTGAGCGCCTTCACCGATCAGGCGTGGCGCACGGCTCGCACCGCCTTTCCCCAGACCGCCGACTCCGCCCATCCGCCCGGCGAGCCGCGCCGCCGCTGGCGCGCGAAGGCCTAGCCCGGATGAATTCGTCGCTTACGGCCGACATCGTCGCCGCGCTCGGCTTCACGCCGGAGATCGAGCGCGTCCGGGAGATGCTGGACGGCTGGATCGCCGGCGCCGACGCCGAGATGCAGCCGCTGCTGCGCTGGCAATTCGTCGCCAACTCGAAATACTTCCGACCCCTGACGATCTTCAGCTGCCATCGCGCCACGTCGGGCCAAACGACGCCGGAGCAGGTGATCCGCTCGGCGGCCGTCCTGGAGATGATGCACAACGTCTCGCTGATCATCGACGATATCCTCGACAAATCCGACGAACGGCGGGGCAAGGCGACCCTGCACCGCAAGTTCGGACAACTGCCGGCCTTGATGGCGTCTGGCTACATCGTCGCCGACGGCTATCGGATTTCCGCCGACGATCCCTACGACATCGCGCTGTTCTCGGAGCTGCTGCGGCGGCTGGGCGTCGCCGAGTGCCTGCAGTGGCGCCTGCGGCGCCAACCGCTGAGCGTCGACGACTGGCTGGAGATCGCCTCCGAAGACACCGGCTCGATGTTCGAGACCTGCGCCCGCCTGGCGACGCGCGACGATACCCTGCGCAAATTCGGGATGCTTCTGGGCGTCCTCTATCACGGCTGCGATGACGTCGGCGACGTCAAGGGCCTGGAATCCCTGGGCGGCGGCGGCGAGGAGGACCTGCGGGACGGCATCCTCACCCTGCCGGCGTCGCTGGCCATCCGCGACCCCGAGATCAAGACGCTGTTCTGCAAGCCGGATCCGTCGCCGGATGAACTGGCGAAGATATCCGCAGCGATGGTCGCGCAGCTTCCGGCCGCCGAAGCGCGGCTGGACGAGATCGCCGCGGAGGCCAGGTGGGAAGCGCATTTCCATTCCGCCGATCCGACCACGCTGCTGGCGCTCGTCGATCACACCCGCGAGCTGTCGCGCCGCTGACGCCTCAGGACCAGCCGAGTTCGGCGGCCAAGGTCGTGATCTCCCCGGCTTGGGCGTCCGCGAGCAGCGGGGCCACCAGCTCGCGCCCCGCCGCGGCGGCGCCGCGATCGACCAGCAGACGCGCCAGGGCGGCGGTGGCGCGCCATTCCCAGGCCTTGGCGCCCATGGCTTCAGCGACCGCAATGGCTTCCCGATAGTCCGCCTCGGCCGCCGCCCCCTCGCCGTGCGCCAGCAGAAGTTCGGCCCGGGTGACGAAGGTGAACGGCCGAAACACCCGCTCCTGCGGATTGACGGTCAGCGCCTCTTCGAGGGCCTCGAGCGCTGACTCGTACTCACCGGCGAGCGCCCGGACCTCGGCCGCCATGGTCAGGCCGAAGGTGAGGCCGACCTGGGCGCCGGTGGCCTCGGACTTCGCCAGCCACATGAGCTGCAGTCCGCTCGCGGCCCCGCCAAGGCGGGACCTGGCCCAGCCCAGCGTGCCGCGCGCCAGTTCGCGGGCATAGCTGAGGCCGTTTTCCTCCGCCACGGCCAGAAGGCGTTCGGCCGCGGCCCCGGCCCGCTCCGGATCGCGCTCGCAGACATGCAGCAGGCCCTGAAAATGCAGGGTCATGGCTAGGTCGTAGGGATGCTGGCTGCGTTCGGCCATGGCGGCGGCGCGGGCGGCGCGTTCCTGAGCCTGGTCGCTGTGGCCCAGCGACCAGGCCGACAGGCTGGCGACGCCGATGCTGATGATGTTGTTGCCAGGCGCCTGCCGGGCCCCCGCCTGTTCGATCAGCGGGCTCATCAGCGCGAAGTGCTCTTCTACGCCGGCGAGGTCGCCGGTGTAGAAGCGGGTCTGCAGCTGGGCGTTGTGGGCGAAAATCAGGCGCTGGGGGCTCTCGCCGTCACTGCGCGCCAAGTCCATGACATGGTCGGCCAGGGCCGCGGCGCCGGCGTAGTCGCCGGTGGTGACGGTGGCCTGCCAGATCCGGCCTTCCTCGCGAATGAGCTGCGCGACGCTGCCGGATTTCTCGGCCAGGGCCTTGGCGCGCCCGGCCGCCTCGACCGTCTCGGGGGCCGCGTAACCGCGGGTCATGGCCAGGACGCGGGCCAGCTGACTGACGAGCGCCAGCTCCTCTGCGTCCCGCTCCGGCGAGGCCTTCTCGCCCAGCAGGATGTCCACGGCGCTGCGAAAGGCGCCTTCCGCCTCCTTGAACGCGCGCCGTTCGAGGGCGCTTTCTCCTGCCGCCTTCCAGGCGGCGACGGCCGGGGCCGCCTCCCCGGCCGCGGTCCAGTGGCGGGCGAGGACTTCCGGATGCGCCGTCCCGAAGGCGGCGAACCTGGTGGCGATGGTCTGAGCGATCTTGGCGTGGAGATCGCGCCGGCGGCTCTTGAGCAGGGCGTCGTAGGCGGCGTCCTGCATCAAGGCATGCTTGAAGAGATAGTTGGCGTAGGGCGGCAAGCCGCGGGCAAAGATGACGTCGCCGTCGGTCAACGTCGACAGGTCTTCCTGCAATTGCCGCTCCGGGAGAGACGAGACGGCCGCCATGAGTTCGTAGGAAAACTCCCGTCCGATGACAGCGGCCAGCTGCGCCGTCTCCTTTGCGCGCCCCAACCGATCGAGCCGCGCGGTGAGGGAATCGCGCAAACTGACCGGGATGGCGTGGACATCGACCTCCGTGTGCGCCTCGGTCATCAGCCGGGCCAACTCCTCGGCGAACAAGGGAACGCCGTCGGCGCGCTCGATGATGCTTTCCAAGAGTGCGCTCTTCAGTTTGACGCGTTCCAGCAGTCCCTGGATCAGCGCGCGCGTATCCCGGTCGGCGAGGCGGCTGAGGGTGACCTGGGCGTGATGGCCTCTGGCCGGCCATGGCGTTCGGAAGTCCGGCCGCGCGGTCAACAACAGGAAGAGCGGCGCCCGGGCGCCTTGTTCGACCAGTGTCTGGATGAGCTCCATCGTCGATGGGTCGACCCACTGCAGATCCTCGATGACGATGATCAGGGGCTGGCCGACGGAGGCGCTGAACACCCACGCGGTCAGAGCCGCGAGCAAGCGCGCCCGGCGCTGATCGGGCGCGAACATCAGCGGCGCATAGCCCTCCGGCGGCGGCAGGTTCAGCATCTCGGCGATCAGCGGCACCGCCTCACTCAGCTTCAGGCCGGCCGGGGCCAGCGCCTGCTCCAGCCGACCGACGCGCGCGGCGCCGTCTTCGTCGCTTTGCCAACCCAGACCCTGCTCCATCATGCGGGAGACGGCATGGAACGGCGTGTTGGCGAACAGCGGCGCACCGGCGCACTCGATCCACAGATGCGGATCGGCCTTGATGCTATCGCGGAACTCTTCGATCAGCCGCGTCTTGCCGATCCCGGCTTCGCCCAACAGCAGGACCGATTGGCCCTCGCCCTGGCGCACGCGGCGCCCGCGGCTGGCCAGCAGATGGCGTTCGTCTTCGCGGTCGACGAACGGCGAGGTTTCGGCGGCGGTGAAGCCGCGGGCGCGGCCGCTGGGAAAGCCGGGGCGGATGGCGCGAAACAGGCGCGGGGCCTCTTCGAGCGCGGGCGCTTGATCGACCTCTTCGACCACGAACAGGCCCGAGACCAAGTCGTGCACCACCCCGCTGATCAGCGTCTCGTCCGGGGCCGCGGCGCCCTGGATAGCTGCGGCGGTTCGGGGCGCATCGCCGAACAGGTCGACGCCGTCGCCGTCGCCCTTGGCGACCACCACCGTGCCGGCGTGAATCCCGACCCGCACCTTCAAACGGTCGCCGGTCGTCAATTCCTCATTGAGGCCGGCCATCGACTGGACGATGGCCAGACCGGCGCGAACGGCGCATTCCGCAGCGTCCTCGCGCGCCTCGGGATAGCCGAAATAGATCTCGAGCCCGTCGCCGGGAGAGCGGGCGACAAAGCCGCCCAACCGCTCGGCGGCGTCCCGAGCCCGCTCCTGGAAGCTTGTGGCGATGGCGCGCCACCGTTCGGGATCGAGCGAGGCGAAGCGCGCCGGATCGACCAGGCCGCAGGCCAGGATGGTGACGTGTCGGCGCTCTCCGGCCTCCGAAGCTTCGTGGCCGGGCCGAACCTGCGGCGAGGCGGCGGCAGGCAGGGCGGCGCGCACGGCCGCGCTGACGAGGGCGGCAACCTCGTCCTGGAGCGCAAACGAATCCGACGCATCGCGGTCGAAGCGCTCGCCCCAGAGCGCCGCGCCACTGGCCGTGAGGGTGAGTTGGACCGAGATGCGCGCCTGTTTTCCCGCGCGGCGAACAGCGCCATCGACAATGTGGGTGGCTTTGAGAGCCTCGGCGGCCTGGGCCTTGGCCTCCCCGCGAAACCGCAGGCTGGCGGTCCGACCAATGACCTTGAGATCGCCGCCGGCCACGAGGCCGTGAATGATCTCCTCAGCGAGGCCGTCGGCGAGGGCCCGGGTCTCGGCGTCGGGCGGCTGAGGGTCAAACGGCAGAACCGCGAGCAAGGTCTCCGCGGCTGGCGCCCGTACGGGCGCCGTCGGCCTGCCGGCTTTGCCGGTCACCAGAAGCGCCACGCCCGCAACCACGCGCGACCAACCGGGATGATCGCCATCGCCCGTCCAGCCGCTGAGATCCGCGCACTGGATCTGGTCGAACGGCAAGGGAAGGCTGATCTTGTCGAGGGTCAGCTGAACGAGCTTGTCTTCCTCGCGGGCGCGGTTGGCTTCCGCCCGAACCCACTGCGAGCGAGCCGCCTCGGCCGACCACAGGACCACCACCGCCCGGGCCGAGGCCAGCTGTTCTTCGATCACGTCGCCATAGGCGCGATGCGACGGCAGATCCTCATCGAACCAGACCGAATAGCCAGCCTGGCGCAGGGCGGCGGCGGCGGCCCTGGCCTGGCGCTCGCTGGTGCGGGCGTAGGAGATAAAGACGTCAGGCATCCCGGCGAAAGCCCTTGGCCAGGAGATAGAGTTCTGAACTCTCCGAGCGGCTCGCCTTGGGCTTGACGTGCCGGACCTCGGCGAAGACCGGCTTGAGCCGCGCTGTCACCTCCGAGGTCTCGCCGCCCTGGAACGCTTTGGCCAGGAAAGCGCCGCCGGGCTTCAGGGTCGCCAGGGCGAAGTCGGTCGCCGACTCGATCAGGGCCATGATCCGCAGGTGATCGGTCTGGCGGTGGCCGGTGGTGTTGGGGGCCAGATCGGAGAGGATGACGTCCGGCGGCCCGCCCAGCGCCTCGATGAGGCGGGCCTGAACCTGTGGATCGGTGAAGTCTCCCTCAAGGATGGTCGCGCGCTCGACCGGATCGGTGGCCAGCAGATCCACGCCGGCCACGGCGCTCGCGCTGCGGGCGACCACCACCTGCAGCCAGCCGCCCGGCGCACAGCCGAGATCGAGCACCCGCGCGCCCGGTCGGATCAGGTGGAAGCGGTCATCGATCTCGATGAGCTTGAAGGCGGCGCGCGAGCGCCAGCCCTGCGCCCTGGCCTCGGCGACGAAGGGGTCGGCCAGCTGCCGTTCCAGCCAGGCGCGCGAGGAGGCGGTGCGCTGCTTGCTGGTCTTCAGCCGTTCGGGCTTGACCCTGGCCGGGCCGCCACCGCTGGGCGGCCGCACCATGCGGCGCTTGGGCGGGTCTTCGCTCATCCGCGGACCTCGCGCTTGCGCTGGTCGGCCATGAGCGACAGCAGCAGACCCTCGCGCAGGCCGCGGTCGGCCACCCGCACCCGCTCGCACGGCCACAGCTCCTGGACCGCCTCCAGGATCGCCGCGCCGGCCAGCACGAGATCGGCGCGGTCGGGTCCGATGCAAGGCTCGGCGGCGCGTTCGGCAATGGTGAGGCCGGCCAGTCGGTGGGCCACGGTCTGGCAGTCGGCGCGGGTGAGCCACAGGCCGTCGACCTTGCTGCGGTCGTATTTAGCCAGCTGCAGGTGGAGGCCAGCGAGGCTGGTGATGGCGCCAGAGGTGCCCACGAGGTGTGACCTGCCGGCTTCGAAGACGGGCGTCAACGTGTCGGCGCCGCGGAAGCCGGCGATCTCCGACTTGAACGCCTCGATCATGGCGCGAAAGCCGGACAATTCGGGGTCGACCGCGGTTGGGAAGCGCTCGGCCAGGGTGACCACGCCGACCGGCGCGCTCAGCCAGGCGGTGACCGGCGGACGCCAGTAGCGCTGTCGACCGGGATCGAGCTCCAATCCGCCGCGCAGGTCGAGCCAGGAGAGCTCGGTCGAGCCGCCGCCGACATCGAGGATCAGGGCCGCTTCGGCGGTGCGGTCGAGCAGGTTGAGGCAGCCGGCGACCGAGAGACTGGCTTCCTCGGCCGGTGTGATCACGGACAGGCGAAGCCCGGTCCTGGCTTCCACCTCGGCCAGGAACTCCGCGCCGTTGGCGGCCGAGCGGCAGGCCTGGGTGGCCACCGCTCTGACGTGCGAGGCGCCGCGGCGGCTGATCTTGTCGGCGCAGACGCCGAGGGCGGCTACCGCCCGGATCATGGCCGGCTCGCCCAGCCGGCCGCTCTGGGCCAGGCCCTCGCCCAGGCGGACGATGCGCGAATAGGAATCGACGATGCGGAACCCCCGCCCACGCGGCGTCGCCACCAACAGGCGGCAATTGTTGGTTCCAAGGTCCAGCGCCGCGTACACCTCGCCCTCGCGGCGGGGGGGCGCCGACGCAGCCTGCGCCTCTCTCATCCCGTGCCCAAGTCAACCCGACTCGCCCGCGGCGGGCGCGTCTTTTCGTCGCGGACTCTAGAACATGCGCGGGGCCAGGGGAAATGCCGACGGCGCGCAAATGGTCTTGATTCTTAAGGAAACGTTAATTAAGAGGCCCCCGCTCCCGATCCTTGGCATGGGCTCCACGCCGCGACCTGCGACAGGCTGCGACAGTGCGCGCGCTTGTCAACCGTAGCCTTACGTCTAGGAATTCAGTGTCCGTTCAGCATTCAGCGTGCAAGATGACCAGTATGAACATGCGTTTCGCCAAGTTCGCTATCGGCCAGGTGGTCAAGCACCGGATCTTCGAATTCCGGGGCGTGATCTACGACGTCGACCCAGTGTTCGCGAATACGGAAGAGTGGTGGGAAGCGATTCCCGCCGATGTGCGGCCGACGAAGGACCAGCCTTTCTACCATCTATTGGCCGAGAACGATCAATCGACCTATGTCGCCTATGTCTCCGAACAGAATCTTCTGGCCGATGAGACTGGCGAGCCGGTCGGTCATCCGCAGGCCGGATTGATCTTCGAGAATTTCGAGCCGGGCCGCTACCAGCTTCGGCCGCGCGTCACTCACTGATCAAGTCAATAGCTGCGGCGCCAGCGGATCGAGACCTGCGAGTCTCCCTGGCTGCCGAGCTTGCCGACCAGCGAGAAGTGTTTCTTCACTCGCCACTCCAGCTGGGCCCCCTGGCCTTCGCGTCCGCCGCCGATGAGTTCCACATAGAGCCGGTCGGTGATGTACTTGCCACCGGAGATGGTCGTGCCGGTGACCGCGTCCTGAGCCACGGCCAGGCGATCGAGATGCGCCAGGCTGCGAAGCCCGCCGATCAGGTCCAGCCCGCCGCCGCCTGAGAGGCCGGCCACGGCGGATGCCAGTTGCGCCGCCTCGATTCCCGAGAGCTGGGAGGCCGACGCGCCGAACAGCACCTGCGAGAGGATTTCGTCCTGTGGCAATGAGGGTGTCGACGACAGCTTGATCACCGGCCGATCAGCCGTGCCGCTGATGCGGATGACCGCGGTCAGGGTGGGGTTGTCACGCGTCGCCGTCAGGTCCAGGCGGATGGTCTGGGCCGTCGAGCCCAGATGCACGACGCCGCGGTCGTCGAACTGGAACCGCTGGCCGGCGAAATTGTAGTCGCCGCGCACCACCCGCGCATCGCCGGTGAGCATCGGCGCCGCCAGGGTTCCACCGACGTGGGAGTCGAGCGACAGCTCCAGATTGAGCCCGCGGCCCCTCACGAAGACATGGCCCGGCGCTCGGATCGAGACATCGAGGGCGACCGGCGCTTCCTTGGCCGCAGCCGGGGCGGCCGGCTGGTCGTCGAGTTCGTCGGGCCGGTGAATCTCCACGACGTCCATGGGCGTGACGCCGCTGGCCACCGGCGGTGTGGGCGAGATCAGGGCGTCGTCGATGCCGAGCGTGCCGGTCAGCTTCACCTTGCCATCGGCTGCGCGGTTCACCGTGAGCTCGCCGGAGGCGGTGGCCCGGGCCAGATCGGTGTCGATCAGACGAAAGTTCTTCAGCTCGGCGCGGAAACTCGAGGCCCCGTCGCGGGCGAGACTGGCCCGGCCCTGGCCGCTGATCTGGCCCTTGAGGCCATCGTCGGCGGTGAAATTGCTGATGTCGACGGCGTTGTCGGCCAGGGTGGCGCGCAGGATGACATTGCGCAGATCGAAGCCGGAGTCGGCGTCGGTCAGGCGGCCTTTGTCGAGCGCCACCTGGCCCACGGCCCGTGGGTCGGCGAGCGTGCCGGCCAGGGTCAGATCGGCGTTGACCTGACCGGAAAGACTGTTGGAGCCGGTCATCACCAAGTCCCACAGCGGCTTGATCTCGCCGTTGATGGTGAAGCGACCTGACAATGGCCGGCGGCTGTCGAAGCCGAAGGCGAACGGCTCGGCCGAGGCGTGGGTCGGCAGGGCCAACTCGCCCGCCGCCTTGAGCCCGGCGCTGTTGCCGAGATCGAAGCGGACATTCATCACGTCGCCCTCGAGCTGCGCCTTCACCTCGCCGTTGACCGGCGGCGCGCCGCGCAGGTCCCGTCCGCCAGCGCCGGAGAGCCGCAGGTCGACGCCGCCGGTCAGGCGCTCGCCATGGCCGGAGAAGGCGAGATCGCCCGAGAGTTTGCCGACGTAGTCCTGGTCCAGCAGCGACATGTCGATGTCGGCGAGGCTGGCCTTGATGTTGGCTGCGCCGGCGTGTTGGGTGATCTCCATGTCCGCATGGCCGCCGCCGGCCCCGATCGAGGCGTGGACATCGAGGCCGGCTTTTCCCCAGCTCGCTTCGATCGGCCGCAGCGTGTGGAAATCGGCGCGATGCAGGCGCCCGGAGCCCGCAAACGTGGCCGTGCTGCGCGCGCCTCCGACCAGCACCAGCTCTCCCCCGCCGTTGAGCCGCCAGGCCCCGGCTTCCGAAGGACCATTGGCGACGATCTGGTAAGGCAGTTGGCGCAGCGGGCCGTCGCCAGTGAGGTTCAGGGACTTCACGCGCACGCCGCTGCCGGCGAGTATCGCCTCGCCGACGGTCAGCTTGATGTCGGCTCGCGGGCCGCCGGCCGCCTCGGCGATCTTCACGTGGCCCTCGGCCCGGCCCTCGGCCAGCAACAGGCCCGGGCCGGCGGCGACGGCGAGGTCGGCGCTGGAAGGCGCGCCGTCGCGCAGGGCGACCGCGCCATGGGCGGTGACGCCGCCGCCGCTCATATCCAACCCTGAGAGGTCGAGGCCGCCGTCCTGAAATCGGAAGGCGCTCTTGGCCGCGGCCGGACCGTATTGGCTGGCGGCGGTGAGCGCGACATGCCCGTCGCCGCCATCGGCGGCGCGCTGGAAGGTGAGCGCCAGATGGGCGTCCTTCAACGGCAGGCCGGGAGCCGCGATCGAGGCGAAATCGGCCAGGATGTCGGCTCTCGGCGCCGCCAGAGAGCCCGAGAGGTCGCCCGTTCCTTTGGCGGCGCCGTCGATCTCGACCGGTCCGAGCGCCAGGGGTCCGTGGGCTTTCCAGATCAGCTTCAGCGCCAAAGCGCCATCGCCGCCGAGCAGCCCGGCGCCGCTCGCCTCCGCGGCGACGCCGGCGAGAGTCGCGGCCGAGATGGCGAGGCCACTCGGCGTCCAGCTGGCCTGGGCGGTGAGACGCGGGGCCGGACCCAGAAGTTGATCGGCTTCGGCGAGGCCGGTCTGAAAGCCGCGACCGCGTGCGTCGACGCCCAACGCCCAAGGCGCCTTGCCAGCCTGGCTGGCGCTCCATGAGAAGTCCACCACGCCCTTGGCGGCGCGGCTGGCCATGGCGAGGTTCGAGAAGCTGCCTGTGCCCTTGAAACTCAGGTCGCCCAGAATGCCCCGCGTTCCCGCCCCGGTGGCGGTGAGGCCGACGCCTTGCACCGTCGCCTTGCGGATCAGGATGCGGCCATCGGCGAAGCGGGTGATCTCGGCGGTGGCGGCGGGGCTCGAGCCGAGAAGCGCGGTCAGCAGGCCCTGGCCGGCGCCGCCCTGCCCTCTCGGCGCGACGGTGATCAGCAGATCGCGGCCGGCGGTCTCGACCGTGACCGGCCCGCTGACCTGCGCCAGCTGGTAGCCTGCATCCGCCATCTGGGCGACCTCGGCCTGGCCGGCGAACCGCCATTTCTGACGATCTCCGATCAGCAAGCCGGCGACATGGGCGGCGCCCATGTTGGGAAAGGGGGTGAGTGAATTGGCGTCGGCCACCCGGGCGTCGAGGGTGATCCCCTTGGGGCCGGCTTTCTGCACGCCGACATCGGCCTCGCCTCGCGCCGTGACCTGCGCCCCGCTTCCGGCCGCCGTGAGCGCGAAGTCGTAGAACCCGTCCGCCGCCTTGCGTCCGGTCACGTCGAACTTCGCCGATGGGCCGACCACGCCGCGCCAATGGTTGAGCAGCTTGGAGGCGGTGAGGTCGAGGACTCCCGTAGCCTCGCCGCCCGCCGCGTTCCATCGACCGCGAACCTGTAGGGGTGTCGCCTGCCCGGTCCTGGTGTCGACGAAGACGGCGCCCTGGCGTATCGAGCCGCCGCCCTTGGCCGTGAGCGTGAAGGCCCGGTCGGGAGCCAGACCGAGGGTCCCGGCCAGGGCGCCGCCCTGCGCCTCGACCGCGTCGGCGATGACGGCGAAGGTCTTGTCGCGCTCGAGATCTATGCGCGCCTTGAGGTGATCGCCGGCGTGCAGGCGGCTGGCGGCCGTGAGGTCGGCGCGGATCGCGCCCGAGCGCTCGAGATCGAACGAACCTGAGAGATCGTAGTCGCCCTGTCGGTAGGCGAACTCAGGCGTCATGAGCACGCGGGCGCTGACGGCGTCCACCCGCACCGAGACCGGCGGCCCGGCGCCTGGCGCGCCGCCTTTGGTCTGCGGACGATGGACGAGCGTGAGATCCTGCGCCTTGGCCGAGGCGATGCGGACGCGCCGCTCCAGGAGTTCGCCCGGCCGCCATTCGACCGCCAGGCCATGGGCGTCGAGCCACACGCCCTGTTTGTCGCTCAGGGTCAGCCGCGCCAGGCGAGGATCGCGCCAGGGATCGCCGGTCAGCCCCTCCACGTGCAGTCGGCCGGCAGAGCCCAGGTCGAGGCCGTCGAGGGCCTGCACGATCGCCCCCCGGCCGGCGTCGGTCGCCGGACCGTAGCGCATGCCCAGGGCCAGGGCCGCCAAGGCCAGCAGCACCCCGCCGACCATCCAGGGGGCGATGCGCCGGGGCCGGCCGCCGGGCTGCGCCGCCGCCGTCATCAAAAGCTCTGCCCGATGCTGATGTAGACCTGCACCCGCGAGTCGCCCTCGCGTGGATTGAGCGGCGTCGCCACGTCCAGACGCATCGGCCCGAAGCCCAGATTGTAGCGCACGCCGATCCCGGCCCCGAGGCTGCCGTCACGGAAGTCGGGCGTCTGGGTGAGGCCCACCGACCCCGCGTCCACGAACGCCACCAAACCCCATTTGGCGTTCAGGCGTTGGCGCACCTCGAAGGAGGTCTCGGCCAGCGACAGCCCGCCCAGGGGCTGGTTATTCGACAGCCGCGGCCCGACGGCCTGATAGGCGAAGCCACGCACAGATCCGCCGCCGCCGGAGTAGAATCGTCGGTCGGCCGGCACGGCGGGGATATCACCGCCGAGGATCGACCCCAATTCGAAGCGGCCGGCGAGCACCGTGGAGTCATTGGCGCCAAACGGCAGGTAGCCGCTCACCTGAGCCGAGGTTTTGACATAGGTGACCGGCCGATCGCCCGTGACCCAGGTCGGTTCGGCGCGCACCTGCAGGCGCCAGCCGCGGGTGGGATCGAGCACGTCATTGGAGCGGTCGAGCTGCAGGGCGATCAGCGCCGTGGGGATGAGCAGGTTGAGACGCTGACCCACCGGGGTGCCTTCCGGATTGATCGCGGTGGTCTCCGAGAGTGAGACGTAGTCGAGATAGGCGCCGAGCGTCAGGAACGTGGTCTTGGTCCAGTGCCGCTCGACGGCGGCCCGCACGCCGCCGCCGGAGTCGTCATAGGCGGGTGTGCGTTCATTGAGCCCGTCAATGCCAACCTTGAGCGTCTGGTCGGGGCGCAGCCAGTCGGGCAGATCGAGCTCGAAATCGAGCACCTGCTGGATGTCGTAGATTCGCGCCGTAACCGTGGCGGTGTCGGCGTAGCCGAGCAGGTTGTAGTGGATCCACTTGCCGTCGACGCCCGAGCCCTCGATCGTGGAGTAGGCGCCAAAGCTCGATCCGCCCATGGCGACCGAGGAATCGAAGCCCGCGCCGGCCGTGGTGGAATAGGCGGCGCCCAGCTCGATGGTGCGACGCGGCCGCTCGCGCAGGTCGACATCCACCGGGCGCACATCTCCCACGGCCTGGTCGGGCGTCGCCAGGGTGGCGGTGGCGGAGTCAAAGACCCCGGTGTCGGTGAGGCGTCGCTCGAGCCTGGCCAGCTTGGCTGGACGGTAGATTTCGCCCACCTTCCAGGATTTGAGGCTTCGAATGAAGTCCGGCCGCGTCCGGCCGCCCGGCTTCAATCGGAGCTCGCCGAGACGGACGACGCCGCCCGAGCGGATCCGGAACGTGGGCCTGAGGGTGTGATCGGCATGATCGACAATTACCTGGCGGGTTTCGGCCGCAGCGTCGGCGTAACCCAGGTTGGAGAGCGCCACCACGGCGCGCGCCTCCGCGGACACGACGTCGGCCGCCCGGCCTGGCGCGCCGTCCTTGAGATCGAGAGCCGAGACGGCGGCGCTGCCCGCGCTGGCCGAAGGCGCGGCGCCGACCCACTCGATGGTCGGCGACGCCACATTGAACCGCGGCCCGGGGGTCACGGTGACGATCGCCCGGGGCGGATCGGCGTCGCTGACGTCCGACGTCACCTCGGATTCGTAGTAGCCCTCCGATCGCAACAGGGCCGTGGCGCTGGCGGCGGCGTCTTTTGCCCGTCGGCGGGCCTCGACGCGGGTGGCGGGCGCCGTCTTCACCTCGCCGATCGCGTGGCCGATCTGGCCGCGGAGTGTGCGATCCATATCGCCGTTGAGCTGAGCGGTGGGCTCGGCGAGGACGCAACCGGCGATGGCGCAACAGGCGATAGTAGCGGCCAAAGCGAGGTCGAAGCGTTGCAATCCGGCGACTCCCGCGGCGCCCGGTCTCTCTTAAGCAAGCGCGCCGCAGCTGTCATGGGTTGCAGGCGCCCAATCGGACGGCGCCCCGGCGCCACCGGTCACGCGCGGCTTGCGGTTCGGCGCGCCGCGTGTAGTCGTGGGGGGACGCCGCCCCCAAGGAGCTCAAGACGCCGCACTCGTCCATCCAGGAAGCCGCGCCAGCTCACTCCGAGACGGCCTATCTGCCGGGCGAGGCGTATGATGAGATGTTCGCGCCCGGCGGACTGACGCGCGCCAACTACCGCCTGCTCGACCAGGACATTCAGGCCTTAGGCGCTCAGGCGCTTGCCGACCGGCAGAAAACCCTGGAGCGCTCGTTCCTGCTGCAGGGCATCACCTTCACGGTCTATGGCGCCGGCAGCACCACCGAGCGGATCATCCCCACCGACCTCTTCCCGCGCATCATCCCGGCCGCGGAGTGGGCCAAGATCGAAGCCGGCCTGATCCAGCGACTCGCAGCGCTTAACCTGTTTCTGGCCGACATCTATGGCGATCAGCGAATTCTCGCCGACGGGGTCGTGCCGCGCGACCTGATCCTCGGATCGCCCGCCTATCGACGGCAGATGAAGCACCTGTTCGTGCCCAACGGCGCCTATGTGAACGTCTGCGGCTCCGACCTCATCCGCGACACCCACGGCGAGTTCCTGGTGCTGGAGGACAACCTGCGGGTGCCCTCGGGCGTCTCCTACATGCTGGCCAACCGCGACGCCGCCCGGCGGACGTTTCCGCACACCTTCCGGGAGGCGCGAGTGCGCTCCGTGGAGCGTTATCCGGATCTGCTCCTGTCAACGCTCAAGAGCATGGCCGACCGGTCCAATCCGCAGGTCGTGGTGCTCACCCCCGGGGTCTATAATTCGGCCTATTACGAGCATGCCTACCTCGCCCGGCTGATGGGCGTGCCGCTGGTGGAAGGCCGTGACCTCGCCGTTCACGACAACCTCGTCTACATGCGCACCACCGCCGGCCTGCGACGGGTCGATGTGATCTATCGCCGCGTTGACGACGACTTCGTCGATCCGCTGGCGTTCCGCAGCGACTCCGCGCTCGGCGTCGCAGGCCTGTTCAACGCCTACCGCGCCGGTCAGGTGACCATCTGCAACGCTCCGGGCACGGGGGTGGCCGACGACAAGGCCGTCTACGCCTATGTGCCGGCGATCATCCGCTACTATCTCGACCAGGATGCGATCCTGCCGAACGTCAAGACCTTCCTCTGCCGCGAGCGCGCCGAGCTCTCCCACGTGCTCGCCAACCTCGACAGCCTGGTCGTCAAGGCGGTGGGCGCCTCGGGCGGCTACGGCATGCTCGTCGGCCCGCACGCCAGCGCTGTTGAGCGCGAGGCCTTCGCCGAACAGCTGAGAGCCAATCCCGACAATTACATCGCCCAGCCGACCATCCAGCTTTCGACTGCGCCGTGCCTGGTGGACGGCCGGATCGAGCCCCGGCACGTGGACCTGCGGCCGTTCATCCTCTCCGGCGAGAAGGTGGTCGTGACGCCTGGGGCCCTCACCCGCGTGGCCCTGCGCCGCGGCTCTCTGGTGGTCAATTCCAGCCAGGGCGGCGGCTCGAAGGACACCTGGGTCCTGGCCGGCCAGGACGGCGACGCGCCATGATGCTCGCCCGCGTCGCCGACAGCCTCTACTGGCTGGGTCGCTACGCCGAGCGGGCCGAGCATCTCTCGCGTCTGGCCGTGGTGATGCTCAATGCCGCCCTGGACCAGACCGACGCGGCCGCCGCGCGCATCGCCCTGGCGGCTGTCGGCCAGCCGCCGCTTGACGGTGGCGAGGCCCTGGATGCGGCCAAGCTCCTGGTGCTGGACCGCAACAATTCCATCTCGGCGGTGTCCTCGCTGGCCAGCGCCCGAGAGAACGCGCGCCAGATCCGCGACCAGATCACCACCGAATCCTGGGAGCGACTCAATATCCTCTACCTGCGCGCCACCGGCGTCGGGGCCGAGGCCGCCTTTGCCAGCGACCCGGCGGATTTCCTGCAGCGGATCATCGCCGACCTGCACCAGTTCAAGGGCGCCGCCGAAGCCACCATGAGCCACGGCGATGGCTGGCGATTCATGCTCACCGGCGTCTACATCGAGCGCGCCCAGCTCATCGCGCGGCTGCTCAAGGTGTGCTTCGACGAGGCCACGCCGGTGGATGACCACGTCGCGCTGGTGGGTCTGCTGCGCATGGCTTGCGCGCTGGAGCCCTACCTGCGCGCCTACACGGCGGACATCGACGCCCGCAACATCCTCGAGTTCCTGATGTTCGACCAGGACTTCCCACGCTCGGTGCGGTTCTCCACCGAACGCATGCAGGAGTGCCTGGACCACCTGTCGGGTGGCCACGAGCCCGGCCGGCACGACCCCTTGCGACTGGCCGGACGGCTCAACGCCAAGCTGGCCTACGCCGACATCGACGAGGTGGAGACCGGCGGCGCGGGCGCGCTCCTCACCGCCGTATCGGCCGAGTGCTCTGCGATCCACGCGGCCATTTGGGAGACCTTCGTGGCCTACCCCCTGGAGACGAGGCTGCCTGCCTGATGCGCTACGAAGTGCGACATGTCACCGAATACCGCTACGACGAGCCGGTGCGCGAGAGCGTCATGGAGCTGCGCATGCAGCCGCGGCACGCCGCCGGCCAGGGACTGGTTAGCTTCGAGGTCGAGATCGCGCCCCACGCTCAGGTGCTGAGCTACGTCGACGGGTGGGGCAATCTCGTGCACCACTTCGATCTGCCACATGCGCACGATACGCTCGACATCTTCGTCCGCTCGGTGGTCGAGACCTATAGCCACCCTGCGCCGCCGGCGGTTGAGGCCGACGCGTGGGCCGCCCTCGCCTCCGAGACCATGCGCGGCGAGTGGTGGGACTTCTTGACCCTGCATGGCTTTGCCGCCGAGACGCCGGCGCTGCACGACTTTATCGCCGCTCGGAGCCTCAACGCGCTCAAGACACTCGATCCGCTCTCGGCGCTGAAAGCCCTCAACCGCGAGTTGTACGAAGCCTTCGACTACGAGGCCGGCGTCACCGAACCGGACAGCCCCATCGATCATGCGCTGATCGAAGGCCGCGGCGTCTGCCAGGACTTCGCCCACATCATGATTGCAATCTGCCGGCTGTGGGGCGTGCCGGCGCGCTATGTCTCAGGCTATCTCTACACCGACCAGGATACCCACGACCGCTCGACGCCCAACGCCACCCACGCCTGGATCGAGGCCTTCCTGCCCTCGCTCGGCTGGGTAGGTTTTGATCCGACCAACGACCTGATCACCGGCGAGCGGCACCTGTCGGTGGCGATCGGCCGCGACTACGCCGACGTGCCGCCCTCGCACGGCGTCTTCAAGGGCGAGGCCGAGAGCCGACTCTCGGTCGGTGTCTCGGTGCACCGAGCCAGCGAGGTCGGCTCGGAGCTCCCGCGCATGGGCGCGCCGGCCCTGATCGCAACGCGCCGCCGGCCGGGCGGCCCATCCCTGCTCGCCCAGCACCAGCAGCAGCAATAGGCGCCGAAATGACCGTCCACGCAGTGGCGATCGCCGCAGCTGTCAAGGTCCTCGACGACTTCATGACCGCCTTCAACGCCCGCGATGTCGCGGCCTGGGACCGGACGTTCAACTTTCCGAGCGTGCGGCTGGCGTCGAACCGGCTGGTGATTCTGCGAGCCGGCGATCACAAGCCCGCGATGTTTGGCCAGGGCGCGCTATCCGACTGGCATCACTCGGCCTGGGAGCGGCGCGACGTCATCCACGCTGGCCTGGACAAGGTGCACTTCGACACCCGCTTCACCCGCTACCGCGCCGACGGCTCGGCGATCGGCGGCTTCGATTCGATCTACGTGGTGACTTGCGAGGACGGTCACTGGGGCGTGAAGGCGCGGTCTAGCTACGCGCCCTGACGTCTGTAGGCCACGCGCCAGACGGTGAAGCCTACGGCGGCGCCAGCCATGGCGACGAAGGCGGCGTCCTCGAGCGCCTTGGTCCAGCCATGCGCAGTCAGGGAATCGTCGATCATGGTCAGCCCGCCGCGGTCGGCTTCGGTGCGGTGTTGGCCTGGACGCGGAATCCCCGTCAGCAGGCCGGTGGCGAACGCCAGCCCGGCGGCGGCCAGGATCACCGCTCGCCAGCCGCGCCAACCGTGGTGGTGAAGCAGCCACCAGGCCGGCGACCCAATCATCAGCAGGCCCACGAGCCAGCCCATGAAGCCGCGCAAGAACATGGTGGGGAAGAGCCGCCCGAACGCCGCCCAGGCCTCCGGTGGGCTCAACGCCAGCGCAATCGAGGCGGCGAGGCTGACGCACCCTAACAGGGCGCCCAGTAAGGCGCCGGCCAGCAAGGCCACGCCGACGCGGCGGCGCGTGACGTCGTAGTCAGTGTTCATCTGCACGCAGCCGGTCAGTTCCGCTTACGGATGATGACCGGCAGGGTCTCGTAGCCCTTGATGAAGGTCGAGAAGGTGCGCTCCGGCTCGGCGATGAGCTCGATGGCCGGGAAGCGCTTGAGGATCTCTTCCCAGATGATAGTCAGCTGCAGCTCGGCCAGGCGATTGCCGACACAGCGGTGGATGCCGAAACCGAACGACAGGTGCTGGCGCGGCCGCGGTCGGTCGATGACATAGGCGTTCGGGTTGTCGATCACCGTCTCGTCGCGATTGCCCGAGACGTACCACATGACCAGCTTCTCGCCGGCCCGGATGGTCATGCCGCCGAATTCGACGTCGCGAACGGCCGTGCGCCGCATGTGGGCCAGGGGCGTCTGCCAGCGGATGGTCTCGGAGACCATCGACGGAATCAGGTCCGGCCGGGCGCGCAGCAGATCGTACTGCTCGGGGAACTTGTTGAGCGCATAGACCGAGCCGGAGATGGTGTTGCGGGTGGTGTCGTTGCCGCCGATGATCAGCAGCACGAGGTTGCCGTGGAATTCGTGCTCGTCGAGGTTCCGCGTCGCCGCGCCGTGGCTCAGCATGGAGATGAGGTCGAAGCTCGGGGCCCCGGCGGCCCGCTCGGCGCGCAGGGCGTCGAAGGCGGCGAAGCAGGCGGCGATCTCGGCCTGCTTCTGCTCCCAGCTCGTCACCGGGCCGTGACCGACGCTGTTGGTGAACACATCCGACCAGTGGGTCAGGCGGCGGCGCTCCTCGAACGGAAATCCGAACAGCGTGGCCAGGGTCATGGCCGTCAGTTCCTTGGAAACCAGGTCCACCCAGTCGAACGGCTCACCGATGGGCAGCGAATCGAGAATGACCCCGGCCCGCTCGCGGATCACCGGCGCCAGGTTCTGCAGGTTGGCCGGCGCCACCACCGGACTGACGGTCTTGCGCTGCTCGTCGTGGCGCGGCGGGTCCATGGAGATGAAACTGGGCCGCGCCGGGCGGCGGCTATCCTCCTCGGCCTGCTTGAGGCTCTGCAGGACGATGCCGGAGGCGGAAGAGAAGTCGTGGTGGTTGGTCTCTGCCGCCACGATGTCGTTGTAGCGGGTCAGCGACCAGTAGGAGCCGTACGGACCATCGGGGGTGAAGTGAACCGGGTCCTCGGCCCGCAGCCGCTCGAAATAGGGCCACATCGCATCGGCCTGGAAAAGCTCCGCCTGAGCCGGGTTGAGGGTCTCAAGCGGCTCTGACCAGGCCCGCGCCCGGGCGGCTTCGCGGATGTCGATGGCGGCGTCGTCCATGCCGTCCTCCCTCGGTTCGGCCTGAACTTAGGGCGCGCGCGGCGGGGCGTCGAGGCGCGACAAGCTTGCGAAGCCGGCCGCCGCGCCATAATGGTCCGCCGCCCCGGAGCACGTCAGCGTGCTCCGGATACTAAGAATCGAGCCCGTTCTTGTCGCAAGCTCGCGCTTACGGTTTACGGAACGCGCTCAGGGGGCCGGTAGCTCAGCGGTAGAGCACCCGACTTTTAATCGAGTGGTCGTGGGTTCGATCCCCACCCGGCCCACCATCTCCCGCCGCAAGGCGGCCTTGCCGCCGCCCAAAAGCCGACGCTAGAACACCCTCATGCGCATGCGCCTGGCTGTTCGCGGACTGACGGCGGTGCTGCTCACCGCCGGCGCCGCTGCGGCCCAGAACGCCAGCTATCCGATCTGGCCGCCGGCGGGGCAGTCGGCGGCGTCCGTCACCCCTCAGACCACCGAGCCCGGTCCGCCCGCGCCGCCAACCCCGGCGCCTCAGGGTCAGCCAGTGGACTATGGGGCCAGCGCTCAGGAGGCGCCCAACGCCGCCGAGCTCGGTGCGCCACAGAGTCCGCAGCTGGTCACGCCCGGCCAGGAGGGCGCCAAGAGCCTGACCACTGCCGCCGAGGCGCCCCTGCATGAGATGAATGTGGTGCGCGAGCGCATTCCACCGGTGCTGCTGGCCTCGCTCGCCGACCCCTACGCTTATCCGCAGCCCCTCACCTGCCAGACCCTGGCCGAGAGCATCGAGCGGCTGACCGTGGCGCTCGGGCCGGACTTCGACGACACGACGCCCAAACCGAAACACAAGATCGCGGGCAGCGGCGGACTGGGATTGCAGCTGCTTTCGGGCTTCGCCGGTAACCTGCTGCCCTACCACGGCTATGTCGGTGTCGTTTCAGGATCCTCGAAGCACGACGAACTCGTCATCCGCGCGCTCGGGGCCGGCGCGGCTCAGCGGGCCTACCTGAAGGGGCTGGGCGAGGCGCACGGCTGTCCCGATCCCGCCGCCCCGCACCACAAGGCGGTGTGGGCCCCGCCGGTCTATGACGGACCGGCGAGGCCGCGCTATCCGATCGGCCCTACGGCGAGCCGCTAGTAGAAGACGCCATACTCGGCGTCGACCACCTGGCCCGTGGAGATTTGCACGAGCAGAAGGTCGTTGCCGTAGCGCACCCACTGGTAGCCCCACGGCGGGGCCTCAAAGCCGAGCGCCGCATAGCCGGAATACCAATAGGCTTGAGAGAGGAAGATAGCCGGCAGGATGCCGCCGACCGACCAGCGCTGATAGCCGTAACCCGATGGCCACCGCCAGGCCGTCCCGCGCACGCGCCGGCCGTTCCAGCCCATGTAGCCCGGACGGCCCACGCCGGGGCGATAGCCGGGGCGACCCGGACGATTCACCGGCGGGGTCGGACGATTGCCGCCCGGACGACCGGGGTTGGGTCGGTTGCCACCGCCGCCGGGGTTGGGTCGAAAGCCGCCACCGGGGTTGGGCCGATTGGCGCCCCCGCCCGGGCCGCCCGGCCGGTTGCCGCCGCCGCCGGGGTTGGGCCGATTGGCTCCCCCGCCTGGACCGCCTGGCCGATTGCCGCCGCCCGGTCGATTACCGCCGCCGCCGGGCTGTTGCGGGCGACCCTGGCCGGCCTGTGGACGACCGGGCCTCTGGTCCGGTTGGGCCGACAGGATCGACGGAGCGAGTAGAACAAGGCAACTCGCGGCGATCAGAAATTTCTTCATGAATTTCTCTCCCCTGAACCGTATGGCCGCGCATGGTGGCGCTCCAAACGTCCGTCTTGTCAACGCGTAGCAGCGTGACCGGTTCAACCGCCGTGACGAGATGCGAAGTCGCGCCGGAAAGTCTCGAAGCGCCGTTCGCCGATGGCTCGGCGCATCGCGGCCATCAGATCCGCGAAGAAGGCGAGGTTGTGCCACGAGAGCAGCACCTGGCCGAGTAGCTCGCCGGACTTGAACAGGTGGTGCAGGTAGGCCTTCGAATAGAGCGCGCTTGCTGGACAGGCGGAGGCTGGGTCGAGCGGCGCCTCGTCATCGGCGAAGCGGGCGTTCCTGAGGTTGAACACGCCCTCCCAGGTCCAGGCCTGGCCGTGGCGTCCCGAGCGGGTGGGAAGCACGCAGTCGAACATATCGACGCCGCGAGCCACGGCCTCGACCAAATCGATCGGTTTGCCGACCCCCATCAGGTAGCGCGGCCGCTCGGGCGGCAGCAAGCCGGTGGCGAAGTCCAGCGTCTCGCACATGGCCTGGTGGCCCTCGCCGACCGCCAGGCCACCGATCGCGTAGCCGTCGAAGCCGATCTCCTGCAGCCGCTCACTGGATTCGCGCCGGAGCGCCTCGAAGGTCGAGCCTTGCTGGATGCCGAACAGCGCCTGGCGCTCGCGCGCGCCGAACGCCGCCTTGCACCGCCCACCCCAGCGCGCGGAAAGGCGCAGCGCCTCGGCCGCGCGGGCCTCCTCGGCCGGCCAGGCGACGCACTCGTCCAGCTGCATGACGATGTCGGCGCCGAGCAGGTCAGCCTGGATCTCGATCGAGCGCTCCGGCGAGAGGGCGTGGCGCGAACCGTCGATATGGCTCTGGAAGGTGACGCCCTCCTCGGTGACCTTGGCGATCTTGCCGAGCGACATGACCTGGAAACCGCCGGAGTCGGTGAGGATCGGTCCCTCCCAGCGCATGAAGCGGTGCAGGCCGCCGAGACGAGCGACCCGTTCCGCCGTGGGCCGGAGCATCAGGTGATAGGTGTTGCCGAGCAGGATTTGGGCGCCGGTCTCCCTCACCTGGTCTGTGGTCAGCGCCTTGACCGTGCCGGCCGTGCCCACCGGCATGAAGGCCGGCGTTGCGATGACCCCGCGCGGCGTCTCCAGGCGTCCGGTCCGCGCCGCACCCTCCGTCGCCTCGATCCGGAACGGGAAGGCGCCCATCAGGCCCGCCACAGCAGCGAGGCGTCGCCGTAGGAATAGAAGCGATAGCCGGTCGCTATGGCGTGGGCGTAGGCGCGTTCCATGACCGCCTTGCCGGCGAAGGCGCAGACCAGCACGAACAGCGTCGACCGCGGCAGGTGGAAGTTGGTCATCAGGGCCTCGGCCGCCCGGACCCGGTAGCCCGGCGTGATGAAGATTCGGGTTTCGCCGGCGAAGGGGCGAAGGGCGCCATCGGCGTCGGCGGCGCTCTCCAGAAGGCGCAGGCTGGTGGTGCCGACGGCCACGATCCGGCCCCCGGCGGCGCGCGCGGCGTTGAGCCGCCCGGCCGTCGCGGCCGTGACCTCGCCAGACTCCGGATGCATGCGGTGGTCCTCGAGGCTCGCCGACTTCACCGGCAGGAAGGTGCCGGCCCCCACGTGCAGGGTGACGAATTCGATCCCGATCCCGGCCGCGCGCAAGGCCACCAGCAGGTCAGGCGTAAAATGCAGGCCGGCGGTGGGCGCGGCCACCGAGCCGGAGACGCGGGCATAAACAGTCTGGTAGTCGGCGAAGTCCTGGGCGTCCTCGGCCCGTTTGCCGGCGATGTACGGCGGAAGAGGCATGGCGCCGTGCGCCGCGATGGCCTCGTCGAGCGCGCCTGACGTCAGATCGAACTCCAGCTCCACCTCGCCGGCGTCGCCCTTGGCGGCCACGTGGGCCTCGAGGCTCGCGAGCAGGCAGACATCGCCGCCGGCATGGCCGAAGGCGATGCGGTCGCCCACCGCCAGCCGCTTGCCGGGCCGCGCCAGCGCGCTCCAGCGCGATGGCGAGAGCCGCGCCAGCAAAGTGGCCTCGATCCGCGCCTGGCCTTCGCCGCGCTTGCGGACCCCGGCGAGGCGCGCGGCGATCACGCGCGTGTCGTTGAGCACCAGGACATCGCCGGCCCGCAGGCGCCCCGGCAGGTCGGCGACGAGGCGGTCGGCGAGCGCTCCGCCCGGACCCACTTCCAACAGGCGGGCCGAATCCCTAGGCGACGCCGGACGCAACGCGATGCGGTCTTCGGGCAGCTCGAAGTCGAAGTCGGCGATCTTCATGGCTCAGGCCGCCTCGATTGCCCCGACACGTTGTCCTTCTCCCCCGCGGACGGGGGAGAAGGAAAAATCGGCGGATGACCTCAGCCAACCTTCATCGAGACGATCTTGCCCGGGGCGCGCGGCGGCTCGCCCTTGGGCAGGGCGTCGACATGCTCCATGCCGTCGGTCACCTCGCCCCAGACTGTGTATTGCTTGTCGAGGAACGAGGCGTCGGCCAGGCAGATGAAGAACTGGCTGTTGGCCGAGTTCGGGTCGGGCGTCCGAGCCATGGAGCACACGCCGCGGACATGCCGGGTGGCGGAGAACTCGGCCTTGAGGTTGGGCTTCTGCGAGCCGCCGCGGCCGGTGCCGCTGGGATCGCCGCCCTGGGCCATGAAGCCGTCGATGACGCGGTGGAAGACCACGCCGTCGTAGAACCCCTCGCCGACCAGCTCCTTGATCCGCTCGACGTGCCCAGGGGCGAGATCGGGTCGAAGGCGGATGGTCACCGGGCCGGAGTCCAGGGTCATGATCAGGGTTTCATCGCTCATGGCGGGTTCTCACTTCACTTGGGATGGAATGTCGATATCGCACGGCGTGACGCCGACCACCTTCTCGGCCTTCACCCGGGCGATCTCCGCCGCGAGCCAGGGGCTGCGGGTGTCGACGACGCGGACGGTCGGCCGCTGGGCGGCGGGCATGTCGGCGGCCATGCGGACGGTCAGCATCTTGTCTTGCGGCGGGTCGACTGGTTCGCCGGTCTTGATCTGACGCACCACATCGAGGCCGGACACCACCCTGCCAACGGCGGTGTACTGGCCGTCGAGGTGATCCTGGGCGGCGCGCATCAGGAAGAACTGGCTGTTGCCGCTGCTGGTATCCTGCGCCCGGGCCATGCCGACCACCCCGGCGCAGAAGGTGGCAATGGCGTTGACCTTATGGTCGGCGGTGAGATCCGCGAGGCCGCCCTTCTGGCTCACCGCCGGCGCCGGGCCGATGAACCCGGAGTCGGCCTCGGCTTGGCTATCGACGATCGCCGCCATATCGGCCGGATCGTGGCGGAACGTGAACTCCGGCGGCAGGTTCGGCCGGGTCGAGCCCCCCTGACCGTTGTCCTGTGGATCGCCGGTCTGGTCCATGAAGCCGTCGATCACGCGGAAGAAACTGCGGCCGTTGTAGAAACCGGCGCTCGCCAGGGCCCGGACCTGGGCGGCGGAGGCGGGCGCTACCTGCGGCCAGAGCTCAACGAGGATGCGGCCCTTGTTGGTGTCGATGACCAGCAGGTTGGCCGGATCGACCGTCCGCAAGTCGGCGGAGGTTGGCGCGGCCGGGGCCGGGGTTGAAGCGGGGTCAGCGGCGGCCGCGCCAGCCAGAACGACGACGGCGCCGAGAGTGGCGGGTGACAGGGCTTGGAATTTCATCGCGCCCGTCTAGAGCACGCCGCGACCCGACGGAACCGTCTGATCGCGAAAGCGGGCTCCAAAAAATCAAAAAGTGGCCGGCGCGCCGGGCGCGGCAAGTCAGGGCGCGCCGAACTTCTCGACCAGCCGACGCGCGACTCCGGCCGGCACGAAGCGGCCGACGTCCCCGCCCATGGAGACGATGTCCTTGACCAGGCGCGAGGCGATGGCCTGGTGGCGCGGGTCGGCCATCAGGAAGACGGTTTCGATATCGCGATCCAGCTGCTGGTTCATCGCCGTCATCTGAAATTCATATTCGAAATCGGCCACCGCGCGCAGACCGCGGACGATCATCTGTGCGCCGACGTCGCGAGCGAACTGGATGGTCAGGTTCGCGAACGGCCGCACCTCGATCTCGGCGATCTTGGCGCATTCGCCAGTCTCTTCCCGGATGGTCTGAACGCGCTCTTCGAGTGAAAAAAGCGGGCCCTTGGCCGCGTTTATGGCCACGCCGATGACAAGCTTGTCGACCAGTTTGACGGCCCGACTGATGATGTCGAGATGTCCGTTCGTGACCGGATCGAACGTACCCGGATAGAGTGCGATTCGTTTCACGCCAGTCTCCTCCCCGCCGTGCGTCGAGATAAAATTGCTCCGTCAGCAGATCGTTATTCGTCTGACCTTCACACTTCCGACGGATCCGTCACAATATCGTCTTCCTCGTCGGAGCCCTCGACCCGCTCGACCGAGACCACGTGTTCGTCCTCGGCGGTGCGAAAGATGGTGACCCCCTGGGTGTTGCGCCCGACGATGCGGACCTGGCCCGCGGGCGTTCGGATCAGCTGGCCCTGATCGGTGACCAGCAGCAACTCGTCGGTCTCCTCCACCGGGAACGAGGCCACCAGCCGGCCGCCGCGCTTGGAGAGATCCTGAGCGATCAGACCCTGGCCGCCCCTGCCGGTGCGGCGAAAATCATAGGCGCTGGTGCGCTTGCCGAACCCTTCGGATGAGACGGTGAGGATGAACTCCTCAGCCGCCCCGAGCTCGGCGATCCGCTCGAGCGAGAGCGAAACCTGGCCCTCGGCCAGCACGTCTTCCTCGTCAGCCGGCGCGGTTTCCTCGGGCTCGTCGCCGGCGGCCGCCCGCATGGCGTTGGCGTGGCGCAGGTAGGCCGCGCGCTCGGCCGGGCTGGCGTTCACGGTCCGCAAGATCGCCATGGACAGCGCCCGGTCGCCGTCGAGCAGACGGACGCCGCGGACGCCGGTGGAGTCGCGGCCGGCGAAGACCCGTACGTCGCCGACCGGGAAGCGGATGCAACGGCCGGCGGCGGTGCTCAGCAGCACGTCTTCCGCGTCGGTGCAGAGCGCCACGCCGATAAATGAGTCGCCCTCATCGAGCTTCATGGCGATTTTGCCGGCCCGGTTGATCTGGGCGAAGTCCGAGAGGCGGTTGCGCCTGACGCCCCCCGAACGGGTTGCGAACATCAGGTCATAGCCGCCCCAGGTGGCCTCGTCCTCGGGCAAGGCCAGGATCGAGGTCATGGTCTCGCCCGGCTCGATCGGGAAGAGGTTGACGAGGGCCTTGCCGCGCGCGGTCGGCGCGCCCACCGGCAGGCGCCAGACCTTGAGCTTGTAGGCCTTGCCGCCGGAGGAGAAGAACAACATCGGCGCGTGGGTCGAAGCCGAGAAGACGCGGGTCACCGCATCCTCTTCCTTGGTCGACATGCCCGAGCGGCCTTTGCCGCCGCGGTGCTGCGTTCGATAGACGCTGAGCGGCGTGCGCTTGATATAGCCGCCGTGGGTCACGGTGATGACCATGTCCTCGCGGACGATGAGATCCTCGTCCTCGACGTCGGCGTCGCCTTCCACGATCCGGCTGCGCCGCGGCGTGGCGAAGGAGTCCTTCACCTCCACCAGCTCGGCCCTGACGACGCCCATGATTGCCTCGCGCGAGGAGAGCAGGTCGAGTCCGGCCTTGATCTGGGCGGCCAACTCGCGCGCTTCCGCGAAAATCTCGTCGCGGCCGAGGCCGGTGAGACGCGAGAGCGTCAGGGCCAGGATGGCGCGGGTCTGCTCGTCGGTCAGGCGCACCTCGCGGTCCTCGACCACCACCGTCCGCGGATCGGCCACCAGGGCGATCAGGTCGGCCATGTCGCCGATCGGCCAGGCGCGGGCGATCAGCCGCTCGCGGGCTTCGGCCGGATCCTTCGACGAGCGGATGATGTGGATCACCTCATCGATGTTGACCACGGCGATGGCCAGGCCGACCAGGACGTGAGCCCGGTCGCGCGCCTTGGCCAGCTCGAAGCGCGTGCGCCGGACCACCACCTCCTCGCGGAAGGTGACGAACTCCTGCAACATCTGGAGCAGGCCCATCTGCAAGGGTCGGCCGTGGTTGAGCGCCAGCGCATTGACCGGGAAGGCGGTCTGCAAGGGCGTGAATCGGTAGAGCTGGTTCAGCACCACCTCAGCGCTGGCGTCGCGCTTGAGTTCGACCACCACGCGCATGCCCGAACGGTCGCTTTCGTCTCGCAGGTCGGAGATGCCCTCGATGCGCTTGTCGCGGACCAGCTCGGCGATGCGCTCGACCATGGCCGCCTTGTTCACCTGATAGGGGATCTCAGTGATGATGATGGCGTCGCGGTCCTTGCGGATTTCCTCGATGGTCGCGACGCCGCGCACGACCACCGAACCGCGGCCGGTGAGCAGGGCCTGGCGCGCGCCCGTACGGCCCACGATCTCGCCGCCGGTAGGGAAGTCCGGCCCCGGCACGAGTTCGATCAGCTCTTCGGCCGCGATGTCGGGCTGGTCGATCAGCGCCACGCAGGCGTCGATGATTTCCCCCAGGTTGTGCGGCGGGATGTTGGTCGCCATGCCAACGGCGATGCCGGCCGCGCCGTTGACCAGCAGGTTGGGAACGCGGGACGGCAGGACGACCGGTTCCTGCTCCTTGCCGTCGTAGTTGTCGCGAAAGTCGACCGTGTCGAGGTCGAGGTCGGCCAGCAGGGCCAGGGAGGCGCGGGTGAGGCGGCACTCCGAATAGCGCATGGCCGCCGGCGGATCGTTGTCCACCGAACCGAAGTTGCCCTGACCGTCGATGAGCGGCAGGCGCATGGAGAACGGCTGGGCCATGCGCACCAGGGCGTCATAGATCGAGGCGTCGCCATGCGGATGGTACTTGCCCATCACATCGCCGACCGGGCGGGCCGACTTGGTGTAGGGCCGATCGGGCGTGTAGCCCTGCTCGTTCATCGAATACAGGATGCGGCGCTGCACGGGCTTGAGACCGTCGCGCACGTCCGGCAGGGCGCGGCTGACGATCACGCTCATGGCGTAGTCGAGGTAGGATTTGCGGACCTCCTCCTCGATGGAAATGGGCGTCACATTTCCGCGCCGGCCGTCGTCGGGCGGTAAGGGCGTCTTGTCGGTCAAGGTGGGGTTCGGCTACTCGTGATTCGGACCGCGCGTCCGGCCTCTGTTTCTATCAGCGCACGGGCGAAATGGCCAATCCGCGCATTCTCTCCCCCCATGAAACGGGGGGAGTACGCCCGAAGGGCGGGAGGGGGGCGGGGCCATGCGCCGGCGCTCATTCACCTGCCCCCTCCACCGCCGCCGAAAGGCCGCTCCACCCCTGCGGGGTCCCCCTCCCCCGTGAACGGGGGAGGAGAAGCTCAGAATGGAATCTCGTCGTCGAGGTCGGCGCTGAAGTCCTCGCGCGGACCCGAGCCACCGACCTTGGGGCCGGCGGCGGCGTAGCCGCCCGACTCCCGGTCCGCCACGCCCCCCTCCCCGCGGCCGTCGAGCATGGTCAGCTCGCCGCGGAACTTCTGCAGCACCACCTCGGTGGAATAGCGCTCGGCTCCGGCGTTGTCGGTGTACTTGCGCGTCTGCAGCGACCCTTCGAGGTAGACCTTGGAGCCTTTGCGCAGATAGCTCTCGGCCACCTTCACGAGATTGTCGTTGAAGATCACCACCCGGTGCCACTCTGTCCGCTCCTTACGCTCGCCGCTATTGCGGTCGCGCCAAGTCTCGGAGGTGGCGAGGTTCAGATTGGCGACACGGTCGCCGGAATTGAGGGTGCGGATTTCGGGGTCGCGCCCCAGGTTCCCCACCAGAATGACCTTGTTGACGCTGCCTGACATGTCGGCCTCCCGCGCTCGCCCGGCGGCCCCGGAGCCCGATGCGGTCGGACCATCCGACCGCTCTATCGTGCTCCAGACCTTACAGTCAGAGCGCGCTCTGATCGCAAAAGCGGTTCCCACTTTTGCGGAGCGCGCTCCCGCGCCGGAATCTAGGCGTTAGCCTAGCAGCGAATCCGCTACATGCAAGCAAATGTTCCGTCTTTGTTCCGGATTGTCCACAGGTGTCTTACTGCCCCTGTGGCATGGCCCCTGGCACCGCCAGGCGCCCGTCGCCGGTGCGGACCATGAATGGATACTGATAGCCGGCGTACGTCTGGGCCGTGAACACGCCGCGGCGGTCGATGAACAGGAACTGGCCCTGATAGGCGCCCGTGGCTTCGTTCTGCGGCAGACCCAGCGACTGCACACGGATGCGGTTGGACTCGAGCTGGGCGGCGCAATGTTCGAGGTCGGGCACGCCCGTGGCCAGGACATTGAACTTCGGCGGCGCATTGGCAGGACGCTCCATCTTCCAGCAGACGCCGACGCCGATTGGCGCCTCGATCTGCTTGTCGCACGCGGCGAGCGCGGCGCAGGACGCCAGTAGGGTCAGCAGGGCCGGACGCATCGTCCTCTCCTCATTCCGGTTGCGGGTCGCCGCAGAGCGCCGGTTGGTCGGGCAGCGCGTGGAAGCCGCCGCCGGCGCCCGCCATCTCCACCCGGCCCCCGGCGAGTCGCAAGGTGCGATCGCCCCACCGGCCATAGACGGCGCCGCCCGGGCGCAGACACTGGCCGGCGAAAAGGAACTGCACGCAGGCGTCGAGATCCATGCCGCCGGGCGCGCGACTCCAGTCGCCGCCGTCGTGCGACCAGCAGGCCCGCCCGTTGGCCGCCTCTGGATCGGCGCCGTCCTGGAGCGCGACTTCCATCGGCGGAGGGGGCGGGGGCGGTGGAACCGCGGCCACAAGGGCGTTGGCGGGCGTGGCGTCGGGCGGCTTCTCCACACCCACCTCCAACGGACCGGTGGCGACGCCGTTCCGGGCCGCGCAGTCGGCCACCCGCATCTCACCCACGAGCTTGCCGTTCACGTAACACTTGAGAGGTTGGGCCGCGTCAAGGGGCCGGGCTGCCTGGGCGCCCCTTTGGACGACAAGACCGGGTCCGGAAGCCTCGGCCGGCGGCGCGTCGTCGCCGGCGCGAAAGGCGGCGATGACGACAACGACCATGACGGCGACGATGACCGCGGCGCCGCCGCCGATAAGAAGCGCGCGCCAGTCTCTTGTCAGGTCCACGGCGCGTCGCGGCTTACTTGAATCGGTAGGTGATGCGGCCTTTGGAGAAGTCGTAGGGCGTCATCTCCACGAGGACCTTGTCGCCGGCCAGGACGCGGATGCGGTTCTTGCGCATCTTGCCGGCGGTGTGAGCGATGATTTCGTGATCGTTTTCCAGCTTCACCCGAAAGGTCGCGTTGGGCAGCAATTCGCTTACTGTGCCCGGTAGTTCGAGCAAATCCTCTTTCGCCATCAGTTCCTCAGGATCCTTGAATACGAACGACGGCCCGCGCGTTTCCGCTGCGCGAGCCGTGCGAAGTCGGATCATAGCGCATAAGGACCGTTGAGGTCGATGGCCGCCCTTGGTATCGCGCCTGGGGGGCTGACGTGAAGGAGCCTTATGGCCAGGTGCGCTAGGTTGCTCGCCCCCCTCGTCTCTTGCCTGGCCGTGGGCTTGTTCGCCCAGGCCCGCGCCGACGACCTGGCCTGCGGCAAGAAATTGAGCCCACCCCTGCTCGCCCGGTGGAACGCCCTCGGCGGCCAAGCCGGGCCGCTCGGCTGCCCCGACGCCGATGAAAGCGCCGGCTCGACCTCGCCGCAGGGCTCCAAGGCCGATGAAGCCGATTTTCCGGCCGGCATGATCCTCTGGCAGTCGGACGGGCCGCGCGCCGGCCAGACCTTCGTGGTCGCCGGCGGACTGTGGAGGCTCTATTTCCAGTTCGGCGGTCCGAGCGGCTGGTTGGGCCTGCCCACCGGCGACGCCGTCAATTTTGCCGACGGCCAGCGCCAAAGCTTCGAAGGCGGGCGAATCACCTGCCTGCGCGCCACCGTGAGTTGCGAGGCCGAGCACGCCGAAGAAACCGCGTCGGCCCAGCTGCCGGCCGCCGCGCCTGCGGCGACCAGTCCGCTGGACGCCTGGTTCGATCCAGCCCGCAGCGACCATCTCAGCATCGCCTCGGCGGGGGTGGCCAGGACCGCGGCGGCGGCCAACTACCAGCGGGTGGGGGCGCAGGCCAAGGTCCTGGCCGAGCATGCGCCAGGGACGGCGCCGCTGAAACTGTTCTGGAACGAGGCCAAGGGCGACCATGTGGCGTCGGCCACGGAGGACGGCGCCCAGGCGGCCTTCGCCGACGGCTACGCCTTCGAAGCCTCGGAGGGGTTCGTGTGGACCGACCCTCACCCCGGCGCGGTGACGCTGGAACAGTGGCGCGATCCGACCAGCGGCCACCACTGGCTGGTCGCCGGGCCCGACGAGAAGGCCAAGGCGCAGGCCGCGGGCTTCCACTTCATGCGCATCGAGGGCTACGCCCCGGGGCCTTAGCGCGAGCCGGTCGTCTTGACTCGAATCACGATCCGCAACCCCGTCCAAGGCAGCGTTTCAGTTTGCGATTCACCCGCATTGGCCGGCACGGCGCCGTGAAGTTGCTGAATGCCGCCAGACATGGAGCCTCGGCGCATGGAACGTTTTGGCATCGTTCATTGGTTGATTTTCTTGGTGTTTATTGCCGCAACCCTCTTTCCGATATCGAGGGTGCTTAAGCGCGTCGGCCTCAGTCCATGGTGGTCGATCTTGGCGATGATCCCTTTTGTCGGTTGGTTCAGCCTGTGGGTCTTCGCCTTCGCCCGGTGGCCCAAGGTGGACACCGTCGAGAAGGTGGAGAGCGCCTGATGTCCTCGTAGCGCCGGCCCCTACCCTCCAAAGGTCCGCAGGGCCGGGAAGCGTGCGCGAACGCGCGCCTCGAGGCTGTCGCGCACCTGGCGGTAGGTCTCCAGAACGCGTTCCCGCGATCCGGAAGCGAGCGTCGGATCCAGGGTCGGCCAGTACTCCAGCTCGACCGCCCGAGTGCGAGCAAATTCGATCGCCCGATGATGCGCTTCCGGGCTCAGAGAGACGATCACGTCGAAGGAATCGTCGATCAGGTCGTCGAAAGACTTGGGTTCGTGAACTGAAAGATCGACTCCGACCTCGTCCATAACCGCTAGCATGAAGGGGTCGACGAGCGCATCGGTGTCGGCGCGCAGGCCGCAGCTGTCCACGAACACCCGCGCGCCGTGCACGCGCCGCATCAGCCCGGCGGCCATGGGCGAGCGCACGCGGTTGAGGCCGCACGCGAAGAGAACGGCGCCCGGGGTCATCCCCGCCAGTGCAGCGCACAGATGAGGGTGAAGAGGCGCCGGGCCGTGTCCTGGTCGGTCTCGACCTTGCCGGCCAGCCGCCGTTGGAGCGTATGCGAGCCCTCGTCGTGAATGGCCCGCCGACCCATGTCAAGGGTCTCGATCTTCTGCGGCGTGGCGTGGCGGATCGCCTCGAAATAGCTCTCGCAGATCATGTGGTAGTCCTTGACCACCGCCCTCAGCGGCGAGAGCGAGAGCAGGTGCCGGCGCTGGTAACCCGCACCCGTGATGTCGAAGGCGAGCCGGCCTTCGATCAGCGACAGACGCAGGTCGTAGGGGCCGCCGTCGGCCCCCTCCGGCGCGAAATGGTTCTCCTCCAGCAGGTCGAAGATGGCGATCTGGCGTTCCTGATCCTGGTCGCGCGAGGCCGGCGCGAGGGAGTCCTCGTCGAGTTCGACCGACTGCAGGCGATGACGGGGATCGCTCATCCCGTCTCTTCTAGCTGGGAGCGTTGTGGCGAATCGAGAGGGAGCGGGCGTGAGCCGGCAGTCCTTCCACGTCGGCCAGGATCTCGGCCGCCGCGGCGAGGGCGGCGAAGGCGGCCGCGTCGCACTTGGTCACGCTCGTGCGCTTGAGGAAGTCGAGCGTCGAAAGGCCGGAGGAGAAGCGCGCCGCTCCGCTGGTCGGCAGCACGTGGTTGGGTCCGGCCACATAGTCGCCCACCGCCTCGGGCGCATACCGGCCGAGAAAGATCGCGCCGGCGTGGCGCACCCGCGCCGCCAGGGCGTCGGGATCGGCCACCGCGAACTCCACGTGCTCGGGGGCGATGGCGTCCACTAGAGCCGGCGCGCGTTCAAGCGGGGCGACGATCACCGCGCCGTGGTCGCGCCAAGCGGCCGCGGCCGTCTCACGGGTCGGCAGGAGCGCCAGCTGACGAGCGACCTCGGCCTCGACCGCATCGGCGAAAGCGGCGTCGTCGGTGATCAGCACCGACTGGGCGTCCGGATCGTGCTCGGCCTGGGAGAGCAGGTCGGCGGCGATCCAGGCCGGGTCGTTGGCGCCATCGGCCACGACCACGATCTCCGAGGGTCCCGCGAGGGAATCGATGCCCACCGTCCCGTAGACGCGCCGCTTGGCGGCCGTGACATAGGCGTTGCCGGGGCCGACGATCTTGTCCACCGGCCGGATGGGCCCCGCGCCATAGGCGAGCGCGGCCACGGCCTGAGCCCCGCCGACGCGCCAGATCTCGGTGACGCCGGCTTCCTTCGCCGCCGCCAGCACGACCGGCGCCAGGCGGCCCGGCGGACTGACCATGGCGATGCGGCCGACCCCGGCCACCGCCGCCGGCACAGCGTTCATCAGCACCGTGGAGGGATAGGCGGCGCGACCGCCCGGCACGTAGATTCCCACCGCATCGAGCGGTGTCCAGCGCCAACCCAGTTCGACGCCGGCCGAATCGACGAAGGCCCCGTCCACCGGCCGCAGGCGCTCGTGATAGGCGCGGATACGGGCCGCGGCGAAGGCCAGGGCGGCGCGGACCTCATCCGGGCAAGCCGCCGCGCCAGCGTCGATCTCCGCCTCGGAAACTCTGATGTTCGCCGCCGTCAGTTCGAAACCATCGAACCGCCGGGAATAGTCCAGCACCGCCTCGAGGCCATGCAGGCGCACGGCCTCCAGAACGTCGGCGACCGCGGCGTCGACCGCGGCGGGACTGCCGCGCGCCGCGGTGGCGAAGGCGGCGAAGTCGGATTCGAAGGCTGGATCGGCGGCGTCGAAGCGGCGCATCAAGCCTGATGGCCGGGCTTGTGGGCCGCGCGCCAGGGCTCGCTCAGGTCAGCCAGGGCGGCGTCGACGCACTCCACGTCGGCGGCAATGTCACCACCATCGGCGAAGGCGAAGAGGATACGGCCGCCCGGCGGTTCGGCTGGCTCGAAGGTGAGCGCCAGGAGTTGCAGCACCGCCTCTTTGGCTTCGCGGCGCAGGTTGCGGGTGCGCACCGATTCAACGCCGCCAATCTGGAAGCCGGCCATCACCCGCTCGCCGTCGCCGACCTCCCAGCGGAAGCGGTTGAAGGCGATGGTCAGGCGCCGGGCGGTCGGCTCCCAATGGATGTCGCCGACGTGGGTGACTGCGTCCTGCAGGGCCGCGGAGATGACCTCCAGGTCGTCGGCGTCCTCGGCCAGGAGCCGCAGCGGCCCGGCGGTCACGGCTGTTGGTCCGTCGGCGACTGGACCTTGCGGCGGCGCAGATTGGCTCGCAGCGCCTGGGCGAGGCGCGCTTCGCGGGCCGGATCGCCCTTCAGGGCGCCGGAAGCCGGTTCGGGATCGGGGCGCGACGGCGTCGCCATGCGCTTGAAGACTCCCCGCGGGAGGGGTGGTGCCGCCGGGCAGGATTGAACTGCCGACCTCAGCCTTACCAAGGATGCGCTCTACCACTGAGCTACGGCGGCGTGCTTTAGGACGCGCGGTGTTAGCGAAAGCCGCGCGCGCTGCAAAGCAAAATCGGCTGAATCAGGCCGCCGCGGCCTCCAATACCGGGTAGTCGGTGTAGCCTGCCGGTCCCGGGACATAGAAAGTCGCCGGGTTCCAGGCATTGAGCGGCGCGCCGGCCGCCAGGCGCCGCGGCAGGTCCGGGTTGGAGATAAACAGCTTGCCGAAGGCCACCGCATCCGCCTCGCCGGCCGCCAGGACTTTCTCCGCAGAGGCGAAGTCGAAACCTTCGTTGGCGATCCATGTCCCACCGAAAATCGCCTTGAGTTGCGGACCGATCCGTCCCTCGCCCAGGTGCTCGCGGGCGCAGATGAACGCCAGCTTCCGCTCGGCCATCGCCTTGGCAACGTAGCCGAACGTCGCCAAGGCGCTCGAGTCGCCCATATCGTGGGCGTCGCCGCGCGGCGCGAGGTGGAGGCCCACGCGGCCGGGCCCGAACACCGAGATCGCCGCGTCCACGGCCTCCAGCATCAATCGCGCCCGGTTCTCGATCGGGCCGCCATAGGCGTCGTCGCGCTTGTTGGCGCCGTCCTGCAGGAACTGGTCGAGCAGGTAGCCATTGGCGCCGTGCAGTTCGACACCGTCGAAGCCAGCTCGCTGGGCGTTTTCCGCGCCGCGCCGGTAAGCCTCGACCACGTCGCCGATCTCGGCGATCGAGAGTGGACGCGGTGTCGGATAGGGCCGCTTGGGGCGTAGCAGGCTGACGTCGCCGCGGGCGGCGATCGGGCTCGCCGAGACCGGCGGCTGCCCCTCCAGGAACACCGGATCGGAGATCCGGCCGACGTGCCAGAGCTGGAGGAAGATCAGTCCGCCGGCCTGGTGCACGGCCTCGGTGGCGAGCTTCCAGCCGTCCACCTGGGCCTCCGACCAGATGCCGGGCGTGTCGGCGTAGCCGACGCCGAGCGGGGTCACCGAGGTGGCCTCGCTGATGATCAGGCCGGCAGAGGCGCGTTGGGCGTAGTACTCGGCCACGAGTGGCCCCGGCGTGCGCTTCTCGCCGCTCCGCGAGCGCGTCAAGGGAGCCATGAGGACGCGGTTCTTCAGGGTAAGGTCACCGACCTTGAGCGGGTCGAACAGCGTCGGCATGGAGTCTTCCGTCCTGAGGTGAGCGTTGGCGCTGAGATAAGCGACCGGCGCGCATTCGCGACCGCAGAATTCCTGCAACCGCTTGCAGATTCAAGACGTCAGCAAACGAAGACCCCCAGAGCGAAATCCGATCAGGCGGAACCGCCTGACCGGATTGTGCTCAGGATTCAAACATTGGAGCGCATTCCGGTCGCAAAACCGGTTCCCACTTTTGCGGAACGCGCTCCGACGCCTAAGCGTCGGGGATCCTTGATCAGCCGTCCTGCGGCTCAGTGGTGGTAGCCGTTCCGGTAGTAACCCCGGTGACCGTAGCCGCCGCGGCCGTAGTACCAGCTGCGGTAAGGCCGATACATCCAGTGCCCACCGTCCCAGAACCAGGGATTGTACCAGGCTGGGGCCCAGACGGCCGGACCGCCATAGGGTCCGGCGTAGACGAAGGCCGGGGCGCCTGACGCCACGACATAGCCGCTCGGGCAGCCGGCGGCGGGGCCGCCGGAGCTGGAGCCCACCGCGGCGCCGGCCGTAGCGCCCACAGCGCCGCCGACCACTGCGCCGGCGAAGTGCGAGCCGCGGCCAGCGACGCCGGCCCCGAGGATAGAACCAAAAATGCCGCCGATCACCGCGCCGGCTGCCGTGTTGTTAGCGCGCTGGTCGACGCAGTACTGCGACGCCCAGGCCGAATAGCGGGCCGCATAATCCTGGTCGTACTGCTGCACCTGATTGTTGTAGCCGCCGGGAGGGGGCGGCGCCGACTGACCAGGAGGGGGGCCTTGGTAGCCCTGCGGAGGCGGCCCCTGGTTATAGCCCTGGCTCTGATCGTAGCCCTGGGGCGGCGCCTGATTGTAGCCCGGGGGCGGGCCCTGATCGCTTCCGGGCGGCGGTCCCTGGTTATACCCCTGGTCGTAGCCTTGCGGCGGGGCCTGGGTATAGGGCTGGGCCGAAACGGCGGTCGCCTCAGCCATCAGCGCCACGGCGGAGATGGAGGCGAGAACCAGGCCGACGGATCGCCTGCTGGACATAGGGAAACCTCTCGTTCGTAAGGATGGCGAAAATCTAATGAGACGCGCCTGAACCATTCGTGAACGCTGCCGACGACGCCTGTTCATGCTGAACGCCGGCCTGCCATCGATCGTTGCTTCTGTCCTTGTCCGGAATGAGGTGGTGCGGATCGAGCGTCGTAGTGGCGATCGCGGCGCCGCCCGGCAGGGCGACCTCGGCCCGGCCCCTCAGCATCCAGGTCTCGACCGGCACGGGCACGTCCACGATCTTGCCGTCGGCGTAGACGACCTCGAGCGTGGTCGGCAGCACCAGCTTGTCGAGATTGGCGATCGTCACCTTGGCCCCCTTGGCCGGATCGCCGCCGACGTAGGCGACCCCCTCGACGGCCATGTCGAGGTTCCAGTTCTCGAGATACCAACCCCGCCAGAACCAGGAGAGGTCCTCGCCGCCTTCGCTCTCCATGGTCCGGAAGAAGTCCGACGGCTTGGGGTGTTTGAACGACCAATCAGCGATGAACTTACGGAAGGCCGGGTCGAACCGCTCGGGCCCGAGGATCACGTCGCGCAGGAGGACCAGACCATAGGCGGATTTGAAGTAGGTGACCGCATGCCGGTACTTCTCGGAAATCAGATCGGCGCGGCTGAGGATCGGCGGGGCGGCCGGGTCGGCGAGCACGCTCTCGATCTCGTCGGCCGGCAAGCCGCCGCCGGGGGCGTACTCGGAGTCCCGCTTCGGGCCATAGACCCCGCCCTCGAAATCGTCGGACTCGAAGGTGTCGATGAAGGTGTTGAAACCCTCGTCCATCCAGGCATGACGGCGCTCGTCGAAGCCGACCATCATCGGAAACCAGGTGTGGCCGATCTCATGGGCGGTAATCCAGAATAGCGCCTTGCCCTTGTCCTCCAGACCGTCGAAGGCCATGCCCGGATATTCCATCCCGGACGTGCCGCCGGCGATGCTGAAGGCGTTGGGATAGGGATAAGGCGCCCAGCGCTGCGAGAAATGCTCGACCGAGTCCTTGAGATACTCCGTCGAGCGGCCCCAGGCGGCGGCGCCGCCCGACTCCGGCGGATAGAACGACTGGGCGAGCGCCGTCTTGCCGCCCGGCAGGTTGATGCGGGCGGCGTCCCAGACGAAGGCCCGGGAAGCGCTGAACGCCACGTCACGGGTGTTGGCCATATGAAAACGCCAGGTGATCGAGCCCTTGGCGGCCGGCGCGGCGGCGACATCCTCGGCGGTGCGGACCATCACCGTCTTGTCGCTGGCGCGAGCTGCGGCGAGGCCGGACCGCTGGCCTGGGGTCAGGACCTCGGCCGGATTGGCGAGCTCGCCCGTCCCGGCCACCACCATGTCCGAGGGGACGGTGACCGAATAGTCGAAGTCGCCGTAGTCCAGGTAGAATTCCTGCACGAGGTACGGCGAAGTGTCCCAGCCGCGGATGTCGTCGTAGACAGCCATGCGCGGATACCACTGGGCGATGTCGAAGATCGGCCCGTGCGGCGTACCCACCCACGAGGTGCGGCCGCCCCAGGCCCCCGGCACGGCGTAATGCCAGCGGATGTGCAGCTTGACCTTGCCGCCGTGAACCAGCGGCGCGGCCAGACGCACCTGCAGGCGGGTGTCAGAGACCAGATGCGCGGCCGGCGCCGCCTTGCCATCCATCACCAGGCTCACCTCGTCGAGGACGAATCCGTCGGTGAAGTCATGACGCGGCCAGCCGGACGACAGCACACTGCGGGCGTCGTGGCGATAGATGTTCTGGTCGAGCTGTAGCCACAGGCAGTCGAGCGTGTCGGGGCTATTGTTGGCGTAGGTGATCGTCTCCTCGCCGGTCAGGGTCTTGGCCGCCGGATCGAGGTCGGCGTGGATGTCGTAGTCGGCCCGGTTCTGCCAGTAGGCTGGCCCCGGCGCGCCGCCCGCGGAGCGATAGACATTTGGCGCATCCGGCAACGTCACCGGCGCGAATGTCTCCCGTGGGTCGTAGCCAGGCGCGGCCTGCGCGGCCCCGGCCAGGAGCGCGAGCGCCCCAAGGACAATCGTCGCGGATTTGCAGTGGGCCATGGAATGGTTCCGGAACTTCACCTTGCACCGACCATAAGCCGGCCCGGCAGGATTCGCGCAACCGGCGAGACGCCGTTCACGCTCTCCGGAAGCGCAGAGTCATCCGGTCGCTTTCGCCAATGGCCTCGTAGACGGCCGGGTCGAAGCCGGCCGTCGGCGCCTGATCCTTGGCGTGGGTGCGGCGGGTCGGCGGCAACGTCCAGACGCCGAATGGATAGGTCTTGGTATCCTTTGGGTTGGCGTTGATTTCCGAGCGCCCGTCCAGCCTGAAACCGGCGCCCTCGACCTCGCCCACGAGATAGCCGGTGGCTACATAGCCGTCGCGCGCCTCCGGAACCATGGCCCGCGGATCGGCGCGGTGCTCCTCCACGGCCAGGATAGCGTGAGGCTTAAGCGCCGCGTGGAAGTCGGTGAGGTATTTCGCGACCAGGCCCGGCGTCCACATCCAGTCGTGGAAGTTTCGGGCGGTAAGGATCAAGTCGGCGGTCCCGTGCGGGACGAGCGGTCCGGACTTGGCGTCGAACGGCACGACCTCAATGTCGCCGAAGACCGCCTCGTCGGCGTAGCGAGCCTTGAAGGCGGTCGGATCGCCCGGCATGGCGGCCACGTAGCGGCCATGGGTGGCGGCGAGGAAAGGCGCCAGAAGCTCGGTCCAATAGCCGCCGCTCGGCTCGATCTCGACGACCGTCATGCCGCCGGCCAGCCCCCAGAAGGCCAGGCTCTCTTCCGGATGACGGAACGGGTCACGCACCTTGTTCTCAGGCGTCCGCCACGGACCTTGGAGGATGGAAGGCGGGATCGGACCCAGGCGGTCGGGCCGCGCCAAGGTGGGGGCGGCGCCAAGCGCCAGGGCGGCGAGCGTGAAACTGCGGCGATCCATGGGCGCCTCCTTCTGGATGGAGGCGGCTTATAGCGGGCTAGGCGCCCCGACGAAACGTCAGGTGCCGCTCCAGCTACGCACGCGGCCGATATCGACGTGCACGAAATCCGACCACGGATAGTAGCCCACGCCGCCCATATCGAGATCGAGGGCCGCGGAATGAATGTAGGAAAGGCTCATCCCCGACATGCGGATATCGATGGCCTCGCCCACGGTGTGGAGGCTGCTGACCGCCACCTCGCTGCTCTCGGCGTGCAGCATGGCGTTGGTGGCCGGCGAACGGTAGCCGGAGATGACCTCGAAATTGGGCGTCGCCTCGAGGCGATGCGACAGGGCGGTCAGGAGGTCGAGGAGCTGCGGGTGAATCTCGTGGACCTCGTTGTTGCGATGGTCGCGCAGCACATGATTCACCGCTTGCAAGGCGTCGGGCAAATACGACCCGTTCTCCCAATAGGCGACATCGAGGCTTTCGCCGGTGTGGAGGTTGGCGAACGCTAGGCGGCGCGCGCCGGGCGCGAGGCCACCGGCCGACTTGGCGATCAGATCGGCGATCGGGTCTGCGGGGGGATAGCCATCGGCGAGCGCAAAGGGCGCGGCGGCGAAAGCCGAGGCGGCGACCGTAAGACCAAGTCCGCTCCGTAACAGAGCGCGGCGGGCTGGGTTCATTCTGTCGGGACTCACTCTACGCGCTTAGAGGGAAGCATTAACCAAGACAGGCGTTGACACAAGGTTACCGGGCTGCGGCAATTAGCGCCTGGGCGAGTTTGGAGTCCCAGCCATAGAGATCCGGCCGGAATATGGCCGGACCGTCATCCGGCGCATCGGCGGTGCGATAGACGAGGTAGACGGGCACGGTGGATTTCGGGCGCACCCAGCGCGTGTCGCCGGCCCCGATCGTGTCGTTCACTTTATCGAGAGTCCAGCCCTGATCGGCGAGCAGGGCGACCGCCAGATCGTTCGGTTTTTCCAGGCGCACGCAGCCATGGCTGCGGCCTCGCGAGTCGACGGCGAACAGAGACCGGCCCGGCGTGTCGTGCAGATAGACGCTGAACGGGTTGGGCATTTCGAACTTCACCCGACCCAGCGACGAGTGTGGGCCGGCATGCTGGACAAGCTGGCCATCGATGACCGCGAAGCCGTGGCTCGAGAGGTAGCCGTGGCCCTTGGGCAGCAGCTCCGCCTTGGCGATGTCGGCCGGCACGTGCCAGGCCGGATTAAATTCGATGCTGGAGACGTGGGAGACGAACAGCGGCGTCGGCTTGGTCGGCTCGCCGACGATGGACCGCATTTCCAGGGCCGGCTTGTCGTCCTCGAAGAGCACCACCTCCTGCGCCCCGATATTGGCTTCGATGCGGTCGGGGGGCAGCTGATCGGGCAGCCAGCGCTCGCGCTCCAGATTGGCGGCCAGGGTCCACAGGCGGGTCGCCGCCGGCACGTTGAGGGCCGTTGTCGTGGCGGAGTCGAGGTTTCCGCTGGGCTTGAGACTGTGGCGGACCTGGAACTCAGCCACCTCGGCCGCCAGGCCGCGGTCGAACGTGGGTCCGCCCCCGGCGTCGCCGTAGCCTTCGGCCGCCAGGCGCGTGCGCAGGGCCTGCACCTCCGGCCCCTTGGCCCCGCGGGGAAGCGTCAGGCCGGCGGGCAGCGCACGCCAGCCGCCTCGGGCCAGCATGGCTTCGTAGCGCTGCTCTGCGGCCAGGAGCGCCTGATAGCGTTCGCTCTTGCGCGGCAACGCCTCGGCCCACTCCGGAATGCGCCCATCAGCCCGCGCCGCGGCGAAGTCGGCGGCGGGATCATACCGGCCGCGCAGCGCCCAGTTGGCGTCGACGTCGGTCGGATCGGCGAGTCGGCCGTGCTCTTCCTGCGCCAGGGTGACCGCGGCCTTGACCAGTTCAGCCTGGGCTGCGGCATTGCCGTGGGCGGAGGCCTCGGCCGCCGCGTCGAGGTCGACCGGAGCGCCAAACTCCGGCGCGGCGTGGACGGCGGCGACGATGGCCGCCGCGTCCGCGGCGGTCAGAGGTCTGGACGGCGGCGCAGGGACGACCGGCGTCGGTGGGGCAGGAGGGGCGATGACCGTCGCAGGGCCGGGCGCAGGGGGCTGCCGCGCCGACGCCGTGCTCGCCAGCAGAGCGAGCCCCGCGGCCAGAACGATCCCCCTCCCCGTCGACCCTACCACCACGCAGGCGCCTCCAGAAAAGCCCGGCCGGCGCGGCGCGCCTTTTTGGTGAGCCTATCGGCGCCGGCGAGGTCGCGACCCATGATCAGCCCGGCGGCGTAGGCGACGCGCGGCGCGTCCTTGGCCCCGACCAGAAGCCCCGGGACCAGGGGCTCGGCCACGGCCAGGTCGTTGAGCGCGCCGAGCCGATCCTGCAGCTCTGCCAGGGCCTTGACGAACGGGCGGTAGAGCTCCGCACTCGCCTTCGGTCCCAGATCTAGAAAGAAATCTGAGGCGTAGCGCAGCTTCTTGGCCGCGATCCGCGCCTCGTGCCGCGCCGCGGCGTCGCGCCAGTCCAACGCCTTGAGGCTGCGTCCAAGAGCCTGCCGGCGCCGCTCGAGCGCGCCGGCGGCGAAGTCCGCGACCGGCAGGTCGGGCTCGCCCGCCAGGCCGGGGCCTTCTTCGACCCAGCGCGCGGCGTCCAGCAGCAGGAGACGGAATCGCGGCGAGGCGAGCGCCGCGCCGGCGCGTGCATGGGCGTTCTCCTGAGCCTGGAGAAGCACCCTGCCGAAGGCCGCGGCGGCCTGCCGGTCAGCGACCTCGTCAGCCCGCGGACGAAAGGTGTCCTGGAGAAAGACATCGAGGTCGCGCGCCGAGGCCAGCTCGCCGGCCAGCCACTTCAGTTCGATCCGGACCGACTCCAGACGCGCCGGATCCAGGTGAGGGGCGAAGAGGCCCATGGCCACGCGCAGGCGCCGCAGGGCGGTGCGGACCTGATGCACCGCCTCCAGACGCGCCGATCCGCCGGCGATCAGATCAGCGTTAAGCGACAGCTGCCGGAGACACCGCCGCGCCAGGGTCTGAAAGGCGGTGGTCGTCGCCATGTCGAGCGCCAGCGCCTGGGCGCCGAAGCGCACAGGCGCGCCGAGCAGGCCGTCGGCCAGGGCGAAGCCCCGTTCGGCCTTGCTCATGAAGGAGGGCGTGAAGGCCTCCCCGGCGGCCAGGCGCCGACCTTCCTCGAAAAGGATGTCGGGCGCGCCGGCCTTGAGTTCGAGCTCCAGCTCCAGGATCGGCCAGGACCGGTCGCGGGCGATAACCTCGCCCTCGTCGAGGCTGAACTCGATGCGGCCGCGTTCGGCCTCGCGCCGACGGGACCGGCGCTGAACGCGGGTGACGAACACCGGCGCCAGGCCCGTTTCGCCCGTGAGCAGCGGCCAGACCGGCGTGCCCTCGAGCAGCGAGAAATCGGGCAGGCCGCCGCGCAGCTTGATGTCGCTTTCGTAGCGGGAGAAACCAGCCTCGGCTTTGACGCTTTGCGACCAGTCTTCGCCGTCGCGGCGCAGGCGCAGGCTGTAGCCGGCGCCGTGGAGGCGTCGACGCGAGGTGTCGTAGTAAATGGTTTCGACGGAGCGAAGAGGGGCGCGGCCCACTTCCCGATTGGCGGCGGCCCGCGCCTCAGGCGAACCAATGGCCAGCTTCAGCTCGACTTCCCGCTGCGACGCAGGCGCGTCCAATTCGTTCATGGCCGCTATTCTAATGCCGTTGCGGCGGGCCGCTGTCGAGGTCGTTCGACGTCGCCTCAGGCTCTGTGGCGCGGATTCGCGCGCTCGGATATGAGGATTCGCCATACGCCGAGGCTGGAGGGGTCGTGACGCAATCCGAACGGTTCGAGGCGGACGCCTCTCCCACCGCCCATCTCGCCAAGGATTTGCGGCAGCGGCATGTGACGATGATCTCGATCGGCGGGATCATCGGGGCCGGGCTCTTCGTCGGCTCCAGCGCGGGCATCGCCAGCATTGGGCCGGCGGTGGTCGCCAGCTACCTGATATCGGGCGTCGTCGTCCTGCTGGTGCTGCGCGCCTTATCCGAGATGGCCGCCGCCCGGCCTGAGGTCGGCGCGCTGACCGAGTTTGCGCGGCTCGGCCTCGGAAACTGGGCCGGTTTCCTCTCCGGGTGGCTCTACTGGTACTTCTGGGTCGCTGTGGTGGCCGTCGAAGCCCTGGCCGGCGCCAAGATCGTGCACGGCTGGCTGCCGATCGCCCCCGTTTGGCTTATCGCGCTGGGTCTCCTGGCCGCGATGATGACCACCAACCTGATGTCGGCCAAATACTATGGCGAGTTCGAATTCTGGTTCGCCTCGATCAAGGTGGCGGCGATCATCGCCTTCATTCTGATCACCGCCGGCTGGATCTTCGGCCACCCGCCGGCCACCGGCGGCCGTTTCGACAATCTCACCACGCATGGCGGCTTCGCACCCTTCGGGCCTCTATCTGTGCTGAGCGGCGTCACCAGCGTGGTCTTCGCTCTTGCCGGCGCGGAGATCATCACCATCGCCGCAGCCGAGTCGTCCGAGCCCGGACCCGCACTCGCGCGATTGACGGGTCAGGTGGTGCTGCGTGTTCTGCTGTTTTACGTGGTCTCGATCTTCCTGATCGTCACCATCATTCCCTGGACTTCCATCCACCCGGGCGACTCGCCTTTCGCCCTCACCCTGAAGCGCATCGGCGTGCCGTTCGGCGAACCGATCATGAACCTCATTGTGCTGACCGCCGTGCTGTCGGTGCTGAACTCGGGGCTCTATGTCAGCTCGCGGGTCTTGTTCGTGCTCTCTGCGCGCGGGGACGCGCCCAAGGCCCTGGTGGCGCTCAACAAGCGAAAGGTGCCGGCGCGGGCGATCCTGACCGCGGCCTTATTCGCCATCGTTTCGGCGGCGCCATCGGTCCTCGGCGCGGACCAGGTCTTCAAGTTCCTCGTTGACGAGTCCGGCGCGGTGATGCTGATCGTCTACGGCCTGGCGACCTGGGCCCAGATTCCGGTTCGCCGACAGTTCGAAGCCGAGGGCGTGGCGATGCCCATCCGCATGTGGTTCTACCCATGGGCGAGCGGCGCCACGGTGGCCGCGATCTGCGCCATCTTCGTCGCCATGGGCTTCATTCCGAGCCTCCGGCCGCAGCTCTATTTTTGCGGGCTTCTAACCGGGATCGTCCTGGCCTTCTACTTCGCAGTCAGAGTGCGAATGGCGCCAGCGACGGCGGCCGTTCTGCCGTAAGCGCCCAGGCGGCGACGGCCTCGCCGATGGCCGCGGAATGTTTGAAGCCGTGGCCGGAACAGGCTGAAACCACGAGCACTTTCCCGCGCGCTGGGTCGCGGTCGATGATGAATCGGCTGCCTGGCGCCAGGGTGTAGACGCAGGCCGCCGAACCTCGCCAGCGGGCCGGCAGACCCTCGATGCGGCCTTCAACGTGACGGGCGTGGAGCGCCAGGGCTTCCTCACGCGTGGCGTTGCGGTCAAGGGCCTCGGGACCTGGTGTCGAGGCTGCAAACTGTTCGGTCGCCAGCTTCACACCCAACGGCTCAGGCGGGAAACCGTAGAACCAGTCCCCCTCTCCGGCCCCGTGCATCCAGATGAAGACCGGGAAACGGCCGGCGGTGAAGGCCTCCGGCGCTTCGAACCAGTGCAGGGCCTGACGCCACAGGGTCAGGCGGCTCGCCCAGGCCCCGCCGAGCAGGCCGGCTGTCCAAGCGCCGGCCGACACCACCGCCTGGGCGGCGTCGTAGACGCCCACCGCCGTCGTCACCCGAACACCGGCCGGGGTCTCGTCGATGGCGGTCGCCGGCTCAGCGGCGCGGATCTCCGCCCCCAGCCGGCGGGCGAGGGCGAGCTGGGCGGCCACGCAACGCTCCGGATAGAGGATGCCGGCGCCAGGCTCGAAGTAGGCCTGTTCGTGGTCGGCGATGCGGAACTGCGGCCAGCGAGCGCGCGCCTCGGCGGCGCTCAGGGTCTCGTGCGCCACGTCGAACGTGCGAGCGGCCGCGACCGTCTGCTCGAGGAAATCATGCTTGCCGTGATGGGCGCCGCCGAGACCGGGGGCGCTGATCATCAGGACGCCGGTCTGATTGAACAGGGTCTCGCCGGTCTGCGCCTCGATCTCACGCCAGAGCTGGTGGCCGCGCAGGGCCAACGGAACGTATTCTAGCCCCTCCCCCACGCCCTGACGGGTGATGCGGGTCTCGCCGTGGCTGGAGCCCTGATCGTGCGGCGGCGCGAACCGGTCGATCCCCAGCACGCGCGCCCCGCGCTTGGCCGCCTGATAGAGCGTCGCGGCGCCCGCCGCGCCCAGGCCGACGACGATCAGATCGTAGTGTGCCCAATTTGAGGTTCGCCCGCTCACCGGGTCGGCCACCGTGCGAACTTCAAATCCAAAAGGCACACTACAAACTTTAGCTTGCTAGTGTCCTGATCGATTCCGAAGTTCGATCGCGCCGCCACCGACGCCTGCGAACTTCGGAATCGGGACACTGCGCCTTCACCCCTTCAGGCTCAGGAGGCTGGCGTTGCCCCCCGCCGAGGTGGTGTCGACCGTCCAGGTGCGTTCGACGCAGAACCGCGGCAGGTAGTGGGGCCCGCCGGCCTTGGGCCCGGTGCCGGAGAGACCCTCGCCGCCGAACGGCTGCACGCCGACCACCGCGCCGATCATCGAGCGATTGACGTAGAGGTTGCCGACCCGAGCACGGGCCCGGACAGCGTCGGCCGCGCCGCCGATGCGCGAATGGACGCCCAGCGTCAGGCCGTAGCCGGAGGCCATCACCTCATCGAGCGTCTGTTGCATCGCCCCCGACTTGAAGGTGACGACGTGCAGGACGGGGCCGAAGACTTCGCGGTCGAGATCGGCCGGGCGGTCCAGGCGGATAAGGGTCGGGGCCACGAACACGCCGCCCGCCAGCGTCGGCGGAATCGGCAGCTGATGGAGGACCCGCTCGCGCCTCGCCTCGACGTAGGCGTCGATGCGCGCCTTGGCGTCGGCGTCGATCACCGGCCCGACGTCGGTGGCCGGATCGGCCGGATCGCCGATGACCAACTCGTCCATGGCGCCCTGGAGCATCTCGAGCATTTGCGGGGCGACGTCTTCATGCAGGCAGAGCAGGCGCAGGGCCGAGCAGCGCTGGCCCGCCGAAAGGAAGGCCGAGATGACGACGTCCGCCGTCACCTGTTCAGCCAAGGCCGTGGAGTCGACCAGCATGGCGTTGAGGCCGCCGGTCTCGGCGATCAGCGGCACGAGCGGGCGGGTCTCGTCCTCCAGCAGGCTCCGGGCGATGCGCCGGGCGCTGGCGGTCGAGCCGGTGAAGGCGACGCCGGCCACGCGCGGGTCGGCGGTCAGGGCCGCGCCGACCTCGGCCCCGCCGGGAACCAGCTGCAGCGCCTCACCCGGCACACCGGCCTCCAGCGCCAGGCGCGCCGCGTGGGCGGCGATGAGCGGCGTCTGCGGCGCGGGCTTGGCGACCACGGTATTGCCGGCGGCGAGCGCCGCGGTGACCTGGCCGAGGAAGATGGCGAGCGGGAAGTTCCATGGGCTGATGCAGGCAAAGACGCCGCGGCCCTGCAGCGAGAGCTCGTTCAGCTCGCCGGTCGGCCCGGGCAGGCGCAGGGGCGCGCCGTGCCGGCGGGCCTGGGCGGCGTAGTAGCGGCAGAAGTCAGTCGCTTCACGCACCTCGCCGAGGGCGTCTCCCAGGGTCTTGCCGGCCTCGCGCACGGCCAGCGCCATGAGGATCGCGCGGTCGCGCTCGAGGAGATCGGCCAGGCGCTCCAGGATCTCGGCGCGCGCCTGCGCGCCGCGCGCGTTCCAGGCGGGCTGGGCGCCGGCCGCGACGTCGACGGCGCGGGCGACGTCGGCCGCGCTCGCCGCGACCACCGAGCCGACGGCGACAGCGTGGTCGGCGGGACTGACCACCGCGTGAGTCTCGCCGCGAGCCTCCCGGCCGCCGATCACCGGCGCGGCGGCCGCCGGCCGGGCCCAGACCCGCTCCATCTCACCGATCAGAGGGCGAACGACTCCCGCGTCCGACAAATCGAGGCCGGCGGAATTGCGCCGTTCCGGTCCATAGAGATCGGGCGGCAGGGGGATGGCCGGATGCGGGGTGAAGCCCGCCGCTTCAGCCTCGGCCACCGGATCGGCCAGCAACTCGTCGTCACTGATATCGGCGGCGCCGATCTGGTGCACGAAGCTGGTGTTGGCGCCGTTCTCCAGCAGCCGGCGAACGAGATAGGCCAGAAGATCGCGATAGCCGCCGACGGGGGCGTAGACGCGCACCGCCACACCCTTGTCGGCCATCAGGCCCTCGTAGAGGCCCTCGCCCATGCCATGCAGGCGCTGAAACTCGAAGTCGCGCCGCGCGCCGGCCCATTCCATCACCGTGGCGACGGTGAGCGCATTGTGAGTGGCGAAGGCCGGGTAGAGGCCGCCGGCCGCCAGGAGCGCGCGGGCGCAGGCCATGTAGGATACATCGGTGCCGCTCTTGCGGGTGTAGAGCGGATAGTCGGCAAGGCCGCGCTCCTGGGCCCGCTTGATCTCGGTGTCCCAGTAAGCGCCCTTGACGAGGCGCACCATCAGCCGCCGGCCAGTGGCGCTGGCGAGCGCGTCGGCCCAGTCGACCACCGCCGGCGCGCGGCGCTGATAGGCCTGGACGGCCATGCCGAGACCGTCCCAACCGGCGAGGGAGGGATCGCGAGCCGCGCCCTCGATGATCGACAGCGACATCTCCAGCCGCTCGGCCTCTTCGGCGTCGACGGTGAGGCCGATACCCACTTCCTTGGCCAGCCGGGCCAGGTCGATGAGGGCGCCGGTGAGCTCGGGGACGGCGCGGCCCGCCTGGAACGGTTCGTAGCGCGGGTGAAGCGCCGACAGCTTCACCGAGATGGAGTCACGCGCCAGGACATCGGCGCTGGCGGCGTCCGCGCCGATGGCGGCGGTGGCGACGCGATAGGACTCGAGATAGGCCGCCGCGTCAGGCGCGGTGCGGGCGCCTTCGCCCAACATATCGAACGAATAGCGGAAGGCGCGGTTCGCCCGCCGGTCGGCGCGCTTCAGGGCCTCGTGGATGTCGCGGCCGAGCACGAAAGCCTCGCCCATGCGCTGCATGGCGCTGGCCACCGCCGCACGGATCGCCGGCTCGCCGAGGCGCAGCGCCAGGCTGCGCAAAGTATCGCCGCTGGACGTCGTCTCGGTCATCGATTGGGCGATGATCAGGCCGAGGGTGGCGCTGTTCACCAGCACCGAGTCGGCTGAGCCGAGGTGCGCCCGCCAGTCGCCGCGCGAGAGCTTGTCGCGGATGAGGGCGTCGGCGGTGCCAGGGTCGGGAACGCGCAGATAGGCCTCTGCGAGGCCGAGCAGGGCCGCGCCCTCGTCGCTCGAGAGAGCGTATTCCTGCAAGAAGCGGTCGACCCAGCCGGCGCGGCCCGGCGCGCGCAGGGCGGTGAGCAACGCCTGGGCCTGAGCTTTCACGCGCGCTCGCTCGGCCGGCGCGAGGCGCGCCCGCTCCGCCAGGTCCTTCAACGCTTCGGGTTCAGGGCGGCGATAGAGAGGCGCAACGGCGGCGCGCGCCTCGTCCAGGGATAGGGCGGACATGGCGGCGCTGATAGGCTAGACTTGGCAGCGACGCAATTTCGCCGCGAGGCGGAGTGACCTTACCCCTTCGCAACCGGGACGGAGCAGCATGAGACGCGGGTTGTCAGGCCTGATTGGCGTCGCCCTTCTCGCGGCGACCAGCGCTTCGGCCCAGGAAGCGATCCCCACCGCCAGCGCCTCGGGCGCCGGGGCGCCGCCGGTCCAGACGGGCGGCATCGATCCGACCTGGATCACCAAGGACTCGGACGAGCGCGATGACCGAGGCCCCGCGCCGGTCGGCCCCTGCGGCGCGCCCTACAAGCAAACGCAGGACGGCCAGCTGAAGCAGGACAAGGACCCGCACGGCGAGGTCTGGGCCGGGGTCGGCAACCACGGCTATCGCAATCTTGGCGGCGCGGTCTGCGTTCCTATAGGCCAGAACGCCCAGGTCACCATCGCTGTCGATTCGACCCAGTGGGGTCGCCGTTAGACGCCTCGACGATACCCCGACGGCGTGAGCCCCATCTGGGCCTTGAACTCTCTGCACAAGTGCGAGTGGCTGCTGAATCCGCAATCGAGCGCGATCTCGCTCAGGCTGCGCCGCGGGTCACAGAGCAGGATCGCAGCGTGTTCGATCCGGAGCCGCCTTTGGTAGGCGCCGACCGGCGCGCCGAAGTGGCGGCGGAACTCCCTGGCGAGATGGATCTCGTGGCGTCCGACGGCTTCGGCGATCGTGCTTAGGCTGAGAGGCTCCAGGGCGTTCTCGTGGACGAAGTCGCGCGCCGCCCGGAGCCACGCCGGCGGTGTGGCTGCGGCCCGCGCGGTTTGGCCCCCGCGGCCAAAAGCGACGACCACTTCCAACATCAGGCCCTCGCAGGCCAGCGCAGAAAGGGCGTCGGCGGCGCAAAGCTCCCGCGAAAGGCGATCGCCGAGACGGCGATAGACCGGAGCGTTCGTGTGCGGCGCGTCGGAGAGCGCGACTCGGGCGTCGGCCAGATATTCGATCCATTCGGACGGCGGCTCGAAGGTGATCTGCCGCGCGCCGCGGGGGCCGAAGGCCTGGGCGTGTTCCCTGCCAGCCGGGAGGAAAGCGATGTGGCCGCGCCCATAGTCGCGCTCGGCCCGGCCCAGTCGCTCGACGAAGCCGCCATTCACGACGATGGACAGGGTCGCGGCCGCGTGCGCGTGCCGCGCCATCAAGCTCACCGCCGGGTAGTCGCGCACGTGCAGTCGCGTGTCCGCCATCATGGTTCGCCCGCCAATCTGAGGGCCCTGGCGCTGCGGCGGCGCTCGCCGCGTTCAAACACGCTAGGGCGTTGGAAGAAGGCAGCCTCCCATCGCTCTATCGTCAAATTGTGTCGCTTGGAGGGGTCGATGAATCTCAGGTGGGAAGTTCGCGCCGGTCTCGCGGCGGTCATGCTGTTTGCAACCGCCGCCATCGCCCACGCGGCGATGACTCCGGCGCAGGCGCTCTCCTACGTGCGGGCCAGCGACCTGCATCTCTCGCCCGACGGCTCGAAGCTCGCCTACGTGGTCAGCAGCTACCTGTGGGACGCCAAGCCTCGCATCCGGATCCTGGATCTCGCCGGCGGCTCCGAGCGGGAGTTGACGCCCGCGGGCAAGTCCGAGCGTTCCCCGCAGTGGTCGCCCGATGGCGCGAGACTGGCCTTCCTCTCCAACCGCAGCGGCACGACCGAGATCTACGTAGTCGCATCGGGCGGCGAGCCTTCCCCGCTCACCGCCCGGAAGTTCGGAGTCGAGAGCTTCCACTGGTCACCCGACGGCCGGGCGATCGCCTATCTCGCCAAGGATGACGACGCGTCCGCCGAGGATGAAGGTCCGCAAGTGGCCGACCGCGAGCGTGACCTCGCCGGTCTGTGGCGGCTCGATCTGGCTTCGTCTCAGACCCGCCGTCTCGGCGCGGCAGGTTGGCGCATCGACGGGTTCCAGTGGCGCGGCGCCGATCAGCTGCTGATCGCCGCCTCGGACAAGCCGCGCGTGGAGTCGTTCGACGACGCGGTCTACAGGCTCTCGATCGTAGACGGGTCGGTTACGCTGATCGCGACACCACCGCAGCCGTTCGACTCCCTCCTGGTGTCTCCGGACGGCCGGAGCCTCGCCGTGCGCTCGACCGTGACCGGCGGCCCACTGGAACGCGACCTGCTGGTCGGGTCCGCCGATGGCGGCGCCTTGAAGGATGTCTCCGTCCCGCCCGATCTGGGGATCCTCGAGGTGAGGTGGCGCGGTCCGTCAGCGATCTGGGTCCGCGTGGCCGATGGCTTCCACAACCGCCTGTTCCGCCTTTCACCAGGTTCGGCGCCGACCCCCGTGAACTTGACCTTGTCGGTCGGCTCGTTCGACGTGGCGCCAAATGGCGACCTCGTGTTCGCCGGCGAGGACTTCGACCACCTGCCAGAGATCTACCGGCGCGGCGCCGACGGCAAGCTCCGCCAGCTCTCGCATCTCCAGCAGGGCTGGGACGGCGTCAAACTCGCATCGACCAGCATCTTCCGCACGCGGAGCTTCGATGGGACGCCGATCGAGGCGGCGCTGATAAAGCCGGCCGACCCCTCGCCCGGCAAAGCGCCACTGTTCCTTCTTGTCCATGGCGGGCCGTCCTCGCACTTCTCGGCCGGCTATGGATGGGAGGCCGCCTGGGCGCAGATGCTCGTCTCGCACGGCTATCAGGTGCTGATGGTCAACCCGCGCGGTTCCGACGGCTACAGCGAGGCTTTCCTCAAGGCCAATCGAGGCGACTGGGGCGGCGGCGACTTCAAGGACCTCATGGCCGTCGTCGATGCCGTCATCGCCCGCGGCGAAGTCGATCCGGAGCGGCTCGGGATCGGCGGCTGGTCCTACGGCGGCGAGATGACCGCCTGGGCGATCACCCAGACGCGTCGCTTCAAAGTCGCCATCGCCGGCGCCCCGGTTTTCGATCAGCAGGCGGAATTCGAATCCGAGAACCATTCCGATGGCGACGAATGGTATTTCGGCGCGCCCTGGGACCACCCCGAAGTCTTCGCCCGTAACTCACCGGCCAGCTATATCCGCAAGGCCAGGACGCCAACCCTGATCCTCGACGGTGAGGACGACCGGAACAATCCGGTCGGGCAATCCAGGGGACTCTATCGCGCCCTCAAGCACTACGGAGTCGAGACCCAGTTGGTGCTCTATCCGGACGAGGGCCATTCGCCGCGGCGTCGCGACTACAACATCGACATGTTCGAGCGGATCCTCGACTGGTGCGATCGCTATCTTGGCGCGCCCGCTAGCCCCGAAAGTCCGCCTTGAAGGCGGCGAAACGCGGTTACGCGATTTCTTGATCGGGGGCGCTTGACGTGCGCCGCACGCTTGCTAAAAGAACAAAACGTGAACTAAACCACAGGGGAGCTGAAAATGAACCTTCGCACCGTCGTAGTCGCCAGTTCCGCTTTGTCCCTTCTCGTCGCCGGCCAAGCGTTCGCCGCGCCGAAGCCGAAAGTCAACGAGGTCTGTCTCGCCGACTTCCACAAACTCTGCCCGGACGAGGAGCTCGGCCGCGGCAAGGTGATCCGCTGCGCCCGCGCCCACCTCGACAACGTCGGGGCCGAGTGCAAGGCGGCCGTGGTAGCCGCCAACACAGCCAACGAGAAGAAGCGCGAAGCCAAGGCCGCCAAGCGCGGCGGGGCCAAGACCGCCTCGTCGAAGAAGTCCGCAGACGCGAGCGCTAGCTGAGGCGCGAGCTGAGCAGACAAGAGGCTCGTCGCCGCCGCACCCTGCGCGAGCCTCCCGAACAGGGGTCCGCCGCCGCCATGGCGGGCCCCTGTTCACCCCTTCAGAGCTGTAGCGACCAGTTCGAGCGCGCGCCGTGCGAAAGCCTGCATGTTCGCGGCGCGATCAACCGAGCCCGTTTCGAGCGTGATGGCCATTTCGACCGGTCCGCTCACCGCCAGGCAGCTGTGGCCCGCGGCGTCGCCGTAGGGGTTTCCGGTCGGGCCGGCGGCGCCCGTCTCCGCCACGCCCCAATCGGCGCCGAAGTTCTCACGGACGGTTCTGGCGAGCAGCATGGCGTAGGGTTCGCTCGCCGAGCGCATGCCTGCCACCTGTTCGCGCGTAATCCCAAGCAGGCTCATACGCGCCTTGGCGGTGTAGACCACCGCGCCGCCGAGGAAGTAGGCGCTGGCTCCTGGCACGGCCAACAGAGCCGCGCTGACGAGGCCGCCGGACGAGGATTCAGCCACGGCGATTGTCTGGCCGCGAGCTTTGAGGGTCTCGGAAAGGGCTTCGGCGAGTGGCGCGAGGTCTTGGGTCATGATGGCGATGAGTCTTGACCCGAACGCGGCGGCTCGTCACCACCTCAATGCATGAGCGAGATCCCGCCCGAACTGGCCGAGCTGCGTCACTCCATCGACAACATCGATGCGGCCGTGCTGCATCTGCTCGCCGAACGGTTCAAATGCACCCGCAAGGTCGGCGCCCTGAAGGCGAAGCTCGACCTGCCGCCGGCCGATCCGGCCCGCGAAGCCCAGCAGATCGCCCGTCTTCGGACGCTGGCGGCCGAGGCCGACCTCGACCCGGAGTTCGCCGAAAAGTTCCTGGGCTTCCTTGTGAAGGAAGTCATCCGGCACCATGAAATCATCCGGCGCGAGGCGAACGGCGCCTGACGCCCAACGATGGAGATACCCGGTGACTGAAGAGCGCAACGCCTCGATGGCGGTGGTCGGTGCCGGCGATTTCATCGGTGCGGCGATCTGCGAGAAATTCGCCGCCGAAGGCTACAGGGTGTTCGGCGGCCGCCGTCGCGGCGAGGAACTGGAGCCGCTCAAAGCCCGCATCACCACCGCCGGCGGTCGCTTCGAGGGCCGTTCGCTCGACGCCCGCAAGGAGGAGGAGATCTCGGCCTTCCTCGACTGGGCCGACTGCGAGCAGCCACTGGAGGCGGTGATCTTCAACGTCGGGGCCAACGTCAATTTCCCGATCCTGGAGACCACCGAGCGGGTGTTCCGCAAGGTCTGGGAGATGGCCTGCGAGGCCGGCTTCTTCACCGGCCGCGAGGCCGCCCGCCGCCTCCTCGCCCGCGGCGGCGGCTCGATCTTCTTCACCGGAGCCACGGCCTCTTTGCGCGGCGGCGTCGGTTACGCCGCCTTCGCCAGCGCCAAGGCCGGTCTCAGAGCCGTGGCCCAGTCAATGGCCCGCGAGCTCGGCCCGAAGAACATCCACGTGGCTCATCTGATCATCGACTCCGGCGTCGACACCGCCTTCGTGCGCCAGCGCATCGCCGCCGCCCGTGGCCCCGAGGCGCTAGACAACCTGGCGCCCGACACACTCATGGAGCCGCGCTCGATCGCCGAGGCCTATTGGGCGCTGCACCAGCAGAGCCGCGACGCCTGGACCTTCGAACTCGACCTGCGACCTTTCGCGGAGACCTGGTGATGGCCGACAAGGCACCCGAGTTCCTGTTCGATTTCGGCAGCCCCAACGCCTACCTGGCCCACCGGGTGATCCCCGAAATCGAAGCCCGCACCGGCGCGCGGTTCACCTATGTCCCGGTGCTCCTGGGCGGGGTGTTCAAGGCCACCGGCAACCAGGCGCCGATGCTCGCTTTCGCCGGCGTCCCGGCCAAGCTGGCCTACGAGGCCCTGGAGATGCGGCGGTTCATCGCCCGTCACCGGCTCACCGCCTACCGGCAAAATCCACACTTCCCGGTCAACACGCTGCTGATTATGCGCGGGACCGAGGCGGCGCGCGAACTCGGCGTTTTCGCGCCCTACGTCGAGACGGTCTTCGCCGCTATGTGGGAGGACGGGCGCAAGATGGACGACCCCGCCGCCGTGGCCGAGGCCCTGGCGGCCGCGGGCCTGCCGGCCGAGCGCTTGATCGCGCTCACCCAGGACCAGGCGATCAAGGACCGCCTGGCGGCCAACACGGCCCGGGCCGTGGAGCGCGGGGTCTTCGGCTCGCCGAGTTTCCTCGTCGGCGGCGAGCTGTGGTTCGGCAAGGACCGACTGGGCGAGGTGGAAGACGCGCTCACGGCCTGACCCCTTGGCGCCGCCCCCGAGTTGGGGCCTTAATGTTGCGGGCTGGAAATAAGGGGGGCCGAAACCGATGCGATTCGGAAGGAATGTGCTGCTCGTAAGCGCGGCGGCGACCGTCGTCGGCGCGCCGGCCGGCATGGCCGCCGACCACCAGGTGGTGACCGGTCCTGTCGCCGTCTACTGGATGAGCGCCGCCACGAGCAGCGGCATGGGCGGCATGATGGGCGGCGGCGGCGGCCGGCCCAACGCGGCGGCGATGATGGCGGCCATGCAGGGCGGCGGCCAGAACAGCTACAGCCACAGCCTCGTCCTCCAACTTGGCTCGTCGCGACGGCCGGACGGCGGTGGGCCGACCGCCGAGCATGATCCGCCGCCAGCCTTGGACGCGGGCTCCGTGCTGCCGCTGTTGTCGCCACAGCCAGCCGCGCCGCCAACCCACCAGGAGGCCCAACCCGGTCCGCCGCCGCAGTTTCACCAGCCCCACGGCCGGATGCTGATCTTCTGGGGCTGCGGCGAGCACGCCCCGCCCGGCCAGCCGCTGGTCATCGATTTCGCCCAGGCCGTGCAGGGCCAGATGCCGGCGCAGTTCGCGACCCTGATGCACGGCATGGCCGTGCGGCCAATGGAGCCGCCGTCGCCGACCCGCAACACCACCTATGGCGAGTGGCCGAACCAGCAGAGCAAAACCAGCGTGCCGCAGGACGGCGGGCTCCAGGGCGACCACTTCGTCCACGGCAACTACACCCCGGACATCAAGTTCAGCCTGACGGCCGACCAGGACTTCCTGCCGCCCTTCGTGCTCACCGCCAACCAGATTGGTCCCAGCGGCTCGGCCAACCTCGGTTGGCGGCGCGTGGATGGCGCGCGCGGCTACTTCGCCGCGATGATGGGCGCCCAGGGCCAGGACCAGATCGTGATGTGGACCTCGAGCGCCGCGGAAACCCTGCCCTTCGCCCTGCCCGACTACCTCAGCAACGGCGAGATCGACCGGCTGGTCGCCTCCCGTGCCCTGATGGACGCCCAGACCACCGCCTGCACGATCCCACAGGAGGCGGTGCAGGCGGCCGGCGGCCACGGCTTCTTCACGCTGAACGCCTATGGCGGTGAGACCAACCTCTCCTACCCGCCCCGGCCGCCGGCCCCGCAGCCGTGGAACATCGTCTGGGAGGTCAAGGTCCGCTACAAATCCACCACCGCCGGCATGGTCGGCATGGACATGAACCGGGGCGGCCGCCAGGGCGACCCGTCGCAGCAGCCGCAGCGCCACGCCAGCCCGTTCAATCCGTTCGGCGGCCTGATCCCGCATTAGGACAACCCTCCTCTCCTGGATGGGGAGGGCTACCCTGAAACGTTCTCTTCCCCCCTCACAGGGGGGAAGTGTCCCGAAGGGACGAAGGGAGGCGGACGCGCCAGCGGTTGGCTGCTCCGCGCCTCCGCTTCGCGGTCCGATCCCCCCTCCCGGGCTTCGCCGGTACTCCCCCCTTGTGGAGGGAGAGAAGCCGCGACTTCTCGCTCAGGGGAGAGGTGATTAAGCCACCTGGGCGTCGAAGAAGGCGTCCGGCTCCTCGACCTCGACGAGCCGGCCGCGGCGGAATTCCAGGAAGCGGGTGGCGGCGGTGCGGGTGAAATAGCGGTCGTGCGAGACGAAGACGCACGCCACGTCTGTCTCTTCGAGCTGGGCCTCCAAGTCTTCCTGGCCCTCGATGTCGAGGTGGCTGGTGGGCTCGTCGAGCAGGTAGAAGTTCGGCTTCGTCAGTTTCATTCTCAGGAAGATCAGCCGCGAGCGCTCGCCGTGGCTCAACACGGCGATCGGATCGCGCAATCGGACGAACGGGAACCCGGCCTGGGCGAGCGCCCGGGTCGCCTCGCGCTCGGTAACCCCATCCAGATCCTGGATATAGTCCAGCACGCAGTCGGTGAGCGGCAGGTCGCCCATGGCCTGGTCGAAATAGACCAGCCGGCTACCGGGATTGAAGCGGATCTTGGCCTGACCGTCATAGTGCGCGGCCCGCTCGCGGAAGGCGCGGGCGAAGGCCGACAGCAGGGTCGACTTGCCGGCCCCGTTGACGCCGAGGAGCGCCACCTTGTCGCCGGCGGCGATGGCGAGGCGGCCGATGTCGAGCAGCTTGCGGCCGCCGTCCGGCGTGGTCAGCTGGAAGTCCTCGACCCGCAGCGCGATCTTGGCCTCGATCTCGCTTTCGCCCAGCTCCAGACGCCGCTCGCGCGCCACGTGCACGGCCGTGGCGTTGTCGCGGATGCGCTCGATGCGGGTCTTCACCGCCTTCTCCCGGCGATGGAACATGTCGTTCTTCATGCCCCAGACGTGATAGCGGGCGGCGGCCTTCTCCAGCCGCTTGACCTCCTTCTCCTCGACGTGGCGGCGGGTTGCGGCGGCGGCGTCGCGACGCAGCAGCTCCTCGCGGGCGACGGCGAACGGCGTCTTGAAGGCGTGCACTCCGTCGGCGCGCAGGAAGAGCGTGCGGGTGGTCACCCGGTTGAGGAAGGCCCGGTCGTGCGAGACGATCAGCATCGGCAGGCGGAAGTCCTCGGTGAGCCAGGCCTCCAGGCGGTTGATGTGGCCAATGTCGAGGTGGTTGGTCGGCTCGTCCAAAATGAGTACGTCCGGCTCTTCCAGGCGCGCCGCCCCGGCGATGAGGACCAGGCGCTGCCAGCCGCCGGAGAGGGCTCCGAACGGTCCGTCGGCCGTTTCCGGGGAGAGGCCGATCTCGTCCAGCAGGATGTCGATGCGCCAGTCTTCGCCGGCCGCGCCCACGCGTTCGAGCGAGCGCTCGAGAACCTGGCGCACGCTGAGGGCGGCGTAGGCGTCCGGCGCCTCCTGCGGCAGGGCGGCGACGTGCAGCCCGCGTGAACGGACGATCTTGCCGGCATTGAGCTCAAGTTCGCCGGAGAGACAGCCGAGCAAAGTCGACTTGCCGGCCCCGTTCTCGCCGACCAGCGCCGTGCGGGCGTCATCCAGCAGGAAGCTGACGCCCGAAAACACCTTGCGCGTTCCATGGAAGAACGCGCCCTGCTCGACGCCGAGAACGGCCTGGGCCATGGAACCGCGGTCCGGAAAATTGGGAGCCGCGGTTCATGGGCGTGGCGGCGCGGGCCGTCAAGCCGCCCGGACAGCGACGGTTACGACGTCGCGTTGCGCCGGAAGAGGAAGTGATAGGCCAACAGCACGACGATGGCGCCGATCGTGGCGACGATCAGGCTGGGAATATTTAGTCCGCTGATGCCCGTGTGACCGAAGAAACTGAAGATCCAGCCACCGACGAAGGCGCCGACCACGCCCAGGACGATGTCCATCATCAGGCCCGAGCCAGACTTGTTGACGATCTTGCTGCCGATGAACCCGGCGACAAGGCCGAGGATAAGCCAAGAAATGATACCCATAAGACGTCTCCCTAAGGACGCACGGCGCGGGCATTGATTCGCCCGTCGGCGCGAAAATGAATTGTGACAGAAATGGCGCCGACCCACGGACACGCTTGCGTGACCTGATGTTGGGCGCCGTCCGTGGAGATGCGCGCCCACCGTAGATCACCGTAGATGCGGTCCGCTCAACGCCCATTTGGCCCCCGATCGAGCGCCGCGTAGGCGCCGGCCAGGTTCTCGCATGCGGCGCGCAGCACCGCGCCCTGCGCATCGGCGAGACGCTCGCCGCTTTCGCGTTCGACCACCGCGCGCCAGTCGGCCGGGATCGCCGCGTCGCCCTCGCACAGAGCCTTGAGCAGACGAGCGCTGGCCGGGCCGGTGAGCATGAACGCCCGCCGCACCCGCTGGCCGGCCCTAAGGCGCTGATCGAGGCCGCCATCGTCGTCCGGTCCGCGGTCGATCCGCTCGGCGTAGGCCGCGACGCCGCCGGCCAGGGCATGAGCGATGGTCATGTCGCGCTGCAGGCGGCGCACGGCCTCCAGCGCCGGCCCGGCCACCAGGCGGTCGAAGACGTCGCGCCGCCGGGCGCGCACCCCTCGCCCCGGCTCGGGCGCGGCCTCCACGTCAGCGTTGGCGGGCAGCGCCAGGGCGACGCGGTCCAGACCCCAGCAGGCCGGGTCGCGCGCCTCGGCCCGGCGCCTGGCCAGCTCGAGGGGATCGGCGGGCTTCGCCTTTCTGCGCCGGGCCATCAGCCCAACAGCCCCAGGCCGGCGAGCTCCGCCAGCAGTTGCTCCACCGGCGCCGGTCGGCCGCGATGGGCGATCCGCCGGTGCGCGGGGCAGTAGGTTTCCGACCCACACGGATTGCAGCAAGACAGCGTCTCCGGGCCGTGGCCGGCGACGGGGAAAGCGCATTCGCCGGGGCGGCGGTTGAGCCAGGGGCGAGGCCGAGCGGCGATGTCGGAAGGGCGATGAATTGTCATGCGCGAATGATTGCATAACGCAATTTATCGCGCAATTCGCAATTTTGCATTTCGCCTGACGACTATCTCGTCCTTCTTTGCATAATGCGGTATGCCTCGTGATCCGGTGCGCAACTATCTGAAGGCTTGGCGCGAGTTTCGCGGCTTCACCCAGGCCCGGCTCGCCGAGGCGATCGGCACGACCGGCGCGGTGATCAGCCTGATCGAGGCCGGCGAGCGGCGGCTTTCCGACAAGTGGGCGAGCAAGATCGCCCCCGTGCTCGGCACCCGCGCCGGCTTCCTGTTCGACACCGATCCCAACGAGCTCGACACCGACATCCTCGAGATCTGGACCGAGATCCCCGAGGAGCGCCGCGCCCAAGCGCGCGAAGTGCTGAAGACCTTCCGGACGAAGCTGGGCGAGACCTAGAGGTCAGAGCCTGACATCAGAGTTCCGCAGGGCGGCCACAACATCGGCGCCGCAGGGGCCAGACGTCCGCTTCTCGACCCTAAGCGGTGATTGGCCCGGGACTTCCGCGCCGCAGCCGCCCGCTCACCTTGGGGCGCGTGACCCTAGCCGAATCTCGCAAGGTCCGCACACGGCCCAATCCGTAACCGCGTGTTCATCGAACCGTTTCCCTCTCTTTGGGCGCCGATGCGCGGCGCGTCTTGGTCTCGGCCTTGGGCTTGGGGAGCAGTCGGAAGCGCGTCTGGCACCACCCGTGATCAACGCCCACATCCAGCAGGGCGTCGGAACGTCCGCATGGACAGGCAAATTCCATGACCCCGACGACGCGGTAGGACTCCCCGGCTCGCAGGGGCACCGGCCTGCCCGTGGCATGGTTCGGGGCGGCATTGACGCACAGAACCAGATCGCCGGGGCCGACAGCGTCGCTCATAGCGGCCATCCATAGCATTTCCGAAAATCTGTATGAACACCGCTGACCATGGGGTTCGGGACGCTCGAACACTTGGCGCCGCCGCCGTCGCCTTCTGCGTGGGAGGTCACCGTCCGAACCATGGGCTCCGGAGTGTCCGTGTGTGGACGCCACTTCGGATGCAAGAAGTTTTTCGAGAGTTGAGCGCGCAGGTTCAGGTGCTTCCGTGTGTCCGGCCTGTTGATGCGGCCGTTCACGTGGCCGCTGGCCTGTATGGAGATCGCGGATCGGGTCCACTTCGCTTTGGCGCGCTCGAGGCGCTTGGACATTTCCCTGGTTTCCCGACCCCGTCTTCTGACCGTTGCGCCATACCTCTCGTCTGACCTTCCTTACCTCCCTGACCGCCTCGGATCGCGACGGGCTTAAGCCGCCACGACCGGAGCTCTGTAGGTTCCGCCGTGCGCCATCAGCGCCCAGACGATCCTCGCCATCTTGTTGGCCAGCGCCACCGTCACCAGCATGCGCGGCTTCCTGGCCAGCATGGCCACCAGCCACGGGCTTGGGCGCGATCCGTCTTGTCCGGCGCTCTTAGCCGCCGAGCTGGCGCCCAGGATCAGCAGCCGGCGCAGACTGCGCTCGCCCATCTTGGTTGTCCGGCCCAGCCGCTCCTTGCCGCCGCTGGAGCGCCTGACGACCGGATCGGCCTTGGCTCTGACGGCGATCTCGCGATCGAGCCCCGAGATCCTCGCCTGGATCGCCTGCAAGCTGTCGGCGATCACCGCCAGCACTGGGCGCGCCTCGGCCGGCAGCTCGGACGACGGATCAGCGACCAGGTCGATAAGTTGGCTCACGTGGCCCGGTCCCTGCCGCACGATGAAGCCGAACTCGGCGAGGTGGCCCCGCAGCGCATTGATCAGCTGAGTCCTCTGCCGGACCAGCAGATCGCGGGTGCGGAAGACCACCGCGGCGCCCTGCGCCTCGGCGCTCTTCGGCTTCACGAAGCGCATGGTCGGACGTTGCGCCGCCTCGCAGATCGCCTCGGCGTCGGCCATGTCGTTCTTCTGCCGCTTCACAAACGGCTTCACATAGGCCGGCGGGATCAGCCGGGTCTCATGGCCCAGCGCGCCGATCTCGCGGGCCCAATAGTGGGCGCTGGCGCACGCCTCCATCGCCACCACGCACCGCGGCTGGCCGGCGAAAAACGCCAGCAGCTTGTCTCGCCTCAGCTTCCTCCGGAAGACCACCCCGCCCGACGCATCCGCGCCGTGCGCCTGGAAGACCGACTTGACCAGATCGAGCCCGATCATGCCAACCTCACCCACGGGCGCCTCCTTTGCAGTGGTGTGCTCAACACCTCCACTCTGCGCTTCGATGCCGTCAGGGGGCGTCCACCCCGTCGCTTACGGGCAACAACTTATCCCCCCATCCGCTACCCCAGCGCCCCGGCCAGTCCCAGCCCCGCAGCAGCCGCCAGGCACCACAACGGATTGAGCTTGGTGCGCCAGGCGACGAGGGCCGTGGCGACGGTCACGATCGCCAGGCGCCAGCTGGTGTCGGCGCCGCGGGAAAGCAGGAGGGCGCTGGCGCCGATGAAGCCCACCGTCACCGGCGTCAGGCCGGCGCCGATGGCCGCGCCCAGGCGGGTGACGCGCCAGCGCTCCCAGGCCCTGGAGACAAAATAGGTCAGCACGCAGGTGGGCCCGCACATCGCCAGCGTGGCGACGATCGCCCCCGGGATTCCGGCCGCTTTCCAGCCGACCAGGGTCGAGATCATCACGTTGGGGCCGGGGGCGGCGTTGGCGATGGCGAAGAGGCGGGCGAACTCAGCGTCGGTCGTCCAGTGGCGCAGGCCGACGGCGAGGCGATGGATCTCGGGCACGACGGCGTTGGCCCCGCCGAACGCCACCAGCGAGAGCAGCGTGAACTGGACGGCGAGATCGCCGAGTGTGCCGGTTCTGAAGTTCGCCATCATTCGGGATCGACCGCTGAGCGCACTTCAGAACCAAGAAGGCACACTAGAAACATATACTTGGCTAGTGTCCTTATCGATTCCGAAGTTCGTCGGCGGTCGCCATCATGCGCTTGCGAACTTTGGAATCCGGACACTAGCACGCCCCCTTCCCCCTTCATGCCCGGCGGCTCCAGGCGACGGCGATGCTGATTGGGGCCAGCGCCAGCACCACCCAGACGAGGGGCAGGCGCATCACGCCCACCGCGGCGAAGGCCAGGGCGACGAAGGGCGCGGCGCTGAGCGGCCGGGCGCGGACGAGCGGCAGAGCCATCTTGACGGCGGTGGCGATGACCAGACCGCACGCCGCGGCCCCGAGGCCGGCGAGCATGGCCGGGGCGCGGCCTTCCTGGCCCCAGCGGCCGTAGACGGTCGCCAGGACCAGCACCAGGGCGACCGGCGCGCCAAGCAGGCCGCTCACCGCCGCTAGCGCCCCGAGGGGGCCGGCGAAGCGCGCGCCGACGACGACCGAGACGTTGACGATGTTGGGCCCGGGCAGAGCCTGGCAAAGGGCGAGGGTCTCAGTGAACTGGGCCTCGTCCAGCCAGCCCCGCCGCTCGACAAGCATGCGCCGTGCAAAGGGCAGGACGCCGCCGAACCCCGACAGCCCCACGGTCAGGAAGGCGCCAAACAGGGCGGCGGCTCCGGGTGAGTCGTTTTGCGAAGATTCGTTATATTTCATATTGCAAATTTCTATTGCCAAGTATGTTGCATTATGTAACTATCAGCGCCATGACTTCTCAGAACACCGAGGCGCTCGTGGACTTCTGCCGTGAGCGGTTCGAAGCGCCCTTGGCCGTGGCCGATCGAGAGCTTGGCCTGATCGCAAATCTGGCCGAAGCGATCGGCCGGGCGCTCGGCGAATGGGGCGATCTGCTCGCCAGGATGGAGCTGGCCCAGGCGCTCGACGGCCCGCGCGCCAGGGCCCTGGTGCTGGAGACGGTGTTCGACGAAACTCTGGCGCCGCCGGCCTGGCGGGTGCTGGACGAATTGGTCGAGGCCGCGTGACACCGTTCCGCGCCATTGGCGGCATGGTGGTCGCCGACCACGGCCCGATCCGCCTGGCCGAAGCCCGCGCCCTGGCCGCCGCCTACGCCCGGGAGGCCGCAACCGGTGGCGGCAGGTGGAAGGCGCTCTGTCTGCGCCGCGCCGAGGCTCTGGCCACGGCGGTGCGGGACGCGACGGATTGGCGGCGCGCCGCCGGCTGGGCCGAGCCGGATCGGGCGGACAGCGCGCCGCCTCCCGTTGGAGACCGCACCTAGGAACGCCAAAGGATTGGGCTTGGACTGCCGTTCGGCGGCGCCTAGTCTCGACGCGACCGGGAGGGGTGATTCATGAACCGATGGATGTTGGCGGCCGGACTTCTCACGCTCGCCTCCCCAGCGCTGGCCGAAATTGCCGACGTCGGGCGGACGCAGGTGGACGCCAAGGTCGATGCCTGCATCGCCGCTCACGCCACCCAGGTGGAGCGCGCCGAAACCAGCCTCACCTCGGGCGTGGATTTCTTGATCAACGACGTGTGCGGGCAGGAAGTCGAGATCGCCGTGAAATATGTGACCAACCAGTCTGTTCTGTCTCAACAGATCAAGCAGTTGAACCAATCCCTCGACAGCCAGGAGTCTCAGCCCGCCCCACCGCCGTTGATGATCCGTCCGGTCGCCGGGGCTCAAGGCGCCGCAGGCCCGAAACCCGCCACGACGAGCCCGCCGGTCGCGACCTTCGATCGTTCCAAGTTCATCGCCGCTCAACGTAAGAAGCTGCAGAATCTCCAACAGTCGTGGGTCGATCCCGAGACGGGAGAGATTCAAGGCCCCGCGCAGAACCCCAATCAGGCCACCAACGACATGATGTCGCTGATGTTCGGTCGCGCACCGCCGCCAGCGCGTTACCGTGCGAGCGCCGCACGTGCGCTTCTCGCGGCGAGAGAGGCGCGCGACCGGCACTGATCACATCCGCCGCGCCGGCCGCGGGGCGCCGTGAAGCCCCTCCCCTGCGTCGGCCGGCAGAGGCAGGAAGAAGAGAACCGAAACGAGCGAAACCAGACCGACGGCGATGTAGGCCGGGCCGATGATGTCGGCGGTCAGACGCTGGGCGTGCTGGGCGACCATCGAGACATGCAGGAAGGTGGCGGCCATGCCGATGCCCATGCTCTGGGAGAGCTGTTGGGCCATGGTCGATAGGGTCGAGGCGCGGCTCATGCGGCCGTGATCGACGTCGGCAAAGGCGATGCCGTTGAGCGAGGTGAACTGCAGCGAGCGGAAGAAGCCGCCGGTCAGCAGCGCGGCGTAGATGAACCAGTGCGGCGTCTGCGGCCGGAAGAGCGCGTAGGCCATGAAGCTGGCCGCGACGATGACCGCGTTGACGATCAGAGTCCGCTTGAAGCCGAATTGGGCCAGGATCGGCGGGGCGCACGTCTTCATCACCAGGGCGGCGGCGGCGCTGGCGAAGGTCATCAGGCCGGCCTGCAGAGCCGTCAGACCGAAGGCCACCTGCAGCAGCATGGCCATCATGAACGGCGTCGCGCCCATGCCCATGCGCATGAAGGCGCCGCCGATCGTGCCGGCGCGGAAGGTCTGGATGCCCAGCAATTTCAGATCGAGTATCGGGTTCGCCACCTGGCGCGCGCGCCAGGCGTAGAGGGACATCAGCGCCGCCCCGGCGGCCATCATCGCCGCGATGGCGATCGGCGGCAGGGGTCCGCGGCCCATGTTGTCGAAGCCCCAGACCACACCGCCCATGCCAAGGCCGGTAAGCACGAACCCTTTCCAGTCAAGCGGACCGACCGACTCCTCGCGCACGTCGGCGATGAATTTCCACACCAGCACGACGCCGAGGGCGGCGATCGGCAGGTTGAGGAAGAAGATCCAGCGCCAGGAGCCGTAGGTGATGATGAGACCGCCGATCGGCGGCCCGATCACCGGACCCAGCAGTGCCGGCATGGTCAGCACGCTCATCGCCCGCACGAGGTGGTGGCGCGGCGTGGTGCGCAGGAGCACGAGCCGGCCGACCGGGGTCATCATCGCGCCGGCGGCGCCCTCAAAGGCCCGGGCGGCGAGCATCTCCCAGAGGTTGGTGGCGAAGCCGCAGAAGGCGCAGGCGGCGGCGTAGGCGACGATGGCGATCAGGAATACCCGCTTGGCGCCGAAACGGTCGGCCACCCAGGCGCTCACCGGCAGGAACACCGCCGAGGCCAGGATGTAGATGGTGATTGTCGAACTGAGGCGGATCGGGTCCTCGCCGAACGAGCGGGCCATGGTCGGCAGAGCGTTGGCGATGACCGTGGCCGACAGGGTCTGCATGACCAGCGCCCCGCCGATGATCGCCGGGACCAGCGAGGAAAAGCGCTTGTCCTCGGCTTGCAGGATGGGGTCAGGGATGGCGATGGCGTCGTCCATCAGCGATCCCCCGCCAGGCGGCGCAGGGCCTCGGCCGCGGCGGCGAGCGCGCGGCGGTCGCGCGCGGCGAGCGCGGCGAGACGGCGGACCAGCCACTCATTGCGCTGAGCGCGAATGGCGTCGAGGGCGGCGCCGCCGGCCGGCGTCACACGCAGGCCGACGCGCCGACGGTCCGCCGCGCTCGGCGGTTCGCGTTCGAGCCAGCCGGCCGCTTCCAGGCGTTTCAGATGGGCCGACATCGACGGCGCGGTCATCTGTTCGGCCTCAGCGAGGGCGCCGGCGGTGATTCCCGGGTGCTTGAAGACATGGACGAGGAGCTGGGCGTCGAGGGCCGAGACGCCGGCCTTCTGAGCCTCGCGGCGCAACTGGCGCGAGACTCGCAACAAGCCGGGCCGCAGCGCCTCGGCCAGCGCGATGAGGTTGTCGTCGATGTCGATAAGCGCCACGATTCGGCCCGATAGTTAGTTAGGCAACATAACTATATTCGCGAGACCGCGTTGGCAAGACTCCGGCAGCCAGAAACACGGATTGCACGGACGGCTCGTCGTCTCCTGGCGGTCCTCCTCCCCACTGATGGGGGAGGTGGCTTGCGTAGCGATAGCGAAGCAAGACGGAGGGGGTGGCGCCGCCACCCCCTCCGTCCCGACCTGCGGTCGGTCCACCCTCACCATCAAGGGGAGGGAGGCCACGTAAGGGACAATCGTCACCGAGAAGGTCTAGAAGCTCACAAACTAGGACCGTGGGAGGCTTCGCATGAACGGAAACGCGCTCAGCCAGATCGACACCTTCGTGGTGCTGATGCTCGAGAACCGGTCGTTCGATCACCTGCTCGGCTGGCTCTACGCAAGCGCCAACAATACCAGCCCGGCCGGGCAGGCCTTCGACGGGCTGACGGGCCAGGAAAGCAATCCGGGCTCGGACGGATCGCCGGTCCAGGTGTTCCGCATCACCAGCGCCACGGCCAACGCCGCCTTCATGCCCGGCGCCGATCCCGGCGAAGGCTTCGCCGCCATGAACGACCAGCTCTATGGGAGCATCACCGCGCCCGCGAGCCAGCCGGCTGTCTCCAACCAGGGGTTCGTGAAGGACTTCGCCTACACGCTCGGCTGGCAGGCCAAGGAGACGGGCTGGACGATCCTGCCCGGAACGGTCGAAGCCAACATCATGGGCTGCTACGACCCGACGATGGTCCCGGTGCTGAGCGCCCTGGCGCAGGGATTCGCGGTTTGCGACCGCTGGTTCTGCTCGGTCCCGACAGAGACACTGCCCAACCGCGCCTTCGCGCATGCGGCCACCTCGCAGGGCCACCTCAAGGACCGAGATTCGCCCTACACGGCGCCGACGATCTACGGCGCGCTGACGGCCGCGAACGTGACCTGGAAGATCTTCGGCTACTCGTCGACGCCCCTCACCCGCAGCGACTTCCCGGACGTGCAGCAGGCGCCCGAGGCCAATTTCGGCCTGTTCACAGATTTCCAGGCCGCCGCCGCGACCGGGGCCTTGCCGGCCTACAGCTTCCTCGAGCCCGACTGGAGCGGCGCGGGCCAGAACGACCAGCATCCGGTCTCCGACATCGCCGCCGGCGAGAAGCTGATCTACGACACCTACCAGGCCCTGCGCGGCGGGCCGAAGTGGGCGAGCACGCTGCTGATCGTCACCTATGACGAGTCCGGCGGGCTCTTCGACCACGTCGCCCCGCCCTGGAACGCGCCGCCGCCGGGCGACGGCAGCGTCGGCGAGCTTGGCTTTGGCTTCGACCGTTTCGGACCGCGGGTGCCGGTGGTGCTCGTCTCGCCGCTAATCGCGGCGGGAACCGTGTTCCGCGCTCCCGACGGCGCCCAGCCGCACGACCACACCGTGATCCTGAAGACGCTGGAGACCCGCTACGGTCTGAAGCCGCTGACCCAGCGCGACGCCGGCGCGACCGACCTGTCAGGAGTGCTGACGCTGGCCGCGCCGCGGACGGACGATCCCCTGGTCGGGGTGACGCCGCCGCCGCTGAGCCCGCCGAGCCCAGCGGCCGACAAGCCGACGCACCTGCAGATGATTCAGGCCGCTCTCGTGGCCGACCTGCCGGCCCCCGGCGAAGCCCGCGCCATCCCGGCGCCGGCCTTGGCGACCAGCACCGACTACGACCGCTTTATCGCTCAGCGCGAAGCGGCCTGGCGAGCCGTCAAATCGACACGTCCGGCTGGGCGGTAAACGCCGCCCAGGTCAGCCAAGCGAAGACGATCAGGCCCACCGCCATGACCAGGCGGAACCGCGTGGCGCCGGCGACGCCGCTGTAGAACCGCGCCATGGCCATCGACGGAACCACGAGGATGGCCAGGCCCTTGAGCAGCGTCACCCAGCCGATGGCGGTCACGGCGATGGTCACCGCCCCGCCGCTCCAGAGGTTGTGGCCGACCACCAGGGCCACGCCGCAGGCCAGGGTGAAGACGCCCGTCACCCACAGCACGCCCGGCTGGTCCATCATCGAGGCGATGGCCGTCAGGCTCGATTTCGGGCGGGCGACCAGGGCGGCGCACATGAGCAGGCCGGCGAGGCCGATGAACCGGCCGAGGTAGAGGGTGAGCGGCGACACAGCGTTTCTCCGTCTTCTCAATAGATAGCGCAGATCGACCCGGTTCGGACGAGTCGCCCGCGCCGCCCTTCTTGCGATCAATCGCGATAGGCGGCTGCAACCCTAGTCCAGCTTGTATTGCGAAACACTTGGCGCCAATCTGCGCCCCGGGGACTTCTATAGAAAATCTTAGGATGAAGATGAGCGTCCCGCCGCTCCGCGCACGACTTTCGTGGCGCGGCAGGCGCCTGGGGCAAGACTACCGCGCGAAATCCAATTGATTGACCACCCGTGGGACGGGAAGTGCAGAGATGTTGGACCCTAGAGACGATCATTGGCGAGGCGCCCGCTGGACCAGACGCACTGGCCCACGCCCAGGCCCGCAAATCGCGACGCCCGTAAATGCTCCGCCTGGAGGCCCGCAGTGGTAGTGCCCCTGGAGTGCACCGGCTGGACCGCCGCTGACGCGGTCGCCGAGGCGCATGCGGAATTCGACGACGGCAAACGACTGCATGCCAGCGGCACCAGCGCGGCGATGGGGGCCGGTGAAAAGACGGCGGCCTTGATGGAGTGCTTCGCGGGCGCGCGCCCATGGCGCGAGCACCTCGACCAGGCCGCCCATCTGATCGGCCAATATCGCTATGTGGGTGGGCCGCGCGTCGATCGCCTTGGCCACATGGGCGGTTCGCCAGACCAGCTCCTCAGGGGAATGCTCTTGGGGGACATCGTGACGGTGCGCCTGGAGGGTCACCCACTCGCCGGCCAGGCCGCCAAGCGGGCGCTGGTGAAGTGGCATTTCGAACAATTGGACCGTCGCGCCAGGGTGTTCGCGCGGGCCCAGAGGATTGTCTCTGACCTGATCGCCGACCCTAGAGCGGACGCCATGCGCGCGACCAAACTTTGGGCGGCGGTCCTCGAGGTGCGCCTCGAGGCGGCTGCCTGGCTGTCGGCATGGTCGGACGAGTTCTCGGCCGGGCGGGCAGGCTTTGTCCAAGCCGATGTCGCCCCACCGGCCATCCAGCTGGTTTTCAGCCTGTCGTCCCCGGAGGGATGGCCGGCGACGCAAATCGACACCCTGACTGACCGGTTCATGGCCAGCGAAGCGATGCAGCAACGGTTTCTCACCTTTGCCTACGACCGTCACGAGCCTGCGCGGCCGGTCATCGAGACGGCCATGGCGCAGGCGGCGGCCCTCGCCACCTGACCAGCGCCTTACCGACACGCTTGGGGGGGGCGAGCTGAACGCTCGAACGAGCGCGGTCGCGCGACCTTTTGGCGACCAATGCGGCAGGGCGGATCTAGCCGTGCACTTGGGTTGGGTGGCCCAAGACCCAGGCGCACGCAGAGCCGGAACAGCTCCCCGGTCTCATCCGTGGTTCGTGCCCCGCGGCTACTCCGCCGCGAGCGCCAAGGCTGCGCCGGAGGTGAGGCTGGTCTTGGTCGCCAGCTCGACCTTGGCCGCCTCGTATTCGGCAGCCAGGCGCGCCACCAGATCGGCGGCGCCCGGCGCGTGCCGGACCGCGCCGATGCCCTGGCCACAGCCCCAGATGTCGCGCCAGGCTTTGGCGCTCTGGTTGCCGCCGGAGTTGAAATTCATCTTCGAGGGATCGGCCTGCGGCAGGTTGTCGGGATCGAGGCCGGCCGCCACGACGCTGGGACGCAGGTAGTTGCCGTGCACGCCGGTGAAGAGGTTGGAGTAGAGGATGTCCTCGCCGTTGTTCTCGACGATCATGTCTTTGTAGCCTTGGGGCGCATTGGCCTCGGCCGTGGCGATGAAGGCCGAGCCGATGTAGGCCAGGTCGGCGCCCATGGCCTGGGCGGCGAGCACCGAGCGGCCGTGGGCGATGGCCCCGGAGAGCGCGATCGGGCCGTCGAACCACTCGCGCAGCTCCTGGATCAGGGCAAAGGGCGACAGCTGGCTGGCGTGTCCGCCGGCCCCGGCCGCCACCGGGATCAGGCCGTCGGCCCCCTTCTCGATCGCCTTGTGGGCGAAGACCTGGTTGATGACGTCGTGCAGCACGATGCCGCCCCAGCCGTGGACGGCGGCGTTGACGTCCTCGCGCGCGCCCAGCGAGGTGATGACGATCGGGACTCTGTATTTCGCACAGAGGGCGACGTCCTCTTCCAGGCGGTTGTTGGTCTTGTGGACGATCTGGTTGACCGCAAAGGGCGCCGACGGCGTCTCCGGATGGGCCCTGTCCCAGGCGGCGAGCTCCTCGGTGATGCGCGCCAGCCATTCGTCGAGCTGGGAGATCGGGCGAGCGTTGAGCGAGGGGAAGGAGCCGACGATCCCGGCCTGGCATTGGGCGATGACGAGATCGGGCCCAGAAACAATGAACAAGGGCGAGCCGATCACCGGCAGGCGAAGACGATCCCGCAGGATGGGCGGCAGGGCCATGAAGTTCCTCCAATTTACGGCGTAAACATAGCGGTCCGCGCGTCCGTGGCAAGCCGTTGGCGCCTCGGTCCTCCTGCCCCTCGATGGGGGAGGTGTCTTGCGAGGCAAGGCGGAGGGGGTGGAGCGGCCACCCCACCCGTCCCGACCTGCGGTCGGTCCACCCTCCCCATCAAGGGGAGGGAGAATTGAGCGCTGGTCCCCCGCGCTCTGGAGAGGCTACAGAGCCGCCATGTCCGACGCCGTTCAGATCATCGCCCGCGGGCCGCGGGAGGCTTGCGAGGCCGCCGCCGCACGGCTCGACGTCGAGGTCGAGGACGCCGCCTACGCGATCATCGAAGAGGATCCGCCAGTCTGGCGCATCGACGCCTATCCGACCTCCGAGGCCGAGGCGGCCGCGGTCGAGACACGCCTGGCGGGTCTGACGGTCAGCCGCATCAAGCTGGCCGACGCCGACTGGATCGCCCTCTCTCTCTCCGGCCTGCCACCCGTCGTCGCCGGCCGCTTCTTCGTCTATGGCGCCCACGATCAGGGGCTCGTGCCGCCGAACGCCATCGCCCTGCGCATCGAGGCCGGGGCGGCCTTCGGCACCGGTCACCACGGCACTACCACCGGCTGTCTCGCGGCCTTCGACGCGCTCTTGAAGGGGCGGCGGTTCGCCCGCGTGTTGGACGTTGGCACGGGCACCGGCGTGCTGGCCATCGCCGCGGCGCGCACCGGCTCGGCGCAGGTGGTCGGCACGGACATCGACGCCCCCTCGGTGCGTATCGCGGCCGAGAACGCTCGCCTCAACCGGGCGCGCTGCCGGATGGTCCGCGCCGACGGTCTCGCCGACCGGGCCGTGGCGGCCGAAGCGCCGTACGACCTCGTCTTCGCCAACATCCTGGCCCGGCCCCTGATCGGCCTGGCGCAGGATATCCACGGGGCCCTGAGGCCCGGCGGGGTGGCGATCCTCTCAGGGCTGTTGCGCGGTCAGGCGCGGGCGGTCAGGGCGGCCTATCTGACGCGCGGCTTCCGCCTCACGCGGCGCCTCAATATCGACGCCTGGACGACGCTGGCGCTCGAGAAGCGCTGAGCTGGACCGCCTGCGCTCATGCCGGCTCGGCGATCTCGGCCAGGATCTCGGCCTCGACGACCGGATTGGCCTGGCCGTCGGTGGTGTTCATCAGCTCCTTAGGCACCAGCAGGATCACCGGCACGATCAGGGCGTAGACGATGGTCGTGGCGATGACGCAGTAGACGAACCCGTACTTAGGGCTCGAGGTGTAGATCCAAGATCCCAGCAGATCGCCGCCGCGGTAGGAGAGCTGGTTGCCGGCCTCGATCAGCAGCATCATCGTTCCCTGCAGGCCCGGCGGGCAGGATCGGATGGCGAGGTCGTAGATCGCCGCGGCCGCCACGCCGCCCAGCATGCCGATCGGCATGGCGAGGATAAGAGCGTCGTTTCCGGAGTGGATGAAGGCCAGCGGGACCATCTGCGGCACGGTGATGATCAGGCCCCACCAGAGCAGCTTCTCCAGCGACACGCGCTTGCACAGCCAGCCGTAAACGAAGAACACCGGAATGAAGGCGGCGACGAAGATCGCATAATACTGAGCGTAGACCTCGTCGGGCGCGTGCAGACTGTTGGACAGGTAGTACTGCAGCGGCGTGTTCGAGCCCGGCGAGAATTGAAACATGAAGATCATCAGGATGGCCGGATAGATGGCGCGGTGCTTCACCAGCCGCTTGACGTCGCCGAAGAGACCGGCCCCACGGGCCTGGGGCGCCTCATAGGCCCCGGAGAACACGGCCCGGGGCTTCCACAGGCCGAGGAGGCCGATAACGATGGCAAGGGCCGCGGCAATCTCGAAGGTCTGGGCGGGCGCCAAGTGGTCGGCCACCCAGCCTGAAACCAGCGAGCCGACGATGAAGGGAATGGAGCTGACGATGTTCCACAGGGTCGAGAGCCGACCGCTCATCAGCTTTTCCTGGCCGACAAGGGCGAGCAGGCCCCAGTAGCCGGCGCTCACGAAGCCAAAGGAGGTCATGACCAGCAGCATGCCGGCCAGCAGGCTCCAGTAGGAGATCGGCGACAGCGCCATCCACAGGAACACCGCCGCGGTCGCCGGCGCGAAGAGCAGCAGGTAGCCGCGGTCGCGGCGACCGAGCGGATTCCACAGATCGCGCGTCAGGCCGAAGACGAAGGAGAGATAGACCGGAATCGCCGTCACCAACCGGAACATCGAGACCTGCTCGGCGCTGGCGTGCAGCTGGTTCTTCAGCATGTAGGTGGTGCTGATATCGATGAAGTAGCCGCGCGGCAGCACCAGGAAGACGAGGAAGGTGAGCGGCGCGAAATAGAGATAGATGCGGCCGGTTTCGCCGGGCTTCGCCGCTTCAGTCATTCAGCATCCTCGTCCGCCCCCGCGGCGTCTCTGCACTGGTATGGCCCATTGAGACGGAGCGGGGAAGCGGCGGCGCTCAGCTGCGGTGAGCGCCCCTGGCCGGCTACCTGACGCTCACCACGGCAGGACCTGGTTTTCCCAGACCGTGAACCGTCCGGTTGGACCGTCCGCGCCCTGCAGCGCCACCCGCACCGCCTCGCGCGCGCCCTGCTCGACCGTATCCACGCCCTGATAGCCGTTGAGGTTGGTCTTGGTGAATCCCGGCGAGACGGCGTTGACCCTGATGCCCGCCGGCTCCAGCTCGATGGCCATAGCCACCGTCAGGGCGTTGAGAGCGGTCTTGGACGCGGGGTAGACCGGGCCGAAGATCGAGCGGAAGGCGAAGCTGGGGTCGGAGTTCGTGGTCAGAGAACCGACGCCGCTCGAGACATTGACGATGCGGGCGCCGGGCGTCTCCCGCAGGAGCGGCAGCATCGCCTGATAGACCGCGAGGACGCCGAACACGTTGGTGTCCCATACCGCGCGCATCTCATCCAAGGAGACGTTGCTTGGGCGTGTGGTCTTTGAATAGTCCTCGACGGATTGACCCGGCCGTGCGCCCGTATTCGAGATCGCCGCGTTCTGGATGAGCACGTCGAGACGGCCGAACGCCATGCGGACATGGATGGCGGCGGCGACAATCGAGGCCTGATCGGTGACGTCGAGCTGAAGCGGGTGGGCGTCCGGCCCGACCTCTTTGGCCGCGGCCTCGCCGCGCTCGAAATTGCGCGATCCCACCAGCACGGTGAAGCCGTGTTTGGCCAGATCCTTGGCGATCTGAAGGCCAATTCCTTGATTAGCCCCGGTGACCAGGGCGACGGGTTTGTCCTGCATGGCGACCTCGCATGGTTGGTTGAAAGCGGCGTCCGGCTCGGATAATGATCCAGACGGAACGATGTTCCGGATTAATACGGATCATTGTTCCGTTTTTCAAGGGGATTCTCGTGAGCGACGCGGGTCAAAGCCATGACTCCCAGCATCGAGCCGGCGCCGAGCGGCGTTTGCGCGCCGATGCGCAGCGCAGCCTCGAGGCGCTCCTCCTGGCGGCCAGGGAGGTGTTCGCGACTTCCGGCGTGGACGCGCCCGTGCGGGAGATCGCCGAAAAGGCGGGCGTCGGCCTCGGCACGCTCTACCGGCATTTCCCGCAGCGTGCGGACCTGATCGCCGCCGTCTTCCGTCGCGAGATCGACGCCTGCGCCGACGCCGCCCCGGTCCTGGCGCGAGAGTGCGCGCCGTTCGAGGCCCTGGCGAAATGGATGCAGCGCTACGCCGCCTTTGTCACCGCCAAGCGCGGCTTGGCCAAGGCCTTGCACTCGGGCGATCCGGCCTTCGACAACCTGCCCGGCTACTTTGACGAGCGCCTGCGGCCGGCGCTGCGCGCCCTGCTGAAGGGCGCGGCCGGCGAGGTGCGCGCCGACGTCGACGCCGACGAGCTGCTCGGCGCGGTGGCGAGCCTTTGCATGTCGAGCCACAATGCCGGGCCCGGCCGGGCCGAGCGCATGGTCGCGCTCCTTGTCGATGGCCTTCGCTACGGGGCCGGGGCGACGGCCTGAGTCGGGGCATTGAGGCAACTCACCTGAAAACGCCCCTACCCCTTCCTGTCGCCTGGGCTTAAATCTCCGCCATGCGACAGTCCTTCGATGAGACCACCGATCCCTCGTTCGGAGCGCGCCATGCGCCCCTGATCCGCGCCGCCATGGCCGAGCAGGGCCTCGACGGCTTCCTGATTCCGCACGAGGACGAGCACCAGAACGAATACCTGCCGGCGGCCAACGACCGCCTGGCCTGGGCGACCGGCTTCACCGGCTCAGCGGGCGCTGCGGTGATCCTGAAGGAACGGGCGGCGATCTTCGTCGACGGTCGCTACACCCTGCAGGTGCGCGATCAGGTCGACCAGGGCCTCTACGAAATCCGCGACCTGGTGGAGGGCGGCCCGCCGGCCTGGCTGGCCGAGACGCTGCAGCCAGGCGAGGTGGTGGGCTACGACGCGCGGCTGGTCAGTCCCGACGCCCTGAAGCGCCTCGAAGCCGCCGCCGAGAAGGCCGGCGCCAAGCTGGCGCCGGTCGCCGTCAATCCGCTCGACGCCGCCTGGGGCGCCCAGCGCCCGGCCCAGCCGGCCGCCGCGGTGGTCCCGCACCCGCTGGAATATTCGGGAGAGGACTCGGCCTCGAAGCGGGCGCGTATCGGCAAGACGATCGCCGAGCAGGGCGCCGCGGCGGCGGTGATCACCGCCCCGGCCTCGATCGCCTGGCTGTTCAACATCCGTGGCGGCGACGTTTCCCGCTCGCCCCTGCCCCTGGCCCAGGCCATCCTCGCCGCCGACGGCACGGCCCGTCTGTTCCTCGATCCGGCTAAGGTGACCGCAGAGCTGCCGGCGTGGCTCGGCAACGAAGTGCGGCTGGAGCGTCCGGACGACCTGCCGGCGGCGCTGGCGAGCCTCAAGGGCGAGCGCGTATCGGCCGACGCGGCCACCTCTTCAGCCTGGTATTTCGAGGCCCTGAAAGCGGCGGGCGCCGAGACCGTCGCCGCGGCCGATCCCTGCACCCTGCCCCGCGCCTGCAAGAACGCCGTTGAGATCGAAGGCGCCCGGCGGGCGCACCGCCGCGACGGCGCCGCGCTCACACGCTTCCTGCACTGGCTGGCGACCGAAGCTCAGTCGAGCCTGCCCGACGAGGTCGAGATCGTCGGCAAGCTCGAGGCGTTCCGCGAAGCCACCGGGGCGCTCAAGGACCTTTCGTTCGACACCATCGCCGGAGCGGCGTCCAACGGGGCCATCGTTCACTATCGCCCGACCCGCCGGCTCAACAAGAAGAGCGAAGCCGGCTCCCTGCTGCTCGTCGATTCAGGGGCGCAGTATCTCGACGGCACCACCGACGTCACCCGCACGGTGGCGATCGGCGAGCCAACCCAGGAGATGCGCGAGCGTTTCACCCTGGTGCTCAAGGGCCACCTGGCCCTGGCCAGGGTCAGATTTCCGTCAGGGACGACAGGATCGGCGCTTGACGCTCTGGCGCGCGTCGCACTCTGGGCCCGCGGCCTCGACTACGACCACGGAACCGGGCACGGCGTCGGCTCATATCTCGGGGTGCACGAAGGCCCGCAGAGGATCGCCAAGCAGCCCAACGCAGTCGCCTTGCAGCCCGGAATGATCGTCTCGAACGAACCCGGCTACTACAAGGAAGGCGCCTACGGGATCCGGATCGAGACCCTGCAGGTCGTGACGCCCGCCGCGCCGATCGTTGGCGGGGAGCGGCCGATGCTGGGCTTTGAGACCCTGACTCTGGCGCCGATCGAGCGGCGGCTCGTGGTTTGCGAGCTGCTCTCAGCCGAAGAACGCGGCCAACTCGACGCCTATCACGCACGGGTGTTCTCCGAAATCGGACCATTGGTCGAGCCCGACGTGCGGGCGTGGCTGGAAGGCGCCTGCGCGCCGATCTGAGCCGCCGGCAAAATGCAGGCCGTCCCCGACGCCGAAGCGGCGAGAACGGCCCAGTTGCAGGCGGCTACTGCAAACCTCGTCATGACTGAACCGTCCGAGCGGCGCGTCCAGGCGATCGCTCGCCAGTCAGCGCCTCCCGCGCTCCGGGTTCGCCGGCGAGCATGCTCACCACCGCCAGGATCGCGATCAGATCGACGACCGCGATCACCTCAAGTGCGCTGCAAAGCAGCATGCTTGCCCCCTCAGTCCCTGACCCCGAATGAACCCTAACCAGGTCGCCGAGCACAGAGCCGCAAACCGATGTTTTGCCGATGAAATGCCGATCATTTCGGCGCGCGGCCTCCAGCGGGGCTTCCGAACCCTGCGCCCGAGGGGCGAAGGAGGCGCTCGATCAGTTCGTCGTAGCCTTCGCGCAGCGGCACGATTCGCGGGTCGTCCAGCGACACGAGGCCCGAGTGGAACACCACCGACACCGCCCGTCCCGAGGGAGGGCTCCCGGATACGCCCTTCGCCAAAGCCATCACCCAGCCCCTTATCGCGAGGCGGATTGAACACCGCCTCAAGCGCCGGCGCATGGCCGCGGAACCGATGAATTGCCGATGATCCGGTCCAGGCGACGGCGGCGCATGAACGGGCGACCAACGGAATTCCCCACCCCAGCGGGAGAGGAGACTCCCGAGGCGAGCCGTTTATTCCCGCAGGCCGGACGGGCTAGACGCTTGACGCGACACCGGTTCAGACCGAGGCAAGGGCCGTGGTCGACCGTCTAGCCGCCGCCAAGACGTTCCTGCGCGAGCGCGGCGCCGCCGTCGCGCTCGAGCTTGTGGTCAATTTCGCCCTGCCCTTGCTGGTGTTCGACCTCGCCAAGCCGCGCCTGGGCGAGGTGCGCGCCCTGATGGCCTCGTCGGGGCCGCCGATCGTCTGGAGCCTGGTGGAATTCGCCCGCAAGCGGCGGATCGACGCGCTTTCCCTGATCGTACTGGCGGGGATCGGGCTTTCGCTGCTCGCCTTTCTGGGTGGCGGCTCAGCGAAGTTCCTGCAGCTGCGCGAGAAGCTGGTGACCGGCCTGATCGGCCTGGGGTTCCTCCTGTCCGTGGCGATCCGCCGACCCCTGATCTACGAGCTCGCCCGCGCCACCCTCCGCCGACGCAATCCGGACAAGCTGGCCGAGTTCGAAGGGTGGCGTGACGATGCCGGGTTCAAGCGGACGATGAACTTCATGACGCTGGTCTGGGGCTTCGGCCTGCTGGCCGACACGGCGGCCGGCTGCGCCCTGATCATGGTGCTCACGGTACACGACTACCTGATCGCCGGGCCGATCCTGGGTTACGGGGCCTTGGGATCCCTCTCTCTCTGGAACTTCTGGTACGCTAGGCGCGCGCAGCGGCGTGGCGACGCCCGTCGGGCCGCCGAGGCCGCGGCGCAGGAAGACGCCAGCGGTTAGGGCGTCAGCGCTGGGCCTTCTCGGCGTCGCGCTGCGCTTCGGATACTTCGGCGCGCGCCTCGGCTTCGGCTCGGCGCATCTCGTCACGGGCCTGAGCCAAGGCGCGGCGGACTTCTTCGTCGCTCGTCCGGCGAGCCTCGTCCATGGCGTGGCGCACCTCCGGCGACTCGAGGGCGGCTTGCGCCTCGGCCCTGGCCATCTCAACGGCTTGTGAGCGCACCGCGGCCTGGGCCTCGGCGAGCTGGCGACAGATCGCCTGCCGCTGGGCTTTGCTGGCCCGCCCGACCTCGGCGCGGGCCAGGGCCATGGCGGACCTGACCGTGGCCTCGGTATCGCGGCGCATCTGGTCGTGCATCCGCATGTCGTAGCGCATGTGGAAGGCGTAGGGGGGTGCCGGAGGGGGCGAGGGCGGAGCTGGGGGCGCTGGCGGGATCGGCGGCAGCGGCGCGGCCGGAGGCTCGGGAGGGAGCGGCGGCAGAGGCGGGGTCTCACCCTGGGCGATGACCATCAAATGCCGATGGACGTGGGCCGGATGGTCGTAAGCAGCCGGCGGGGCCGGCGGCGCCGAGTCCGCCGGTTGGACCGGGACTGCCGACTGGGCCGGGACTGCCGGCCGGGCCGGATCGGCTTCAACCTGGGCGAGCGCCACGGTGGGCGTCTCGGCGAGGGCAGGCGTCACGTGCAGCAGGACCGCGGGCGCGGCGACCGCGACGGCCAGGACCGCGCCAGCCGCGATCCGCCCCGCCACCGGCGCGCGCGGCCCGCGGATGATGCTGAGCAGCCGCGCCTCGAGATCGCTGCGGCCGATGAGCGTCAGCAGGGCCGGCGAGGTTTCGGCGCCCTCTTCCAGGCGTAGGGCGCCGGCCAGCGAGATCAGCCTGCGGGCGTAGGTCTCACGCGAACCGAGGGCGGCGTAGGCGGCGGCGTCGCAGGCCATCTCGCGGCTGCGCCGGGCGCCGGACTTGATCGCCCAGATGGCCGGGTGCCACCAGACCGGCAGCGCCGCCGCTTCGCAGGCGAGGTTCACGGCGTAGTCGCGACGGGTGACGTGGGCCAGCTCGTGCAGCAGGGCGGCGCGCTGCTCATCGAGCGTCAGGCGCGCAAAGCCGCGCGGCGTGACGATGACGCGGCCGGCGACCACCGGCCCGCGCACCTCGTCGGAGATCTTCACCGGCGGCACGGCGACGCCGCGGGCGCGAGCGGCGGCGGCGAGCACGCTGATCACCTCCGGCTCCAGGACGAGATCGTCGGCGCGGCGCGCCAGGGCGGCGGCGGCGCGAGCGGCGAGGATCAGGCGGGCCAGACCGAACAGGGCCAAGGCGGCCCAGACCAGTCCGACGCCTCGCGCCAGGTCGGGGCTGACCGTGATCAGCGGCGGCGGTGCGGCGGTCATCGGTGGCAGGGCGGCGAGAGACGCGAGATCGGGGGTCGGCTGGATCGCCACGGCGATGGCCCCGGCCACCGGCAGGGCCGGCAAGATCACCGCCAGCGCCAGGGCCGCGACCCAGACGAGATGGCGCCCGCGCGGACCCAGGCCCCCGACGCCGGTGAGGAGCGCCGCGGCGGCGGCGGCTAGCGGAATCTGCCAGGCCGCGTTCACCACATAGGTGAGGATCAGCTCACTCATCATCCCCGTCCTTTTTATTGAGAAGGCTGGACGCGCGCGCCAGTTCGGCCGGCCCGATCTGGCGGGCGTCGATCAACGACATCAGCAGCGCCTCGCCCGAGCCGCCGAACATCCGCGACACCAGGTCGGTGAGCGCGCCGGCCGCGGCCCCCTCGCGGCTGATCGCCGGCCGATAGACATAGGCGCGGCCGGCAAGGCTGCGGCGCACCTTCTTCTTGCGCAGCAGGACCCCCAGCATGGTCTGCACAGTGGTGTAGGCGAGCCGGCCGCCAAGCTTGCCCTGGACCTCGGCGACGGTCGTCGCCTCGCCGTCCCACAGGACCTGCATGATCTCGAGCTCGAGCGGGGTTAAGGTGTCCCTGGCCGAGGCCATGGCGGCTCCTAATTTCTTAGGCGTCAGGCTCGCTCGGCGAAGGCTCGGGGTCAACTAAACTTTTAGTAGGGAAAGGGGGCTGGACCGCACGTCATGGGATTTCTGATCTTCGGCCTGTTCGTCCTCATGTTGCTCGTCATCGGCGGCCTCGTCGCCGTGGTGTGGACGGGCTACGCCGCGTCGCGCGAAAACTATCTCAAGGCGCGGCGTTGGAAGCGCAACGAGCTGCGGCCGCGGAAATACGCCACCGGCCTTTCGCGCAAGCCGCCACGCCCGGGCCGACGCCTGAAGGCGCGGACTGGAAGCCGATGAGCGCGATCCGGCGAGCCGAGGCGTTCTGCGAGCGATTCGGCCTGCAGATTCCGATCCTCATGGCTCCGATGGCTGGCAGCTCGCCGCCTGCGCTGGCGGCGGCCGTGGCCGAGGCCGGGGGCCTGGGCGCCAATGGGGTGGTGCAGATGGAGCCGCAGGCCATCGCCGCCTGGGCCGCAGAGGTGCGGGCGCTGACCAAGGGCCCCTTCCAGCTCAATACCTGGGTGCGCGATCCGCCGCCGCAGCGTGACGCCGAACACGAAACGAAGGTGCGGGCGTTCCTGGCTGACTGGGGTCCGACCCCGACACCCGCGGCCGGGGACGCGACGCCGCCCGACTTCGAGGCCCAGGCCCAGGCCATGCTGGACGCGGCGCCGGCGGCGATCTCCTCGGTCATGGGCCTGTTTCCGCAATGGCTGGTCGATGAGCTGCGGGCGCGGGCCGTCCCTTGGTTCGCCCACATCTCGACCCTGGCCGAGGCTCGGGCCGCGGAGCACGCCGGCGCCGACGTCATCGTCGTCCAGGGCGGCGAGGCCGGCGGCCACCGCGGCTGTTTCGATGTCTGGGACGACGAGCGGCGCCAGGCCGGCCTCTTGGCCCTGCTGCCGGCCGTGGTCGATGCGGTGAAGACGCCGGTGGTCGCCGCCGGCGGGATCGCCGACGCCCGCGGCGTCGCCGCAGGCCTGGCGCTGGGGGCCAGCGCGGCGGCGATCGGCACCGGCCTGCTGCGGTCGCCGGAGGCGGGGCTCGACCCGGCCTGGGCGGCGGGACTGGCCGGCGCCGCGCCGGAGGACACGGTGATGACCCGGGCGTTCAGCGGCCGGGCCGGACGCAGCCTCGCCACCGCCTATGTCGTCGCGGCCGGCGGGCCGGGCGCCCCGCCGCCGGCCCCCTACCCTGTCCAGCGTGGTCTCAGCGCCGCCATGAAGGCCGCCAGCGTCGGCAAGCTCGATGGTCTCCAGGCCTGGGCCGGACAGTCCGCCGGCCTCGCCCGCGCCGCGCCGGCCGGCGAGATCGTGCGCGACGCCTGGGCCGGCGCGCGAGCGCTGCTCAGAGCTGAGTGAGGGTGAAGATGAACAGGCCCGAGACCAGCATGAAGAAGGCGATGAACGAAATCGACCACACCCCGAGGGCCTTGAGCGCGGCCCCGATCCGGCTGGAGCCGTAACCGCCGCGCAGGGTCTGGTAGAGATTGATCGGTGTCCAGATTCCCACCGCAGTGAACCAGACCCCGCTGGCGTCGCTCGGCAGCAGGAATCCCGGGGCGTTGGCCAGGAACAGGAAGGAGAGGAAGTTCATCGCTGTGACCATGTGGTCGTAGATGAAGAACCGACGTTTGTAGAAATAGGCCGCCGTCAGGGCGAGGCCGACGATCGGCAGCAGCAGGAAGGCCACCCGGTGGCCCCAGGTGAACATCACCGAGAGGTAGTATTCGGGGTTGTCCCTCGCCTTGCCCATCCGGTCGATCCACCAGGCCTTGGACCACAGGATCGTGGGATTGCCCTCCTTGGCGGCCTTTGAAGCCCACCAGGCCCGGGTCGGGGCGTCCTGACCCTGGGCGGCGGAAGAGTCGAAGGTCGGCGGCAGGCCCTGGGTCACGCGGGCGGCGTCGTCAACGGCGGCCTGATAGCGGGTCTGGGCGTGGGCGACCTGTTCCTGATAGCGGAGCTGGACCTTGGCCTTGTTCTCTTCCGGGTCCTTGAGTTCACCGTCCCGGTCGTCGGCCGCCTCCTTCAGGTCGGAGTCGCGGTCCTTGACCGCATCGGCTTGCATCTCGGCGGCCGACTTGGCCCGCTCGGCGGGCGACTGTTGGAAGGCCGCCTTGGCTTGGGCTGGCGTGGTGAAGACGGTCTTGGTGTGGTGAGCGGCGTATTCGGCCGCGAACACCCAGACCAGCAGGGAGACCAAGAACATGCGGAACGGCGGCACATGGCGGGCGACGCGGCCCTCCAGAAAGTCGCGCGCCAGGCGGCCGGGATGGATGAAGAGGTCGGGCACCGTGCGCATCACCCGGCCATCGAGATGCAGAACGCCCTCGAACCCCTCGACGATCAGCCGTCCGATCGAACGCTTGTGCAGGTCGGCGTTCTGGCCACAGGCGTGGCAATAGGGCCCGGCGAGCGGCGTCCCGCAGTTGGCGCAGACCGAGCCGGGCGGCGGCGCGGCCCGCCTCTCCGACGCCCCCTCGAGGACATCCGCCGCGACGATCTCAAGTTCCCTCACGCCCTCACCTCCGCGCCGGGCAGGAAAAAAGGCCGGAACTCTCGTTCGCTCAAGCGGAATCGACCAACGCCAGCCACTCCTCTTCAGTCAGAACCCGGATGCCGAGCTCCGTCGCGGTTTTCAGTTTGGAGCCGGCGCCGGGACCGGCGACCACGAGGTCGGTCTTCTTGGACACCGAAGAGGCGACCTTGGCGCCCAGGCTTTCGGCCCGGGCCTTGGCCTCGTCGCGGGTCATGCGTTCCAGGGAGCCGGTGAACACCACCGTCAGGCCGGCCACCGGGCTGTCATTGCGCGGTCGGGCGGCGTCCTCGATATTCAGTTCGCCGACGAGGTCATCGACCAGACGGTGGTTGTGGGGCTCGGAGAAGTAGGCGGCCATGGCCGAGATCACCGCCGCGCCGACCTGATCGAGGGCGTCGAGCTCGGCGACGGCGTCCAGATCGCCGGCCGCGACCTTGTCCATGGCGGCGAGGAAGCTCTTGGCGTCGCCATAGCCGCGGGCCAGCACCATCGCCGTCTGCTCGCCCACGTGGCGCACGCCGAGGGCGTTGATGAACCGTTCGAGCGGGATGGTGCGGCGCCCGGCGATGGCGCCGGCGAGGTTGGCGACCGAGGTCTCGCCATAGCGCTCGCGCTCGGTCAGCGCCTTCAGCTTCGCCTCGTCGGCGCCGAGGCGGAAGATGTCGGCCGGCTCGCGGATCAGGCCCTCCTCGAAGAAGGCGGTGAGCTGTTTCTCACCCAGGCCCTCGATGTCGAAGGCGCGGCGCGAGACGAAGTGCTTGAGATGTTCGATGCGCTGGAACGGACAGGCGAGCTCACCGGTGCAACGACGCACCACCGTTTCGGCCCCCGAGGCTGTGGTCTCACGCGTCAGCGGCGTCGCTAGAGGACAGGGGCAATGGGTGGGAAATTCGTACGGGACGGCGCCGGCCGGCCGCTCGGACTCCACAACACCGACGATCTGGGGGATGACGTCGCCGGCCCGCTGGACGATGACCGTATCGCCGACGCGAAGGTCCTTGCGGGCGATCTCGTCGGCGTTGTGCAGAGTGGCGTTGGTCACCACCACGCCGCCGACGGTGACCGGGGTCAGCCGGGCCAGGGGCGTCACCGCGCCGGTTCGGCCGACATTGATGTCGATCGCCTCCAGGATGGTGCGCGCCTGCTCAGCGGGGAACTTGCGGGCCACAGCCCAACGGGGGGAGCGCGACACGAAGCCGAGACGGGCCTGCCAGTCCAGGCGGTCAACCTTGTAGACCACGCCGTCGATGTCGAACGGCAGGTGCGGACGCAGGCGCTCCATCTCGGCGTAGGCGGCAAGCAGGCCTTCCACCCCCTCCACGCGACGCGCCTGGGGCGTGACCTGGAAGCCCCACGAGCGCAGGGCTTCCAGCGCCTGCCACTGGGTCTCGGCGAACGGCGCCGAGAGAAGGCCCCAGGCGTAGGCGAAGAAACGCAGCGGCCGCCGAGCGGTGATCTTCGGGTCGATCTGGCGCAACGACCCGGCGGCCGTGTTGCGCGGATTGACGTAGGTGCGTTGGCCCGCCGCCTCGGCTGCGGCGTTGATCTGGGCGAAGTCCGCGTGGCCGAGATAAACCTCGCCGCGGATCTCGATGATTTCCGGCCAGCCGCCGCCCTTCAGCCGGTGCGGGATCTCGCGGATGGTCATCAGGTTGGCGGTGACGTCTTCGCCGGTCTGGCCGTCGCCGCGCGTCGCGCCCTGGACCAGGCGACCGGCTTCGTAACGCAGCGAGGACGACAGGCCATCGATCTTCGGTTCGGCGGTGTAGGCGATCGGCTCCTCGGAAAGGCGCAGGAAGCGGCGCACGCGGGCGTCGAACTCGGCCGCCTCATCGTCGGAAAAGGCGTTGTCCAGCGACAGCATGGGGACGCCGTGGATGACCGGCGAGAAGGCGCCGGCCCTCACCGCGCCCACCTTCCGCGAGGGGGAATCCTCGCGCACGAGGGCCGGAAACCGCGCCTCGATATCGCCATTGCGGCGCTTGAGCGCATCGTAGTCGGCGTCTGAGACGAGCGGGGCGTCGTCCTGAAAATAACGCCGGTCGTGCTCAGCGAGATCGGCGGCCAGGCGGGTGAGCTCCGCGCTCGCCTCCGCTTCGGTCAGTTCGGCGACGGGCTTCACCTCCAAGACTCCTCCCTCCCCTTGATGGGGAGGGTGGACCGACCGAAGGTCGGGACGGGTGGGGTGGCTGCACCACCCACTCCGGCGCGGAGCTTACCCCGGGCGGGCCGCGCCAGCGGCGCGACCCAGGGCGCCACCTCCCCGATCAAGGAGGAGGAGGAACTGAGTGTCACCCTCATGCCGCCATCAGCGCCCGAGCGGCGGCGCGGGCGGCCTCGGTGACGGTCTCGCCGGAAAGCATGCGGGCGATCTCCTCCTCGCGGGCCGACCCCTGCAGGGGCTCGACCCGGGTGCGCTCGGCGGCCCGTCTGACCTGGAAATGGGCGTCGGCGCGGGCGGCGACTTGCGGGCTGTGGGTCACCACCACGATCTGGCCGCCAACGGCCAGACGCGCCAGGCGCTGGCCGACGGCGTCGGCCACGGCGCCGCCGACGCCCTGATCGACCTCGTCGAAGATCATCAGCGGCCGGCGTTCCGCCGCCAGGCTGGCCTCGATGGCCAGCGACAGACGCGACAGCTCGCCGCCCGAGGCGACGGAGCTCAGCGGCGCGAAAGGCGCGCCTGCGATGGTGGCGATCTCGAACTCGACCCGATCGGCGCCGGCGGGGCCTTGGCGGCTCTCGGGCAGAGGCTCGACGGCGACCCGGAAGCGCGCCTTGGCGAGGTGCAGGGGCTCGAGCTCGGATCGGACGGCGGCGGCAAGCCGCTCGGCCGCAGCTCTGCGCCCTGCAGTGAGCGTGGCGGCGGCGGTGTCCCAGGCGGCGCGGGCGGCGGCGGTCTCGAGCTTTGCCTCGGCGAGAGTATCCTCAGCCTCGTCGATGGCGGCGAGGCGCGCGGCAAGGTCGGCCCGCGCCGTCGGCAGGTCGTCGACCGCTACGCCCAGACGGCGGGCGGCGGCGCGCAGGGCGAAAAGGCGCTCTTCGGCGGCCTCCAGACGGCCCGGTTCGAGGTCGAAGCTGGCCACGGCGGCGTCGATGGCGGCGGCGGCCTCGCCGGCCTCGATCAGAGTGCGGTCGACCGCCTCGGCGGCGGCGGTCAGGCGTTGCGGCGCCTCGCCGTCGGGATCGACGCCGGCGGCGAGCGCCCGCTCGCGGGCGCGGCCCAGGGCGCGGAAAGCCTGACCCAGGCGGGCGGAAAGGGTGTCCGGCCCGAGGGCCTCGCGGGCGGCGGCGATCTCGGCCAGAGCCCGCTCGGCGGCCCCGAGCAGAGCCCGCTCCTCGGCCAGCCGGGCCTCCTCACCCTCGCGCGGCGCCAGGCGGTCGAGTTCGACCAGGCGCTCGGCCAGGACTTCGCGTTCGGCGGCGCCGGCGGCCGCGGCGGCGCGCACGGCGTCCAGGCGCTCGGCGGCCGCCCTCCAGGCGCGCCAGGCGGCGGCGCAGGCGTAGGCCTCCAGGCCCCCGAAGGCGTCCAGCAACGGCCGGTGGCTTTTCGCGTCAAGCAGACCGACGGCGTCATGCTGGCCGTGCACCTGGACCAGAAGCTCGCCTGTTTCGCGCAGCGCAGCGACGCCGGTCGCCTGATCGTTGATGAAGGCGCGAGAGCGGCCGTCGGCGCCGATCAGGCGGCGAAGCACCAGGTCCTCTCCACGATCGAAGGCGAGGCCCTTGTCCTCCAGCTGATCCCAGACGGGGTGGTCGGGCGCCGGGGCGAAGACGGCCGCGGCGCTGGCCTGAGGCGCCCCGCGCCGCACCAGGCCCGCGTCGCCGCGGGCGCCGAGCGCCAAGCCGAGCGCATCGAGGATCACCGATTTGCCGGCCCCGGTCTCGCCGGTCAGGACCGTCAGGCCCGGCCCGAAGGCGAGGTCGAGGCTATCGGCGAGCACCACGTCGCGGATGACGAGACCGATCAGCATACCGCGAGGATGACCGAGAATCCCCGCGGCTCAAAGGGCGGATCAGAGCCCCAGGACGTCGTGCCAGAAGCCGCCGTGTTTCTTGGCCTTGGGAGCCGGCGCAGCCTTATCCTCCGCCGCCACGACATCGGCGGCGTGGGTCTGGGTCTCGGTCTTGGCGATCTCCACCGGCGGCGGGGCGATGGTGGTGTCCTTGTGCCGGCCCCAGGGCAGGAGCCTCGGCAGGCCGGGGCCGCGGTAGTCCGCCGGCGGGATGGCCGGGCGCAGGCCACGCGAGGTCAGGAGCTTGTAGGCGTCCTGATACCAGAGATCGCCCGGATAGTTGTAGCCGAGCACCGCCCCGTCGCGCACCGCCTCGCTGTTGAGGCCGACGGTCAGGTAGCAATCCACCAGCCGATAGAGCGCCTCGGGCGCGTGGGTGGTGGTCTGGTAGTCGTCGACCACAGTCTTGAACCGGCCGATGGCGGCGATGGGATCGCCCTGCCGTTGGTAGTAGCGGCCAATGGCCATTTCCTTGCCCGCCAGCTGGTCGACGGTCATGTCGTATTTGAACTTGGCGTCGCGCGCATACTCGGTCGTCGGGTAGCGCTTGAACACTTCAGTCAGCGCCGCACGCGCCTGGGCGGTCGAAGCCTGGTCGCGGCCGACGTCGACGATCTGTTCAAAGTAGCAGATCGCTTTGATGTAGAAGGCGTAGGGCGTAGCGGCGTTGCCCGGATAGAGCGCGATGAACCGCTCGGCGTCGGAGATCGCGTCAGCGTAGTTGTTGCCCTCGTAATGGGCGTAGGCCTCCATCAGGATCGCCCGGCGCGACCACTCCGAGTAGGGGTGCTGGCGCTCCACTTCCTTGAAGTAGGCGGCCGCCTCGTTCCACTCGTGGCGGTCCAGGTGGACCGCCCCGGCGTTATAAAGCACCTCCACCGGCGCTTCCTTGTAGGCCAGGGTGGGCTTCTTCTTGTGGATGAGGGAGCATCCGGAGACGGCGACCGCCGCGGCCAGGGCGAGGACGACGAAGGATCGACCCCGAAAATTGCCTTTCACGAACGATCACCTCAGCCCAAAGCGCCATCCAATCGGATCAATCGTCCGATTTGATGGCGCTTATTTGAACGATTCGAGCGCGTTGTAATCGCAAAGCCGGCGCCCGGCTTTGCGCAACGCGCTCGGCGCGCGCCCCGCGCCAGCGTCCGGGGGTTCTACACGAGCCCGTCAGAGGCGCAATGACTCAGACGGCCTTGGCCAGCTGCGACTGCGGATCGGCCCAGCGCCAGGCCTGTGGACGCTCCAGCAGCGCCCGGACGAGGGCGTTGTTGAGGCCGTGGCCGGAATAGAGGCCCTCGTAACGACCGATCAGCGGCGCGCCCAGCAGATAGAGATCGCCGACCGCGTCCAGCATCTTGTGACGGACGAATTCGTCGGCCCGGCGCAGGCCACCGGGGTTGAGCACCGAGTCGCCCTCGATCACCAGGGTGTTGTCGAGCGTGCCGCCCCGCGCCAGGCCCGCCTGCCTGAGGGCGTCGACCTCGTGCAGGAAACCGAAGGTGCGATTGGTCGCCAGCTCCTCACGGAAGCTCACCTCGCCGATGGCCAGCTCCAGGCGTTGCCGGCCAATGGCGGAGCTGTCGAAGGCGATCTCGAAGGCGACCTCGAAACCATCGGCCGGCAGCAGGGCCGCTGACTTCTCGTCCTCGCGGACGACGACCGGCTCGAGAATCTCGACGAACCGGCGGCGCGCGGCCTGCGCCTTGCGACCGGCGGTGTCGATGGCTTTGACGAAGTCGACGCAGGAGCCGTCCATGATCGGAACTTCCGGCCCGTCGATCTCGACGATGACGTTATCGACGCCGAGACCGCAGAGGGCCGCCATGAGGTGCTCGACCGTTGAGACGGTGACGCCGTCGGCATTGCCGATCACGGTGCCCAGTCGCGTGGCGCAGACCGCTTCGGCGCGGGCCGGGATGGCCGGATCGAGGTCCGCCACATCGGTGCGCAGAAAGCGGACGCCCGCGCCGACGGCGGCCGGACGCAAGGTCAGGCGGACGGGCTCGCCGGTATGAATGCCGACACCCTCGAGGGTCACCGGCCGGGCAAGGGTAATCTGATGGAACGGCGACAAAACCATGCTCACTTGACTCGCACCGCGGCTGGAGCGGCGCTGTTGCGGCGCCGCGGGGCGCCCCTTCGCCTGTCCCTTAAGCTGTGCCGGTCGGGGCGCAAACACACGTCCTGTTTCCGACTGTTTCTCGGATAAGGCTTTGAAATGTGCTGAAATTTTGCCGCAAACAAGGCAGCCGGCGAACGGTGCTTCGAAGCCCGTTCACCGGCCGTCGTCAGCGACCGGATCGGCTCGTCAGTTGGCGAGACGCCGCAGGAAGGAGGGGATCTCCAGATCCTCATCCTCGGCCGTATCCTCGTCCTCGTAGACCTCTTGCGCCGGCTGAGCCTGGGTCATGGTCCGGGCGGGCGCGGCGTGTCCCTCTGCGCGACGGCCGCCGAACAGGCTCAGCCAACCGCCAGACTTCTGGCGGCGATCATCGCCGTAACGGGCCGGCATGGCGAACGGCTGCTCCTCTGGCACGGCAGGGGTCGAGACGGCCGGCCGCAGAGGCGAGACCCCTTCGAAGGGGAAGCCGGCTTGGTCCGCCACCGGCTCGGCCGCGATCGCCATGGCCGCGACGGACTCGGGCCCCGGCGCGTTGGCCGGTTGGAATTCGACCACCGGGGCCGGCATATAGGCCAGCTCGGGCTCATATTTGGGCGTGATCGCAGCCATGGCCGCGCCATCCATGCCGGTGGCCACCACGGAGACCCGCACCACCCCTTCCAGGGCCGGATCGAAGGCCGCCCCGAAAATGATGTTGGCCTCGGGATCCACTTGTCCGGAGATGGCGTTGGCCGCTTCGTCGACTTCCAGCAGAGTCATGTCGAGCCCGCCGGTGATATTGACCAGCACCGCCCGCGCGCCCTTGAGCGAGACTTCGTCGAGCAGGGGGTTCTGGATGGCGTTCTCGGCCGCCATCAGGGCGCGGCCCTCGCCGGAGGCCTCGCCTGTGCCCATCATCGCCTTGCCCATCTCGGTCATGACGGTGCGCACGTCGGCGAAGTCGAGATTGATCAGGCCCGGCAGGACCATCAGGTCGGTGATCGAACGTACGCCGGAATGCAGCACCTGATCGGCCAGGCCGAAGGCCTCGGCGAAGGTGGTCCGCTCGTTGGCGACACGGAACAGGTTCTGGTTGGGAATGACGATCAGGGTGTCCACGTAGCGCTGTAGCTCGGCGATGCCGGCGTCGGCCAGGCGCATGCGATGGCGGCCCTCGAAGTGGAACGGCTTGGTGACCACGCCGACGGTGAGGATGCCGCGCTGGCGGGCGCACTTGGCGATGATCGGAGCGGCGCCGGTGCCGGTGCCGCCGCCCATGCCGGCGGTGATGAACACCATGTGGGCGTTGTCGAGGTGCTCGCCGATTTCAGGCTCCGACTCCTCGGCCGCCGACATGCCCACTTCGGGGTGCGCGCCGGCGCCGAGGCCCTGCGTGACGCTGACGCCGAGCTGGATGCGACTGTCGGTCTTGGAGAATTGCAGCTGCTGGGCGTCGGTATTGGCGACGACGAACTCGACGCCCTCCAGGCCCGCGTCGATCATGTTGTTCACGGCGTTGCCGCCGGCGCCGCCGACACCGAAGACCACGATCCTGGGCTTCAGCTCCTTCGCCTGGGGCGCAAAGACCTTGAACGTCATCTGAGACTCCGCAACCTCCGCCATGTGCCCAAATCAGCGCCGACCGCTGCGCCGCTCGTGGCAAGGATTTAGCAACCATCATCCTTAAGCCGACGTTAACCGCATACCGTGAGTCGCCGGGGCGGCGAGGAAAGTTTGGCCATTTTCGGGGTTTGGATCAGGGTGCGATTCTCGCTCCGCGCTCCGACGAAGCCCGAGCGCAGGCTAGCGCCGCCACCACAGCGGGCATGGGTCGCCATGCACCATCGGAACGTAAATCTGGCCACAGTTCTTACGGAAGCTTCGAGCGCTCGTTGGTGGCTGTCGAAGACCGGTGACATTGCACCAGCTCCCGAGGGTCACGCCGCTGGAAGGATCGATGACGGCGTTCACAACGCGGCAGCCGCCGTGAAAGAGTTGAGGCAGTTCCTTACGGTCGGTCCAAACAGCACGGGGCGGCCCATCAACCGTGCCCCAAGTCGGCTGGATCAGGATTGCCGCAATCACCCATCCAGATTTCGGCAGAGCCACCGCCTCCGATGCAACCGTCGTGAACGGCAACTCCTCGTTCGTCGGAACCTTGACGAGCGCGTAGTAACGCACCCGCGTACGCAGCGGCTCGGCGGCAGGCGGTAGCCTCAGCCGTTGCTCAATGGCGTCGATCCCAAGGTGAGGCGGCGCGGCGTGCTCAGGCTGGGCCGCCGTAGCCGTCGCCGCCAATACGATCGCAGCCGCCAAGCAGCGGTTGAGTATGATCCCGGCCAGGATCACTTGAGGCTCCAGGCCTAGAGATTATCCCTCAGCCAGGCGGCGGCCTTGACCATCATGTTGG
>Ga0302311_10000122_pt1 | contig 92477 bp, 77 predicted proteins | sample III_Palsa_N1_3_FD_200449 | JGI IMG/M metagenome (GOLD analysis project Ga0302311, IMG submission 200449) | Peat permafrost microbial communities from Stordalen Mire near Abisko, Sweden - III_Palsa_N1_3 | ecosystem: Environmental > Terrestrial > Soil > Palsa > Peat permafrost | place: Sweden...
CAAGTGGAACGCCTCGCTGTTCGGCACCAACCTCAACAATTCGCACGCGAGCACCTTCACCTCGTCGACCGAGTTCATCAAGGCCGAGGTGCCGATCCGTCCGCGCGTGTTCGGGCTGCGCATGGGATACGACTTCTGATCCGGCGATCGTAGCCCGGGGGCGGCGGGTGGCGGCAGCGCCCGCCCGTCGGCCCCGGTGGAAGTCAGGCGAGGACGATGGCGTCGGCGCGCGCCACCACCGCCGCGGAGAAATGGCGATCGGGCGATGCGTCGACGATCGCCCATCCGTCCTCCGCGCAGAGCTGCGCTTCGCGACCGACCGATACCGTGAAAATATCCAGCGGGTGCGAAAGACCCTGCCCCAGCGCCTTCACATAGGCTTCCTTGCGGCTCCAGCAGTCGAAGAAGCCGCGCCGCGCCGCCGCAGCCGGGAGCAGGCGAAGCGCTTCGCGCTCGGCCGGCGCGAACAACCGCTCCGCAAGCGGCTGCCAGTCGAGATCGGGGTCGATCGCTTCGATGTCGCACCCGACCGCGACGTCCGCGATCGCGAGCATCAGCACGCCCTGCGAATGCGACAGGCTGAAATGCGGCGCCCCCTGCCCCAGCACCGGCTTGCCGTGCGGGCCGAGCGCGAAACACAGCCGCTCGGGCGCCTCCCCGGTATAGGGCGCGAGGAGCATCCGCAGCCGCGCCCGCCGCGCGACGAAGCGTCGCGCATCCCGATCGAAGCGGAAGCGCGCCGCCTTGCGCCGCTCCTCCTCGTCGATGACCAGCAGGTCCCGCGCATTCGCCGCGTCGCCGACATCCAGTGGTTCGACATGCAGTGCGACCCGCTGCAACGGGCTATCCGGCGACCGTGCGGAGCGCAGGCGCCGCCTCCGCCGCGAGTACCGACTGGAGCACCGCGGCGAGATCGTCGACATAGGGCGCCTCCAGCATCGTGCGATGGCCGCCGGCGATGACGTGGCTGAAGAACGGCCCCGTGACCTGCTCCCGCCAATCCTCGACGAAATCAAGGACATCGGGATGCTCGGCGGGCTGGAACAGCATGACCGGGCCGTCATACTGCGGCGGCGTGTAATGGAGCGCGATCTTGTCGAGCGCCGAGCGCAATTTGGGTTGCAGCACCGCCTCGCGCCCGCCCGCCAGCGCCGCGGCGTCAGACATGCCCTGGAGCCGCTCGAGGAAATAGGTCCAGCGCGCGCCCTTGGGCTGGCGCATCGACTGGCCGATGTGGAAGCGCAATTTGCTGACGAAGTAGCGGATTTCCCCGATCGTCCGCGCCTTCACCGGGTGGAAGGCATGGATCAGCATCAGCAGCGCGACGTCGTCGCCTTCGGCACGCATCTGCGTGGCGACCGCATAGGCGAGGATGCCGGAGGTACACCAGCCGCCGAGCCGATAGGGTCCGGTCGGTTGCGCCACGCGGATCGCGGCGACGAGCAGGCTGGCCGCATCCTCCAACCGCTTCGGACACCCGCCCGCCGCATCGAGCACGACATCGACCGAAATCCCGAAGAAGGGCTGGTCGGAGCCCAGCCGCTCGGCAAGCGGGCGGAAGGTCGAGCCGCCGTCGAGCCACAGGATCGGCGTCGCGGAGCCCAGCGGCTGGATCGCCGCCACTACGGGGGATTCGATGTCGCGACCCGACGCGATCAGTTCGGCCATGTCGGCAAGGCGCGGTGCGCGGAACAGCGCCGCCATCGAGACCTTGACGCCGTACTCGGCCTCGATCCGGCGCAGCAGACGCGCGACCAGCAGCGAATGGCCGCCGAGATCGAAGAAATCGTCGCGGCGCGAGACGGCCTCGACCTTGAGCACGGCGCGCCAGATCGCCGCCAGCCGTTCCTCGTTCGGCGTGGCAGGCGGCTCGGATCGGTTGCCGGTCGCCGCACCGGGTTCGGGCAAAGCGGCGCGATCGATCTTGCCATTGGGGGTCAACGGCATCGCGTCGAGCGTCACGAAGCGCGTCGGGATCATATAATCGGGAAGCGTCGCGGCGAGCGCCTCGCGCCATTCGGCCACGTCACCGGTGCCGACGACATAGCCCGCCAGCGCGCGTTCGCCGCTCGCGTCGGGCCAGGCGCGCACCGCGGCGGCGGCGACTCCCGGCAGCTTCGCCAGTGCCCCCTCGACCTCCTCAATCGCGACGCGGAAGCCGCGGATCTTCTCCTCATGATCGGTGCGGCCGAGGCAGAGCAGTATGCCGTCGGCGCGCCAGCGCGCGAGATCGCCGGTGCGATACAGCCGCTCGCCGTCGTGATCGACGAAGCGCTGCGCGGTCAGATCGGGCCGCCCGTAATAGCCGCGCGCGACGCCGCGCCCGCCGATCAGCAGTTCGCCGACTGCGCCGATCGGCAGGACATTGCCGTCGGCATCGAGGATGCGGATACGCGTGTTGGCGATCGGCCGGCCGATCGGGATGCTGCCCGAACCCGGCTCGATCCGCGCGACGGTCGACCAGATCGTCGTCTCGGTCGGCCCGTACATGTTCCAGAGCTCGCCGACGCGCGGCAGCAGCATGTCGGCGAGCGCCCGCGGCATCGCCTCGCCGCCGCACAGGATGCGCAGGCGCGGATCGCCCTGCCAACCGGCCTCGATCAACCCGCGCCACGTCGCGGGCGTCGCCTGCATCACGTCGAGCCTAGCAGAAGCGATCAGGTCGGCAAGCGCCGCCATGTCGATCGCGGTCTCGCGCGGCGCGAGCAGGATCGTGCCGCCCGAGACCAGGGGCAGCCACAATTCGAGCGCGGCGATATCGAAGGAGAGCGTGGTGACCGCCAGCAACGTCTCGCCGCGTGCGAAGCCGGGCGCCTGCTGCATCGCCATCAGCAGGTTGACGAGCGCGGCGTGCAGGATCTCGACGCCCTTGGGCCGCCCGGTCGATCCCGAGGTGTAGAGGACGTAGACCGGCGCCTCGCCGTCGACGGGACGCGGCGCGAATCGCTGTTCCGGCCAGTCGCGATCGAGGCGCAGCGTCGGCGCGGCGCCGGCGGGCAGCGCGTCCTCGGTGCCCGTCTCGACCAGCACCAGCGCGGGCGCCGCATCCTCCGCGATCATCGCCAGCCGCGCCGGAGGGAAACCCGGATCGAGCGGCAGATAGGCGGCGCCCGCCTTCAACACGCCCAGCATCGCCGCGACCATCCACGGCGAGCGATTGAGCGACAACCCGACCAACGCCCCCGGCGCAACGCCTTCCGCCACCAATCCGGCGGCAATCGTATCGGAGCGGCGAGCGAGATCGGCATAGCTCCAGGCATCGACCCCATGCCGGATCGCAATCGCATCGGGCATATCCGCTACGCGCGCCGCGAACCAGTCGACGACGTTCGCATGGGGCAGCGGCTGCGCGGTGTCGTTCCAATCCCCGGTCAGCGTGCGTCGCTCGTCCTCGTCGAGCATCGGCAGGCGTGCAAGCGGCGTTGCGGGATCGGCGGCGACGCCTTCGAGCAGACGCGTCCAATGCGCGATCAGCCGCCGGATCGTGGCGGGATCGAACAGCTCGGTCGAATAGAGGAAGCGGCCCGCCATGCCTTCGGGCCGCTCGTCGAGCTCGAGATAGAGATCATATTTGGCCGCGCCGACGACGACGTCCATCTGGGTGAGGTCCCAGCCGTCGGGAAAGGGCTCGACCGGAGGCTCGATCGAAAACAGCGTGTTGAACAGCGGATGCGTGCCCGTGCCGCGCTTGATGTCGAGCGCGCGGACGAGCCGGTCGAACGGCACGTCGCATGCGCCGAGCGCGCCGATCACGCTGGCCTTCACCTCCGCCAGATAGTCGCGGAACGGCAGCGCACCTTGCGGCCGACTGCGCAGCGCCATGGTGTTGAGGAAATAGCCCATCAGCGGCTGCAATTCGGGCCGCCGCCGCGTATCGGTGACGCCCCCGACGATGATGTCGGTGTCGCCGGTGTAGCGGAACAGCATCGCCTTGTAGGCGGCGAGCAGCACCATGTAGAGCGTCGCGCCCTCGGCCCGCGCAATGTCCTTGAGCGCGTCGATCAGCGGCCCGGAAAGCTCGAACACGTCCATCGATCCAGCGTGCGTCGGCAGCGCGACACGCGGGCGGTCGCCGGCGATCTCCAGGCGGGGCAGCGGCTCGGCGAGCGCGACGCGCCAGTGATCGAGCTGGCGCGCGGTGGCGGCGGGATCGTTCTGCGCCTGCTGCCAGGTGGCGTAGTCGGCATATTGCAGCGCCGGCTCGGGCAAAGGCGAGGCCTGCCCCGCCTCGAACGCGGCGACCAGCGCCGCCAGTTCCGGCACCAGCGTGCGGTAGATCGAGACGCCGTCGAAGATGATGTGGTGCAGCGTCAGATAGAGCCGGTGCTCCTCCTCGCCGAGCCTGACGACGCGCGCGCGGAACAGCGGCGCCCGATCGAATGCGATCGGTGCGCGCGCATCCTCGGTCGCGAGCCGCACGGCTTCGGCGTCGCGGTCGCTCTCGGGGAGGTGGCCGATATCGATCAGCGGCAGCGTGACAGCAAAAGGCGGCGCGACCTGCTGGACGAGGTCGCCGTCGACATCGACGAACGCGGTGCGCCAGATCGCGTGGCGCCGGACGATCTCGCTCAGTGCCCGCTCCAGCGCGGCATGGTCGTAAGGACCGAGCCGGTGGATCGTGATCGACTCGTTGTAGAGCGGCATGTCCGGCGCCATCTGCGCGTGCAGCCAGAGCTGGCTCTGCTCGGCGGTCAGCGGGACGGGGCGCGCGGGATCGCGCGGCGCGATCGGATCTGGCGCGGTCGCAGCCGGGCTCGCGTCGCCGCTCAGCATCCGCGCGAGAAGACGGCGCCGCGCCTCGGTGGCGTCGATCACCTCAGCCATATGCGTCGAAACGGACGGGCAGCGCGGTCAGGCCGCGCAGGCCGAGATTCTGGCGCCAAGCGAGCGTGCCGTCGTCGAGCGCGAGATTGGGCAGTCGATCCAGCAACGCGGCGAAGGCGATCCGCCCCTCCATCCGCGCAAGCGGCGCGCCGAAGCAGAAATGCGCCGCCCAGCCGAAGGCGAGATGGCGATTGTCCTGCCGCTCGAGATCGAGCCGGTCGGGATCGGCGAAGCGCTCGGGATCGCGGTTGCCTGCCGCCATCACCGCCATCACTGCCGCGCCCTTGCGGATCGGCACGCCGCCGATCAGCGTGTCCGCGGGACAGATTCGCGCGGTGTGCTGGCTCGGCGTCTCGTAGCGCAGCAATTCCTCGATCGCGGTGGGCGCGATCTCGGGCCGGTCGCGCATTTCGGCGAGCCGATCGGGCTGGCGCAGCAGCGTGAGCAGCCCGTTGCCGATCAAATTGGTCGTGGTCTCCTGCCCGCCGACCATCGTGACGATGACGTTGGCGATCACCTCGTCTTCCGACAATCTCTCCCCGTCCACTTCGGCATCGACCAGCGAGCGGATCAGGCCGTCGGGCAGCACGCGCGCCTCCTCGCGGATCGCGCTGCGGAAATAAGCGGTCATGTCGGCGACGCTTTTGAGCACGCGCCCGATACGCTCAGGATTGTGCTGGAAATTGCCGAGCATCTCGGCGAAATCCGCGGACCAGGCCTTGAGCTGGACATGGTCTTCCGGCGGTACGCCGAGCAGATGCGCGGTTACGATCGCCGGAAATGGGGCCGCGAAGTCACCGATTACGTCCATCGATCCCGACGCGACGATGCGGTCGATCAGCTCGTGCGCGATCGCCTCGATCCGATCCTCGAGCAATTCGACTCGGCGCGGCGTGAAGGCGGACGAGCAGAGCTTGCGCAGATGCGTGTGCGCGGGCGCGTCGAGGAACAGCATCTGCTTGATCATCACTGCGGCGATCGGCTCGATCTCGCCAAGCCCCAGCGCGCGCATCTGCTCGGGCGACGGCGTGCGATCGGCGGAGAAACGCTGCAGCACGGTCAGCACGTCGGCGTAGCGCGTCACCACCCAGCTGTGCAGGAACGGATCCCAATGCACGGGGTCTTCCTCGCGCAGCCGCGCGTAGAGCGGATAAGGATCGGCCAGCACCGCCGGATCGAGCAGGCGGTACAGGCTGAGCGACGGATCGGAGGCCGGCTGGCTCGCCATCAGCCGGCCGCCATCGCGCGGATGTCCTCGTCGCTCATCGCGTCGAGCTTTTCGAGGATCAGCGCTTCGATCGTCGAGGCCAGGCTGGCGACGGTGCGGCCCTCGAACAGATGGAACAGCGTGAGGTCCACGCCGAACGCCTCGCGGGCGCGCACCACGACCTGCGTGCCGAGCAGTGAATGGCCGCCGAGCAGGAAGAAGTCGTCGTCGATGCCGATGTCGCTGCGGCCGATCACGCCGCCGACGATCGCCAGCAGCTTGGTTTCGGTAGGCGTCGAGGGTGCGCGCCCGGCGGGCGCCTCGGCCAAGGTGCAGAGCGCGGGATCGGGCAGCGCGCGGAGATCGACCTTGCCGTTGGCGGTCAGCGGCAACGCCCCGAGAGTCGCGAAGCGCGCCGGCACCATGTAATCGGGCAGCGTCTCCGCAAGCGCGCCCCGCAGCTCGCCTGCCGCGGCTGTCGCGCCGGCGGACAGCAGGACGTAGGCGATCAACTCGCCATCGCGCACCACGACCACGCTCGCCGCGATCGCAGGCAGGCGGTTGAGCGCGGCGGCGACTTCGGCGGGCTCGATCCGGTGGCCGCGGACCTTGACCTGGCCATCGACGCGCCCGCGAAAGCCGATCTCGCCGCTCGCGCGCCATACGCCCAGATCGCCGGTGCGGTAGAGGCGGCCATGATCGGGATGGTCGACGAAGCGCGCCGCGGTCAGCACGGGATCTCCGCGATAACCGCGTGCGACCTGCGCGCCGCCGATCCAGATCTCGCCTTCCTCGCCCGCGCCCACGGGCGTGCCGTCCTCGCGCAGCAGATGGATATGCGTGCCCGCGATCGGCCGACCGATCGAGGGGATCGGTTCGCCCTCCGGCGCCACCTCGCCCGAGGTGGCGACCACGGTGCTCTCGGTCGGGCCGTAATTGTTGACGAAGCGGAACGGCAGACCCGCCGCGGGCCGCACCGTGAGCCGGTCGGCTCCAGTCAGCAGCACGCGCAGCGCGGCATCGGCGGGCCAGGGCATCCCGACCATCGGCTCGGCGAGCGCGGTCGGTGCGAAGGCGATCTCGATCGCTTGCGCCACCAGCCAGTCGCGCAGCCTGCACGCATCCAGCCGCGTTGCGGCATCGACCAGCACGAGCGTGCCGCCCGCCGCCAGCGTCGGCCAGACCTCCCATGCCGCCGCGTCGAAGCCGAGCCCGGCAAGATGGCTGGTGCGCGTCCCCTCGCCCAGCGCGAAGGCATCGACATGCCAGTCGATCAATGCGGCGAGATTGCCATGCGTCACCTCGACCGCCTTGGGCTCGCCGGTCGAACCCGAGGTGTAGATCACATAGGCCAGGCTTTCGGGATCGACCGCGACTGCGGGCATCGCGTCGGCGGTTGCGGCTTCGTCGGGCGACACCAGCGGCGTCTCGCCTGCGATTTTCGCGCCCAGATCACGCTCGGCAACCAGCGCCGAACAACCGGCCTTGGCGATCAGCGTGGACAATCGGGCCTCGGGCCATGCGGGATCGAGCGGCAGATACGCCGCGCCCAATCGCCACGCAGCCAGCATCGCCGCGATCTGATCAACCGAGCGCGGCAGGCAGACCGCCACCAGCGTATCGCGTTCCACCCCCTGCCGCCGCAGCGATGCCGCCGCCGCCGAGGCATGCTCCGCGAGCGCTGCACGACTGCATCGGCCTTCGCCCGCCTCGACGGCGATCGCATCGGGAAACCGGGTTGCACAACCGGCGATCATGGCCGGCGCCAGCCCGCGTGCGACGCCTCGCGCTTCCGTCGGTTGCATGTGTACCTCCTGACCCCCCGGGACAGTACACACCTACCTTGGCGCGCCACCATCGCGCGAACAAGACAGCAATCCTTTAAATAAACGGTGAATCCGGCGTGACTGTATCGATGTGGCGCATGATCGAGCCGACGCCCGCCCGGCGAGGCTGGCAGCGAGCGAGCCCCGGGCCGGCAATCTACCGTCGGCGGGGCTCGGGCATGGCGCCTCGTACGCGGAGCATCGGTCTCGCCAGCGCAGGAAACAGCCGCATCATCGGCATTGCGATCTGCCACCGCAACGAGCGTCGCTCGACGCCCCTCATCAGCAGGAGCCCCTGGCGGACGTTGCCCGCCAATATCTGATCTTCGCCGTCCTGCCAGTTCTGCTCGCGTTCGATCGTGGCGAGAACATGCCGCGCGTCGTCGCGCTCGGGGCACTCGTCCAGCGCGGCCACCAGCTTGGTGTAGACCGTCCGTGTCGCCGCGGTCATCGACCGATTGTCGGACGACAGCGAGCCCGCGCGCCTGCGATAGCGCACCAGCGCCTCGGGCAGAAGCGCGCCACGATATCCCGCCGTCAGCAACCGCAGCCACAGATCGAGATCCTCGACCGATCGCAGCGTCTGATCGAATCCGCCGACCGCGCGAAACGCATCGCCGCGTATCATGCATCCGACGAAGACATTGAAATCGCGGCGCACGACGGCGCCCAGCGTCAGCGGCGCGGATTGCGGATGATAGGCGGAGAAGCGCTGTCCCTGTCTGCCATCGCCGAAATAGGTCGCGTCGCAGGTCAGGAAGCCGATCGCCGGATCGCGCGCCGCCGACGCCGCCATCGTCTCGACATAGGTCGGCTCATAGACGTCGTCGCCATCGAGCAAGGATATCCACGGCGCGCGCGCCAGCGCCGCGGAGCGATTGCGCGCGACCGACAGGCCGCCATTGTCCGTCTTGAGCAACCGGATGCGATGATCGTCGGCGAACGGCCGCAGCGCGCCTTCGACATCGTCGGGTGCGCCGTCGTCGACGACGATCGCCTCCCAATCGCTCCGCGATTGCGCCTGAAGCGACCGCAGCGCCTCGCCGACGAGATGCGCGACGCCGTAGGCGGGCACGAGCACCGACAGGACAGGAACTTCGCCGGTCGGCTTCATGTCCCTTCCCTCTCCCTATTGACGAACCGGGGGATCCGCTCGGCCTGCGTGACAGCAACTCGGCATAGCCTCAACCACATTCCGCCGTCGAACGGGGTTTCAAAAAACCAACGGGCCGCGATTCATGTTCTAAGATGACACAGCACCCTTTTGGCGTCGCGCGGCTCCGTTGCGAGCATGGCGATCCCACAATATCGATGCCACCGAAACTGCGGCCGCGCCGAGGCCCGGCGGCTATCGCGTAGAGGAGACGCCTCCGATGCCCCGCCGCTGCCACCGTGATTGTATCGCGACAATCGCGACGAGCGGCAGCAGCCAGCTTATCCGCGCCTGATAGCGGTCGAACACGCCCGACAGCACGCCGCACGCCGCCGCGTTGGCGAGCAGCGTGACGAGCATCACGACGGCGAACGCGCCGAGCCGGTCGGCGCGCCGCCAGAACGCAATCCCGCCGATCGCCAGCGTCGCCAGGATGAAGAGCATCGTCACCACATGCTCGGGGATGATCGCGAGGCTTTGCAGCGTCCCGGCCTGCTCCCGCGAGCCTTGCCATGCGCGCCACGATCGGGAAAAGTGCGTGGCGATCTGGTGCGACACCTGCATATCGGCGTCGTAATGCACCATGCCGTCGCCCTCCTGCGCGGTCCCGATCTGCCGCACCCAGCTCGACCAGACCATCCGCGCGATCGCGCCGGGCCGGGCGGCGAACGTACGGCGGATGATCGTCGCCTCGTCAGCATCGAGCCGCGCCGGGTCGCGCCGTTCGATGGCGCCGCGCTGCGACAGCGGATCCCACAGATAGGCCTGGCCGGGCAGCGGTTCGTCCGCCCGGTCGAGCGCGGGCAGCATCGCGCAGATCGATAGCGGCCGTTTCGCACAGGCATCGGCGATGACGGGTTGCGCGATGCGGGCGTCGAGCAGGCGCGCGAGCAGGAACTTGTTGCTGTTGAGCGAGGGACGGAACTGGTGTTCGGCGATCAGGTTCATCGTCGACAATCCCAGCACCGCCAGCACGATCGCCCCTGCCGCGCGCGCGCTGCCGGACCAGACGACCGCGCGACGCACGGTGCGGAACGCGCAGAGCATCGCTGCGACCGTCGCGCCGATCGCGATCGGGACGAAGCTCAGATGGCAGGCGATGATCCCGGCGAGCAGCAGCGGAAACGCGATGCGCTCCCAGCGCGCGAGCCGATCGTCCGCGCACACCAGCAGATAGACCAGCAGGCCGACGACCCCCGCGAACAGATCGGGCATGATCTGGCCGACGAACCACGGCAGGCTCGAACCCGCCGCCAGCGCCGCGGTCGTCCCGAAAAGCCGGCCCGGCGAACAGCGCCCGACCACCGCGCGCAACGTCCGGGCGATCAGCCAGGTGACAAACGCGGCTTGAGCCACGACCGCCGCCCACAACCCGCCGAGCGTGTAGAAGGGCAGCAGCAACAGCCCGTAGCTCGCCGGTCGATCGAGCGGGAAATACTGTTCGGTGCCCGTCCGCAGATAGCCGCCGCTGTCCGAGAACAGCAGCGGGAAGCCGTTGATCGCGGCGACCCACAGCAGCGGCAGCACCGCCAGGGCATACGCCGCGTAGACGCGAAAAGCTTGGTTCGACGATGGAATGGCGACGGCCCCCGATTCGGCCCGTTTGTAAGCCGACGGTCCGGCCGCGTGAACCGCCCGGAGCCAGTCCGGCGCATTTTGCAGGATATCGGCGATCGAGCTCCATTTTGTCGTCGCTGGGTGATTGACCTGGCTAACACACTGTGGCTCTATCCGCTCCGTTCGCAGCGGATCGGCATCGGTGCCGGTCACGGGCTTCGGGTGAGAACACACATGCGTAACATGTCCGCCTGGTCGATCCGCAACCCGGTGCCGGCGTTGGTGCTGTTCGCCGCGCTCACGCTCGCCGGAATCCTGTCGTTCATGCGGATGGACGTCAATTCGGGCCCCGACGTCAGTTTTCCGGGCGTGACCATCCTGGTCAGCCAGCCCGGCGCCGCGCCGACCGAGATGGAGACGCAGGTCACGCAGCGCGTCGAAGCCGCGATCCGCGGGTTGTCGGGTATCGACGAGATCGATTCCACCGTGACCGAGGGATCGTCGAACACCTTCGTCCAGTTCACGATCGGCACGCCCGTCGATCGCGCGGTCAACGACGCGCGCGAGGCGATCACGCGGATTCGCAGCGACCTGCCACAAGGCGTGCTCGAGCCGCAGATCAGCCGGGTCGACGTCGATGGCGATCCCATCGCCTTCGTATCGGTCGAAGCCGTCGACATGACGCTCCAGCAGCTGAGCTGGTATGTCGACAGCACGATCGCGCGCAAGCTGCTCGCGATCCCGGGGATGGCGCAGGTCGATCGCTCGGGCGGCGTCGATCGCGAGATACGCGTCGTGCTCGATCCGTCGAAGATGCAGGCGCAGGGGATTACCGCCAGCCAGGTCAACGAGCAGTTGCGCGACATGAACCTCAATGCGTCGGGTGGGCGCGCCGAGGTCGGCGACGCCGAGCAGGCGGTGCGTGTGCTCGGCAACGCCAAGAACACCTTCGCGCTGGGCGAAAAGCAGATCCAGCTTGCGAACGGCCGCACGATCAAGCTGTCCGACATCGCGGAGGTTCGCGACGGCTATGGCGAGCAGCGCAAGATCGCCAGGATGGACGGCAAGCAGGTGCTCAGCTTCGCGCTGCAGAAGGCCAAGGGCTTCTCCGACGTCACCGTCTACAACGCCGCGATGACGGCGCTGCACCAGATCGAGGCGAAGAACCCCAAGATCCATTTTACGCAGCTCTACACCAGCGTCGACGACACCAAGGTCCAATATGAGGCCGCGATCCATGCGATGATCGAGGGCGCGGTGCTCGCCGTGATCGTCGTCTTTCTCTTCCTTCGCGACTGGCGGGCGACGGTCATCTCCGCGCTGGCGATCCCGCTGTCGGCGATCCCGACGTTCTGGCTGATGGACATGATGGGCTTCACGCTCAACTTCATCAGCCTGCTCGCGCTCAGCCTGGTGGCGGGCGTGCTCGTCGACGACGCGATCGTCGAGATCGAGAATATCGTGCGCCACATGCGAATGGGGAAGACCGCGTTTCAGGCGTCGATCGACGCGGCGGACGAGATCGGGCTGGCGGTGGTGGCGACGACCTTCTCGATCGTCGCGGTGTTCCTGCCGGTCGGGCTGATGCCGGGCTTCACCGGCCAGTTCTTCAAGAATTTCGGGCTCACCATCGTTGCGGCGGTGCTGCTGAGCCTGGCGGTGGCGCGGCTGGTGACGCCGATGATCGCCGCCTATTTCCTCCAGGCGCACGGCGAGGCCAAGCACGGCGAGAGCGCGATGCTCAATCGCTACATGGTCGTCCTCGAGTGGACGCTGCGCCACCGCTGGTGGACGATGGGGTTCGGCGTGCTCGCCTTCGTCGCGACGATCGGCGCGTTCGCGACGCTGCCGGTGGAGTTCCAGCCGCCACAGAACAATGATTTCAGCCAGGTCAGCATCCAGCTCGTGCCCGGATCGACGCTCGACCAGACCGCAGCGGTCGCCGATCGCGCCGCGGCGCTGATCCGCAGCCAGCCCGAGGTGGCCGCCGCGCTCGAAAACGTCTCGGTCGGATCGGCCAGGATCTTCATCACGCTCAATCCGAAGCGGACGCGGACCAGCATCGAGTTCGAGCGCGCGATGGCGCCGGTGCTCAACCGGATCGCCGACGCGCGGATCAACTTCCAGTCGCAGGCGGGCGGCAGCGGCCGCGATATCTCGATCATGCTCGCCAGCGAAGATCCCGACAAGCTGCAGGCCGCAGCCGACGCGGTCGTGGCGCAGATGGGCAAACTGCCCGAGATCGTCGCGCCGCGCGTCGAGGGCGATCTCGCCCGGCCCGAGATCACGATCCAGCCGCGCTTCGCGCTCGCCACCGACATGGGCGTGAGTACGCAGGCGCTGTCGACCGCGATCCGGATCGCGACGCTGGGCGACATCGATCAGAATGCGGCGAAATTCTCGCTGTCCGATCGCCAGATCCCGATCCGGGTCGTGATCGACGAATATAGCCGGCACAATCTCGCGACGATCCGCAATCTGCCCGTGCCGACATCCAACGGGACGTCGGTGCCGCTGGGCGTGATCGCCGACATCTCGTTCGGCGCCGGGCCGTCGCAGATCCGCCGCTACAATCAGGAGCGCCGGCTGTTGATCAGCGCCGATCTCGCGCCGGGCAAGATCAGCAGCGATGCGATGACCAAGATCAACGCCCTGCCCGCGCTCGCGCACCTGCCCGACGGCGTGGAGAAGCCCGATTATGGCGACACCAAATTCCAAACCGAACTGTTCAGCAACTTCATCGTCGCGGTCATATCGGGCGTGCTGCTCGTGCTCGCGGTGCTGGTGCTGCTCTACAAGCGCGTCATGCCGCCTTTCGTGAACCTGGGGTCGCTGCTGCTAGCGCCGCTGGGCGGTGCGCTGGCGCTTCATCTCACCGGCATGGCGGTCTCGATGCCGGTGATGATCGGCGTGCTGATGCTGCTCGGCATCGTCGCCAAGAACTCGATCCTGCTGGTCGATTTCGCGATCGAGGAGATGCACCGCGGCACGCCCAAATTCGCGGCGATCATGGAGGCGGGGCACAAGCGCGCCCAGCCGATCGTGATGACGACGGTGGCGATGGTCGCGGGCATGGTCCCCGTCGCGCTGTCCTTGTCGGGCGACGGCAGCTTCAGGGCGCCGATGGCGGTCACGGTGATCGGCGGCCTGATCGTATCGACGCTGCTGACGCTGCTGATCGTGCCGGCGGGCTTCAGCCTCGCCGACGGGGTCGAGAAGCGCGTCGGGCCGTGGATGAAGCGGCTGCTGACCGCACGGCATGTCCCCATAGTGGTCGGACAGGTCCCGCACGATGGCGCCGCGATCCCGGCGGAATGAGCGTGGGATCATCGGCCTCCGGGCGGCCATGACGCGCTCGATGCCTGCACCTCGGCCGAAGTCGGGACCAGCGGCGGGCGCGAACGGATGTGGCGCGAGGCGCCGTCCTGCGTTGCGTCCCGAGACGAGAGCCGATAGCTGCCGCCTCATGGTTGCGTCGTTAGTCAGATTCTGGATGGCCTGCGCGCTGTTGATGCCGCTTCTTCCGATGGCGCACGCATCCGCGTCCCCGCCCCGCCATGTCCACGCGAGCTGCTGCACGCGACCGTCGCCTTGCGAGGCGCTGTGCACCGATCATGGATGCTGCGCCTCGCTGATCGCACCCATCGCGGTCCCGGGGACGGCGGTCGCCCGTACACCGTCGACGATCGCCCCGATCGCGGCCCGGCCGCCTGCGCTGACCGATCATCGGCCGGCGTTCGATCCGCCCCCTCCCCGCGCCGTCGTCTGACCGTCCGGGCTAGCTGCCCGCGTCACTCAAACACGACAGGACCGGGACATGAAAAGACCGCTTATCGCCGCGGGCTTGTGGGCGCTCGCGTCGCAGGCCGCGCTGGCGCAATCGATGCCGGGCATGACCATGCCCGCAGGCGACATGGCCGCACCGAAACCGCCGTCGGTGGCCGCCGACGCGTCCACGGCGACGCCGATGACGATGCCAATGACGATGCAGCCGGGCGATACGCTCTCGACGGCGGGATCGGGCACGTCGCGCCTGCCCGCCAACGACGCGATGCACGGCGTGCACATCATGGCGGGCGACTGGATGCTGATGGTCCATGGCTATGCCTGGGGTAGCGCGACCGACCAGGGCGGCCCGCGCGGTGCGAAGGAAGCCTTCGTCCAGTCGATGATGATGATCGAAGGCGCGCGCCCGCTCGGCGACAAGGTCGACCTGACGCTACGTTCGATGATGTCGGCGGATCCGCTGATGGGCGAGCGCGGCTACCCCGACCTTTTCGCGAGCGGCGAGACCGCGCACGGCATCGCGCTCGTCGATCGCCAGCATCCGCATGATCTGTTCATGGAGATGTCGGCGCGCGTCGATATCGCGCACGGGACGGATAGCCATATATTCCTCTACGGCGGTCTTCCCGCGGAGCCCGCGCTCGGCCCCTCCGCCTTCATGCACCGCGGATCGGCCCGGTTCGATCCCGAAGCACCGATCACGCACCATTGGTTCGATTCGACGCACATCGCGTGGGGCGTGGTCACCGTCGGCTATGCCACACCCCACTGGCAGCTGGAGGGCAGCGCGTTCAAGGGCCGTGAGCCCGACGAGAACCGCTACAACATCGAGACGCCGCGGCTCGACAGCTGGGCGTTGCGCGCCACCTGGAATCCCTCGCGCGCCTGGAGCAGCGAGGTCAGCTACGGCGAACTCCACAGCCCCGAAGCGCTCAATCCCACGCAGAACGAACATCGGCTGATCGCCAGCACGAGCTATTCTGCCAACGGGCTCGACGTCACCGCCGCCTATTCGCGCAAGAGCATCCTCCCCGGCCGCGTGCTGCCGGCATGGCTCGCGGAAGCGACCTACGCGGTCAGTCCGGTGCATGGCATATTCGGGCGCTTCGAGAATGTCCGCAACGACGAGCTGTTCGAGCGCGACGAACAGCTCGGGCGCGATCCGCCGTTGCTCGGCGTGCCCTTCCGCATCAGCAAATTCACCGCGGGCTATGCCTATACGCTGCCGCTGCCGCACGATCTCGCGGTCGCGATCGGCGCCGCGGCCAGCGCCTACGCCAAATCCGACCGGCTCGACGCCGCCTATGGCCGACACCCGCATAGCCTGACGCTGTTCGCCAAGCTGATGCTCGGCCATTAGGCGACGATCGACGTCGGCATCGGCGAGCTTCACGAACGGGTAGTGCGGCGATCACGATGCGCTTCTAGCGCCGGCGTCCGTCAGAAGTGGACCGCGGCGCCCAGCCGGATCGTGCGCGGGCGTTGCGGCGTGATCTGCCGGCCCGCCATCACACCGAAGGGATCGCCGAGCGCGAAAATGTCGCCGCGCTCGTCGAGCAGGTTGGTCGCGTCGAGCGAAACGGTGATCCGGCCGAACGGGACGCTCGCCCCGATCGCGGTATCGAAGTAGCGGCCCTGATGCAGATCGAGCGCCGTGCCGACACCGAGCCGCGATCGTCCGACATAGCGCACCGAGCCCGACAGCGTGACGTCGTGCCCCTCCATGTCGAATCCGTATCGGACGCCCACGCGGACGATCTCGTCGGCAATATTGGGCAGGCTCGCGTCCTTCTCGCCGGCGAAGGCCGGTGCCGGTTTGGAGAGCCTGCTGTTGTTGGCGAAGACCTCGCCGTCGATCGCGAGGCCCGCGAGCGGTCGCCAGCTGGCCTGCGCCTCGAATCCGACGATGCGGCCCGTGCCGATGTTGGCGGTGTAGGGCAGACCGTCGGCATCGACGAGATCGGCCTGGATATTCTCCCAATGCGTGAAGGAGACGGCGGCACTTGCAGTGAAGCGGTCGCCCGGCACGCCATAGCGTATGCCGATTTCGTAGCTGGAGACGCTGTCGGACGCGAAGCGCTGCGTGACGCTGCCCTGCGCGGCCAGACCGCCCGGCCGATAGCCCTCCTCATAGCGTGCATAGACCGACACATCGTCGGCCGCCTTCCACAGCATGCCAAGCGACGGCAGAACCGCGGCGACGTGGCGATGCGGTTCCGAACCGACGTCGACCTGATCCAGCGCATGGTCGACCAGCCGGGCATATTCGATCCGCACGCCCGCGGTCGCGAACAACTGGTTCGCCAGCCGCAGCGTGCCCTCGCCGAACAGCGAGGCCTCCTCGGCGACGTCATCCGTGCCGACGATGCGGTCGTCGCTGCCGGGCGGGCCGAGCGTCCGCGTCAGCCGGTCGCCGCTGCGCAGCAATTCGGTGCCGATCACCCAACTGCTGCCCGATGCATATTGCTGCGAAAGCCGGGTCTCGTTGGTCAGCAGCGTGATGTGGTTGTTCTCCTGGTAGAGACGCGGCGCATCCGCCGTCAGGCTGGCGTCGTAGGTCGAATCGACGTCGTGGCGGACGATCGATGTCGCCGAGACGAGTTGCACTTGGCCCATTGCGTGCCGAACCGTCAGGCTGCCGAGCGCATAGTCGTTGTCGAAGGGTTGGGCGAGCACGCTCGAACGCTGGAGCGGCGGCAGGCCGCGCTCGGCATATTGGCCGTCGCGACTGTTGATGTCCTGCTCGACCGCGCCGAGATCGATCGTCCAGTCGGCGGCTGGCTGGTAGCGCAGGGTCGCGCGCAGGCCGCGGGTGGTCGTGTGGTTGATGTCCTTGAGGTCGCGCGACGGGTCGTCGATATAGCCGCCTTCGATGTCGCCATAGCCGACGACGCGCAACGCGAGCCGGCCGTCGACGATCGGCAAATTGGCGACGGCCGACAGGTCGCCCCCCGGCGCCCCGTGCGCTTGGACCGAGCCGCCGCCCGCGATGTCGAGCGCGGCGTGCGACAGGTCGGGCGCCACAGGCACGAGCCGGACGATGCCGCCGAGCGATCCCGCGCCATAGAGCGCACCCTGCGGCCCCTCGAGAACCTCGATCGAAGCCATGTCGTAGATCGCCAGTTCGGGATCGGGCGCGTTGTAGTTGAGCCTGACCTCGCCGAGATATTCGCCGACGGTCGCCTGCGTGGGACCGTTGAAGCTCGAATCCGCAATGCCTCGGATGAACAGCTTGTTGCGGCCGGGGCCGAGATGCGTCGAGGACAGGATCGGCACCTCGTCGATCAGCGCCTGCGAGCCGTGGATGCGCTGGTTGGGCCGGACCGACGTGCCGTCCACGAGGACGACGCTGCCGATATAGTCCTGCAGCGCGGCAGACCGCTTGCTGCCGGTGACGATGATCTCCGAGGGGGAGCGTGCGGCGCCGGTGGACGCGGGCGTAGGCATTGCGCGCTTAGCCACCGGCTTGCGCCGGACGATCTCGAAGGTTTGCGGGTCCACCTGACGAAAATCGGCTGCCGTCCCCGCCAGAATGCGCGCCAAGGCGGCGGCGACCGGCATCCGCCCCCTCACGCCGTGCACGGGGACATCGGCGATCGTCGTATCGCTCAGTCCGATCGTGACGCTCGCCTGCCCGCCGACCGCGACCACCGCCGATCGCAGCGAACCCGGCGGGATGTCGAACCGGAGCAGATGCACGGGATCGGCGCGACCGGCGGATGCCAGCGCGAAGATCACGGCCATACTGCATCCCCACCGCGTCACCGGGATGGCAATACCATCTGCCAGCCCTGCGGCACACGCCGGATATGCACGCCCATCACCGCCGCCATCCGCCGGAACATGCGCGGACGGTCCGCGTCGATCATCACCACGCCGCTGAACCGGTGCACCGTGAGCGCCGGATCGACCGCGACGGGTTCGCCGATGCTGCGGGCGACATCCTGCGCGACGTCGCCCAGCGATGCGTCGCGATAGAGTAGCTGGCCGGAGCGCCAGCCGCCGACGGCCGCGGCATCGACCGTCCGCACCGTGGCGCTATTGTCCGCGATACGCAGCGACTGGCCGCCGTCGAGCCGCACGGCAGCGCCGCCCGGATCGTAGAGCACTGCGCCCTCGCGCACCGCGATCTGCGTTACGTCCGCGCGCGCGACGATGTCGAACGCCGTGCCGACGTCCTGAAAGCGCGCGCCACCCGCCTGCACCGCGAACGGGTGCGCGGCATCATGGCGGACCGTGAAGAAAGCCTCACCCCGTTCGAGGACCGCGACCCGCGGATTGATACGATCGAGCCGCAGGCTGCTGTCGCCGTTGAGCGCGATACTTGTGCCGTCGATCGTCACGACACGCTTTTCGCCCGGTGCGGTATGAACGACGAAAGGCTGGGCGCCAGCCTGCATCAGCGACGGCACCGCGACGACGGCTGCCACACCAGCTGCCAGCGCGATGCCGAGCCCGGCCCCCCAGCGCGTCCAGCGGCGCGACGGGACGATCGGTTCGAGCAGATTGTCGTTGATCGGAATCGGCGACGTCGCCAGCGGCCGGGGTGGTGCGAGCTCGACGGTCGCGGCCTCGATCATCAGGCTGGCCTCATCGAAGGCAGCCGGATGGCGCGGATCGGCTTCGAGCCACGCGATGTGCGCATCCCAATCCGCAAAGCTCGGGTCGTAGAGACGACGCACCCAGTCGAGCGCTTCGTCCTGGAGATGTCGATCAGCGCTGGCCATCGACCGACTCCTTGCCCGCAGCGATCGGATCCCCGCCATCGGCGATCGCACGCTGCGCCGCCGCGACAGCACGATAGGCCTTCTGAAGATGCTTCTCGACTGCGCTCAGCGTGATGCCCAGCTCGGCTGCGATGTCGCGCTGGCCGACTTCGTCGACGCGGTGCCGGCGGAAGATATGCTCGGTGCGGGGCCCGAGCCCCGCCAGCACGCGATCGATCTGGCGCAATCGCTCGCGGCTGGTGAGTATGCGGTCGGCTGCAGGCGCCTCGTCGACGTCGCCACCCTCGACATCCTTGCGATACGCGCGCTCGCGATCCTGCCGACGACGCGCGGTGCGATAGCGGTCGAGCATCAGATTGTGCGCCATGCGGTAGAGATAGGCGAGCGAATCCCCGATGCCGTCATCCGCGCTGGCCTGCGTGCGAATCCAGAGGTCCTGCAGACAGTCCTCGGCGTCCGCGGCGGCACCCCGCGCGCGGAGGTAGCGGAGCAGCAGCGGCTGATTGGCCATGAAGGCCTGGGCGAGAGCGCTGCCCGCCATGGTCCGATGCGTCCCGATCGATGATGGTGGCCGAATGTAGGCGCTTCCCATCGGCATCGTAAAGCGCAACGTCGGTCGGCAGGCGGACGCCATCAGCGACGTCTCGGTCCTGGCGGTTTCGGCGCGCTTTCCCGATGCCCTTGCCTCGAGGCCGTTCCCGCGACGGTGTCATCATTGCGAGAAACCATGTTGAGTGCCTTCCCGGTCGCGTCCCGCGACGACTATCGCCAGTTCGGCAACGATCGAAACGTAGACGCCCCCGGCGCAGCAAACCCGCACTGCGACGGCGTTATGATGAAGGGGGAGCAATGGCTCGGGTCTTACGCAATAAGGTTTTGCGGATTGCCGGGCAATCCGGCGGCTCATTCGGCGCGGCAGTTTTGGCTATTCAGGATGAACGTCCTGCTTGGTTAAGTTGATAAAAGTCGCGTGACCGTCATTGCGCTGGTGCTTACCAACCGGCCGCTTTTCTGGCCAGTAGCGGCCGGTCGAAGAACTCCCCCGACGATCCGAGTGCCTGCCGCTTTTGGCGCGGCGTACCGATCCACGCCGAGCTCGACCCGCCGCTACCGATCGCACCGATAGTTGGCCGGGCCGTACCCCCGGACGAACGAGCGAGCGACCGCCCTTCCCAGGATCCCCCGCTTCGTTGACAGCATCGATGTCACATCCTAGGCATCTGCTCAGTTTGTGTCACCGCACCAGTCGGAGCGCCGTTTTCGATGCTGAGCGACCGGTCTCCGGAAATGCTGGACTGCGGCGCGACGAAGGATCGAGCCGGCCCGGTCCGCTTCGCGCCGCTCCCCCGCGAGGCGTGGACCGAAGAGGCACGCGCGGTGTTCGCCTTCTGGGGCGAGCCGGGCGCCTACGATAACGGCTCGGCCAGCAACATGGTGATGACGCTGGCGCATCATCCCGCGCTCGCAATGGCCTATTACGGTTTCGGCAGGCACCTGCTCGTCGCATCGACGCTGCCGGTCCGCGACCGCGAGCTGATCGTGCTGCGCGTCGCCTGGCTGCTCCGCTCCGCCTATGAATGGCATTACCACGTCGGCTACACGCTCAATCTCGGCATGGGGCTCGACGAGATCGCCGCGATCGGGGTCGGATCGGCGGCGGCTGGATGGAACGACCGCGATGCCGCCGTGCTGCGCGCGGTCGAGGAGCTTTGCGGCCAGTCCCGGCTGTCGGGCGCGTGCCGCCTGGCGCTGTCGCGCCATTTCGATGGCCGGCAGATCATCGATCTGGTGTTCACGATCGGCAATTACGTGATGCTGAGCTGGGCGATCGCTGCGCTCGATATCGAACTCGAGGACGGTATCGATCCGATCGGCTTCGATCTCAGGACGCGATCCGGCGCGCTGCCCGTCGCGCGCTACAAACCCGGGGAGGTGGAGGATTGGACATCCAGCCGTGGCTGACGAGCGGGCGGCGCGCCGCATGACGCTCGACGAGATGCTTGCCCGCGAGGGCATCCGCCAGACGATGGCGGCCTACACCGCCGCGGGCGACCGCCTGCGCGAGGCCGACTTCCTCGCGGTGTTCACCGAGGATGCGGTGATCGAGACCGAAGGCGTGCCCGAGAGCGACCTGTTCCGCTACGAAGGGCGCGCTGCGATCGGCGACTGGATCGGCCGCTGGCGCACGCCACCGGGTGGTGCCGAGCGCGTCCACAAGGCTAGCTTCATCCGCCACCATCTCGCCACCTGCCATATCGAGTTGACCGGTGCCGACAGCGCGCGGGCGCGGACCTATTGGGTCGCCTGGACCGACATCGGCGCCGACCACGCCGGCTATTATCTCGACGACTTTCGCCGGGTGGGCGATCGCTGGCTGATCCGGCACCGCCGTATCCGCCGCGACTGGCAGGCCGGGAACAGCCTCTATCGCACAGCCGTCGCGAACGCCCGATGAGTACGCGTCCGATCGCTGCGCGGGTGTCGAACGCCGACCGCAACCTGAAGAGCCGGACGGCGATCCTGGCCGCCGCGCAGCAGATCATGCGCGAGGAGGGCTATGCCGCGGTCAGCTCGCGCAGGATCGCAGCGCAAGCCGAACTCAAGTCGCAGCTCGTCCATTATTATTTCAAGACGATGGACGAGCTTTTCCTCGCGCTCTTCCACGATGTCGAGGAGCAGTTCTTCGCGCGACTGGACCGGGCGGCGGCGTCGGACCGACCGCTGAGCGCACTCTGGGCGGTGTGCAGGGATGTGCACGGGCCGCGGCTCACCAAGGAATTCGTCGCGATGGCGACGCATCACGACGCGCTCCGCGGCGAGATCGCGCGCGCCGCCGAGCGGACGCGCAGCGTCTTCGTCGCCCGGATCGCGCATGCGCTGTCCGCAAACGGCGTCTCGCAGGATGCCTGGCCCCCGCTCGCGCTTGCGGTGCTGATGGACGGCGCCGGCCGGTTGCTCATCGCCGATCACACGCTCGGTGCGACCGCCGGCCATGCGGAGGTGATCGCCTTCATCGAGCGACAGATCGCGCGCCTCGAAGGCGGAGCGCCCGACGAACGCCGATAAAGATAAACGAAGGGAGAGGCCGGGAATGAACAGGTTGGACGGCAAGGTCGCGGTGGTTACCGGCGGCAGCCAGGGCATCGGCTTCGCGCTCGCCAAGGCATTCGCCCGCGAGGGCGCGGCGGTCGTCATCTCGAGCCGGCGGGACGATGCGATCCAGGAGGCCGCGCGCCGACTGACCGCGACCGGCGCGCGCGCCGTTGGTGTCCAGGCCGATGTCGCCAGCCGCGAGGACGTGGAGCGCACGATCCAGACCGCGGTCGAACGCTTCGGCCGCATCGACATCCTCGCCAACAATGCGCAGGCGACGCGGCAGGCGAAGATCGAGGATATCACCGACGAGGCGATCGCGCTGACCTTCGGCTCGGGCCTGTTCGGCACGCTGTTCCACATGCAGGCGGCCTTCCCCTATCTGCGCGAGCGTGGTGGCTCGGTGATCAACTTCGGGACGCGCCAGGGCATTTACGGCGAGCCGGGCGACGGCATCTACGGTGCCAACAAGGAGGGAATTCGCGGGCTGTCGCGGTCCGCCGCGCGCGAATGGGGGCGGTTCGGCATCCGCGTCAACGTGATCAACCCCGCAGCGCTTAGTCCGTCGGCGGAAAAGGCGCTCGCGGCGGACCCGGCGAGGGCACAGAAATATCTCGACGAGATTTCGCTCGGCCGCTTCGGCCGCCCCGACGAGGACATCGCGCCGATCGCGGTCTTCCTCGCCAGCGACGAGGGCCAATATGTCACCGGACAGACGATCAACGCCGATGGCGGCCAGATAATGCTGTGACGGCATAAACGCGTCGAAAACGATAAATCGATAATAGAATAGGAGACGGACATGGCCAACGAGATGCCGAGCGCGGACGACTTCACCGGATTGTCGCGAAAGGTGCTCCAATATAGCGAATATTTCACCGCGCTCGTCGACAGGCGCAAGTCGGGCGAGCTGAGCGACGCCGATTGGGCGCCGATCGAGTCGATCGTCGATGTCGACACCTGGGAACGGCTGGGCGTGTTCGTCGGCGCCAAGGCCGAAAAGTTCGGATGGCCGACGTACAAATCCTATATCGCGCAATATGCCGGCGGCACGTCCTGGGAGGGAACGCTGCGCAAGATCACCGAAGTACCGGGACGGGTTATCCTCGAGCTCGAGGAGCGCAACACGATGAACGGGACGACCGACGTCTCGAACACCGTGACGATCTACGAATTCACCGATGCCGGAAAGCTGCGGCATCTTGACGTGTACGTCATGCCGCTCGGCTGAAGGCGGCGACCGATAAGCAAAGATGCGGCGGAGACCACGGACGAGGAGAGCGAGCATGTCTGGACTATCGGGCAAACGAATATTGGTCACCGGGGCGAGCGGGCTGGTGGCGCTCCCCGTCGCGCGCGAACTCGCCAAGACCAACGAGGTTTTCGCGGTCGCGCGCTTCTCCGATCCCGGGCAGAAGCGGCTGGTCGAGATGGCGGGCGCGAAGGCGGTGTCGTTCGATCTCGCCGACGAGGACCTCTCGCCGCTGCCGCAATCGATCGACGTCGTGATCAACTATGCCGTGCTGCCGCAGAACCATAAGGACGCCTACGCGGTCAACGCCGGCGCCGCCGGCCGGCTCGCGCGCCGTTACCGCGACGCCGAGGCGTTCGTGCAGGGTACGACGGGTTCGCTCTACGAATATCAGGGCGAGCGCCCGCTGCGCGAGGACGATCCCTACGGGCTGCACAGCTCGATCGAGAATTACGCGGCGAGCAAGATCGCGGCCGAGTTCCTGCTCAGGCATCTCAGCACCGACTATGACCTGCCCGTCACGCTGGTCCGCATCTTCTCCTTCTACGGTCCGCGCGGCGGCACCGTCACGCAGCGTATCGACCAGGTCGCGCGCGGCGAGCCGGTCAGCATCTATCCGGGCGTCCGGAACATCCATGCGCCGCTGTACGAGGATGATTATGTCGCCAAAACGATCGCAGCGGCCGGCATCGCCAAGGTCGGCGCGGAGATCATCAACGTCGGCGGCACCGAGGCGGTGACCACGCAGGACTATTGCGAGATGGCGGGCGAGATGCTCGGCCGGAAACCGATCTTCGTCGAAAACGGCCGCGCATGGCCGATCTGGGGCGATACCGCCAAGATGGTCGCGCTGCTCGGCCCCAACACCGTCTCGATGCGCGAGGGCATCCGCCGCACCGTCGAGGCGACGCAGGAGCGGCTCGGCACCAACCATCACATGATCGGCCAGCCGACGCGGTGATCATCTTCACCACGCATGTCCGGGTGCTGCCCGTAAACGTAGCGGCGTTCGAGGCGCTGATGACGCGCGTCCGCGACCTCACCCGCGCGCATGAGCCCGGCGTCGCCTATTATGATTTCGGCCGGAGCGCCGACGAGGCGGGCGTCTATGTCGTCATCGAGGTCTACCGGGATGCCGCAGCGCATGCCGCGCACATGGCGACCGACTGGGTGCGGGACTCGATCCCGGAATCGCGCCGCCTCGTCGAGGGCGGCTTCGATACCCGGCAATATGTCGGCCCCGGCACGGCGCCGGCGATCCGGCAGATGAAGGAGAGCTGATATGACCAGCAAAAATGGGCTCAGCGATATCGAGCGGTTGATCGAACTGCAGGCGATCTTCGATCTCAAGGGCCGCCGCGATCATGCCGTCGACCGCAAGGACTGGGATCTGTACGCCGTGCTCCACACCGACGACTATATCGCGATGTCGATCGGCGCCGAGCCGATCGTCGGCGGCCGGGCGGCGGCGGACGCATTGGCGGTCCAGTTGGCCAACGTCACCACCGTCCACCATTGCCACACGCCGGTGATCGAATTTCAGGACCGGGACAACGCCACCGGCGTCTGGGCGATGGAGGATAACCTCTTCTGGCATCGCGACGGCGAGAAACAGTGGCTGCGCGGCTTCGGCTTCTATTACGAGACCTATGTGCGCGGGGCCGACGGTCGGTGGCGGTTCCGCTACCGCAGGCTGGAGCGCACGCACGCTGAAACCTCGCCGGGCGCGGCATCGCTCGCGGCGGACGCGTCCGGCGAGAATCTCGCGGTCGGGCGCTGACGCACGGATCGATCAGCGGCGCGTACCCGGCAACGGGGCGAGCAAGGCCGCAATCGGCGCGACGCTTTCGACCGACGCTGCGAACGTCGGCGTCAGATGCACCTCCGCCGCCTGCTCATAGGCATAGCCGAGCCCGAGCAGCCGCGCCTCGCTCCACGCCGGGCCGATGAAGGACAGGCCGACGGGCAGACCGCCCACCGCGCCCATCGGCACCGTCAGATGCGGATAACCCGCGACCGCGGCGATATCGGCCGGGCCGCCGCCCGCGATCTGGTCGCCGTTGACCGCATCGATCTTCCACGCCGGCGGCATCGTCGGCGCGACCAGCGCCACGACGTTGTTGGCGGCTAGCATCGCGTCGATCCCGTCATGTCCGGCCAGTCGCAGCGAGAGATCGCGCGCCGCCAGATAGGCCGGATCGCTCAGCCCCCTGGTCGCCTGCGCCTTCTCGAAACTGTCCTGCCCGAACAGCGCGAGCTCGCGGGGGTGCGCCTTGTCGAACGCGATCAGCTCGGCGAGCGTGCGCGGCGCGACGCTCTTGGGCAGGGTCGCGAGATAGGCGTTGAGATCGGCCTTGAGCTCGGTCAGCAGCACGGTGAATTCGGCCGGGCCGATCTTGTCGCGGTCCTTCATCGCGGCGATGTCGACCAGCGTGGCGCCCTGCGCGCGCAGCACGTCGAGCGCGTGCGCGAACAGCGCATCGACCGGTGGCGACCAGGGCCCGACGAAACGCAGCACGCCGATCCGCACGCCCTTGAGCGCATCTGGTTTGAGCGCGGCGAGATAGTCGGCCTTGTGGGCGTCGGCCGTCGCCGTGGCGGGATCGGCGGGGTCGCTGCCCGCGATCGCGGCGAGCAGCAGCGCCGCGGTGCGCACGTCCCTGGCCATCGGGCCGGCGGTATCCTGGCTGTGGCTGATCGGCACGATGTGCGTGCGGCTGACGAGGCCCACCGTCGGCTTCAGCCCGACGATGCCGTTGAGCGAGGCGGGACAGGTAATCGATCCGTCGGTCTCGGTGCCGATCGCGGCATCGGTGAGCCCCGCCGCCACCGCCGCCCCGCTTCCCGACGACGACCCGCAGGGATCACGATCGAGCGCGTACGGGTTACGCGTCTGCCCGCCGACCGCGCTCCACCCCGAGATCGACGCCGAGGAGCGCATGTTCGCCCATTCGGAGAGGTTGGTCTTGCCCAGGATCACCGCGCCGGAGGCACGCAGCCGCGCGACCAATGGCGCGTCGCGGCCGGTGACGCTGGCCAGCAGCGCCATGCTGCCCGCCGTGGTCGGCAGCGGCCCCGCGGTCTCGATATTGTCCTTGATCAGGATCGGCACGCCGAACAGCGGCCCGCGCGCGACCCTGCTGCGATCGAGCGCGCGCGCTTGCGCCATGGCGGTCGGATCGAGCGCAAGCACCGCGTGGATCTGCGGATCGACCTTTTCGACACGCGCGATCGCCGCCCTGGTGTTGGTCTCGGCGATCGTGGCGGGGTCCGCCGCGGTCAGGGCAAGAACGAGCGCGAGTGCGGGCATGACGATCCTCCGTTTGCGCCAGGATGCGGGGCCCGGACGGCCGGGTCAATCGGCTGCTGCGCCGCGCTCTCCCCTCCCCTTCAGGGGAGGGGTCGGGGGTGGGGCCTCGCTATCTGCCGTGGCATTCGCGGATACGCCCCACCCCAACCCCTCCCCTGAAGGGGAGGGGCTTAGCGCAGGCAGTCACCGATTGTCCGTCAGCCGGCGCGCTGCTAGCCCAGGCGAAACAGGGAGGTCCATCATGTCCATCGCTCGTCTCGCCGCCGCATTGCTCGTCGGCGCCAGCCTGTCGGCTGCGGCGCATGCCGCCACGCCCGCCAAGCCCGTCTACGGTCCGTGGGGCGTCGACTATGCCTCGATGGACCGCGCCACGAAGCCGGGCGACGACTTCTTCGGCTATGCCGAAGGGACGTGGCTCAAGACCACGACGATCGCACCCGACAAGGCGAGCGCGGGCTATAACAGCGATCTCCCCGATCTTGCCGAGCGCGACGTCCGCGCGATCGTCGAGGATGCGCAGAAGAACCCGACGACGCCGATGGCGCGGCAGATCGGCGATTTCTACGCGGCATGGATGGATCAGGCCGGCATCGAGGCGCGCGGTGCCGCCCCGCTTGCGCCCTATCTCGCGAAGATCGCCGCGATCGGCTCGCGCGCGCAACTCGTCCAGCTGATGGCCGAGCCGAGCTTCGCCAGCCCCGTCGACATCGGCATCGAGCCCGACGAGAAGGATCCGACGCGCTACACCATCGGCGCCGGCCAGGCCCGGCTCGGGCTGCCGACGCGCGACTATTATCTGCTTCCCGGCGCCAAATATGACGCGATCCGCAAGGCCTATCGCGACTATATCGTCCGCATCCAGACGCTCGCGGGGATCCCCGACGCCGCCGCCAAGGCCGATGCGATCATCGCGCTCGAGACGCGGCTGTCGCAGGACCAGTGGACCCCCGAGCGGCGCCGCGATCCGCAGGCGACCTACAACCCGATGTCGCGCGCACAGCTCGATACGCTGGCGCCGCAGCTCGACTGGACGCCGGTGCTCGCGAAGATCGGGCTCGGCACGATGCCGACCGTGGTGGTGTCCGAACCGAGCGCGGTGGCAGCGGCCGGCGCGCGGCTGGGCGACGTTCCGCTCGCGACGTGGAAGGCCTGGCTCGCCTTCCGCTTCGTCAGCGATCATGCGCAATTCCTGCCCAAGGCGTATGACGACGCGCATTTCGACTTCTACAGTCACACGCTGCGCGACGTGCAGGCGCAGAGCGACCGCTGGAAGCGCGGCGTGCGGCTGCTCGACGCCGATCTCGGCGAAGCCGTCGGGCAGCTCTACGTCCGGCAGCATTGGTCGGCGGACACCGAGAAGCAGATGGCCGAGCTGATCGAGGATCTGCGCGCCGCCTATGCCGACAAGATCAATCATGCGCCGTGGATGGACGCCGCCACGCGCAAGGCCGCGCTCGAAAAGCTCGCCACCTTCGATCCGCGGATCGGGCATCCGGTCAAATATATCGACTATTCGACGATGCGGGTGAGCGCGACCGATCCGCTCGCCAATGCGGTGAACGCGAGCGTGTTCGAGTGGCAGCTGCAATTGTCGCGGCTGGGCAAGCCGGTCGATCGCACGCTGTGGGACATGACGCCGCAGACGGTGAACGCCTATTACGACCCGACGATGAACCAGGTCACCTTCCCGGCCGCCATCCTGCAACCGCCCTTCTTCGATCCTGCCGCCGACCCGGCGGTCAACTACGGCGAGACGGGCGCGACGATCGGCCACGAGATGGGCCACGGCTTCGACGACGAGGGCCGCCAGTTCGACGCGCAGGGCCGCCTGCGCGACTGGTGGACCAAGGAATCCGCCGATCGCTACACGGTGCATGCGCAGAATCTGGTCAAGCAGTTCGACGCTTACGAGCCGATCCCCGGCACGCACATCAAGGGCCAGCTGACGCTCGGCGAGAATCTCGGCGATCTGGGTGGGCTCGAGGCGGCCTACGCGGCCTATCGCCGCTACGTGTCGCGGCACGGCGAACCCAAGGTGATCGACGGCTATACCGGCGACCAGCGCTTCTTCATCGCCTATGCGCAATCCTGGCAGGGCAAGGAGCGCGAAGGCGCCCTGCGGTCGCAGCTTCTCTCCGATCCGCACTCGCCCGAGGCCTACCGCGTCAACGGTATCGTCCGCAACGTCGACCCCTGGTATGCCGCCTTCGGGGTCAAGCCGGGCGAGAAACTCTATCTGGCGCCGGCGGACCGCGTCCACGTCTGGTGAGTGCCGACGGGGCGGCGACGCCAGCCTAGCCGCCAACGCGATCGGCGCGCACCCGGCGCCGGGGGATCTTGTGCGGGACGAGCAGCGGGACGAGCATCGCCAGGCCGCCGCCGACGAGCGTCGCGACGATTCTGTGCTCGGCATTGCCGATCGCGCTGGTGTGGCCCAGCGACACCAGCAGCACGATCGTCGCGGTGATCGAGGCGGTGAGGCCGGCATAATGCGCCTTCTGCAGCGCGAAGGCGGCGCCGGCCGACAGCGTCATCCCCGCCAGCAGCAGCCACGGCTGATCGCGGCAGCCGATCGCGAACAGCGTCGCGAGCAGGCACCCGCCCAGCGTGCCGCCGACGCGGGCCAGCCCCCGCACCCGAGTCTCGCGCAACTTGGGCTTGAGCACGATCAGCGCCGTCATCGGTGCCCAATAGCCGTTGGCGACACCGAGCAGGGCGATGATGACGAGGCTGGCGGCGACGCACAGCGCCGCGCGCACCATGTGCGCGACAAGCAGCGCACGGTGCCGTTCGGGCCGTTCCGCCGCCGCGAACAACGGCGCGGCTGCGCGCGGGAACGCGCGGGCGAGCGCGACGACGCTCGCGATCTCGACGACGCCGCCGACCAGCACCGTCGCCGATCGCTCGGTCGCCGCCGCGACACCGCCCTGATAATAGCCCGCCACCAGGAAGATGATCACGACCTGCAGCGCGACCCACCAGATATCCTCGTCGTACAAGGCGAGTGCCGCGCAACCGGCAGCGGCCACCGCCGCCGCGACGATGAAAGCCGTGCTGTCCTGGCCGAGCAGCGTGCCCAGCATCGCCGCCAGCGCCATACCGACGGTCGCCGACAGCATCGCGGCCCAGCGTCGCCCGCGCAATTCGCGCGCGGCGCCGAAGGCGACCGCGAACGCCGCGCCGGCGGCGGTCACGCCCTGGACCGGATAGCCCGACGCCTGACCCGCGATGATGAGCAAAGGCATCGCGGGCAGACACAGCGCCGCCTCGCGCCAGTGGAAGGGCTGCAGATGGTGACGACCGAACCGGCTCCCCCGCGTCGATCGTTCCGTTTGCACCGTTGCTCCCATTTCGCAGCTTATACGCAGGGGAGCGCGATCGGCTCCGCTTTCATGCTCGCGGGCCGATGCGGACGGCGGGCTTGCCGGCACTGCCGCCTGTTCAGCGCGCGATTTATGCGATAGTCGCGCGCCGTGATACCGCTCCAACTGATCGACACCGCGCAGCTTCCCGACGGCGGAACGCTTCGACTGATGCACCGCGGCGCCGATTTCTCGATCCTGTTCGGCCGCATCGAGCTGATGAGCAGCCGGCTGCGCGGTTCGGAGGAGCTGCTGGCGACGCTGGCCTGCGACCAGCTCGGCAATCGCGCGCATCCCAGGATGTTGATCGGCGGCCTCGGCATGGGCTTCACGCTGCGCGCCGCACTGGTCGCCCTGCCCCCCGCCGCGACGATCGTGGTGGCCGAACTCGTCCCCGAAATCCTCACCTGGGCGAAAGGACCGCTCGCGCATCTGTTCGGCGACAGCCTGTCCGATCCGCGCGTGTCGGTCGAGCTGCGCGATGTCCGCGCGTGCATCGCCGAGGCGAGGCCCGCCTACGACGCGATCCTGCTCGACGTCGACAACGGCCCCGACGGACTGATCCACGCCGCCAACGACAGGCTCTACGGCGGACAGGGGCTTCGTGCGGCGCATGCCGCGCTCGCGCCGGGCGGAGTCCTGGCGATCTGGTCGGCTTATCCCGACCGGGCGTTCGCGGACCGCCTCCAGCACGCCGGCTTCGCGGTCGACGAACGCAAGGTTCGCGCGACCGGCGGACGCAAGGGTGCGCACCACATCGTGTGGCTGGCGACCAAGCCCGCGGTCTGAGCCGCTTCCCCCGTCGCCGCGAGCATGCGGTGCAATCATCGACGGACCACGCTAGGCTGGTCCGCCGCTCCCTTCTTCACAGGACACCAACTCCGATCATGGTTGCCGCCACCCGCCTGTCGCGCCCGCTCCAACGCCGCTGCGCGCAATGCCGCCGCGTTCAAGACGTGAAGCTGCCTGCGCTCTACCATGTCGTCGTGCCCAACCAGGGCGGCGGGACGCGGCGCGACGGCGGCTATGACTGCCGCTTCTGCGCGACGCCCAACATCATAGCTGCCAACGAAATGCCGCAGGGGCTGCTGCTCCAGCTGCCGAGTCGCGAGGAGCAGATCGCCGCGGTCGCTGCTGCCAAGTTGGCGAGCGCGGTGCCGGCGGCGGAGATTGCGAGCCCCGCCCCGGCTCCGGCTCCGCCATCGCCCGCCCCTCACCGCGCGGAGAAACGCCTTCCGCCGCCGAGCTGGATCACGGGTGCGAAAGCACGCGCGACGCTGGTGGCGGCGTTCGGTCGCGCCCGTGATGCCGACGACGGGCATTGCACGGCATTCATCCGCACCCCGGCCGGCGCGCTGTCGCTCGTCGATGCACGCGAACGGCTTGGTGATGGCGACATTCTCGATTGGCTCGACCGGACCGCCTGCGAATTGCTCGTTCTGGGTGGATCGCAAGCCGATGGATCGCGGTGGAAAGCCGTCTTTCATCCGGTCGCGGGCGCGGCTACACTCGCGGTCGAACCCCGGAATAGCTAGCGCCGCTGTCCCGAGTGGTGCATCGCCGCATCATCGGACATGGCCATGCGACGAACGGTCGATGTTTCCCCGCCGGATGCGCCGGGCGTGAAAAGGAATTGAATAGTTGGATCGCAAGACAGCTCGCCTCTCCCACGCGCGCATCGGCAGGATCGCGCGCGAGCAAGGCTCGGCCGGCGAGGCCGCATTGGCGGGCCTCCTGTTCCTCGCTCGGACACTGAAGGAAGAGGAGCTTCTGACGGCATCCGAAGTGGGCGCCCTCGTCGCCGTCCTCGAATCCAAGCTCCCCGACGATCGGCACGACGAGATTCGCGCGGTGCTGCTGCCGGACTGAGCATTGCGACGGCGTGGCGGAGATGATGCTATCGATCGGTTGAGGATCCCCATGCAGGACGCGCAGAAGACGATCCCCTGGTGGCAAAGCGGCGTCGTCTATCAAATCTACCCGCGCTCGTTCCAGGATAGCGACGGCGACGGCATCGGCGATCTTGCCGGGATCGAACGGCGGCTCGACCATGTTGCGTCGCTCGGCGTCGATGCAATCTGGCTTTCACCGATCTTCCCCTCGCCGATGGCGGACTTCGGCTACGATGTCGCCGACTATACGGGCATCGAGCCGATGTTCGGCGATCTCGCCGCCTTCGACCAGCTGCTCGCCGCGATCCATGCGCGCGGGCTGAAATTGCTGCTCGATTTCGTCCCCAACCACAGTTCCGACCAGCACCCCTGGTTCGTCGAGAGCCGGTCGTCGCGCGACAATCCGAAGCGCGACTGGTACATCTGGCACGATCCGGCGCCGGATGGCGGACCGCCCAACAACTGGATCAGCGACTTCGGCGGCTCATCTTGGCAATGGGACGAGGCGACCGGCCAATATTATCTCCACGCCTTCCTCGCCGCACAGCCCGACCTCAACTGGCGCAACCCCGATCTGCGCGCGGCGATGATGGACGTGCTGCGTTTCTGGTTCGATCGCGGCGTCGACGGCTTCCGGATCGACGTGCTGTGGCACATCGTCAAGGCGGCGGGCTTTCCCGACAATCCGGTCAATCCCGACTGGACGCCCGGCCACACCGAGCGCGACCGGCTGATCCAGCGCCATTCGACCGATCAGCCCGAGGCGCATGCGATCGCGGCCGAGTTTCGCACCATCGCCGACAGCTATGGCGCGAAGACCGGACGCGAACGCGTGCTGATCGGCGAGATCTTCCTGCCCAACGATCGCCACGCGCGCTGGTACGGCACGCCGGAGAGGCCGCAGGTCCATCTGCCGTTCAATTTCCAGCTGATCGAAAACCGCTGGGATGCCGCGGTGCTGCGCCGAACGATCGGCGATTACGAAGCCTCGCTGCCCGCGCATGGCTGGCCCAATTGGGTGATCGGCAGCCACGACGCGCCGCGGATCGCCGCGCGGATCGGCGACGCCCAGGCGCGTGTCGCAGCGATGCTGCTGCTCACGTTGCGCGGCACGCCGACGCTCTACCAGGGCGACGAGATCGGCATCGGCGCGGTCGTCATCCCGCCCGACCGCGTCCGCGATCCGCAGGAATTGCGCCAGCCCGGCATCGGCATCGGTCGCGACCGCTCGCGCACGCCGATGCCGTGGGACGGATCGCCCTTCGCCGGGTTCAGCACCGCCGAGCCGTGGTTGCCGCTCAACGCCGACTGGCCGACACGCAACGTCGCGACGCAGGAACACGATGAACGGTCGATGCTCCGGCTCTACCGGCACCTGCTCGCGCTGCGCCGCGCCCACCCGGCGCTGGCGATCGGCGATTTCAGGCTCCTCGAAGCACCCGCGGGTGTCCTGGCCTATGCGCGAACGTATGGCGAAACGCGTCTGGTCGTGCTGCTCAACCTCACGTCGCGCGCGGTCGCAGTCGAATGGACGGGAACGCCGCTTCTCTCCACGCTCGACGGTGAGCCGGAGCCCGGGATGCTTCGCGCCGACGAAGCGCTGGTGATCGCATGAGGATCGCGATGCTGGCGCCGATCGCCTGGCGCACCCCGCCGCGGCACTACGGCCCGTGGGAACTCGTCACCAGCCTGCTCACCGAGGCGCTGGTCGCGCGCGGGATCGACGTCACGCTGTTCGCGACGCTCGACAGCCTCACCGCCGCCACGCTCGACGGCGTCGTCCCGGCCCCCTATTCGGAGGACCCGTCGATCGACGCCAAGGTGTGGGAGTTTCGACACTTGGCGCACCTCTTCGAGCAGGCGGGCCGCTTCGATCTGATCCACAACCAGGCGGATTTTCCGGCCCACGCCTTTTCGCGGCTGACCGACACGCCGATCGTGACGACGATCCATGGCTTCTCGTCCGATCGCATCCTGCCGATGTACGCGCCCTATCAGGACCGCGTGCATTATGTCGCGATCAGCGCGGCGGATCGTCACCCCGCGCTACGCTATGCCGCGACGATCCATCACGGCATCCCGCTCGACGACTTCCCCTTCGACGCGGACGGCGGCGAGGACCTGCTGTTCTTCGGCCGCATCCACCCCGACAAGGGCGCCAAGGAAGCGATCGCCGCCGCGCGCGCCGCCGGCCGCGCGCTCGACATGTACGGGATCGTGCAGGATAGCGGTTATCACGACCGCGAGGTCGTCCCCGCCGCGGACGGCGTCTCGATCCGCTATCACGGCGCGGTCGGCGGCGCGGCACGCACCGCGGCGCTGGGACATGCACGCGCGCTGCTGCACCTCGTCAATTTCGACGAGCCGTTCGGCCTGTCGGTGATCGAGGCGCTGGCCTGCGGCACCCCGGTGATCGCGACGCGGCGCGGATCGATGCCCGAATTGATCGAGCACGGCGTCACGGGCTTCCTCGTCGACAGCGTCGAAGAGGCGGTCGCCGCGGTCGCGCGCGTGGGCGAGATCGATCGCGCCGCCTGCCGCCGCGCGGTCGCCGAGCGCTTTTCGGTCGACCGCATGGCCGACGCCTATATCCGGCTGTATCGCACCATCATCGGGTGAGGACGAGGCTTACGCGATCTCCTCGGCGAGCGGCGCGAACTGGCCGTAGCCGCCCTGGAAGAACAGTAGCGGCCGATGCGGATGCTCGATGTCCATCGCCTTGACCTGGCCGATCGCGATGAAATGGTCGCCCGCCTCATGCACCGCGTAAAGCTCGCATTCGATCCAGGCGACGATCCCCTCGAAGATCGGCAGGCCCGATTCGGAGAGGCGATAGGAGACCGTATCGAACTTGTCGGGCGCCTTGGACGATAGCGCGCGACACAGAGTCTCCTGATGCGCGGCGAGCACGTTGACGCAGAAGCGCCCCGCCGCCTCGATCTTGGGCCAGCTGGTCGAGCGGCGATCGGGCAGGAACGCGACCAGCGGCGGATCGAGCGATACCGAGGTGAAGGATCCCACCACCATCGCCGCGGGCGCGCCGTCGGCGATCGCGGTGACGGCGCAGACCCCGGTGGGATAATGGCCCAATATCCGGCGGAACTCGCTGCTCTCAAACGTCGTGGTCATCCTGTCGTCTCCCGGCGCGCGCTCCCCCTATCGCGCGATCGCCGCGCAACGGGAAGCCGGCATCGCAAACCGGACGGTCGAATGCGTCCAACCGCTGCGCTTTAGTCGCCCTTCGGTTCGATCCGCGCGAGCAGGCTCCCTTCGGAGACCTGCGCGCCCTCGGTCGCCTTGAGCTCCGCGACGATCCCGTCGAACGGCGCCAGCAAGGCCTGCTCCATCTTCATCGCCTCCAGCACCAGCATCCGCTGGCCCTTCGCGACGACCGCGCCCTGCTCGACCGCGACCGAGACGATGCGGCCGGGCATCGGCGCGAGAATCGCCCCGTCGCCCGCCGCCGCGCCGCCACCGGCGTGATCCGCGCGGCGAAGGCCGTAGGACCACGCCTCGCCGCCGAGGAACAGCACGCCCGCGGAAAGCGACGCCGCCGGCGGACGCGCGTCCAGCTCGACCAGATACGGCCTGTCCGCCACCTCCACCTCGACCTGCCGGACCGACGCGGCATTGGCGCGGAAACCCGAGAGCGCCGTCCAGGGATCGTTCGTTGCGGACGGCACGATCGCGGCGGCTGCCGCCTGAAGAACCCGGTCCGACGGATCGGCGGACGGGATCAGCCGGTCCGCATGGCGCTCGATGAATCCCGTGTCGATCCGGCCTGCGACGAAATCAGGATTGGCGGCGGCGCGCGCGAGGAAGGCGGCGTTGGTGCGGACCGGCCAGACCTCGACCGCGGCGCACGCGCGCGACAGCTTCGCCGCCGCCGCGGTGCGCGTCTCTGCCGCGACGATGATCTTGGCGATCATCGGGTCGTAATGCGGCGTGACCGCCCCGCCCTCCTCGACGCCACTGTCGATCCGCGCGTCATGCGGGAAGCGCAGCCGATCGAGCAGGCCCGTCGAAGGCAGGAAGCCGGTCGCCGGATTTTCGGCGTAGAGCCGCGCCTCCATCGCCCAGCCGTCGATCGCCAAGTCCGCCTGCGTCTTCGGCAGCGGCTCGCCCGAAGCGACGCGGAGCTGCCACTCGACCAGATCCTGCCCGGTGATCGCCTCGGTGACGGGATGCTCGACCTGGAGCCGCGTGTTCATTTCCATGAACCAGATGCGATCGGCGCGCAGGCCCTCCGATCCGTCGGCGATGAACTCGATCGTGCCGGCGCCGACATAGTCGACCGCCTGCGCCGCCTTGACCGCCGCCGAGCAGATTTTTTCGCGCGTATCGGCATCCATGCCGGGGGCTGGCGCCTCCTCGATGACCTTCTGGTGGCGGCGCTGGAGCGAGCAGTCGCGCTCGAACAGATGGACGACCTGGCCGTGCGTGTCGCCGAACACCTGCACCTCGATGTGGCGCGGCGAGAGGATGTATTTCTCGATCAGCACGCGGTCGTCCCCGAACGACGCCGCGGCCTCGCGCTTGCAGCTTTCCAGCATCTCGGCGAACGGCCCGGCGGCATCGACCTTGCGCATGCCCTTGCCGCCGCCGCCCGCAACCGCCTTGATCAGCACGGGATAGCCGATCGCATCGGCCTCGCGCTGGAGCCGCGCGGGATCCTGGTCCTCGCCCAGATAGCCCGGCGTCACGGGCACGCCGGCGGCGATCATCCGCGCCTTGGCGGCGTCCTTGAGCCCCATCGCCCGGATCGCGGCCGGCGGCGCGCCGACCCATACGAGGCCGGCGGCAACGACCGCTTCGGCGAACTCGGCGTTTTCGGAAAGGAAGCCGTAGCCGGGATGGATCGCCTGCGCGCCCGTCTCGCGCGCGGCGGCAAGCAGGCGGTCCTGCCGCAGATAGCTGTCGCGCGCCGGCGCGGTGCCGATGCACACCGCCGCGTCCGCCTCGCGCACGAACGGCATCCCGGCATCGACGTCGCTATGCACCGCGATGGTGCGGATGCCGAGCCGCCGCGCGGTACGGATGATGCGCCGCGCGATCTCGCCGCGATTGGCGATGAGGAGGGAGGAGATCATATGAGGATCGGTCCTGAAATCCTCCCCGAGATTTCTCGGGGAGGGGGACCAGCCGCAGGCTGGTGGAGGGGGGTCTTGCGATGCGCGATGCCGTAAGTGGAACGCCCGGTCCGGCACGCGCTCTGCGCCGGACGATGAGCCTGCCGGAAGTGGTGCTGTGGCGTGTGTTGCGCACCAGGCCCGGTGGCCTGAAATTCCGCCGGCAGCATCCCGTCGATCGCTTCGTACTGGACTTCTTTTGCCGGGAGGCCGGGCTGGCGATCGAGATCGACGGCGAGGCACACAATCGCGGCAACCGGCCGGATCGCGACTTTCACCGGGACGGGGTTCTGCAAGGCAAGGGCATTGCGACGCTGCGTATCCCGGCACGGGACGTGCTGAACGATCTCGATGCGGTCGTCCGTCAGATTATGTTGGAAGCGGGGTCGAGAGTGCCCCTCCACCATCCGGCTTCGCCGGATGGTCCCCCTCCCCGAGGAAAACCCGGGGAGGATTGAGATGACACCCATCCTGCTCACATCCTGAACAAGCCGAACGTCGCGCGTTCGGGGATCGGCGCGTTGAGCGTGGCGGAGAAGGCGAGGCCGAGCACGTCGCGGGTCTGCGCGGGATCGATGATGCCGTCGTCCCACAGCCGCGCGGTGGCGTAATAAGGGTTGCCCTCGTCCTCGTAGGTCTGGCGGATCGGTGCCTTGAAGGCTTCGGCCTGTTCGGGCGTCCAGCTCTCGGCATCGCGGTGGACCGTCGCCAGCACCGAGGCGGCCTGCTCGCCCCCCATCACGCTGATCCGCGCATTGGGCCAGGTGAACAGGAAGCGCGGCGAATAGGCGCGGCCGCACATGCCATAATTACCCGCGCCGAAGCTGCCGCCAATCAGCACGGTGATCTTGGGCACCGAGGCGGTCGCGACCGCGGTGACCAGCTTGGCGCCGTTCTTGGCGATGCCTTCCGCCTCATATTTTCCGCCGACCATGAACCCCGAAATATTCTGAAGGAACAGCAGCGGCACGCGGCGCTGGCAGGCGAGTTCGATGAAGTGCGCGCCCTTCAGCGCGCTCTCGGAGAACAGCACGCCGTTGTTGGCGAGGATCGCGACGGGCATTCCCCAGATGCGCGCGAAGCCGCAGACCAGCGTCGTGCCGTACAGCGTCTTGAACTCGTGAAACTCGGAGCCGTCGACGATCCGCCCGATCACCTCGCGCACGTCATAGGGCGCCCGCACGTCGCTCGGCACGATGCCGTAGAGCTCGGCCGGGTCGAGCTTGGGCGGCACGGGCGGCGCGATCTCGATATCGACCGCCTTGGGGCGGTTGAGCGTGGCGACGATGTCGCGGACGATCAGCAGCGCATGCTCATCATTCTCGGCGACATGATCGACCACGCCCGATTTGCGGCCGTGCGTCTCGGCACCGCCCAATTCCTCCGCCGAGATCACCTCGCCCGTCGCCGCCTTCACCAGCGGCGGCCCGGCGAGGAAGATCGTGCCCTGGTTGCGGACGATCACGGTCTCGTCGGACATCGCGGGCACATAGGCGCCGCCCGCGGTGCAGCTGCCCATCACGCAGGCGATCTGCGCGATGCCCTCCGCCGACATCTGCGCCTGATTGTAGAAGATCCGCCCGAAATGCTCGCGATCGGGGAAGACCTCGGCCTGGTGCGGCAGGTTGGCGCCGCCGCTGTCGACGAGGTAGATGCACGGCAGCCTGTTCTCGCGCGCGATCTCCTGCGCGCGGAGGTGCTTCTTCACCGTCATCGGGAAATAGGCGCCGCCCTTCACGGTCGGGTCGTTGGCGAGGATCATGCACTCGCGCCCCGAGACGCGGCCAATGCCCGCGATCACGCCTGCGCCGGGTGCCCCGCCCCGCCCGTCCTCGTCGTACATCCCGTTCGCCGCCAGCGCGCCGACCTCGAGGAAGGGCGACAGCGGATCGAGCAGTCGTTGCACCCGGTCGCGCGGCAGCAGCTTGCCGCGCGCGACATGGCGGTCGCGGTGCGCGTCGGAGCCGCCCCGCGCGGCCACCGCGATGCGCTGGCGCAGTTCTTCCGCCAGCGCCGCGTTATGCGCCGCATTGCCCCGGAACGTCTCGTCGGACGGATCGGCCAGCGTATCCAGCGCGCGCATTATTGCGCCCTCGGGGCGTCGTGGCCGATCAGCTCGCGGCCGATCAGCATCCGGCGGACCTCGTTGGTGCCCGCGCCGATATCGAGCAGCTTGGCGTCGCGCAGATAGCGCTCGACCGGCCAGTCCTTGGTATAGCCCGCGCCGCCCAGCGCCTGGATCGCCTCGTTGGCGACCTTCACGGCGTTCTCGGACGCGAGCAGGATCGCGCCGGCGGCGTCGAAGCGCGTCGTCTGCCCGGCGTCGCAGGCGCGCGCGACCGCATAGACATAGGCACGCGACGAATTGAGCGCGACATACATGTCGGCGACCTTGGCCTGCATCAGCTGGAAGGTGCCGATGCTCTGCCCGAACTGCTTGCGCTCGCGGACGTAGGGCACGACGACGTCGAGGCAGGCCTGCATGATGCCGAGCTGGATTCCCGACAGCACGACGCGCTCATAATCGAGCCCCGACATCAGCACTTTGACCCCGCCGTCGAGCGGACCCACGATCTGGCTTTCAGCCACGAAACAGTCGTCGAACACCAGCTCGGCGGTGGGTGAGCCGCGCATCCCCATCTTGTCGATCGTCTGGCCGATCGAGAAGCCGGCGAAACCCTTTTCGATCAGGAAGGCGGTGATGCCCTTCGATCCGGCGTCGGGGGTCGTCTTGGCGTAGACCACCAGCGTGTCGGCATAGGCCGCGTTGGTGATCCAGAACTTCGTGCCGTTGAGCTTGTAGCCGCCCTCCACCTTGTCGGCGCGCAGCTTCATCGAGACGACGTCCGATCCCGCGCCGATCTCGGACATGGCGAGGCTGCCGACATGCTCGCCCGAGACCAGCTTCGGAAGATATTTCGCCTTCTGTGCGTCGCTGCCCCAGCGATGGATCTGGTTGACGCATAGATTGGAGTGCGCGCCGTAGGACAGGCCGACCGACGCGGAGGCGCGGCTCACCTCCTCGCACGCGACGACATGCTCGAGATAGCCGAGGCCGAGCCCACCATAGCTATCGGCGACGGTGATGCCGTGCAGGCCCAGCGCACCCATCTCGGGCCAGAGGTCGCGGGGAAAACTATCCTCCGCGTCGATCCGCGCAGCGAGCGGCGCGATGCGATCCGTCGCGAACCGACGCGTCGTCTCGCGGATCATGTCCGCCATCTCGCCCAACGCGAAATCCAGCTCAGCCACCATTCTCTCCCGATCTTTTGCCATCGATAGGCGATCGGGCGCGACATGGAAATCGATGTTACGAGACGGTGGCGACTTGGGTGCCGCGGCTAGGCGGCGGGCGCCTCCGGAATGACGATCTGGCGGATCGCACGGCCCGAGGCGAGTTCGTCGAGCAGGCCGTTGATGTCGGCGAGCGGGCTGACCGAGGTGAGCAGTTTCTCGACGGGCAGCCGCCCTGCGCGCCACAGCGCGATATAGCGCGGCACATCGCGCGCCGGGATCGACGAGCCCATGTAGCTGCCCATCAGTGTCTTGCCGTCGGCGACCAGCGAGACCGCGGGGATCGACAAGAGCTCGGCCGGGTTAGGCAGGCCGACGGTGACGATCCGCCCGCCGCGCCGCGCCAGCGCATAAGCAGACGCGAGCACGACGGCCTTGCCGACGGTCTCGATCACGACATCGGGCTTGCCGCCGAGCGTCGCGACGACGCCCTCATCGGCTTCGGACGGATCGAAGGCGGCGGCGGCACCCAGCTCGATCGCCAGCGCGCGCTTGGCCGGCATCGGATCGATCGCGATCACCGGCTGTCCGCCGCCCGCCAGCGCACCGAGCAGCGCCGACAGCCCGACCCCGCCCAGCCCGTAGACGACGACGCTCTCGCCCGCGCGCAGCGCCGCGGTATTGAGCACCGCGCCGACACCGGTCAGCACCGCACAGCCGAACAGCGCGGCGATCTCGACGGGGATGTCGGGCGGGATCTTCACCGCCGAGCGGCGATCGATCACGGCGTGGCTCGCAAATGCCGAGACGCCGAGATGGTGGTGGACGGGATGGTCGTGCTCGCATAGCCGCGATCCGCCGAGCAGCAGCCGCCCCTCCCCGTTCGCCTGCGCGCCGACCGCGCACATATAGCCCTCGCCCGCCGCGCACGCCGGGCAACGACCGCAGGCCGGCAGGAAGGAGAGCACGACGCGATCGCCCGCGACCAGATCGCTCGCCTGCAGATCGCCGACCGCGATGACGGTCGCCACCGCCTCATGCCCGATCGCCATCGGCATCGGCCGCGGTCGGTCGCCGTTGATCACCGACAGATCCGAATGGCACAGCCCCGCCGCCTCGATCCGCACGAGCAGCTCGCCCGGCAGCGGCGGCGCGAGATCGATCTCGGCAAGCCGCAGCGGGCGCGTCTCGGCATAGGGGCCCGACTGACCGATCCGGTCGAGCACGGCGGCGGTGATCTTCAAATTTGGACGCTCCTACGCTTGTCCGAAGCCCTTTTCGCGCAGGAGCGTCGGTAACTTCACACCAGCGCGTTGCGCGCGATCAGCTCACGATACCAGGCCGCGCTCAGCTTCGGGATGCGCTGCTGGGTCTCGAAATCGACATAGTGGACGCCGAAGCGCTTGGTATATCCATCCGCCCACTCGAAATTGTCCATCAGGCTCCACAGGAAATAGCCATGCAGCGGATAGCCTTCGCTGGCCGCCCGCTGGAAGTGGGTCATATAGTTGCGCAGGTACATGATGCGGTCCGAATCATCGACCCGCCCGTCGACCAGCGGATCGTCCGCCGAACAGCCGTTCTCGGAGATGTAGAGCGCCTTGGGCTTCCACAGCTCGCTGACCGTCCGCACCGCCCAATAGGCGACCTCGGGCCCGACATAGAGCCAGGGCGACGCCATCCGCGGCGACTGCGGCAGATGCGGCAGCGCGACATAGCCCTTGGGCCCGGCGTCGGCGCGGACGTAGACGGGCGAGTAGACGTTGAGCGCGACGAAATCGAGCGGACTGCCGATCGCCTTCATGTCGCCGGCCTCGACCTTGGGGGCGTTGGCACCTTCGGACTCGAGATAGCTGTCGATGTAGCGCCCTTCCATGATCGCGGTCAGGAACATGGCGTTGGTCTCGCGCGTCGCCTTCCGGGCCGCCTCGATATGCTCGGGCGTCTCGATCACGGGCACGAAGAAGGACGTGTTGTCCGCGAGCCCGACCTGCGTGCCGGGGCGTGCGTGCGCGCGGATCGCCTGAACGCCAAGACCATGCGCGAGCACGCCGTGGTGGCGGACCTGGTTCACCTGCGCAGGCGGCAGCTGCAATCCCGGCGCATGGATGCCGGTCTGATGGCCGAGATCGGTGAAGCAGCGCAGTTCGTTGACCGTCATGAAGTGGTGGACGCGATCGGACAGCTTACCCGCGACATAGCCGGCATAGTCGGCAAAGGCGTAGGACGTGTCGCGCGACTGCCAGCCGCCGGGGAGTGCGGCGGGCAGGTCCCAATGGAACAGCGTCACATAGGGCTGGATGCCGTTCTCGAGCAGATTGTCGATCACGCGGTTGTAATGGTCGATCCCGCGCGGATCGGGCTTGCCGCGTCCTTCGGGGAAGATGCGCGACCAGGCGAGCGACATGCGGTAAGCGCGCACGCCCAAATTCTTGAGAAGCTGCGCGTCCTCCTTGTAGCGATGATAGCTGTCGCAGGCGACGTCGCCCGTGGCGCCGCCGGCGACCTTGCCGGCGGTGTGCGAGAAGACGTCCCAATTGGTCTGCCCGCGCCCGTCCTCATGGACGGCGCCCTCGATCTGGTAGGAGGCGGTGGCGCACCCCCAGACGAAATCCTTAGGGAAGCCGGCACCCTTATGGGCGTCGGGCCGTGCGCCTGGCCGCGTGACCGCGCTGGCGGCGGAGGCGGCTGCCCCCGTCGCCAGCGCCGCTGCGGTCACGCCCAGCCCCAAGCCCAGTTCGCGACGATTGAATCCCGTCATCATTCTCTCCTCCGATTAGCGTTACCGCGCGAGGCGGCGCTTGACCTGGGTGTCAGCCGGCCGCGTGAACGAAGCGGTTGACCAGATTCTCCAGCCGCTCTTGCCCGCCCGAGCGATGCTGCGGCTGCAGGTCGCGCGCGACCGCGAGGTCCGCGATCGACGCGAGCGATGCGCCGTCGCCCAGTATCGAGCGGCCGACCTCGCCGGTCCAGCCGGCATAGCGATCCTCGCGCGCCTTATCGATCCGCCCGTCGGCGATGATCGCCTCGGCGGCGAGCAGCGCGCGCGCGACGACGTCGACCGCACCGACATGGCCATGCACCATGTCGACCGGATCGTTGCTCTGGCGTCGGACCTTCGAGTCGAAGTTGAAGCCGCCGTCGGTGAAGCCGCCGGCGCGCAGCACCTCGACCATCGCAAGCGTCGTCTCCTCGACCGAATTGGGGAATTGATCGGTATCCCAGCCATTCTGGTTGTCTCCGCGATTTGCGTCGATCGAGCCGAAGATGCCGAGCGCGCGCGACGTCGCGATCTCATGCTCGAAGGTGTGGCCGGCGAGCGTCGCATGATTGGCCTCGATGTTGACCTTCACCTCGCCCTCGAGGCCGTAGCGCTTGAGGAAGCCGTATACCGTCGCGGTGTCGAAATCATACTGATGCTTGGTCGGCTCGTGCGGCTTCGGTTCGATCAGGATCGAGCCCTTGAAGCCGATCTTGTGCTTGTGCTCGACGACGAGGCTGAGGAAACGACCGAGCTGGTCGAGCTCGCGGCCGATGTCGGTGTTGAGCAGCGTCTCATAGCCCTCGCGACCGCCCCACAGCACATAGTTGGCGCCGCCGAGCCGATGCGTCGCCTCGAGCGCCGAGCGGACCTGGAGCGCGCCGAACGCAACCACCTCGGGATTGGGGTTGGTCGCGCCGCCTGCGGCATAGCGCGGGTGGCTGAACAGGTTGGCGGTGCCCCACAGCAGCTTGCGGCCGCTCGACGCCTGATGCTTCTCGAGATCGTCGACCGCCTCGGCGAACAGCCGCTGATAGTCCGCGACCGTCTCGGCCGCCGCCATCACGTCGACGTCGTGGAAGGTGTAGAAGGGCAGGCCGAGCTTGCCGAAGAAATCGAACGCCACCGCGCGCTTGAAGGTCGCCGCGGCGCTGTCGTTCGCGCCGCTGTGCCAGGGTCGATTGAAGGTGCCCGCGCCGAACACGTCGAACCCGTTCCAGCAGAAGCTGTGCCAGAAACACACCGCGAAGCGCAGATGGTCCTCCATCCGCTTGCCCATCACGACCCGGTCCTTGTCGTAGAAGCGATAGGCGAGCTCGTCGTTGGTGTCCGGGCCCTTGAAGGTGACGGGCGCGATGTCGGCGAAATAATCGGTGGGGTTCACGGTCAATATCCCATCTTGGGGGTGATGCGGGAATAGGCGGCGCGGAATGCCGCCTTCTTGGGAGCAAGCAGGGCGATGTCGGCGGGATCGGGCTCGATCACGCGGTCCACCGGGGGAGCGCGGCAGACGTCGCGCAGGTCGCCGCCGTCGACGCCGAGCTGCGCGAGGCGCGCGGCGCCGAGCGCGGGCCCAACCTCGCCGCCGTGCAGATAGACCAGCGGCGTCTCCATCGCGGCGCTGAGGATGCGGCCCCAGTAGCGCGAGCGCGCCCCGCCGCCGATCACCGACAGGCTGGCGACCCGCGTTCCGGCGTCGCGCAACGCATCAAGCCCGTCGGCCAGCGCGAACGCCACGCCTTCGAGCACCGCCTGCGACAGGCGGCCGGCCTCGGTGTCGTTGTCGAGCTGGAGGAAGCCGCCACGCACCAGCGCGTCATTGTGCGGCGTGCGCTCGCCCGAGAGATAGGGAAGGAAGACTTCGTTGCCCGCCCCCGGGCCCGTCGCTTCCGCGCGCGCGAACACGTCCGCGACGCCGGGCGCGCCGGTCAGCCGTGCCACCCAGTCGATGCACGCCGCCGCGCTCAGGTGGACCGACATCTGGTGCCAGAGGTCCGGCAGGCAGTGGCAGAAGGCATGGACCGCGCGCGCCGGATTGGGGCGGAAGGCGTCGGTCGCGATGAAGATCACGCCCGACGTGCCGAGCGACAGCAGCGCATCGCCGTCCGCGACGACGCCGACGCCGACCGCGCCCGCCGCATTGTCCCCGCCGCCGCCGACGACGGGCACCGCCGCCATGCCCCAGCGCGCGGCGACGTCGGCACGCAGCGTGCCCGCCACCTCCGATCCCTCGACGAGGCGGGGCATGTGCGCGAGGCCGAGCCCCGTCGCCGCGAGCATCTCGGGGCTCCACGCGCGCTTCGCGACATCGAGCCAGAGCGTGCCCGCCGCGTCGGACAGATCGGACGCCTTCTCGCCCGTCATCTGCAGCCGCACGAAGTCCTTGGGCAGCAGCACGGTGCGCGTCGCCGCGAAGATGGCGGGCTCGTGCTTGCGCACCCACAGCAGCTTGGGCGCGGTGAAGCCCGGCATGGCGAGATTGCCGGTGATCGCGAGCAAGTCCGGCGCTGCCGCTGCCAACTCGTCGCATTCGGCATGGCTGCGCCCGTCGTTCCACAGGATCGCGGGCCGCAGCGGCCGATCGTCCGCGCCGAGCAGCGTCGCGCCATGCATCTGCCCCGCGATGCCGATGCCGCGCACCGCGCGCCGCAGCGCGGGATCGATCGCCAGCACCGCCGCCTCGGTCGCGCGCCACCAATCGTCGGGGTTTTGCTCCGACCAAAGCGGGTTGGGCCGCGCCACCGACAGCGTCGCGGTGCCCTGCCCGAGAAGCTGTCCGTCCGCGGCTATGACCACCGCCTTGACGCCCGACGTACCGATGTCGATTCCGAGAAACATGAACCCTCGACCGCTTGAGAAAATATCGGGGCGGCGGATCGCCTATCCCCGCCCGCCTACATCAGCTTGAGCAGCTTGGCGGCATCCTGCCCGGTCGGCAGCGCGCCCTCGGCCGTCAGGCGGTGCGTCGCCTCGTTCCAGCGCAGCGTCGCGCTGCGCCCCGACTTGGTGCTGACACCGTCGTCGTCATAGAGGTCGAACGCCGCGTCGGCGCCGGGATAGACGCGGATTTCCTTGAGCGGCTGGCGCGTCATCGTACTCGGGATCTGCTCGCCCATCGGCACGATCGAGCCGGCGCGGACATAGAGCGGCAGCCGGTCGATCGGTGCGGCCGCGGTGATCCACTGGCCGCCGGTCAGCTTCTGGTTGGTCCACCAGTCGTACCAGTCGGCACCCGCGGGCAGATAGACGCGGCGGCTGGTCGCGCCCTGTTCGGTGACGGGGGCGACAAGGAAGGCATGGCCCAGCATATATTCGTCGCCGATCGTCGCGACCGCCGAATCGTTGCCGAAATCCATGAACAGCGCACGCATGAACGGGGCACCAGTGCGGCTGGTCTCGTGCCCCGCCGCATAGAGATAGGGGATCAGCGCATAGCGCAGCCGCAGGAAGGATTCGAGGATCGGCTCGGCGGCGGCGCCATAGGACCAGAGCTCGGTTGCGGGGCGCTGGCCGTGGATGCGCAGCGTCGGCGTGAACGCGTTATATTCGAACCAGCGCGTGAACAGCTCGGGATAGTCCGGATCGCCCGGCGCCATCGCGGTCGCGCCCGCCGGATCGAGCAGCGGCGGATGCTCGGGCGTGTGCGCGCCCGGCCACTGCCAGCCGCCGGTATCGCTGCCCCAATAGGCGAGGCCCGAGGCGGTGAAGCCGAGCCCGGCGGGCACCTGCCGGTGCAGCGCCTCCCACGTCGCCTGCACGTCCGACGACCAGAACAGGCAGCCGTTGCGCTGCGAGCCGAGATAGGCGGCGCGGCACAGGATCAAATTGCGGAAACCGGCGCGATCGTGCGCCGACCCTTCGGCCACGCTCGCGGTATGCAGCAGCGGGAAGACGTTGTGATAGCGATCGCCCGATCCGATCGCGTAGAAGCTGCCGTCGGGGACGAGATCGGGCTCGGTCTCGTCGAGCCAGAACCAGTCGAAGCCTTGCGAGGCGATGTTGTCGCGGATCTTGCCCCAATACCAGGCGCGAGCGTCGGGGTTGGTGCTGTCGATCAATCCGCCGGCGCGGTCCGCGCGGATCGCCAGGCCGTCGACGGGATTGCCGTCCTTGTCGTGGAGCAGCCAGCCCTTCGCGGCGAGGAAATCATAATAGCGCGACTCCTTCTCGAAGCGCGGCCATACCGAGACGATGCTGTGCAGGCCCATGCCGTGCAGCGTGTCGTTCATCCCCTTGGGATCGGGAAACGCGGTGCGATCGATGTCGAGCTGGCCCATCCGGGTCCAGTAGAACCAGTCGAGCACCATCACGTCGAGCGGCAGCCCGCGCGCGCGATAGCCCTTGGCGATATCGAGCAGCTCACCCTGCGTCTCGTAGCGCGCCTTGCTCTGAATGAGGCCGAAGGCGGCCTTGGGCGGCAGCGGCGTATCACCCGTGAGCCTGGCGTAGCCCGCATAGAGCGCATCGGTCGTCGGTCCGGTGACGACGAAGAAGGAGACGCGCTCGCCCACCTCCGAGGCCCAGTGCGTTCTCCCCTGGAGGCCGGGCGACACAGTGGTGGTCGACGGATTGTCCCACAGCACGCCGTAGCCACGGTTCGAGACCATGAACGGCACGCACACCGTCTCGCCCGCCGGCGCGTCGTAATTGTGGCGGCAGTCGATCGTGCGGCCGCGCAGGTCGAGCACGCCCTCCTGGTTCTGGCCGAGCCCGTAGAAATGCTCGCCCGGATCGGTCGAGAAGCTGGCGCCGACGCGGAAGGTCTTCTCGCCGTTGACGACGTGCGGCGACATATCCCATCCCGTCATGACGACGATCGGCTTGCCGTCGGCACCGCGGACGGTGACCGACACCGGCGGCAGCGACGGCGCGAAATAGCGTTCCATCTGCGTCGGTGGCTTGGGGCGGTCGCCGGCTGCGACCGAGACGCTGAGCGCGGACGAGCTGAACACGTCGCCGCTCGCATCCTGGCGATGCGCCCAGCCGCCCGCATCGGTCTTGGCGATGACGCCGTAGCCCGGTGCGGCGGCGGAGCGATCGCCTTCGGTCGCGATCGTGACGCGCACGATGTTGGGCGCATAGGGCTCGACCGAGACGAACGCGCCGTAGCGATCGAGCGTGGCGAGCGGCGCGGCGGATGCCGACGCGCCGATGGACAGCGCGGCGACGCCGCCGCAGAGCGCAAGCGCGATCGATCGGGTCACTGGTTTCTCCACGAACTTCAACGCTTCGACAGCTGGGCGATCGCGGCCGTCGCGATCGGCTTCATCACGGCATATCCGGCGGTCGTCGGGTGGACGCCGTCGCTCGACAGGCCGGGCTTCATGCCGCCGGCGGCATCGGCCAGGGCGGGATAATAATCGACATAGGTGAAGCCGTTGTGCGCGGCATAGTCGCGCAACCAGCGGTTCAGCGCGACGATAGTGGGCGCCGGCCGCTTGTCATGGGCCCAGGGGAAGGCGGCGGCAGGCAGCGTCGAGGCCAGCATCACGCGGATACCGTGCGCGCGCGCCAGCTCGGCCATCGTCTGGATATTGCCCTCGACGATCTCGAGCGTCGCGGCGCCGGTATTGCCCGCGATGTCGTTGGTGCCGGCCAGGATATGGACCGCGGCGGGGTGCAGCGCGATGACGTCCTCGCGGAAGCGGACGAGCATCTGTGCGGTGGTCTGCCCGCTGATGCCGCGATCGACGATGCCCGGCGTGAACAGCGACGGTTCGAGGTTGATCCAGTTATCGGTGATCGAATCGCCGAAGAATATCACCCGGATCGGCTTCCCCTGCGCCGCCAGCGCCGCGTTGGCGGCATGGTAGCGGCAGATCTGACCAAAGTCGTGGGTCATCATGTGGAGACCCCACAGACGCCAGCCGTCGGGCGTGGTCGGCTGCGGGTGGACGGGGCAGAGATCGGTCACGATGCCCACGGGATCGCTCGCGGCGGGATCGCCATCGGCGCTGGCTTGCGCGCTCGCCATCGTGGCGCAGGCCAGCGCTGCCGTGACGGCCAGCATATGACGCAGTAAGACCCCTCTCATCGCCGCTCCCTCATCACCCGTTCCGGGCGTTGTATGTTATCGCTATCATTAGCACGTCGCTTGCCGACAAACCAGCCGGCGGAAACAATCCATATGTGATAATCGGTTTCACCTATGCTAGACAAGATCGCATCTGCCAAGAGCGCAGTAGCGAGGGGATTCATGTTCACACGACGCCGCTTCATCGGGACCGGAGTTGCCGCAACGCTGGCCACGCCGGCGATCGCGCAGACCTCGCCGGTCGCGCCGGACTGGACCGCGCTCGTCGGCGCCTATCGCACGCCGGACTGGTTCCGCGATGCCAAGTTCGGGATCTGGGCGCATTGGGGCGCGCAGGCCGTTCCCGAGTTCGGCGACTGGTACGGGCGCCTCATGTACGTCCAGGGCGACCCGTTCTACGCGCATCATCTCGCGCATTACGGCCACCCCAGCCGCACCGGCTTCATGGAGATCGAGAATCTCTGGAAGGCCCAGTCGTGGGAACCGGAGATGCTGATCGGCCTCTACAAGAAGGCCGGCGCGCGCTATTTCACCAGCCTCGCCTGCCATCACGACAATCTCGATACGTACGACAGCGCGCACCATGCGTGGAACACGCTGCGGGTCGGCCCGAAGCGCGACATCGTCGGCACCTGGGAAAAGGCGGCGCGCGCGGCCGGCCTCCGCTTCGGCGTATCGAACCACGCGGCGCACAGCTGGCATTGGTGGCAGACCGCCTATGGCTATGACAGCGAGGGGCCGCAGCGCGGCGTCCGCTACGATGCGGCGCGACTGACGCGCAAGGATGGCGCAGGCACCTGGTGGGACGGGCTCGACCCGCAGGAGCTCTACAACGGTCCTTATGATTCCCCCCCGGACGGCATTCGTTCGATCGCGGCGATGAACGCCTGGCATGCCGCGCGCGACGGGGTGTGGAGCGAGTGGGCGCCGCCGGGGGCCCGCGGTCGCGCCTATGTCGCCAAATGGCTTGCGCGGCAGAAGGACCTCGTCGCCAAATATCGACCAGATCTGGTCTATTTCGACAATTACGGCCTGCCGCTCGGCGAGGCCGGGATCGCGGCGACCGCCGACTATTACAGCCGCGCGATCGAATGGCACGGCTCGCCCGACGTCGTGGTGACGGGCAAGCAATTGTCGCCCTACCAGCTCTACGGAATCGTCGAGGATGTCGAACGCGGCTTTGCGAGCGACATCCGACCGCATGCCTGGCAGACCGACACCTGCATCGGGAGCTGGTTCTACGACCGGCCGCTCGCCGAACGGCACGGCTACAAATCCGCCAAGCAGGTCGTCCAGCGCCTCTGCGACGTCGTCTCCAAGAATGGCAATCTGCTGCTTTCGGTGCCGCTGAAGGGCGACGGCACGCATGATGGCGACGAGATGCAGATATTGGCGGATCTCGCGCGCTGGTTCGCGGTAAACGCCGACGGCATCTACGGCACGCGACCGTGGCGCGTGTTCGGCGAGGGCCCGAACGTGCCGCCGGCCGGCATGCAGAGCGAATCCGAGATGAAGCCCTATACCGCGCAGGACGTACGGATCACGACGAGCGGCGGCGGGCTCAACCTGTTCCTGCTCGACGAGCCCGTCGGCGAATTGCGCATCGCCTGCCTCGGCCGGCGCGCGGCACGCGGGACGATCGAGCGGATCACGCTCAACGGCGGGGGCGCGGTGTCGTTCGTGCAGGACGACGACGCGCTCCGCCTGACGCTGCCGCCGCTCGCCGCCGATCTGTTCGTGCCGGGCCTGCGGATCGAGGGACGCGGGCTGGTCTAGAAACGATCGACGATAGGCGAGCGGTGCGGTGCTCCTGCGCAGGCAGGAGCCTAGGCGGAGAGCCCCAGTGTCTGAAGCCCTGGGCTCCTGCTTTCGCAGGAGCACGGAAGCTCGACCGTCGATCCGTTTGTCACCTCACCGATACGTCGCCAGCTTCACCTTCAGTATCTGCGGCACCGAGGTGAAGTTGAGCCCGTAATCGGTCTGGTCGCCATTCCAGATACGCTCGAACACCCATTGTCCCTGCGGATCGAAATGCCCCTGCTCGACACGATCGATGATCATGTGCTCGCCGGGCTTGGGCGCGGGCAGGTCGAAGGTGACGCGGACATGGTAGCCGGTGACGAGATATTCGTCGGGACCGAGCTCGGCGACCACCGCACCGCCCGACGGCGTCGGGTTGCCGGTCGGCGGATCGATGCCGAACTGGCCCTGCCCGAAGGTTGCGGTCGCGCGCCAGCGGCCCAGCGCCATCACCTGCTTGTGCGCGGCCTCGGCAGCGGTCGGCTCGGAGACGCCCCACGTCCGGCCCTCATAGGCGAGCTTGGGCCAGATGCGTTCGAGCGGACGGAACAGCCGGTAATTGGCGGCAAACGCGTCGATCGTATCCGCATCGAGCTTGGCGGCGCCCAGCGGGAAGTTGAAATAGCCCGTCTGGTCCATCCCGAACGGCGAGAAGCCGACGCCGCCGCGACCCACCACCGCGAAGAAGTGGCGCGCATATTCCTTGCCGTTGCCCGTCTCGGGCACGAACAGCGCATTGTCGGGACGACCGTAGAGATCGAGATACTTCATGTAGGTCGCGAAATCGGACTTGTAGATGTCGGGGCCGATCGCGTCGATATGCGGCGCGGCCGCCTTCCACATCGCGAGCACCTGATGCGTCGGCCCGCCCGCCGCATAGGTCTTGGGATCTTGCGACTTGAAGGGATCGGCGAGTGCTGCGTTGACGTACATCGGCAGCGGCATCACCGCCTTGCCCGCGGCCGCCACCTGATCGACATAGCGCGCGATCGCCCAGGCATGGAATTGTTCGTCGGCATCCGCGCCGAACACGCTGGCCCAGCTGCCGCCGCGAACGCCGAGTTTCTTGACGATCTCGGGTGGCACCGGCGATGCGAACGCCTTTTCGGCCGCGGGCGAATGATCGCGGACGGTGCCGTAGGTGCCCGTCTCGTTCTCGACCTGCAGCATGATGACGGTGTGATCGGGATCGGCACCCTTGAGATGCTCGACCAGCCGCGTGAAGGCGGTGCGATCGGCCGCGAGCGTGGTCGTCGCGAAGGGCGACAGCGCGTAGACCGTCTTGCCGGTCTCATCGATCATCCGCGGGAAGCGCTGATTGTCGAGCTTGACCCAGGCCGGCGCATAGGCCGGCGAGGTGTTCTTCCAGGTGCCGAACCATAGCAGCACGAGATGAACGTGATGCGCGCGCGCCTCGACCAGCAGCTGGTCGAGGAAGGCGAAATCGAACTGGCCTTCCTTGGGCTCGATCTGCTCCCACGCGATCGGCACTTCGACCGTATTGGCGTCGAGCTGCTCGATCGTCGGCCAGACCTTGGGAAGCTCAGCGGTCCAGGCGCTGCTGTTGTTCACCTGCGCGCCGAGCATCAGATAGGGCGCGCCATCGACGAGCAGCGCGTGGCGCCCGTGGTCGGCCACGATCCGCGGCATCTCGGATGCGGCGCGCACCGGTGCGGCCGAACAGAGCAGCGCACAGCCCAGACCCGCCAAAACCGCTTTCATCATCGCTCCCCTTATTTGTTTGCACGGATCATCGTCGGCGTTCGCCGTCGTCGTCAATCGAAAACTGATACCGCTAACAATTGCTCAGCCGCGTGGTATCGTGCCCTGGCTTTCGGCGAACGCGCAGAACAGGTTCGGCCAGGCCGACGCCGGCTTGTCGGGACCCAGCCGCACGCCGAAACCGTGCCCGCCCTCGTTGAAGACGTGCAGCTCGGCGGGTCGCGCCTTGGCGTGCAGCGCGGAGTAGAGCGCGATGCCGTTCATCACGGGCACCAGCCCGTCGTCGCCCGCGTGAACCAGGAAGCAGGGCGGCGTCCGCTCGTCGGCGCCAAGCTCGACCGAGCGTCGCTGCCGCTCCGCGTCCGGCGCGTCCTTGCCGAGCAGCGCGTCGCGCGATCCACCGTGCGTGAACGGCGCCGACAGGCTGACCACCGGATAGATCAGCCCGACGAGATCGGGCCGCGCCGGCAATGCGTCCGCCGCATCGACGGGCGCATAGAGACGCTCGGCATGGCGGGTGGCGAGCGAACCCGCCAGATGGCCGCCCGCCGAAAAGCCGATCACCGAAACCCGCTGCGTGTCGATCCCGTAGCGGCCGGCATTGCCGCGGATCAGCCGCATCGCGCGCTGCGCATCCTCGAGCGGCACGTCCGCGCGATTGGCCCAGCCTTCGGACGGCAGGCGATAGAGCAGGATGAACGCGGTGATCCCGCGCGCATTCAGCCAGCGCGCCTGCGATACGCCTTCATTGTCGTAGGACAGGAATCCGTAGCCACCGCCCGGCATCAGCAACACCGCTGCGCCATTGGGCCTGGCGGGGCGGCACACGATCAACCGCGGCCGGCCGACGCCGGTGACGAAGCGATCGCGGTTCGCCGCGTCGTGCGACTGGTCGGCGAACTTTTCGACGAGCGGCGCGGCGAGACGTTCGGGCGGGCCGTCGGGCCATAGCAGCATTTCCTCCGCAGCGGCCGGCGCGGCGGCGGACGTCTTGCCGCCGAGCAACGGGATCGCGGCGGTGGCACCCGCCATCGCGAGAAGCTGGCGGCGGCTCGTATCGGTCATGCGTTGTCTCCGCTGGTCAGGGCTGGTCGGCGAGCGAGAAGATGCGCGTCGTCGCCGCCCATTTCTCGCCGGGAGCGGCGGCGGGTATCGGCCGCTGCACGCTCGCCATCAAGGTCTCCCACGCTTGCACGTCGGGGTCGGCGGCGTCGGCCGCGGCCTTGGCGGCGGGATCGAAGCCGGGCGCGGTATCCATCACCATCACCAGCCGCTCGCCCGCACGATAAATGTCCATCGCGACGATCTTCGCGGCGCGAATGCTGCGCCCGATCGCCGGCGGCAGCGCGCCGGCTGCGTGCCACGCCTCGTACCGCGCGATCGCGTCGGCATCTTCGACGATGTCCAGCAGCAGGACGTGGCGCTGCCGCTCAGCCATGACTACAGACCATCCGTATCGACACCATGCTCAATTGACCCAGCCGCCATCGATCACATGGACGGCGCCCGTCGTGAACGCCGATTCGTCGCCTGCGAGGTAGAGCGCGAGCGCCGCCACTTCTTCGGGCCGCCCGAGCCGCCCCATCGGCTGCCGCGCGGTGAACTGCGCGTAGGCCGCGTCATAGTCGCCGGTATCGTGCAGCCGCTGCTGGAGCGAGGGCGACTCGACCGTGCCGGGGCAGATCGCGTTGCAGCGGATACCCTGCGCAACGAAATCGGCGGCGACCGACTTGGTGAGGCCGATCACGCCGGCCTTGGTCGTGCCATAGGCGAAGCGGTTGGGGATGCCCTTCACCGAGCTCGCGATCGACGAGACGTTGACGATCGATCCGCCGCCCGCCGCCAGCATCGCGGGCAGGAACGCCCGGATCGTCCGGTACATCGCGGTCATGTTGAGCTCGATCGAGAAGCGCCAGCCCGCCTCGTCGCAGTCGAGGATCGTTCCGGCATGGACGAAGCCGGCGACGTTGTGCAGTACGTCGATCGCGCCCAGCTCCGCGGCCAGCGCGGTGATCGCCGCGGCATCGGTGACGTCCAGCGCGCGGCAGTCGCACGCATCGAGCCCGGCGAGCAGATCCTCGCGCAGATCGGTCGCGATCACGCGCGCGCCTTCCGCGGCGAACAGCGCCGCCGAGGCGCGCCCGATCCCCTGCCCCGCCGCCGTCACCAGCGCCGTCTTGCCCGCGAGCCGTCCCGTCATGCCATCATACTCCTTGAACGCGTCGGCAGGCAGGCGGGCCCGATCGGGTCGAACGCCTTGTAGGTGAGGATGAACTCGCGGTGCCCGAGCTCTTCGGACACGCTACGCGTGCCCGCCGCGACCGCGATCACGCGGTCGTATATCTCGTCGCCGACCTCGGCCAGCGTCGCGCGATCCTCAAGGATGCGGCCCGCGTCGATGTCCATGTCGGCGGCGAGGCGGCGCGCGGTCTCGGGATTGGCGCAGATCTTGATCACCGGCGACACCGCCGATCCCACCACCGATCCGCGCCCCGTCGTGAACAGCGTGAGGTGCGCGCCGCACGCGATCAGCTCGACGATCTCGGCATTGTCCGAGATGTTTGGGAAGCCGAAGCGCGGCTCGCCGTCGGGCACGACGTCGAGCAGGTAGAGACCGCCTGTGGGCGGCACGTCGCCGGGTTTGAGGATGCCGCTGATCGGCGAGGAGCCCGATTTCGAATAGGCCCCCATCGACTTTTCTTCCTGCGTCGTCAGGCCGCCTTCGGCATTGCCGGGCGCGAAGCTGCCGAAGCCCATGACGGTGTAATAGGCCTCCGCCTTCTTGACGCACGCCTCGATCTCGTCGCCGAGTTCGGGGGTGACCGCGCGGCCCGCCATGATCGTCTCGCAGCCGACGAGTTCGCCGGTCTCCTCGAAGATGCAGGTCGCGCCCGCCGCGACGAGGCGATCGAAGGCGCGGCCGACCGCCGGGTTGGCGGTGATCCCGCTGGTGCCGTCCGATCCGCCGCAGATCGTCGCGATCACCAGCTCGCTCGGCGCCATCTCGGCGCGAGTGGCATCGGCAGCGGATGCCCGCACCCGCGCCACCGCTGCGAGGCCGCCCGCGATCGTCGCCGCGGTGCCGCCGACCTCCTGGATGACGAGCAGCTCGACCGGGCGCCCGCTCGCGCGCACCGTCTCGACCAGCGCCGCCCGATCGAAGCTTTCGCAGCCCAGCGACACCAGCACGACGCCGCCGACGTTGGGATGCGTTGCGATCGCCTCCATCACGCGCTTGGCATAGGCGTTGGGATAGCAGCCCGGAAAGCCGATCAGGTGGACGTCGGGATCATCGACCTTGTCGACGATCCGGCGCGCGACATGGTGCGCGCATTCGACCAGATAGGCGACGACGGTGACGTTGCGGATGCCCTTGCGGCCATCCTGTCGCAGATAGCCGGAAATCATGCGCCCCCCCCGCTCGTCGAGCGCGAATGCGCCGCGATATAGTCGCTCTTCATATTGTGCATGTGGATCCAGTCCCCCGCATCCGCGTGCGCGGTCATCGATCCGATCGGCGCGCCATATTTGATGACCCGATCACCGGGCGCGAGCGCGCGACGGGCGACCTTGTGGCCGACCGTGATCCCTTCGCGCGCGGGCACGGTGCCGCCGCCGATGGTGAGCATGTCGCCGACCTCGATCGGTGCGACGACGACGAAGACATTGTCGTCCTCATGCAGCAGGATCAGCCGGCTGGCATGCGTCATGCGAGAACCCCTTCGAGCGCGATCCACAGATCGTTGGGTACGGGCACCGCCAGCCGCGCGACGTTTTCGGCGACTTCCGCGGGGCTCGCCATGCCCGGAATGACGCTCGCGACGGCCGGGGACTGCAGCGGAAACTGCAGAGCGGCCACCGGCAGGGGCACGCCGAACCGCGTGCATTCGGCTTCGATGCCGCGCGCCAGCCGCAGCGTGTCGTCGGAGGCGGGCGCATAGTCGAAGCGGCGATCGCCGATCTCCGCCAGCGGCCGCGCTAGGATGCCGCTATTATAGGGGCCGCCGACGATCAGCCGGACGCGCTTCGCCTCGCACAAGGGCAGCAGGTGAAGGGCGGCGCTGCGATCGAGCAGCGAATAGCGTCCCGCGAGCAGGATGACGTCGAGATCGACACGCTCGAGCAGCTCGAGGCAGATCGCGACTTCGTTGACGCCGATCCCGATCGCATCGACCGCGCCTTCGTCGCGCAGCCGGCGCATCGCGGGATAGCCCTCGTCGAGAAAGGTCCGCAGCATCGCGTCGTGCCGGGCGCCATGCGTCAGCCGGCCGATGTCGTGGCCGAGCAGCAGATCGACGCGATCCCGCCCGAGCCGCGCCAGGCTGCCGTCGAGCGACCGCAGCACCGCGTCGCCCGAATAGTCGAACCGCGGATCGAAGGGGCGCGCATCGACGAAGCCGTGGCGCTCGCGCCGCGCGTCATTGCTCGGCACCAGCAGGCGGCCGACCTTGGTCGAGACCAGCACGTCGGCGCGTCCGCGAAGGCCGCGCCCCAGCCGCTCCTCGGCGAGCCCGAAGCCGTAATGCGGCGCGGTGTCGAAATAGCGGATGCCCGCGCCCAGTGCCGCGCCGATCGTCGCCTCGGCATCCTCGTCGGTCATCGCCCGATAGAGGTTGCCAATCGCCGCGGTGCCCATGCCGAGGCGGGGTAGCTCACGCATATCCTGTCTCCGCGATACGATAGACGCCCGCCGCATTGCCGCCGAAGACGGCGTGATGCTCGCCCTGCGGGATGAGCGCGGCAACGAGATCGCGCCATTCGCGCAGGCCGCTTACCGCGGTCACTACCGGCCAGTCGCTGCCCCACAACAGCCGGTCCGCGCCGAACACATCGAGCAACGCCGCCACCGCGGGCCCGACCGCCTCGCCCGGCAGCTCGGTCAGCAGCCCCGAAAGCTTGACGTGGACGTTGGGATGCCGGCCCAGCGGCGCGATCGCCGCGCGCCATCCGGCCAGCCCGACGTCGTCGCCCCGGGGCTTTGCCGCATGATCGATCACGATCACGAGACCCGGATGCCGCACCGCCAGCCGATCGAGCGCTGCCAGATGCGTGGGGCGAACCAAGGCGTCGAGCACGAGACGCTTGTCGATCATCGCGGCGAAACCGGCATCGAATGCGGGATCGTCATACCAGTCGGCGGCGCGATCCTGCACCATCGGACGCAGGCCCCGCAAAGCGCCGTGCGCCGCCAGATCGGACACCGCATCGCTGTCGGACAAATCGGCCCAGCCGACGACGCCCGCGATCCGCCCCGTCGAGGCGGCGATCTCGAGCAGCCAGGCGGTATCGAGCGGGCTTTCCTGGCTCTGGACCAAGACGGCACGGTCGATCGCGGCCTCGTCGAGCGTCGCGAGCAGTTCGGCGAGCATATAGTCGCGGTGAAGGACGCCATCGGCCGGCGTCGGCCAGACGCACTCGCTACGGCCGATCCGCCAGAGGTGGACATGCGCGTCGATCACGCCGCCAGCGCCACATCGTCGCGGAGATGTGCGCGCGCGAACAGCGCAACGATCAGGAAGCAGGCGGCGGGCACCAGCATCGCGGCGCGGATCGTCCCGCTATAGTCGGAGATCAGCCCCATCAGCGCGGTCAGCACCGCGCCGCCGATGATCGCCATCACGATCAGCGACGCGCCGGGCTTGGTCAGCGGCCCGAGCCCGCGCAGCGCGAGCACGAAGATCGTCGGGTACATGATCGACATGAACGCGCTCGAGGCGACCAGCGCGGCGACGCCGACCCATCCGCCGACCGCGACCGCCAGCAGGCACAGCAGCGCATCGACCGCACCGAAGACCAGCATCAGCCGCGCACCCGACACGCGCCTCATCAGCGCCGCACCGGCGAAGCGGCCGATCATGAACAGCACCAGCGAGCCGGTCAGCAGCCACGCCGCGTGGCGGACCCCCAGCCCCGGCAGCGCGGCGGTGGCATAGCGGATCAGGAAGCTCCACACGCCGACCTGCGCGCCGACGTAGAAGAATTGCGTCGCGACGCCGGCCAGATAGCGCGGCCGCGCCAGCAGCGCCCGGAACGCGCCGGGCGCCTGCTCCGCGACGGGAACGCCGCGCGTCACCACCGCGGGGAAGCGCACGACGCGGATCAGCGCCGCCCAAGCGAACACCGTCGCCGCGATCAGCAGATAGGGCAGACGGACGGCGGCGGCTTGCGCGGCGGTGCTGCGCGTCGAATCCGACAGGATCAGCATCAGCCCCAGCCCGACGCCGGTGATCGACCCGAGCGGGTTGAACGCCTGCGCGAGCGTCAGCCGGCGCTCGGCAGTCTCGGGGCTGCCGACTGCCGCGATCATCGGGTTGGCGGCAGTCTCGAGGAAGGCGAGTCCGCTCGCGATCACGAACAGCGCGACGAGGAAGAAGCCGTAGCTCAGCATCATCGACGCGGGCCAGAACAGCAGCGCGCCTGCACCGAACAGCAGCAGCCCGGTCAGCACCGCGCTACGGTAGCCGAAGCGCCGCATCACGATCGACGCGGGAATCGCGAAGCAGAAATAGCCGAGATAGAAAGCCGATTGCACCAGCCCCGACTGGAGATCGCCGAGATCGAACAGCGCCCGGAAATGCGTGATCAGCACGTCGTTGAGATTATTCGCGACGCCCCACAGGAAGAACAGCCCGGTCGCGAGGACCGTCACCGCCTTGCCGGATTCGACGCGCGCGTGCGCCGCCTTATCGACATCCCTCATTCGGCTCATACCCTGCGACACGTCCACTACGCCCTTTAGCGAAGAAACTGGCCGGAGCGCGAACGCTCCGGCCACAGGGATAAGGGACGCGTCCGAGATGGCACGACCATGGATGGCATCGGCGGCCTAGAAGGAGACCTTTGCCACGCCGGTGATCCGGCGATCGTCCATGACGACGTCACGCGGCTCGGTAGCCGTGCCGAAATAGGTCGAATGGATCGCGTCGTTGAGATTGGCACCTTCGAGCGTCAGCGAGAAATGCGGCGTCACATTATAGGTGATCGAAGCATCGAGCTGGCCATATGCCTTATCGAAGATCGGTCGGTCGCCGGTGCCGTTACCCTGTGTGGTCACGACATATTTGCTGCGCCAATTATATGCGACACGGGCGGAAAACTTGCCCTTCTCGTAGATGCCGACGAGGTTGTAGCTATATTTGGAGAGCTGCTCCAACGGCACGGTCGTGATCGGGCCACCCTGCGTCGCCGGCCCAGGCGCGCTCGAGTCGACATAGGTGAAGTTGGCCTGCATGCCGAGCCCGCTGAGCGGCCCCGGCAGGAAATCGTAGAACTGCTGATAGGCCAGCTCGAAGCCCTTCACCTTCGCCGTGGCGACATTGTCGTACGTCGTCGTGTAATAGGTCACCGGCGCGGTGCCGTCGTTGAAGGAAATATCCCGCTGGTTGATACCGGTCTGGATGTAGTTCTTGATGTCCTTGTAGAAACCCGCCGCGGTCAGTGAGCCGGTGTGCGAGAAATACCATTCAAGCGACACGTCGTAATTCCACGACACCATCGGCTTCAGATTGGGATTGCCGCCGCTGGTGTCATGCTCCTGATTCAGCTGGGCAGCACCCGGCTCGGTGTAGCTCACCGCCGGATTAAGCTGGCTGAGCGACGGGCGCGAGATGTTCTTGGACGCCGCGAGACGAAGCTGCAGATTGTCGGTCAGATGACCGCGCAGGTTGAGGCTTGGCAGCACCGACGTATATTTCTGGGCGACGGTCGTCAGGGTCGAGACCGCGGCGCCGGATACCTGCGTTCCGGTCGCAGGGTCGGTGACGAGCGGCGTGATCTGCTCATAGCCGCTGGCGCTCTGCTGCGAGCCGACGACGCGCAGGCCGATATTACCGTCGATCGGCACCGGAAGCGCATCCGCCTTGAAATAGGCGGTGACATAGCCGCCATAGGTCTTGAGGCTTTCGCGGCTGGTGTCGCTGGGGACGTAGCTCGGCGTCGTATCGATGCCGAGCTCGGCACGCGTCTGATCGTAGTTCAAGATCGTGTCGCGATTGAAGAACAGCGAGTCACCGAACAGGTTCGCCTGACCCCGGTAGAAGTCCCCGAGGCCGATATATTGCAGATCCGTCGGCGTGGTCGCAAGACCAGTGTAGCGATAGCCGGTATCCTCGGCCTGGTTCTTGCGATCGGCATAGCGGACGCCCGCCTTGATCGACTGAAGGATGCCGCCGTCGAACTTATACTCGGCATCTAGCCGCGCCGTCTTATCGGTAGCCTTGGCCTTGTTCAGGTCGTCCAGATAGAAGGGGCCTGCGGCGGCATTATAGGCATAGGTCGCCGGGTTGGTGAGACCCAGAGGCGTGGTGATGACCATCGACGGCGTGTTGCCCGACAGGTCCTGAGACAGTGTCGAGGTGGGGCTGCCCAGACCGACGATCGAGCGCAGATCGTGCGTGTTCGCCTCGACATATTGCACGTCGCCGGTCAACGTGAACTGCGACGTCGGCTTCCAGCTCGAGTGGAGCGAATAGTCGGTCGTCACCGAGTGGCGCGTTTCGAGGCTGGTATTGGCGCCGATCGGCACGTTCTCGAACGTGCCGCTGACGAAATCGCCATTATTGGCGAAGGTGAACGGCGCACCCGGCTGCGGCGTGATCGATGCGCCGCCCGTGTACGAGAAAAGGCTGAAGTCGTCGAAGCGGAATTTGTAATCCGACCGGAACACCTCGCCGGTGAACTCAAGCGTGTCGGTCGGCTTCCACTGCAGCGCGACGTCGGTGCCGAAGCGGCGGCGATTACCATAGACTTCGCCGATGCCCCCGCCATGCGGCAGCGACGTCGTCTGACCGGTGCGGCCGAGCGCGGCGGCGGTCGCGGCATCGGTAGGATTTACGTAGGTGCCGTCGGCGTTCAGGGCCTGATTGAGCGTATAGAAAGGCTCGGTCGAGATCGTGTCCTCGCGGAACGCGCTCTTCTGATACGCGACGTCGACAAGCACGCCGATCTCGCCGATCCCGGTGTCCCAACGATCGCTCATCAGCAGCGAGCCCGACGGCTTGCTGGTCTTCACAAGATCGGAATAGGTGTTGCTCACCGTGGCCGCGATCTTGAAGCCGTCGAAATCGAACGGCTTGCGGGTGCGCAGGTCGATCGTGCCGCTCAGCTGATCCTCGATCAGGTCGGCCGACGGGTTCTTGTAGACGTTGATGCCGGCGAGCAACTCGGACGGAATGTCGCCGAGGCTGAGCGTGCCGGGCACGTTGGTGCCGTCGCCCGATGTGCCCGCAGTGAAGATGTCGCGGCCGTTGAGTTCGGTGCGGGTCTGCGTTAGGCCGCGGATCGCGACCGACGTGCCCTCGCCGTAGCTCTGGTTGACCTGAATGCCCGGAATGCGCTGCAATGCCTCGGCGACGTTGCGATCGGGCAGCTTGCCGATGTCCTCGGCGACGATCGAATCGACGATCTGCGGCGAGTTGCGCTTGATGTTCTCGGCGGACTGAAGGCTGGCGCGGACGCCGGTTACGACGATCGCTTCGCTCGCGCTGCCCGATGGGGCGGTGTCTGCCTGGCCCTGGTCGCCGCTGGGGGCGGTCGCGCCGCTGGTCGTGGCCACCTCGGGGGCGGTCGCGGCGGGCGCGGCGGCCTGCGCGTTTGCGGCCGTGGCACCCATTGCCGCGAGCAATGCCGATACCGAGCAGGTCAGGAGAAACGGCGTGCGGGCCGAGGCGTGCAGGTTGATCTTGAGCATAGGTAGTCCCCTCGCATCCAGCCCGGGACGCTCCATCGCGTCTCCTGTGCATCTGAAAGCGACAGCGACCGCCGTCGGTGGATGGCGGCTCGAATGGCCGCCGATATCCTCCTCCAGCAGCCTCTATGCATCGGGTGCAGGGCCTTGCGACCGCCCCTAGCAGCGAGTTCCAGAATGTGAAATATAAAAGTACGTTTCAGATGTGATTTTTTGAGACGCGTTGAATACGGCTTGGGACCTGCTACCCAAAGGCCACAATTTCAGAGGGGCGCTGGCGAAAACACATGCCTTCGACGAGCAAGTATCGCGCGCCGGCGTTGCAGAAGGGGTTGGAAATCCTTGAGCTTCTGGCGCCTTCGCCGACGCCGATGCCCACCGTCGATATCTCGGCCGCGCTTGGTCGTTCGGTCAGCGAGATCTTCCGGATGATCCAGGTGCTCGAGGAATCGGGCTATATCGTGCGATCCGGCGAGGGGTATCGTGTCACCAACCGGCTGTTCGCGCTGGGCATGGCGCAGCCGCCGATCCGGGATCTGCTGAGCCACGCGCTTCCCGTGATGCGCGAGCTCGCCGCGCAGACACAGCAGAGCTGCCATCTCGCGATGGCGTCGGGTTCGGAAATGGTCGTCGTCGCGAATGTCGAGACGCCCGGGCTGCTCGGCTTCGCGGTGCGCATGGGCTATCGGCGCCCGCTGATCCACTCGGCATCGGGGCACGTCCTGATGGCGTTCCAGACCGAGGCCGGACGCGACGAGATGCTGCGCGCGACCGAGGACGCGAAGCACGCCTTCGACCGCAAGGCGCTGTTGGCGCTGATCGCGCAGGTGAAGGCCACAGGCTTCATCACGCTGTCGAGCCCGATGTTGACCGCGATCACCGACCTTTCCGCGCCGATCCTGCACAAGGATGCCGCGCTCGCCGCGCTGACGGTGCCTTTCGTCGACGGCCCCGGCGCGACGCTGGGCCGGGACGAGGCGCTGCTGGCGCTGCAGGACGCGACGAGCCGGATATCGAACGGGCTCGCCGTCGCGCCCTGATCAGCGCGACGGCGGCGTGGCGGCGATGGGCGCACGCAGCGCGCGTGCGATCGCGGCGTCGGCGACGGGGGCCATCAGCGCATAACCCGCACCGAGCGGATGAACGCCGTCGTCGGTCAGGCCGCGGCGCATCTGCCCGGCACCGTCCACGAGCGCGCTGTAATAATCGGCATATTGATAGCCGCGCGCCGCGCAGAATTGTCGCAGCCACGCGTTGAGCGCGCGCAATTCGGCGGGATGCCGCTCCGCCAGCACGTCCGACGCGCCCGCCGGATAATTGCTGACCGGAAGGATCGAGCCGAAGATCGGCCTGATGCCGTGGCGATCCGCGATGTCCGCCATCGCCTCGTAATTGGCCTCGATCTCCGCCGCGCTATCCTGCTGGAGGAAACCCTGGACGTCGTTGACGCCGGCGAGGACGACGACGGCGGCGGGGTGCAGCCCGACGACATCCTGATGGAAACGCAGCACCATCTGCGCGGTGACCTGGCTGCCGATCCCGCGATTGACGTAGGGCCTGCCCGGAAACGCCTTCGCCAGATTCCACCGATCGGTGATCGAATCGCCGAGGAAGACGACGCGCTGCACATCGCGCGCGGGCGGCCCGAGCGCCGCGTCCGCGTCGGCATAGAGATAGCGCTCGCCGAAATCCTGCATCAGGCTCGGCACGAGCTGCGCGCGGAACGGGCCGAGCCACTTGCCCCAGTCGCGCTCCGTCACCGTCCGTCGTGCGGGCGAACTCTGGTAGGGCGCGGGCGCCGCGGCGACCGAGAGGCCGGCGAAGGCGACCGACGCCGAAACCAGGGTGCGCACCGCAAATCGCATCGAAACCCTCCACACGGGATGCCGACGCGCACGCCCGCCCTCCCCGCGCACCAGTGAAACCCGTTCCCTTGTTTTGCAACGACATTGCCGGGCGCCGCGACTTTCAAATCGCCTCGGCTTGCCTTACCGGTCCGCAACGAACGCGGTGGGGGAAACGCGTTCGATAGGGCAAGGATAGACGCGGCCAGTGAAGCGATGGTTCTCCGACGGACTGTTCCGCGCCGTCCTGCGCAATTCCAGCTATCTCGGTGCGGCGAAGCTGGTGGCGGCGCCGCTCGGGCTGGTCGCGCTGGCGTGCGCCGGGCGCAGCCTGACCGCGACCGCCTTCGGTCTGCTGATGGTCATCCACAGCTATGCAGATGCCGCCGGCGCGCTGGCGAAGTTCCAGACGTGGCAACTCATCATCCGGCACGGCGGCCCGGCGCTCGCCCGCGACGACAAGCAGCGCGTGCGCGACGTGATCCGCTTCGCCTTCGGGCTCGACATCGCAAGCGGCATCGTCGGCATGGTGGGCGCGCTGGTCGTCCTGCCGTTTCTCGCCGGGCGGCTGGGGATATCGGGCAGCACGCTGACCTTCGCGCTGATCTACTGCACGCTCGTCCCGACGATGACCGCCGCGACCCCCACCGGCGTGCTTCGCCTGCTCGACCGGTTCGACCTCATCGCCACCCAGCAGCTCGTCACCCCGCTGTTGCGCGCAGCGGGCGCGCTGCTGTCCTTCTTCGCGCATTTCGGCTTCCCAGGATTCGTCGTGACCTGGTACGTCGCCGACATCACCGGCGATCTCGTCACCTGGGCATTCGCCGCGCGCGAACTCAGGCGTCGCGACATGGCCGACGCCTTCCGTCCCGGCCTGTTCGGCACCGCGCGGCGGTTGCCCGGCGCGTGGGGCTTCGTCTGGACTACAAACATCGGCCATTCGGTCTATGCGGCGTGGGGTCCGCTCAGCAACATCATCGTGGCGAGCGTGCTCGGACCGGTCGCGGCAGGCCTCTACAAGATCGCGAGCACCTTCCTCGACTCCACCAGCAAGCCCGCCGATCTGCTCAGCCGTGGCTTCTATCCCGAGATCATGCGCCTCGATCCGGCGAGCAAGGCGCCGTGGCGGCTGGGGCTGCGGATGGCGACGATCGCCGGGCTGGTCGGGCTCGTCATGCTGCTGATCGTCGCGGTCGGCGGCAAGCCGCTGATCGTGCTGAGCTTCGGGCGGAAGTACCTCGCCTCCTACGACCTGCTGCGGCTGATGGTCTGGGGGCTCGCGGTCTCGATGGCGAGCTTCCCGCTCGAGTCGCTACTCTACATGGTGGGGCGGCAGCGCGTCGCGCTCGCGGCGCAGATCACCGCGACCTTGCTCTATCTCGGCGCGCTGGCACTGCTCACCACGTGGATCGGGCTGGAGGGCGCCGGCATCGCTTATCTGGTCGGCACGCTGACGATGTCGACCTTCATGCTCGTTGCCGTCGTCACGAGCTATCGGCGACGGCATCTGCCCGTCGAAGCCCGCTAGCGACCCGCATCCCGGCCCGGCGGCAGCGTGGTGCCCGCCACCTGACCGGACGGCAGCAGCGCGCCCGAGACGCGTTCGCGTTCGGCGGAGGCCTGATGGATGACGCTGCCGGCGGCGACGCTCTCGGTCAGCCAGACATTGCCGCCGATCACCGCGCCCCGGCCGATCGTGACGCGGCCTAGGATCGTCGCGCCGGCATAGATGACGACGTCATCCTTGATCAGCGGATGGCGCGCGAGGCCCTTGGCGAGCGCGCCGCTCGGATCGACCGCGAAGCTCTTCGCGCCCAGCGTCACCGCCTGATAGAGCCGCACCCGATCGCCGATGACGCTGGTCTCGCCGATGACGATGCCGGTGCCATGATCGATGAAGAAGCTTCGTCCGATGCGGGCGCCGGGATGGATGTCGATCCCGGTCGCCGAATGTGCGATCTCCGCGATGATCCGCGCCACCAGCGGTGCGCCCAGTTCGTACAGTCGGTTCGCCAGGCGGTGGTGGATGATCGCCAGCATGCCCGGGTAGCAGATCAGCACCTCGTCCACGCTGCGCGCCGCGGGATCCCCGGCATAAGCCGCCTCGACATCGGTATCGAGCAACGCGCGCAATGCCGGCAGATCATGCGCGAACCGCGCGATGATCCGCCCCGCAGCGCGTTCGATCGCATCCGACGACGCGTCGAGCATCGCATAGCCGAGTTCGATCCGGATCTGTCCGTAGAGGCGGCTTAGCGCGGTCTGCAGCGTCTCGGCGACGAACGCCGCCTCATTGTGCCGGCGTACGAAGCTCGGGCCGAGCCGCAAGGGGAAAAGCGCGCCGCACAAGGCTGGCATGATCTTCTCGAGACGCGATCGCGACGGGAATTCGGCCGCCTCATGCTCGACATGCCGCTGGCGCGCCGCGCGCCACCGCGCGCGGACGTCGGCGAGTTGTTCGGTGATCGCACCGATATTCCAATATTGGCCGTCGGTAAGCGCGACCTCGTCGTCGTCGATCATGCCGACCCGCCCTTGCGTTCCGGCCGGATGACGGTGCGCGCGATCCCGGGCACGGCGGGCAGCGCGGCGGGTTGGCGGAGCAGCAGACTGCGCAAGAGACTCTGTCCTTCGATCCAGTCGCCCAGGCGCGACTCGGCGTTGAGATGGCCCTGCCGACCGAAGTCCGCGAGTTCGCTGCCCCATTGCCCAGCCATTTCCTGCAGGCGGGAGAAATGCGCATAGTCGTCGTCGCGGCTGGCCGCGAGGATCGAGCGGAACGGCAATCTGACTGCCGGTGTCGGCGCGAAAGGCAGAAGCTCGGCCAGCGTATCGGCGCGATCGACATCAGGCGGCGCCACGAGCAAGGCACCGCGAACCTTCTCGAGCCGGGCGAGCGAGGCGTCCGCCGCCCACCAGACGACCGCATGGCAAGCGAGACTGTGTGCGACCAACACGACGGGTATCGGCGCGCGCGCGATCGCGCGATCGAGCCGCGACACCCACAGGCTGCGCGACGGCTGTGACCAGCGTCCGAGTTCGACGCGCTCGCAATCGTCGCGGCGCGCGAGCCAGCGCGTCTGCCAATGATCGGGCCCGCTATCGTGCAGGCCCGGAAGGATCAGGCAACGCGTCACGCGCGTATTCCGCCGCTCGCCTTGATGTGCATAGATGCTCTCCCTCGCCTGGAAACGAGCTAGCGATGCAGACGCTCCCTCGGCAAAATAGAATTCCTACTGATCGAGTAGGGAATTGTTCGTGCACGAGCGACACTACGACAGGTAAAGCCTCGATCACTGCCCGTTCGGCCGAGCCGATAGAGAAAGTTACCATCCGGTACAGAAAGCGATTGACGGATCGTTTCGCAGTGCATTATATACCCCTCAGTACGGAATGACGGCCCCGAAACGGTGGTGGGCATCTGCCGGAGTTGTCTTTTCCAACTGCGTGAACTGGGTGATGGCGTCGAACCATAGCCGCGTTGATTGGCGGCGCCCTTGAGGGGCCTCCCGCTCTCCTTTTTTCGGTGCCTGCCCTCGTCGATCGGGGGCGCGAGCCCGATCACCGCCTGGCTCCCCGGCCGGCGCGCGGTCTCCCCCCGGACCGCGCGCCTTACTGGTCGCCGCCCAATTCGAAAGGGAGTGCCGCCATGGCCTATCTCGATCTCACCATGTCCACTGCCACCGCAACGCCGCTGCCGTTGCCGATTGATGCCCCGGCCGACGCCTTCGACCGCCACGAGTGGGAGGTGATCGTGCTCGCCCGACAGGACAGGCTCTCCAGCCTGCGCGAACCGACCCGCCTGGCGCGCGCGATGGAATGGCTGTTCGGCGGCGGCATCAACCATGGCCTCGCCGACCCCCGGCTCGAGACGCTGCGCCGGCTGGCCGTGCTCGCCTGGCATCATGGCTACGCGCTGCCCGTCTCGGCGATCAAGGCGTTCAAGGCGGCCGGGTTCAGCATGGATCAGCTCGACATCCTGCTCGCGCGCATCTCGGCGGGCCGTTCCACTTCCGGCCGGAGGACGCGCGCGTGAACATGGAAGTGCATGTCGATCAGTCCGGTCATGCCGGAACGCCGGCCGACGCCGGCCGGCTGCGCGGCTGGCAGCGCGGCGGGCTGGTGCTCGTGCCGGTCGTGGTGATCGGGCTGCTCGGCGCCAAGCTGCTGCATCACGATCCGGCGCCACCGGCGATGCCGCCCGCCGCGGTCACCGTCGCGAACCCGATCGCGCGCGATGTCACCCAGTGGGACGATTATGTCGGCCGCTTCGCACCCAGCCAGACGGTCGAGGTGCGTCCGCGCGTCTCGGGCCAGATCGTCGCGCTGCATTTCCGCGACGGCGACATGGTCCGCAAGGGCCAGCTGCTCTTCACGATCGACCAGCGACCGTTCCAGGCGGCGCAAGCCGAGGCCCGCGCCAATGTCGAGAGCGCGCAGAGCACGCTCACGCTCGCGCGCTCCGATCTCGCCCGTGCGACCCGACTGACCGGCGACGACGCGGTCTCCGCGGGCGAAGTCGACCAGATCCGCGCGCGCGTCCAGGCGTCGGTCGCGGCATTGGCGGCGGCGCAGGCCCGGTTGCGCGAGCGCTCGCTCGACATGGAGTTCACCGAGGTGCGTGCGCCGATCGGCGGCAAGGTCTCGGATCGCCGCGTCGATGCGGGCAATCTGGTGGTCGGCGGCGAAGGCAGTTCGGCGACGCTGCTGACCACGATCAACGCGCTCGATCCGATCTATTTCGGCTTCGACGCCTCCGAGGCGCTGTTCCTCAAGGCGCAGCGCGACCGCCAGCAGGGCACGGGCGCCACCGCGATCGAGGTGCGGTTGCAGGACGAGCCCGACTATCGCTGGAAGGGCAGGCTCGACTTCACCGACAACGGGCTCGATCCGCGCTCTGGCACGATCCGCGGCCGCGCGACGGTCGCCAACCCGCAGGGCTTCCTGACGCCGGGGATGTTCGGCAACATGCGGCTCTCGTCGGGCGGCACGGTGCGCGCGCTGCTCGTGCCCGATCTCGCGATCCAGACCGATCAGGTCCGCAAGACCGTGCAGGTCGTCGATGCCGACGGCACCGTCAGCGTCAAGCCGGTCACGGTCGGCGCGGTGGTCGACGGGTTGCGGATCATCCGCTCGGGCCTCGCGCCCAGCGACCGCGTGATCATCGCGGGGATGCAGGGTGCGGCACCCGGCGCCAAGGTGACCGCGACGCGCGGCACGATCGCGCCCGACACGACAGCCGCCCAGGCCGACTCCGCAGCACCGGTCGCCGCGCAGGCAACCTTCGCGCACTGACGCGCGCGCGACCGCCGTTCACGCTTCCCTCGTTTCCAGAGGACAGGATTCATGCGCTTCTCGCGCTTCTTCATCGATCGCCCGATCTTCGCCGCCGTGATCGCCGTGCTGATCGCGGTGGTCGGCGGGCTCGCCTATTTCGGCCTGTCGGTCTCGCAATATCCCGACATCGTGCCGCCGACGGTGACCGTCTCCGCGCAATATCCGGGCGCGTCCGCCGAAACCGTCGCCGAGACGATCGCAGCGCCGATCGAGCAGGAGATCAACGGCGTCGACGACATGCTCTACATGGCGTCGCAGTCGACCGGTGACGGCAAGCTGACGATCACCGTCACCTTCAAGGTCGGCACCAATCTCGATGCCGCGCAGGTGCTCGTCCAGAACCGCGTCGCGGTCGCGGTGCCGCGGCTTCCCGAGGAGGTGCAGGCGCTCGGCGTGGTGACGCGCAAGACCTCGCCCGACTTCCTGATGGTGGTCAATCTCCAGTCGCCCGACGGCACCTTCGATCGCCAGTATCTCTCCAACTATGCGCTCACGCAGGTGCGCGACCGGCTGGCGCGGATCGACGGCGTCGGCGATGTCGAGCTGTTCGGATCGCGCGACTATTCGATGCGGATATGGATCGATCCCGGCCGCGCTGCCGCGCTCAACCTGACCGCGGACGAGATCGTCGCGGCATTGCGCGCGCAGAACGTCCAGATCGCCGCCGGTGCGATCGGCCAGCCGCCCTATGCGAGCGGCAATGCCTTCCAGGTCGGCGTCGAGGCGCAGGGCCGGCTGACCGATCCGCAGCAGTTCGCCGACGTCGTGATCCGCACCGATCCCGACGGGCATCAGGTCCGCGTATCGGACATCGGCCGCGTCGAACTCGGCGCGCAGGACTACAACACCAACACCTATCTGTCGGGCAAGCCGACGGTGGTGATCGGCGTGTTCCAGCGCCCGGGCTCCAACGCGCTCGCGGCCGCACAGGCCGTGCGCGATCAGATGGACACGCTCGCCAAGCGCTTCCCCAAGGGCCTCGAATATAGCGTCATCTACAATCCGACCGAGTTCATCAGCCAGTCGATCGACGCGGTCTACCACACGCTCGGCGAGGCGATGGTGCTCGTCGTGCTGGTGATCCTGATCTTCCTGCAGAGCTGGCGCGCGGCGATCATCCCGATCATCGCGATCCCGGTGTCGCTGCTGGGCAGCTTCATCGCGCTCGCGGCAGTCGGCTATTCGCTCAACACGCTGTCGCTGTTCGGGCTGGTGCTGGCGATCGGCATCGTCGTCGACGACGCGATCGTCGTCGTCGAGAATGTCGAGCGCAACATCGAGGAGGGGATGACCCCGCTCGAAGCGTCGCGCGTGTCGATGGACGAGGTGTCCGCGGCGCTGGTGGCGATCGTGCTGGTGCTGTGCGCGGTGTTCGTGCCGACGCTGTTCATCCGCGGTATCTCGGGCGCCTTCTACCACCAGTTCGCGGTGACGATCGGGACGGCGACCGTCGTGTCGCTGATCCTCTCGCTCACGCTGTCGCCCGCGCTCGCGGCGCTGCTGCTGCGTCCCAAGGGCGAGGTGAACGACGGCCACAGCCGGTTCCAGCGGATCGTACGCGGCGGTGCCGATCGCTTCAACCGCGGCTTCGACCGGCTGGGCAATCGCTATGCGCGGCTGACCGGAACGCTGGCGCGGCGCCCCAAGACGATGCTGCTCGCCTATCTGGCGATGCTTGCGCTCACCGGGCTCGTCTTCTGGCGGACGCCGAGCGGCTTCATCCCGCACCAGGACCAGGGCTATTTCCTCGCCGTCGCGCAGCTGCCGCCGGGCTCCTCGCTGACGCGCACCGATACGGTGACTCAGGACATCGCCAAGCGCATCCTGCCGATCAAGGGCATTCGCGGCGCGGTGATGTTCGCCGGCTTCGACGGCGGATCGCAGACCAACATCCCGAGCTCGGCGGCGATCTACTTCCCGTTCGACAGCTTCGTCTCGCGCGAGAAGGCGGGGATCACCTACGACCAGATCATGGCGCAGGCTCAGAAGGCGATGGCGGGCTACGACAAGGCACGGATCATCCTGCTGCCCGCGCCGACCGTGCAGGGCATCGTGCCCGCCTTCGGCTACCGCATGATGGTCGAGGACCGCGAGGACCGGCCCTATGCGCAGACGCTCGCCGATGCCGGCGCGCTGATGGGGCAGGCCAACAAGACGCCCGGGCTGTTCCAGGTGTTCGGCCTGCTCGAATCGAGCACGCCGCGAATCTATGCCGACATCGATCGCCGCAAGGCCGCGATGCTGGGCGTGCCGCCCGAGCGCGTCTTCTCGACGCTGCAGGATTATCTGGGTTCGGCGTTCATCAACGACTTCAACCTGATCGGGCGGACCTATCACGTCACCGCGCAGGCCGACGCGCCGTTCCGCAACACCGTCGCCGACATCGCCAACCTCAAGACGCGATCCGATTCGGGCGCGATGGTGCCGATCGGCGCGGTCTCGACCTTCCGCGACAAGACCGGGCCGTACCGCGTCGTCCGCTACAATCTGATGCCCGCGGTCGAGGTCGATGGCGACGTCGCGAAGGGCTATTCGACCGGCCACTATATCGAGTCGATGGAGAAGCTCTCGCAGGCGTTGCCCGCCGGCTATTCGTCCGAATGGACGGGCATCGCCTACCAGCAGAAGATCGCGGGCAACACCGCGGGCCTCGTGTTCGGCATGGCGACGCTGTTCGTCTTCCTGGTGCTCGCGGCGCAATATGAGAGCCTGACGCTGCCGCTCGCGGTGATCCTGATCATTCCGATGTGCCTGTTGGCGGCGATGGGCGGCGTCAACCTGCGCGGCATGGACAACAATGTGCTGACGCAGATCGGGCTCGTCGTGCTGATCGCGCTCGCCGCCAAGAACGCGATCCTGATCGTCGAGTTCGCCAAGCAGGCCGAGGAGGCGGGCGCGACCCCGATCGAGGCGGCGGTGCATGCCGCGCGCACGCGGTTGCGGCCGATCCTGATGACCAGCTTCGCCTTCATCCTGGGCGCGGTGCCGCTGGTGATCGCCAAGGGTGCGGGCGCCGAGCTTCGCCAGGCGCTGGGCACCGCGGTGTTCTTCGGGATGCTGGGCGTCACCGGCTTCGGGCTGATCTTCACCCCCACCTTCTACGTCGTCTGCCGCTCGCTGGCGGAACGGCTGTCCGTGCTGCGCCGCCGCTACGTCCGCGCCGCACCGGCGCCGCTCGCCACGCCGGCCGAATGAGGTCCATCCCGATGACCAGACACCTGCTCGCCCTGCTGCTCGGCGCCTCCGCGCTCACCGCCTGCGCCGTCGGCCCCGACTATGTACGTCCGCAGACCGCGGCGGGCGCGGCGCAGCCCTTCCTCGGCGGCGGCCAGCCCGCGGTGGCGGCGAACGCACCCGCGGACGATCAATGGTGGCACCTTTACAACGATCCCGTGCTCAACGGCCTGATCGCCGACGCGCTCGTCGCCAACACCGATCTGCGCGTCGCGGTCGCCAATCTGCAGAAGGCGCGTGCGCAATTGCGCGGCGCGCGATCGGACCGGCTGCCGCAGACCAGCATCGACGCCTCGGGCAATTATGAACGGCTTCCTGCGCTGGAGGCGGTGCCGGGCGAGCCGCGGCAGGGCTGGGTCGTCGACGGCGGCCTCAGCGTCTCCTACGAGGTCGATCTGTTCGGCCGCGTCACGCGATCGATCGAGGCGGCGCGCGGCGATGCGCAGGCGGCGCAGGCGGATGCCGACGCGGTGCGCGTCGCCGTCGTCGGCGATACCGCGCGCGCCTATGCCGATGCCACCGCATCGGCGCAGCAGGTCGTCGTCGCCAGACAGACGGTCGATCTGCTCGACCGGTCGCTGCACGTCACCGCCAGCCGCGTCGAGGCGGGCCGCTCCGAGACGCTCGACCTGATTCGCATCACCGCGCTGCGCGACCAGCGCAAGGCGGACATCGCGCCGCTCGAGGCCGAACGCGACGCCGCGCTGTTCCGGCTGGCGACACTGACCGGCCGCACGCCGCGCGATCTTCCCCCCGCGGTGCTCGCCGCGACGGTGCTGCCCCAGCTCGACCAGCCGATCCCGGTGGGCGACGGGCGTGCGCTGATCGCCCGGCGCCCCGACGTCCGCGCCGCCGAGCGCCGGCTGGCCGCCGACACCGCGCGGATCGGCGTCGCGACCTCCGATCTCTATCCGCACATCTCGCTCGGCGGATCGGTCGGCTCGACCAGCGCGGGGCTGTCGGACATCTTCGGTGGCGGTCCGTTCCGCTTCCTGCTGGGTCCGCTGATCAACTGGAACTTCCCCAACATCGCCGCGACGCGCGCGCGGATCGCGGGCGCGAAAGCCGATACCGACGGCGCGCTCGCCAATTTCGACGGCACGGTGCTGACCGCGCTGCGCGAGACCGAGACCGCACTGTCCGCCTATGGGCACGAGATCGATCGCCATGCCGCGCTGCTTTCCGCGCGCGACGAGGCGGCGCGCGCCGCCACCGTCACGCTGCACCGCCAGCGCGAGGGCACGATCGACTTCCTGACGGTGCTCGACGCGCAGCGGACGCTGGCGGATGCGCAAGGCGCGCTCGCCGCATCGGACGCGCGGATCGCCTTCGCGCAAATCGACGTTTTTCGCGCGCTCGGCGGCGGCTGGCAGAATGCGCCGCAGGTGGCGACGGCGGTGGCGGCGCGGTGATCGCGGTCCGCGCCCTGCCCGACCGTCGATCCTCGTCGCGCAGGCGACCGCTCTACCCGGCCGGCCGGCGCGTGCGCGTCAATACAGCGCCCGCTTGAGCGCCAGACCGAACGTCCTTCCGACCGATCGGATATAGCTGCTCGAACTGCCGGGCGCGCCGGCCTGATCTTCCGACAGATCGTGCCGCCGATTGAGGATGTTATCCACCGACGGCGCGATGCTGAAGTCCTGCGAAGGCGACGGCAGGTCGCCTGCGGCCGATTCGATCGTTGGGTCGGGCAGCATCGGCTGCGCACCGCTCACCGCCGGCGCCGGGGCCGCCATGTCCCAACGCGCGAGACCGTCGGGGCTCGGCGCGGGCCGCTTCAGGCTCCACAGGATCGGGCTCGCGCGCGATACGGCGTTGAGCGGCAGCGCCGCGACCGTGAGCAACAGACACCCGCGCCACGCCGCGCTGCGTGGACGTCCAAGAGCAGGCCAAGCCTTCATCTCACCAACCGATCGTCACCGTTACGCGGCCAAGCTACGGAAAACGCAGCCTTTGGTAAAGTTTTCCCGCGATCAGCGCGATCGCCGCGATCCCTTGCTGATCCGAAGCAGCGCAGCGATGCCGGCGATGCTGAACAAGGCGGGCTTCCAAAGCGCCAGCGCGAGCGACGCGCGCTTCTCGGTCTGCGTGCGGTCGAGGCGCTCGATCTCGAGCAGCGTGAGCCGATCGAAGCGGCGCTCGTCGGTCGATTTGGATCGGTCCTTCGCGCGATCGAGCACCGTCTGGATCGCCGCCGATCCATCGCTGCGAAACATGTCCGCCGCCTCGGCCAGCGCGCGCTGCCGCAATTCGCGTTCCGTCTTTGCCGTCGTGCCGATCATATATTCCCCTCACCCCGCTAGAGAGTATTCCGGGGTGTCGCGCCATCCGAAATCGCAGGCCGGCACGCAGAACGGGACACGACGCCGATGCGCGTGTCCCGATCCCGACGACTCAGCAGCCGTGGCGTCGGTTCTTGGCGGCACGCTGGCGCTTGTCGATGTGGCGGCCGAGCAGGCCCCCGCCGATCACGCCGGCGGCGAGACCGATCGGGCCGGCACCGAGCGCAGCGGCGCCCAGCCCGCCGCCACCGGCACCGACCAGCAGCCCGGTCGTGCCGTTGCTGCGCCGGCAGCGATGATGATAATGGCCGCCCCTGCCGCGATAGGTGTGGTGATAGGGCTCGGCCGCCGCAACGGAGGCCGGAATCCCGACGGGCGCGACCATCGCGACGAGCGTCACCGACATCAGCATCTTCTTCAGCATACCCAACATCCTCGAATGGAGATCGGTTCTGCTAACGTAGATTTACCGAAAACGATCCGCGTGCCCGTCGTCGTTTCGCGCGTCGATCGAGTACCACCCGTCGCCGCGTGCCGCCGCCCCCTGCGCCACCCGCCTGCCCCGCCGCGCTAACCTACAGCAGCACAAGCATTTTGCCGTGATGCTAGCTTCGGCCATGCCCCATTATCATCTGCATCTGCATAACGCCCATGTCGAAGCATCCGACGAGGAGGGGCATGATCTGGCCGACCTGGCGGCAGCGCGGACGATGGCGCTTCGCGGCATTCGCGACTTCCTCGCGCACGAGGTCATGGACGGGAAGCTGGATCTGCGCGGCCAGGTCGATATCGCCGACGACGACGGCATTGTGCTTGCCTCCGTCCTGTTTCGCGAGGCGGTCGCGATCATCACGCCGTAGGTCCGGATGACGCCATCGTCACGACAGGGCGCGCTGCAGGACGCTGTAGACGCGGTCATCCTCCATCATGGCGACATTGAACCGCATGAAATTGCCCGCGCTTTGCGTCACGCTGAACACGTTGCCGGGCGCCAGCACGACATCCTGTTGAAAGGCGCGGCGCGTGACGTCGATCGCATCGACGCCGTCGGGCAGTTTCGCCCAGAGGAAGAGACCGGCACGCGGCTCGATCCAGGGCATGATGCCGAGCGGGCGGAGACGCGCGATCGTGCGCGTCATCGCCTGCTCGAGCTTGGCGCGAAGCCGCTCGACGTGCCGCCGATAGCCGCTGTCGGTCAGCGCCGCATGGATCAGCTCGGTCGCGAACGGGCTGCCGGACAGGCCCGTCGCGATCCGCAGATCGGTGAGCGCCGCGATCCAATCGGGCCGCGCCGCGATATGGCCGCACCGCACCGCGCTGGACAGCGACTTGGAGAAGCTGCCGATGCGGATCACGCGATCGAGCCCGTCGAACGCAGCGAGGCGCGCCGACGGCTCGGTCTCGAAATCGGCGAAGATGTCGTCCTCGACGATCAGCAGGTCGTGGGCCTCGGCGAGCTTGAGCACGCGGTGCGCGACGGGCGCCGAGAGCGAGGCGCCGGTCGGATTATGGCAGGCGCTGTTGGTGATGTAGAGCCGGGGCCGGTGCGTATCGAGCGCCTGTTGGAAGGCGGCGATGTCGGGTCCATGCGGCGTATAGGGCACGCCGATCGGCTTCGCGCGGTGCGCGCGCAGCAACGCCTGAAAGTTGAAATAGCAGGGATCGTCGATCAGCACCGCATCGCCCGGCTCAATCAGGAAGCGGCAGACGAGATCGATCGACTGCGTGCCCGAATCGGTCAGCAGGATCTGATCCGGCCCGGCCTCGATACCCTGCTCGTTCATCCGGCGCGCGATCAGGCGCCGGAGCGGCTCCGACCCCATCGCCGAACTATAGGAGGTGACGCTGGGCGCGCCGGCCCCGCGCGCGATCCCGCGCATCGCCTTGCGCAGCAGATCTTCCGGCATCCACGCATCGGGTAGCCAGCCGCAGCCGGGCCGCAACGCGCCCGGACGCATGAGCAGCGACTGACGCAGCATCCAGAGCGGATCGATCTCCTGCTCGGCGCGATTGTCGACGCACGCTATGGCAAGCGGAGCAAGCGGCGCGGCGACATAGAAGCCTGCGCCCGGCCGCGCGCGGATCACGCCCTCGGCCACGAGCCGGTCATAGGCCTCCACGACGGTCGACTTCGAGAAACCGCTGCTCTCGGCCGTCGCGCGCACCGACGCGAGGCGTGCCCCCGGAACGAGCGCCCGCCGTTCGATCCGGTGGCGTATCAGCGCCATCAACTGCGCGACCTTCGTCCTCTCCATCGGTTCGTCCAGCATGATCGTACTGAGCCTTTCGCCGGTACAGTTCTATCGGATCGTACTGGACCGTCTCTAGCGATCGGACGGCGTTGCGGCAAGAAGGCGCCCTGTCCGAAGGAGAAAGACGATGACTGCGCCACGCTTGATCGCGATCGCCATGCTGGCACTGGGATGCGCCGGTCCGGCATTCGCCGCCGAAGCCGGCGAGCAGACGACGAGCGTCCGCGTCTTCCGCGCGGAACCCGCATCCCCGATGGCGGACCGCCATCTGAAGCACCGCATCGCCGACGCCGCGCTCGAGGTTTGCGGCGCGTCGTCGTTCAGCCTCGCCGAGGTCAAGAACGCCGTGGCGCACTCCGCATGCTGGCGCCGGAGCTATGCCGACGGCCTGTCGCAGATCCGCGGCGGCACCGAGACGGCCGATACGACATCGCTTACGCCACCGCCGTCCACGAGCCTGCCATGATGCCGTACGATCTGCTGCTTCCGCTGCTGAGCTTCTGCTTCGTGTCCTCGATCACGCCAGGGCCGAACAACATGATGCTGCTCGCCTCGGGCGCGACCTTCGGGCTGCGCCGGACGCTGCCGCACATGGCGGGCATTTCGGGGGGATGTGCGCTGATGGTGCTCGTGCTCGGGTGGGCGCTGGCTGGCGTGATCGCCCGCGTGCCCGGCCTTTTCGTCGCGCTTCACTTCGTCTCGACGCTCTACCTTCTGTGGCTGGCGTGGCGGATCGCGACGTCGGCGGGGCCGCACGGCGCCAGGCCGCGTGCGCAGCCGCTGAGTGTCGTCGATGCGGCCGCCTTCCAGTGGGTGAACCCGAAAGCGTGGGCGATGGTGCTAGGCGCCGTCACGAACTTCGCGCGGCCCGCACATCTGCTCACCGACGTCCCGCTGGTCGCGCTGGTGCTGCTGGCGATCGGCCTGCCCTGCATCACGCTCTGGGCCGGTTCCGGCGAATTGCTGAGCCGATCCCTGTCCGATCCGCGCGCGTTGCGCCTGTTCAACATCGGCATGGCAGCGCTGTTGGTCACGTCGATCCTCCCCGGAATCTGGCGCGCGCTCGCACACATCACCTGAGGGCTGGCATTGTGCGGCCCCTTACTCTATAGCGCAGCATATAGAGCGCTATAGGGATTGCATGATGACCGATCTGCTGCGTGAGCGCGAGCATCTCTTTCTGGGCAGCCGACTGAAGCGGCTAGCCGAACGCATGCAAGGCGATGTCGCAACCATCGCGACCCGCGCCGGGCTCGAGATCCAGCCGAGCCAATATCCGTTGCTCGCGACGCTCGATCGCGACGGTCCGCAGACCATCGGTGCGCTTACGCAGGCGATGGAATTGAGCCAGCCGGCGGTGACGCGTACCGTGGCGAAGCTCGTCGAGGCGGGGCTCGTGGCCGTGACACGCATGGGGCGGGACCAGCGCCGCAAGACCGTTTCGCTCACCGAGGCAGGAAAGGCCGCGATCGCCCGATCGAAGGCGACCGTCTGGCCCCAGGTGGAGGCGGCGGTGCGCGAGGTGCTGGATGGGCTGCCCGGCTCGCTGCTGGCCGATATCGACATGATCGAGGCCCGACTGGGCGAACGCCCGCTCAGCGAACGGGCGCGCGACATCCGTGCGGGAAGCAATGCCGATGGGCTCACGATCGTCGAATATGACGACGCGCTCGCCGAACATTTTCGCGACATCAACGCGCAGTGGATCGGGTCGATGTACCAGCTCGAAGCGACCGATCGCGATGTGCTCGATCATCCGCGCGAGCGGTTCATCGATGCGGGCGGTGCGATCCTCTTCGTCGCGGCCGAGGGGCTCGGGATCGTCGGCACCTGCGCGCTGCAGAAGACGGGCGATCGGCAATATGAACTCACCAAAATGGGCGTGCTCGAAGCGGCGCGTGGCCGCAAGGCCGGCGCCTTCCTGCTCGCCGCGATCATCGCGCGCGCGCAATCGATGGGCGCCGAGCGGCTTTACCTGCTCAGCAACAGCAAGTCGGAGGCCGCGATCCATCTCTACGAGAAGCTCGGCTTCGCGCATGACGAGGGCATCATGGCGGAGTTCGGCGCGCGTTATGCGCGGTGCAACGTCGCGATGCTGTATCGCGGCTGACGGAGCGCCTCAGCGCGGCGCCTTGGCCGCGGTCGCCTCGATCTCGACGAGGAACGCAGGGCCGGCCAGCGCCGCGACCTGGAAAGCCGATCGCGCGACCGTATCGGGATTCTCGGCGGTGCCGAAATATTGCTTGAAGCCGTCGTTCATCCCGGCGAAATCCATCTTGCCACCCTTGGCCGGATCGCCCGCGACGAACACGGTGAGCTTGATCACGTCGGACATCGCGAAGCCATGCGCCTCGAGCGCGGCCTTGATCTTGCCGAGCACGCTGACCGTCTGCGTCCGGGTATCGCCGAGTTCGGCCATCGTGATGGTCGGCGACGACGGCGTCTTCGGATCGATCGGCGAGGCGACCTGCCCCGACAGATAGAGCATGTCGGCGCCCGCCGGCACTTCGACCCCTTGCAGGATCATCGCGGGCTTGGGGCCGGGCACCGGGAAGCGCTGGATCGGCCTGGCCGACAGCGCGACCGGAAACAGCGCGAGCGACAGCGCCACATAGGCAAGACGGTTCATGCACACTCTCCCCGAAGCAGCGACGCGCCCGCGCCCGATCGGCCGGCGCGCCCGAACAGACGCTAGAACTTCACGTCGACGCGACCGTACCAATAGCCGCCGTTGATGCCATAGGGCGAATAATCGAGCGGCTGCTTGTAGACGACCCCGCCGCTCGCGGTCTCGCCGCCGATATAGGGATCCGAATTGGGCTTCTTGTTGAAGACGTTCTGGCCACCGCCCGCGATCGTGATCGTCGGCGTGATATGATAATCGAGCTCGAGGTCGGTGATCCCCGCCGCATTGATGTGGGTGGGCGTATAGGTGCCGCCGCCGTCGTTCAGCGTCGCCCTGGTCTTGGTGTAATAGGTCTCGCGTCCGATCAGCTCGAACAGCCCCAGCGACCAGTCGACGCCGCCGATGATCTTGAACTTGGGCGTCGCGGTGGTGAGGAAGCTGTTGAGCTGCGCGTCGTAGAGCGTCCCGGCAACGCCGCCCTGCGCCACCGGCGCCGAGATGATCGCAGGATCGACGCCCTGCTTGGTGATCGTGGTCTTGTTGTACGCGCCGGACAGCGTGAAGGTCGCCTTGCCCGCATTGCCCAGGTCGGCATCGTAGCTGCCGACGAGATCGACGCCGCGCGTGCGCGTCGTCGGGCCGTTGACGAAGGATTCGATGCCGATCGAATTGAGCGTCTCGACCGCGTAGCCGCTGAGATCGATCGCGCGCCAGACCGGATCGGCGAGATCGAACGCGGTCGAGCGGGTGTCGACCTCGGCGCTGCCGACGATGCGGTCGCGGATCCTGATCTGATAGGCGTCGATCGTGAGCGTGAAACGCGAGAATGGGCGCAACACCGTGCCGACCGAATAGTTGGTCGATTTCTCGGGCTTGAGGTTCTGGATGCCGAGTTCCTTGGCGGCGGCCGAATTGGCGGCGAGCTGGACGAAGGCCGAGGTCGGCGAGACGTTGACCTGCGTATAATATTCCTCCGCCAGCGTCGGCGCGCGGAAACCGGTCGCCGCGGTGCCGCGGATCGCGATCTGTGGCGTGAAATCGTAGCGGCCGGTCGCCTTCCACGTCAGCTTGCCGCCAAAATCCGAATAATGTTCGTAGCGCACAGCGCCGTCGAGCTTGAGCTGGTCGATCGGCGTCAGCGCGACGTCGCCGTAGACGGCATAATCGTGCCGATCGTGATCGCCCGCCGAACTCGGGCTGTAGCCCGGGAAGGATTGCGCGCCCGTCTTGTAATAGGAGGAAGGATCGCCGGCGGTGATGTCGTAGGTGTTCTGGCGGTATTCGGCGCCCGCCGCGAGCGTGGCGAAGGTGCCGATCGTCTTGGTGAGATCGAGGTTGGAGGTCCACTCGCTCGCGTGGAAGGTGCCGTCGTAGAATTTAGTCGGCGAAGCGTGCGTATCGATGAACAGATCGCGGTTGACCGAGTCGAGCGTGTCGACGTCGTCGCGGTCTATGCCGTAGGTGGTGCTGAGATCCCAGGTGAAGCCGTCGCCGAAATCGCCCTTGAGGCCGCCGGTGGTGCTGCCGTCGAACTCGCGGATCGCCTCCTGCGGGCGGAAGCCGGTGCGCGAGAAGATCAGGCCGTTGTTGGCGGCCGCGTCGGCATCATATTGCGCGTCGGTGCCAGCGACACCCAGCACCGCCGATGCCAGCACGCGATCGGGAAGGCGGATGTTCTCGTAGGATTCGGCCTTGCGGAAGCCCACCGTGCCGAAGCTGTAGAATTGCACGCCGTCGGTGATGTCGTAGCCGGTGTTGTAGGTCAGCACGCCGAAGCGCGAGCGCGCGTCGCCGCGGATCGGGTTGACGTCGGGATAATTTTTGAGCCCCTGATAGTCACTCGCCAGCGTCGGGAACGCGGCGATCGAGGCGGGTAGCGCGCCCGTGGTCGGGTCGAGCACGCGGATGTCCTGCTTGCCGCGCTGGCTGAAATTGTGGAAGCGGTAGAAGCCGGTGAAGTTGAGGAAGCCGCGATCGGTGACCCAGCCGTAATTGGCGCTCGCCGAATAGGTCTCGCCGTCGCCCTGATAATATTGGCCGCCGGTCGCCGAGAAGCTGCCGCCCTCCTTGTGCTTGAGGATGATGTTGATCACGCCGGCGATCGCATCGGAGCCATATTGTGCCGATGCGCCGTCCTCGAGCACTTCGATATGATCGATCGAGGCGGGCGTGATGAAGTCGAGATCGGGGGCCGCACCACCCTGCGTCGGGCTGGCGAGGACATGAAGGTTGGCAGTGCCGTGACGGCGCTTGCCGTTGACCAGCACCAGCGTCTCGTTGGGGCTGAGCCCGCGCAACGAGGCGGCGAGCGTCAGATTGGCGGCATCGCCGCCGAAGCTCTGCGCGCTGAACGAGGGGACGAGCTGGGTCAGCACCTGGTTGAGATTGGGCTGGCCGACATGGCTGATCGCCTCGGCGCCGACGATCTTGATCGGTGCCGCGCTCTCCGCGACGGTGACACCCGAGGCGCGCGTGCCCGTGACGATGATCTCGGAGCCCGCAGCGGTATCGGTAGCCCCGCTGGGCCCGGGCGCGGTCTGTGCCGATGGCGTCGTCTGCGCGATCGCAGTGGCACCGAATGCAAGCGTAGCGGCGAGTGCCGAACGCGACACGACAGAGAATAGATTCATGAAGACCCCCTTTGTTGGAGCCTATGACATCCCCATCACGAGTCTTCGCTCGCCCTATCGACGTGCGGACGCAAACATACACGCAAGTGCCCACTCCAAGAGTGGCCCGGTACCGGACTTGTTCGAATGATTCTCTTGACCGCGACTGTCGATTTCTAAGGCGCTGCTGCTTGATCCAGCAAGTTATTTTGCGTCACGGGCAAAGAGAGAGACATATTGTTGCCTGTATGCAACAAAAACTTCATCATCGGTACGAAGCGCACGGGTGTCCCGGCCAGATCTAGGATGATCGCAGGCTCGGTCCGGTAGCCGTGGCGGGCGTAGAAAGGCTCGCCCGGCAGCGTCGCCATCAGCGTCGCGCGGCGAAAGCCGTGTGCGAGGGCGGCGCGTTCGCAGGCGGCGAGCAACCGCGTGCCGACGCCGTGGCGGGCCGCATCGGGGGCGACGAAGAAGGCGCGGATGCGTGCGGCTTCGGTCGCGGGATCGATCGCGCCGGCATCGCGCGTCGCGGCGCGATCGCTGCCGAACAGCGTTCGCCGGCGGCTCCATCCGCCGCAGCCGGCGACCGCGCCGCCGTGCTCGGCGACGAAATAGCTGCCATCGGCGATCAGTTCGCTGTCGACGCCGAAGACGTGCGCGATCGCCGCCTTGGTCTCCGCCTCGCTATAGAAGCCCGCGCCGAGCGCGCGCGCGGACGCGGCGATCAATGTTTCGAGTGCGGATATGTCGGCGGGAACCGCCGGGCGGATTGTCAAGGGCTCGCCCCCGACATCCGCCCCCGGCATCATGCCGCCCTGGGCCCTTGCGCCGCGACGCGCGCACCGATCTGCGCGATCACCGACCAGGCCGACTGGATGCCGCCCTCCTGCCACCCCGGCGTCTGGCTCATCGCGGCGCCCGCGAACCAGACACGCCCCTCCGGTTTGAGCAGCAGCTCGAAGGGCGGCGTGTCGATCTTCTCGTCCTGCTTTCCTTCGCCGCCGAGCCAGGACGGCCACGGGCCGAGATTATAGGGAATCTTGTGCCAATTGACCGCGACGCCGCTCTGCAAATCCTTGCCGTGACCGGGATGGAGCTTGTCGACCACCGCGCGGGCAAACTCGATCTGCTCGGCGATCGGGCGCTTCTCGAACAGCGCGGCCTCTTTGCCCGATGCATAGCAGCCGAGCAGCATGCCCCGCGGCGCGAAGAGATTGGCGGACGGATACCAGACCAGCCCGGTCTCGCCGCCGACGAAGGAGATACCGCCGTAGATCTGGTCCTCCTTCTCCCAGAAGCGCGGCGCGTCGAAGCCGACCTTGTTGCTATGATCATAGGCCACGCCCGCAATCGCCTTCTTCACCGCGGGCGAGAAATCGGTCTTGATTCCGGCGAGCACGGGAAAGGGGATGGTGCAGATCAGATAGTCCGCCTCCACCGTCTGTACCGCGCCGCTCGGCTTGTCGCGATAGACGACGCGAGCCGCCTCGCCGGTCTGCGAGACCTCGATCACCTCGGCCCCCATCGTGGCGGGGCGCCTGAGGTTGCGCTGGAAGCCGGCGTGGATGCGATCCATGCCGCCGACCGGCTGGAACATCGTCGCCTGCATGTAGATGAAGTCCTCGAACTGCGCCATCGGCAGCTGCTTGTCCGCGAGCAATGCGCCCAGCGGCACCGGGTCGACCGCCTTGCCAATAGCGACGCCCGCACCGGGATATTGTGCGAAGCCCGAATTGGCGGTGCCCTTGAACTGCCCGCTGGCGTCGAGATCGCCGTACGCCTTGAGGAAGGGGAGCAGCTTTTCCTTGTCCGCCGCGCTGATCGCCTGATCGAGCGCACCCTGCGACAGCGACTTGGCGAGCAACTCGGAGACATAGCCGCGCATGTCGTTGACCGCGGCACGGATCCGGATCCGGCTGCCGTCGTCCGCCATGACATAGGCCGACCGGCTCGAATTGACCTCGACCTCGAGCGGCACCGCGAACTTCTGCGCATAGCCGAGCAGCCCCTGGTGGAAGCTCGGGATCCGCGCCGGCCCGGCATTCATGTAGAGGCCCGGCGAGAAGCGGACCGTCTGGTCGGCCTCGCCCACCATCTCGATGGTGTCGCCATCGCGCAGCGTCCAGGCGCGGCCGCCGACGCGCTCGCGCGCCTCGAGCAGCGTGACGTCGTAACCGGCCTGCTCGAGCTCGTAGGCGGCGGTCAGCCCCGCGATGCCCGCGCCGAGGATGACGACGCGGACGCGCTTGCCGAAGGCCGGCGGCAAAGCCGGCGGCGCGGTCTGCGCCGAGGCGGGTGCCTCGAGCCCCAGTGCGACCATCGCGGTGTAAGCGGCACCGAGGCCGCCGATCATGCCGATCCGCTCGATCAATCGACGCCTGGTGATCATTCCCCCGAACGCTCCCGCTGCGAGCGGCGTATCGCCGTTCGTCCCGCCTCGGCTTCGACATCCCCAGCAGCGGATTCGCAGGAGCGATCCGTCTATGACAATGATGTTGCAAGAGTGCCCAAGTAAAAGCAAGGCGCCAAGGCGGGTGCATCCACGCTTTGCCTGCGTTCGGTCGTCAGCGTCGAACATCGCGACACGAGCGACCCGCTTGTCGGACACTTTGATCCGATGATCATGGTCGGCGCGTTAGACCAAAGTATACCTCTCCCCTCAGATATCTGAGCATAAGTATAGAGCTCTGAAAGGAAATTGCGCCACGGTCGAACCAGGCCGGATGCTCATTTCCGGACACTGGTCGAGGCATCGAGAGACGCTTGCTACACCTTCAGAACGTCATACTCGAGATGATCGCGAAGGGCGACACGCTCGCGCGCACCGCCGAGCGATTGTGCGTCGAGGTCGAGAAGATGGTTCCCGGGACGATCTGTTCGGTGTTGAGGGTCGATCGCGCGGGGCTCCTCCACCCCCTCGCCGGCCCCAGTCTTCCCGACAGCTATTCGGCGCAGCTCGATGGCATCGCCATCGGACCCGACATGGGATCGTGCGGGACTGCCGCACATCTCCGCACGGCCGTCGTGGTGCGCGATATCGCGACCGACCCGCGATGGGTCCATTTCAAGCATCTGGTCCTGCCGCTGGGGTTGCGGGCGTGCTGGTCGAGTCCGATCCTCGATGCGCAAGGCGCCCCGATCGGGACCTTCGCCTTCTATTATCGTGAGGAGCGCGGTCCATCCGACTACGAACAGGATATCGTCCGACATTGCGTGCGCCTGTGCGCGATCGCGCTCGACCGATATCAGCGGGTGCTCGAACATGAGCGGCGAGCGTTTACGGACGAGCTTACGGGCCTCTCCAACCGCGCCTTCTTCAATCATGTGCTCGCCGGGCTGAAATGCGACGAGCCCGGCGCATGGGCGCTCTTCGTCCTCGACCTGGATAATCTGAAGATCGTCAACGACACGTTCGGGCATCAGGCGGGCGATCGCCTGCTGCGCACGGCGAGCGCGCGCATCTCTGGCGCCGCCGCGCCCGACCGGACGTTTCGGATCGGCGGGGACGAGTTTGCGATCATTCTGCAATCTCCCGATGCCCTTCGCGACCTCGACAGCACGGCGGGCACGATCCTCGAAGCATTGGGGCGTCAGGCCGATTTCGGCGCGCATATCGTCATCCCCCGCGCGACCATCGGGGGTGCCATGCTGTCGATCGGCGAGCGTTCCGCCGAGCGCGTCCGCCAGAATGCCGACTTCGCGCTCTATCACGCCAAGGAGACCGGACGTGGCGGGTTCGTGCGCTATTGGCCGGGACTAGGAACCAATATCACGCGCCGCCTGGAGGCGATTCGCGACGTCGACGCCGCGCTGCGCGAAGGCCGGATCGAGGCCTATTATCAGCCCATCGTCCGCCTCGACACGCGCGCGATCGTCGGGCTCGAGGCGCTGTGCCGAATGCGCATCGACAAGACGATCGTCGAGGCCGAATCCTTCCACGAGGCGACGACCGACGTCCATGTATCGACCGCGCTGACCAGGCGCATGATGGCGCTGGTCGCCGCGGACGTGCGTATCTGGCTCGACATGGGCATTCCCTTCCAACATGTCGGGATCAATGTCTCGTCGGTCGACATCCACGGCACGTCAGTCGATCAACTGCTCTCGGCCGCGTTCGAGAGCGAAGGCGTTCCGCTCAAGCACGTCATCCTCGAGGTCACCGAGATGGTCTACATGAGCGATGGCGACGGCGTCGTCCGAAAGGCGGTGGACGCGGTCCGCGCCAAAGGGGTGCGCGTCGCGCTCGACGATTTCGGCACGGGCTACGCCTCGCTCACGCACCTGCTCACGATGCCGGTCGACATCCTCAAGATCGACAAGTCGTTCGTGGCGCGCCTCGCCGCGAACAGTGCCAGCATGGCGATCGTCGACGGCCTCATCCGGATCGCGAACAAGCTCGACATCCGCGTTGTCGCGGAAGGCGTCGAGACCGAGGAACAGGCATCGCTGCTGCGGGACGCCGGCTGCACGCTGGGTCAGGGCTTCCTGTTTTCGCGCGCGGTCGACAGGCGCGCGACGACGGCGCTGCTCGTCGATCGGATGCAGCGCCCGGTGAAGAAACCGCGGAAAGCTGCGCTGTAACCTATTGCGAAGCTGTCCGCTTAAGCTGTGCGCCGATGGCGGCGGCTGCGGTCACGAGACGATGACTGCCCCCTCAGGGCCGCGCAAGATGTTGCGCGCGCAACCGATGTGGCACGCCGCTGCAATAGGAGATGGTGGTAGCGGAAGAGGGACTTGAACCCCCGACCCCAGGATTATGATTCCCGTGCTCTAACCAGCTGAGCTACTCCGCCCCGCCATCCCGTTCGGCGCAGCGTCTCGCGCTGCGTTTCGGAGCGCCGCCTATAGGCAGGCGTCGCCGGGTGGTCAACCGCCTGCCTGGCGCCCGGGCGATTTCGCGGAACCGCCACCCCGCCATGTCGTTTCGCCGACACGTCACGCTGCAGATCAGGAATATAAGATGGACCTCGCCACCCCCCTCGACATCATCTGCCGCATCATCCAGCGCGCCCGCGAACTCGAGGCGCTGGTGCCCGGCATCGATCCCGACAACGACGATCCCGTCAACGATTCGGACGACGAGCGCGACGTGCTCGAGGACGAGCTCGACGACGATACCGTGCAGGATGAGCTGCGCACCGTGATCGACGATCTCGCCGACGACCAGCAGTCCGAGGTTCTCGCACTCGCGATGGTCGGCCAGGGCACCTACGATGCGGCCGAGTGGGACGACGCACTCGAGGAGGCGAACGACCCCGACAATGAGTCGATCGTCGACCAGCTGCTCGACATGCCGACCTTGTCCGAAAATCTCGAGGCGGGTCTCGCCGCGTTCGATCTGAGCTGCACGGGCGTTGGGCAGGTCGACTGACGCCTACCCCGCGAAGCGATAGCGCGCGATCGGCTCCCACGGCCCGCCGCGATAATAATGGATCGCGATCCCCGACAGCTGGAGCGGTCGGGCGATTGCGGGGTCCGCGCTCAGCACCGCGTGCAACGTGCGCGCTACAGTGGGGGCGACCTTGTTCTGGATGGTGACATGCGGTCGCCATCCGGCCCGGTCCTGCGGGATCAGCATGTCGGCGAACGCATCGGCGAGGTCGGCGCGCAGACGCACCAAGGCGTCGCTGCGCACGCGAAGCGCGACCCCGCCGCCGAGCAGCATCGGCTCTCCGATCGTCGCGGCGGGACGCGCGACATTCCGTGTCGCCGCCTTCAGCCGCGTATCCAGCTCGCCGAGCAGGCTCGGTGGCAGGTGATGGAACAGCGTGAGATGCGCGGCGATCTTGTTGCGTTCGGGCGGGAAGTGCGCGCGGCGCAAGCCGTCGAGCCAGGCGAAGTCGGCGGTGCCGAATTCCGCGGCTACGATGATCGGCGCGGGCTCGGGATGCGAGGGTGGCAGCGCTCCGATCATCGGCGGATCAGATCTCGACCTGGCTGCCCAGCTCGACGACGCGGTTCGACGGCAGCTTGAAGAACTCCATCGCGCTTTCCGCGTTGCGCAGCATCCAGGCAAACAGCTTTTCGCGCCAGATCGCCATCCCGGGCCGTGCCGCCGCGATCAGCGTCTGGCGCGCGAGGAAGAAGCTCGTGTCCATCATCCGCAGCGGCGCGCCCATGCCCTGCACGTTGGACAGCGCGGCGGGAACGTCGGGCTCCTGCATGAAGCCGTAACGCACGACTACGCGGTAGAAGCCCTGCTCGAACGACTTGACCTTGGTGCGGTGCGATTGCGGCACATAGGGCACGTCCTCGATCCGCACGGTCAGCAGGATCACGCGCTCGTGGAGCACCTTGTTGTGCTTGAGATTGTGCAGCAGCGCGTGGGGCACGCCGTCCTTGGCGGTGGTCATGAACACCGCGGTGCCGGGCACGCGCTCGGCAGAATTGGCGGCCGACTTGACGAACACCGTGATCGGCATCGCGACCTCGCTTAGCCGCTTGATCATCAGCTGCCGGCCCTTGGCCCAGGTGGTGAGCAGCGTGAACGCGATCAGCCCGACGAGCAGCGGGAACCAGCCGCCATCGGGGACCTTGGTGAGGTTCGCCGAGAAATAGGCGAGATCGACCACCGCGAACAACGCGATCAGTGCCCCCGCCCCGATCTTGTTCCACTTCCACAGCGAGAACAGCAGCACCGCGAGCAGGCAGGTGTCGATCAGCATCGCACCGGTCACCGCGATGCCGTAGGCGGCGGCAAGGTTGGTCGAGGTGCGGAAGCCGAAGACGAGCAGGATCACCATGACCATCAGCGTCCAGTTGATGACGGGGATGTATATCTGCCCGGCGGCGCTGGCGCTGGTGTGCGTGATCTTGAGCCGCGGGATGAAGCCGAGCTGGATCGCCTGCTGCGTCACCGAGAAGGCGCCCGAGATCACCGCTTGGCTGGCGATCACCGTCGCCAAGGTGGAGAGGATGACCAGCGGCAGGCGCAGGCTGTCGGGGGCGAGCAGGAAGAAGGGCGAGCGGATGATGTGCATCGCCTGATCGGGCGTGGCGGACAGGATATTGGCGCCCTGCCCCAGATAATTAAGCATCAGCGCGGGCAGCACGAACACCAGCCAGGACAGCCGGATCGGCTTGCGCCCGAAATGGCCCATGTCGGCGTAGAGCGCCTCGGCGCCCGTCACCGCGAGCACCACCGAGCCCATCGCAAGGAAGGCGCGCAGCGGCTCCTCGGCGAAGAAGATCGCGGCATGCCAGGGGTTGAGCGCAAACAGCACGCTCGGCAGCTTGGCCATGTTGACGAGGCCGAGTACCGCCAGCACCGCGAAATAGACGAGCATGATCGGGCCGAACAGCGCCCCCATCCGCGCCGTGCCGCGCGCCTGGAGTGCGAACAGGCCGATCAGGATGCCGATCGCGATCGGGATGACCAGCGGCGCCATGCCGTTCTCGACGACGGTAAGCCCCTCGACCGCGGACAGTACCGAGATCGCCGGCGTGATCATCGAATCGCCGAAGAACAGCGCGGTCGCGAACACGCCAAGCAGCACCAGCCCCTTGCTCCAGCGTTTCTCGGCGTTGATCGACCGCGAAACCAGCGCGAGCAGCGCCAGGCTGCCGCCCTCGCCCTTGTTGTCGGCGCGCATGATGATCGTGACGTATTTGACCGTCACCACCACCATCATCGACCAGAAGATCAGGCTGAGCACGCCCATGACGTGAAGGCTGTCGGGGCGGATCGGGTGGTGGCCCGCGAAGGTCTCGCGGAAGGCGTAGATCGGACTGGTGCCGATATCGCCGAAGACGACGCCCACCGCGCCGATCGAAAGCTTGAGCAGGCTCTCGCCCTTGTGCGTGCCGCCGCCATCGAGCGGCAGCAGCGATTCGTCACCCGGCGGTGCCGGCAACGGCTTGTCCTCGGGATCGTTCATCGGACGCTCAGGGGATACGGACGATGACGTCGCAAGACCACTCGGCTTTTCCCGCATTCGCGGACACGTTCGCCCGGCCACATGCGCGCCGCCCTAGCACGCCCGCTTGTCGCCCTGCAACGCCGCGTGCCGCCCCCCGATGTGCCACTCCGGCACCGCGATCACGAACCCGCGTCGGCCAGCGTGCGGATCGTGAATTGCGTGACGAGCCGATGCACGCCGGGCAACGACGCGAGGCTCTCGCGGTGGATGCGTTCGTAGCTGTCGTGCTCGGGCACGAGCACTTTCAGCAGATAATCCGATTCGCCGCTCATCAGATGCGCCTCGCGGACGGGCGCGGTGCGCGCCAGCGCCGCCTCGAACGCCTCCATCGTCGCGCGCCGCTGGTCGACGAGCGTCACCTGGACGAACACGGTCGACGGATTGCCCTCCGCCGTGCGCGACAGCCGCGCGCGGTAGCCCAGGATCATCCCGGTCTGCTCGAGCGTCTTGACGCGGCGATGCGCCGCCGATGCCGACAACCCCACCTTGCTGCCCAGCACCTCGCTCGTCAGCGACGAATCCCGTGCCAGCAGACGGATGATTTTCTGGTCGATCGCGTTCATACAGCAATTCTGTGCGCGACACCGCCATCGCGCGCAAGATCGTCGCGTATCGCTGCACTGCAGCGCGAGATTATCGGAATTCGCCGCGGCCGATCGCGGATAGAATGGCTGCCTGCCCCCAGAGAGGACCAGATCATGCGCGTCGGTGTGCCCAAGGAAATCAAGAACCACGAATATCGCGTCGGGCTGACCCCGTCGTCGGTCGCCGAGCTCGTCGCCGCGGGGCACGAGCTGCTGGTCGAGACCAAGGCGGGCGCAGGCATCGACTTCGAGGACCAGGACTATGTCGACGCCGGCGCGCGCATCCTGCCCGACGCCGCGTCAGTGTTCGATTCCGCCGAGATGATCGTCAAGGTCAAGGAGCCGCAGCCGCAGGAGATCGCGATGCTGCGCCCGCATCACCTGCTCTACACCTATCTCCACCTCGCCGCCGACAAGGCGCAGGCCGAGGGGCTGATCAAGTCGGGCGCGACGTGCATCGCCTACGAGACGGTGACGTCGCCACGCGGCGGTCTGCCGCTGCTCAAGCCGATGTCCGAGGTCGCGGGCCGCATGTCTGTGCAGGTCGGCGCGCATTACCTCGAGAAGGAGCAGGGTGGCCGCGGCGTGCTGCTCGGCGGCGTTCCCGGCGTGGCCCCCGCCAAGGTCGCGATCCTGGGTGGCGGCATCGCGGGCGTCAACGCCGCGCAGATGGCGGTCGGCATGCGCGCCGACGTGACGATCTACGACATCAACAATGATCGCCTCGCCGAGCTCGACATGTTCTTCTCGAGCCAGATCAAGACCGCCTACGCCTCCAAGGCGGCGATCGCCGCGGCGGTGAAGAACGCGCATCTCGTCATCGGCGCGGTGCTGATCCCGGGCGCCGCGGCGCCCAAGCTGGTGACGCGCGAGATGCTCAAGACGATGAAGCGCGGCTCGGTGCTCGTCGATATCGCGATCGACCAGGGCGGCTGCTTCGAGACCAGCCATGCGACGACGCACGACGATCCCGTGTTCGAGGTCGACGGCGTGATCCACTATTGCGTCGCCAACATGCCCGGCGCGGTGGCGCGCACCTCGGCGTTCGCGCTCAACAACGCGACGCTCACCTATGCGCTCAGGCTCGCCTCGCTCGGCGCCGAGGCGGCGATGGCGGCGGACCCGCATCTGGCGGCGGGGCTCAACGTCTCGGGCGGCAAGATCCGCCACCAGGCGGTCGCCGACGCGCTCGGCCTGCCGCTCAACTGACGGAACACAAGGGGAACGGCGGCGTTGGTGAGGCGAAGGAGATTTTCGCCATGACCGACGCCGCCCACCACGCCAATCCCAAGGACCACCCCACCGGCAACGCCGAAAAGGACCCCGCCGACTGGACCACCGGCGACGAGCCGATGACCGGCGCGCAGGCGAGCTATCTCAAGACGCTGAGCGAGGAAGCCGGCGAAGGCTTCGACGAGACGCTGAGCAAGGCGGAT
>Ga0302311_10000126_pt1 | contig 91744 bp, 85 predicted proteins | sample III_Palsa_N1_3_FD_200449 | JGI IMG/M metagenome (GOLD analysis project Ga0302311, IMG submission 200449) | Peat permafrost microbial communities from Stordalen Mire near Abisko, Sweden - III_Palsa_N1_3 | ecosystem: Environmental > Terrestrial > Soil > Palsa > Peat permafrost | place: Sweden...
AACTTCATCAGGGCCAGCGGTCACATGTACCGCGCCGACAGGCCGGATACATGACCGCACCCGACCAGAACGCCAAAACGTCAAAAATCACCTTGCAACGCAGGGGCCGTCCATACATGCCACTGCATTCAACTGCCCCGACTGGTAGGCTATTAAAATCCCAATTCCCGCTCCGCCCGCCGCAAGGTCTCCGCCGCCCCGACGGCATAAAGCGACGTCAGCCACTTCCGCACCGTGGCGACGAACGCGGCATCGTCGGCGAGTTCGCCAAACAGGCGCTCGATGCTCAGTATCGGCGCCGGATCGCCGCCGCCCTCGATCGCCTTGGCACGCAGTTCGTCGGCGAGCGGATGGCGGATCTCGATCGTCTGGCCGGCCTCGTCCTCGCCGCGCATCCGGCGCATCCAGGCGGCGAGCGCCAGCGCCAGCAACTCGACGCTGCCGCCCTGGCGCAGCCGGTCGCGGATCGGGTCGACCAGCACATTGAGCGGCGCGTCGGTGTTCACCCGTTCGACCGTGTCCTTGATGGTCGGGTTGGCGAAGCGCTCGATCAGGGTCGCCTTGTATTCAGCCAGATCGATGCCCGGCACGGGCGGCAGGGTCGGGCCGGTCTCGCGGTCCATCAGCGCCTGCATGTAGCGGCGGAGCGCATCGTCGCGCATGGTCTCGTCGATATAGGTGTAACCCGCCAGCCGGCCCAGGCCGGCGACGGCGAGGTGGCTGGCGTTCAGCAGCCGCAGCTTCATGAACTCGTAGGGCTGCACGTCGGCGACGAACTGCGCGCCGACCTCCTCCCAGGCCGGGCGGCCCTGGGCGAAATCATCCTCGATGACCCATTGGGTGAAACTCTCGGCGAACACCGGCCACTGATCGACGATGCCATATCGGGCCGTCAGGTCGGCGACGTCGTCGGGTGCCGTCACCGGCGTGATGCGGTCGACCATGGTGTTGGGGAAGCGGGCCTCGCGCTCGATCCAGACGGCCAGCGCCGGATCGCGCCGCTCAGCCAGCTCCAGCACCGCCTGGCGCAGCACGTTGCCGTTATGCTGGATATTGTCGCAGCTCAAGGCGGTGAAGGCGCCCTGCCCCGAGACCATCCGGCGCCGATAGGCCTCGGTGATGATGCCGATGGCGCTCTTCGGCTGCTCCGGATGCGCCAGATCCTGGACGATCAGCGCATGGCCCAGATCGAGCCGCTTGGTCGCCGGGTTGAGGCAATAGCCGTTCTCGGTCACGGTCAGGCTGACGATGCGGATCGCGGGCCGGTCGATCGCCGCCAGCAGCACGGCCGAACTGTCGCCGGCATAGATCACCTGCGGAATCGAGCCGATGACGGACACGGTTTCGGCCGTACCGCTGCGCTCGACCAGGGTATAGAGCCCATCTTGCGGTGCCAGCGCGTCATACATCCGGCGGTCGGCCGGCAGCAGGCCGGCACCGACGATGCCCCAGCCGAGCATGTCCGGACGGCGCTCCATCAGACTATGGGTGAAGCGCGCCATATGGGCCCGATGGAAGCCGCCCAGGCCCAGATGCACGATGCCCGGCGTGACCGCGGCCGGGTCGAACGCCGGCACCCGGATGCCGGGCGCCAGGCGGCCGAGCGTGGCGCGGGAGAGAGCAGTCTGTTTCATCGGGTTCAGGCCTTGAACTTGTGTCACGCCAGCGCCGTGCGGAGCGCGGCGCCGAGCTTTCGATAAATCGGGATCCGGCCGGCATAGGCACCGGCCCGTTCGGGATCGGGCAGAATGGTCTCGACCCGCGGCGGCGGCGTGCAGACCCGCTCCGGGTCCTCGCCGGTCACCGCGATCCGGCCGAGCCGCGCGGCGCCGAACGCCCCGCCCTGCTCGCCGTCGGCCAGGCGATGCAGCGGGATATTCAGCACTGCCGCCAGGATCTGGATCCAGACGCGCGAGCGCGAGCCGCCGCCGATCACGTCGGCCTCGCGCACGACCGTGCCGGAGCGGGCGAGCGCGTCGAGGCAGTCGCGAAACGAATAGGCGACGCCCTCCAGCACGGCCTGAGTCATGTCGGCCCGGCCGGTCTGGTGCGACAGGCCGGCGAAGCCGCCGCGCACCGTGCCGTCGTTCAGCGGCGTGCGTTCGCCCGAGAGATAGGGCAGGAACCAGGCCGGGCTCGGCCGCAGCGGCGCCGGCATCTCGGCCAGCAAGGCTGCCTCCGAACAGGCGGTCGTCTGCGCCCACCAGGCGAGCGAGGCCGCGGCCGACAGCGTGACGCCCATCTGGTGCCACAAGCCGGGCAGCGCGTGGCAGAAGGCATGGACGGCGGCCGCCGGATAGGGCGCGAAATGGTCCGTGGTCGCCCACAGCACGCCGGAGGTGCCGAGCGACAGGAACGCGCTGCCCGGCCGGATCGCCGACAGACCGACCGCGCCGGCGGCATTGTCGCCCGCCCCGCCCGCCAGCAGCGGCGGGCGCGCCATGCCCCAGCGCGCCGCGATCTCGGGCCTGAGCCGTCCCGCCGGCGCCGTGCCCTCGACCAGGCGCGGCATGGCCCCGCGCGACAGGCCGGTCGCGGCCAGCGCCGCGTCGGACCAGTCCCGGCGCCCGACGTCGAGCCACAGCGTGCCCGACGCGTCCGACATATCCTCGATCATCTCGCCGGTCAGGCGATAGCGGATCCAGGCCTTGGGCAGCAGCACCTTGGCCGTGCGGGCGAAGATCGCCGGCTCGTGCCGGCGGACCCACAGCAGCTTGGGCGCGGTCAAGCCGGGCATGGCCAGATTTCCCGTGACCTGATGCAGCACCGGAAACGCCGATTCCAGCTCGCGGCATTCCGCGACGGCGCGGACGTCGTTCCACAGGATGCAGGGCCGCAGCACCGCGCCGGCCGCATCGAGCAGCACCGCGCCATGCATCTGGCCGCACAGGCCGATACCAAGCACCGCGGCCAGTTCGGCCGGATGTTCGGCCTTCAGCCGATCGACGGCGTCCAGCAGGGCCAGCCACCAGGCCTCGGGATCCTGCTCGCTCTGGCCGGGCGCCGGGATGGAGACGGTCAGCGGCGACGCGGCGCTGCCGACGATGCGCTGCTCGCCATCGACCAGCAGCGCCTTGACCGAGGAGGTGCCGAAATCAAGCCCGAGGAACATTGAGCGCCTCTTCGACCTCGGCGGCATCCGGCAGGTCGGCGCCCCGGCGGGTGCAGGTGATGCCGGCGGCGGTGATGGCATAGTCGAGCAGATCGGCCAGGGCGATATCGTCGAGCGCGGCGAGCGCCGCACGGCTCAGCAGCCCCCGCTCAGCCAGCCGCGCCAGCAAGGCGGCGTGAAATGTGTCGCCGGCGCCGACGGTATCGACCACCACGACCGGCCGGCCGGGCCGATGTATCGTCCAGTCGCGGTGATGGGCCGTGGCGCCGTTTTCGCCGTCGGTCACGACGACCAGCAGCACGCCCTGGAAGAACCAGCCCGCCGCCAGGACGGCCGGGTCGGTCTCGCCATAGGCGGCGACGAGATCCTCCCGACTGAGCTTGACGATCGCGGCGGTGCGCACGAAGCGGTCGAACCGCTGCCGCCAGGCGTCGAGGTCGCCGACGAGGGTCGGCCGCAGGTTCGGATCGAGGCTGATCACCGCCCGACCGGCCTCGCGCTCGGCCAGGGTCAGCAGCGCCGAACCGACCGGCTCGACCGCGAGCGAATAGGAGCCGAGCACCAGGGCCTGAAAGATCTCCGCCGGCAGGTCCGCCACCGTCAGATCCCGCTCGGCGCAACCGTGGCTGTGGAAGACGTAGCTCGGCTGTCCGTCCGCATCGGGCGAGACCACGACCAACGGGGAGGGATTGACGCTCCGTTTCAGGAACCGGGTCTCGACGCCTTCGCGCACCAGCGTATCGCTCAGCAGACGGCCGAACCGGTCGGCCGAGACGCCGCCCAGGAATCCGACCGGCACGCCCAGGCGAGCCAGGCCGACCGCGACATTGAACGGCGAGCCGCCGGTCACCGCGCGCGCGTTCAAACCCATTCCATCCGCCTCGCCGACGAACAGATCGACCAGCGCTTCGCCGCAGACCAGGATCATGGTGCCAGCGGGTGGCGGGTCAGGTGCGGCATCGCCCGGCCTGTCGTGTCGAACAGCTGGCAGACGGCGGGATCGACCTGGAGCGTAATGCGCTGATGCGGTGCCGTGCCGTCGCTGCCCTCGATCTGCACGATGACCGGGCCGTCCCGGTCGAGCTCGGCATGGATCAGCGTCAGGCCGCCCAGGCGCTCGACCAGCCGGACCGTGCCGGCGAGCGGTCCGGCCGCGTCGGGCCGGAGCGCCTCGGGCCGGACGCCGAGCGTGACCGGATCATCGACGCGCATCGTCCCGGCCTCGACCGGCACGGCGATCCGGGCACCGCCGGCCAGCTCGACCGCGACGCCGGTGCCGTCGAGCCCGGCGACGCGGCCCTTGAGGAAATTCATCCGCGGCGAGCCGATGAATCCGGCGACGAACAGGTTCGCCGGATGGTGGTAGAGCTGCAGCGGCGTGCCGACCTGCTCGATCACGCCGGCCTGCAGCACGACGATCTTGTCGGCCATGGTCATGGCCTCGATCTGGTCGTGGGTGACATAGATCATGGTCGCCTGCAGCTCTTCATGGAGCCGCGCCAGCTCGATGCGCATCTGGCCGCGGAGCGCGGCGTCCAGGTTCGACAGCGGCTCATCGAACAGGAAGATCTTGGGATTGCGTACGATCGCGCGCCCGATCGCGACGCGCTGGCGCTGGCCGCCGGACATCTGGCCCGGCTTGCGGTCGAGATAGGGCTCAAGCTGCAGGATGCGCGCGGCCTCGTCCACCTTCTGCTCGCGCTCGGCCTTGGGCACGCGCGCCAGGCGCAGGGCGAAGCCCATGTTCTGGCGCACGGTCATGTGCGGATAGAGCGCGTAGGACTGGAACACCATGGCGAGGCCGCGGTCGGCCGGGCCGATGTCGTTCATGCGCTGGCCGTCGATGATCAGATCGCCGCCGCTGATCTCCTCCAGCCCCGCGATCATGCGCAGGAGGGTGGACTTGCCGCAGCCGGACGGGCCGACGAACACGACGAACTCGCGGTCGGCCACCTCCAGATCGAGGCTCTTGATGACCGACAGGCTACCGTAGCTCTTCTGGATGTCGCGCAGGGTCAGCGTCGCCATGGCAGGTTTCCTATTTGACCGCGCCGAAGGTCAGGCCGCGCACCAATTGGCGCTGGCTGAGCCAACCGAAGACGAGGATCGGGGCGACCGCCACCGTGGAGGCGGCCGACAGTTTGGCGAAGAACAGTCCCTCGGGACTGGAGAAAGACGCGATGAAGGTCGTGAGCGGGGCCGCGGCCGACGAGGTCAGGTTCAGGCTCCAGAACGCCTCGTTCCAGCACAGGATCAGCGACAAGAGCCCGGTCGAGGCGACGCCCGGCAGGGTCAGCGGCAGCAGCAGGTACCAGACCTCGCCCCAGGCCCTGGCGCCGTCCATCCGGCCGGCCTCCAGAATGTCGTTCGGCATTTCCTTGAAGAAGGTGAACAGCATCCAGACCACGATCGGCAGGTTCATCAGCCCGTAGATCAGGATGAGGCCGATGCGGGTGTCGAGCAGGCCGGCGCTGCGGAACAGCAGGTAGATCGGCACCAGCACGCCGACTGGCGGCAGCATCTTGGTCGACAGCATCCACAAGAGCGTGCCGCGCGTGCGGGTCGAGGGATGGAACGCCATGGCATAGGCCGCCGGGATGGCGAACAGCAGCGCCAGCACGGTGCCGCCGACCGAAACGGCGACGCTGTTGAAGGCGAAGCTCAGATAGTCGGCGCGCGATTGCACCTCGGCATAGCTTTCCAGCGTCGGCGTGAAGAACAGCTGCGGCGGCGTCGCGATTGCGGCACCCTCGGTCTTGAAGCTGGTCAGCACCATCCAGAAGATCGGGAAGAACATCAGGCACGCGATGCCCCAGCCCAAGAGGGTGATCAGCAGTTTGGTGGTCAGGCTGCTGCGCATGTCACACCTCCAGCCGGCGGGCGATGGTCCGCACCAGGAAAAACGCCACGATATTGGCGAGCAGGATGGCGATGACGCCGCCAGCCGACGCGCCGCCGACGTCGAACTGGATCAGCGCGCGGGCATAGATCAGGAAGGCGAGATTGGTCGTGGCATTGCCGGGGCCGCCCGCCGTGGTGACGAAGATCTCGGCGAACACGGTCAGAAGGAAGATCGTCTCGATCATCACGACCACGCTGATCGCCCGGCTCAGGTGTGGCAGCGTGATATGGAAGAATTGTGCGATCGGCCCGGCGCCGTCCATGCGTGCCGCCTCGCGCTGCTCATGGTCGAGCGACTGCACGGCGGTCAGCAGGATCAACAGCGCGAACGGCAGCCATTCCCACGACAAGATGATGATGACCGAGACCATCGGATATTCGGCGAACCAGTCGATCGGCTCCATCCCGACCGAGCGCGCCAGATAGCCCAGCACGCCGTAGATCGGGTGCATCATCAGGTTCTTCCAGATCAGCGCGCTGACCGTCGGCATGACGAAGAACGGCGCCACCACCAGCAGGCGCGCGATGTTGCGCCCCGGAAACGGCTGATCGTACAGCACCGCCAGCAGCGTGCCGAACACCACCGTGATCAGCAGCACCGAGCCCAGCAGGATCAGCGTGTTGGCGAGCGACGCCCAGAAATCCGGATCGGTGACCAGGAACCGATAGTTATCGAGCCCGGCGAAGCCCGCCGCTTCCGGGTTCAGCAGGTTGTAATACTGGAACGAGAACCACAGGGTCATCACCAGCGGCACGATCATCCACAGCAGCAGCACCGTGACCGAGGGCGCGACCAGGATCAACGTGCCGGGCTTTCGGGCCTGACGCTTGGGCTTGGGAAATTCGGATGCGACGGAAATGGCGGCAACCCTCCAGAAGCACCGCCATGATCCCGCAGGACCATGGCGGTTAGGCCTATTTCTGGTAGCCGGCCTGCTTGACGGCCCGGTCGGTCGCCGATTGCGCCGCCTTCAAGGCGGCATCGACCGTCATCTGACCGGTCAGCGTGGCCGCGATGGTCTGGCCGACCTGGGTCCCGATGCCCTGGAATTCCGGGATCGCGACGAATTGCGCGCCCAGATAGGGCCGGGGCTCCTTGGTACTGCCGGTCGGATTGGCCGAATTGATCGCATCGACCACGAAGCCCGCGAACGGCGCCACCTTCTTGTAATCCGGCGAATCATAAGTCGATTGCCGGGTGCCGGGCGGGACTGCGACCCAGCCGTTCTTTTCCGCGACCAGCTTGATGTAATCCTTCGACGTCGCCCAGGCGACGAAGCTTTCGGCCGCCGCCTTCTGTTTGGACGAGGCCGGAATGCCCAGGTTCCAGCTCCACAGCCAAGTGGGTCCACCCGTGTAATCGCCAGTCGGCATCGGCGCGAATCCGACCTTGTCGGAGACCTGCGACTGCTTCTTGTCGTACAGCATGCCGCTCGCGACCGTGGCATCGATCCACATGGCGCAATGGCCGCCGGCGAACAGCGCCAGATTCTCGTTGAAGCCGTTCGAGGTCGCACCCGGCGGACCATCCTGCTTCAGGATGTCGTCGTAATAGGTGATCGCCTTGTGCCATTCCGGCGTGTCGAGCTTGGCGTGCCAGCCCATGTCGAACCATTGGCCGCCGAACGTATCGACCAGCGAGGTGACGAAGGCCATGTTTTCGCCCCAGCCGGGCTTGCCGCGCAGGCACATGCCGTAGGTCTGGCTGGATTTGTCGGTCAGCTTGTCGGCGAATTCGCGGATCTGGGTATAGGTCGGGTGCGCCGGCATCTTCAGGCCGGCCTTATCGAACAGATCGGTCCGATAATAGGTCATGGCGCTTTCGGCGTAGAACGGCACGCCATAGAGCTTGCCCTGATAGGTCAGCGCGTCGCGCACCGGCTTCAGCAGATCGGCCGTGTCGTAGGTCGCCGGCAGATCGTCCATCGGCGTCAGCCAGCCCTGCTTGGCCCAGATCGGCACTTCGTAATTGCCGACCGTGACCACGTCGAACTGGCCGGCCTTGGTCGCGATGTCGGTGGTGACGCGCTGGCGCAGCACGTTTTCCTCAAGCACGACCCAATGCAGATGGATGTCGGGATGCGCCTTCTCGAACTCGCTCGAAAGCTTCTGCATCACGACCATGTCGCCGTTGTTGACGGTCGCCACCGTCAGGTTGGTTTCGGCGCGGGCGGCCGCTGCCGGGATCAACCCGGACAGCAGGGCAAGGCTCGCGACAGATAAGGCGCGTGTGCAAATTCGGGCCATGCACGGCTCCTCCCTTTTGTTTCGCGCTCTTTGGCGAATTGAGCATTCGCCCGGCACGTGAGCAATTACTCTCAGCTTGGGCCGACCTCGTCAAGCACGATGGCACACACAACCGCAGAATGTCCCGTCGGCATCATGACCGCCTCGCGCCCGAGGAAGCTGCCATAGATCATCAGCGCATGGTCGAGCGGATCGATCGCCGGCTGGCCGATCATCGGTCTTCCCCGCTCGTCGGCCAAGCGGACGGTGACCGGCTCGCCTCGTTCGATCGCGGTCGCGATCCGGTCGAATTGGCGCTGGTGGGCCGAGGACAGGAAATGCTCAGCCCGGAGCAAATGGCGGACCGCCTTGTAGGCCCGGTTGTCGGCCAGGATCGCGGCGATCAACTCGCGTTCCGCGTCCAGAATCCCATAGCGCCGCTCACAATCCATGCCGGCCATGATCTCCCCCGATCTTGCCAGTGGTCGCCATTCCGACGGAAGCCGGACGAGCGGGCGTTCGTTGCGGGAAAAGCTCAGGAAAGGTCGAGGTCGCCCGCGGAAGCGGACCAATGGCCGCACGAATGGTGTCGGCGCGCGCGGATTCTGGCATGACCAGATCCTCCCCATGACTTGCACTCTTTAGCGAATTTGAGCATTCGCCCGGTGCACGAGCAATTTCTCCCAGCTTGACCGCCACGCGTCAAGCGAGAACCGTGGGCTAATCCTTAAGGATGGCCGCCGCCGTGGGTTCGTCGGTGATCAAGCCCGAAAGCCAGCCGCCGCGCAGGGCCGCCCGCAGCGGCTCGACCTTGAGCGCACCGGCGGCAACGCCGATTCGCCTGGGATTGGCCGGATCGTCGAGCGGAATCGCCATGACCCGGTCGTTGGTGCCATGGACGATGACCCGGCCGTCGCGGTCGAGCGCCCGGCCGCAGATCTCGCCGACCGCGCCCAGAGCGACCAACTCGTCCATCTCGGTATCGGTGATGAAACCGTCCTGATGCAACGGCGCGCCGCGCGCGACATTGCCGACGCCGACGAACTGGGTATGCGCGTTGCGCACCAGGTCATGCAGCAGGCGATAGACCCGCTGCGCCTGCATCTGCGCCGCCTCTTCGATATTGTCGGCCACGACGGGCATCGGCATCGGGTGGTATTCGGCGCCGGTCAGGTCCGACAGGCGCTGCACCACCTCGTAGGGGCTGGCACGGCCGAGCCGCGTGATATTGCCGACCAGCGACACGACGCGGTGCTGCGGACAGGGTGTCGGGAACACCTGAGCGACGGCGCTGCGCAGCGTGCGGCCCGAGCCGATCGCCAGGATGACCGGGTTGGTCTGGGCCAGCACCGCCTCGATCTGTTCGGCGGCACTGACAGCGACATCGGCGGTCTCGCGGCCCGACGACGGCACCACGTCGCAGAAGCCCAGGCCGTAGCGCGCCAGCAGGCCCTCCGACAGGGCGGCGCATTCGCTCGCCCGGCGCTCGATGCGGAACTGCACCAGCCCGGCCGAGCGCGCCATGGCGATCAGCCGCTGGGCCATCTGGCGCGAGACGTTCAGATGGGCCGCGATCTCGTCCTGGGTCTTTTCCCCGACGTAATAGAGCCAGGCCGCACGCGTCGCCTGATCGAGCCGGCGCTGGGTCCGGTCCGGTTCGACGATCAGGCTAGGGTCTGGGGTTCGCTTGCCGGGCACGGTCGCTCATCGCTCGAGAAAAAAGGATGCTGAACTTGCGGGCGGGGATGCGGCGCGTCAACTCATCTCCGCGCGGGCCCGAAGCCCCGCCAGTGCCGCAAACGGCGAGGCACCGGGCGGCAAGACGATCTCGCCGACCCGCTTCAGCCCCTCCCGCCCCCAGCGGTCGCGCACGAACTGGACCAGCCAATCCTGCGCTTGTCGCTGTCGTCTGACGGCCAGCGTCGGCACCAGATGAGCGCCATGGCGGTCGATCAGTGCCGCCAACGCGTCGATACCCTCGCCCTTCAGCGCCGACACGCCCAGTGCCGCCACCGCCCAGTCGCCCGGCGCTCTGAGACGCAGATCGAGCGAGGCCGCCAGATCGGCCTGGGCCTGCGCCGCCGACGCCCCCATGTCGGTCTTGGTCACGGCGACGATGTCCGGGATCTCGACGATGCCGGCCTTCATGAACTGCAGCGCGTCGCCCGAGCCGGGCTGGATGCACAGCACGACGGTATCGACCGCGCTCGACACGTCGGTCTCCGACTGGCCGACGCCAACCGTTTCGACCAGCACGATATCGAACAGGGCGCGCATCAGCACCAGGGCGGCCACGGTCAGGTCGGCCAAGCCGCCCAGCCGGTCGCGCGCCGCCATCGAGCGCACGAACACGCCCTGGTCGCCCGGATCGGTGCGCAGGCGGGTCCGGTCGCCCAGCAGCGCGCCGCCGGAGATTTTCGAGGACGGATCGACCGCGATCACACCGACCGTGCGGCCGCCCTGCCGCCAGTGCTCGATCAGCGTCGCGGTCAGGGTCGACTTGCCGACGCCGGGCGGGCCGGTCAGCCCGACCGTCTGCGCCCGCGCCGCCGCATAGGCCGCATCGAGCAGCGCCACCGTTAGGGCGGCATCGGGCTCGGCCTCGATCCGGGTCAGCGCGCGGGCGAGCGCCCGCTTGCCGCCGTCCCGGATCTGGTCGAGCCCGTTCGTCACAGACTTAAGCGGTGGACGCGACCGCGTGCCCCGCATCGAGCGCCGCATGGGCGGCGGCGAGCCGGGCGATCGGCACGCGATAGGGCGAGCAGGAGACGTAATCGAGCCCGATCGCGGCGCAGAAATGCACCGAGGCCGGATCGCCGCCATGCTCGCCGCAGATGCCGAGCTTGATGTCGGGGCGGCTCTTGCGGCCCTTGTCGACCGCCATCTCGACGAAGGCGCCGACGCCCTCGACATCGATCGACACGAACGGGTCGCGCTCGATGATGTTCTGGCGCTGGTAGGAGCCCAGGAACCCGCCGGCATCGTCGCGGCTCAGGCCGAACACGGTCTGGGTCAGATCGTTGGTGCCGAACGAGAAGAATTCGGCGGTCTCGGCGATCTTGTCGGCGGTCATCGCCGCGCGCGGCAGCTCGATCATGGTGCCGACCAGATAGTCGAGCTTCATGCCCGACGAGGCGCGGACCTGGCCGGCGACCGTATCGACCAGCGCCTTCAGCTGATCCAGCTCCTTCTTCATCGAGACGAGCGGGATCATGATCTCGGCGATGATCGGCTCGCCGCCCTCGCGCTCGATCTCGACCATCGCCTCGAACACGGCGCGGGCCTGCATCTCGTAGATCTCGGGATAGGTAATGCCCAAGCGGCAGCCGCGATGGCCCAGCATCGGGTTGGTCTCGTGCAGGGTGGCGGCGCGATGGCGGATCAGGCCGATATCCTTGCCCGTGACCTTGGCGATTTCCTCGAACTCGGCATCCGAATGCGGCAGGAACTCGTGCAGCGGCGGATCCAGGAAGCGGATCGTGACCGGCAGGCCCTGCATGATGCGGAACAGTTCGACGAAATCGCTGCGCTGCATGGGCAGCAGCTTGTCGAGCGCCTTGCGGCGGCCGGCGATGTCGTCGGCCAGGATCATCTCGCGCATCGAGTTGATGCGGTCGGTGTCGAAGAACATATGCTCGGTCCGGCACAGGCCGATGCCCTCGGCGCCGAATTTCCGCGCGGTGCGGGCGTCGAGCGGCGTCTCGGCATTGGCGCGCACCTTCATGGTGCGGATCGCGTCGGCCCAGACCATCAGCTCGGCGAAATCGCCCGACAGGTCCGGCTGGATCGTCGGCACTTCGCCCAGAATGATCTCGCCGGTCGAGCCGTTGATGGTGATGATGTCGCCGGCCTTGACCGTCTGGCCCATGACCGTGAACTGCTGGGTCTTGTAATCGACGCGCAGGTCGCCGGCCCCGGCGACGCAGGCGCGGCCCATGCCCCGGGCGACGACCGCCGCGTGGCTGGTCATGCCGCCGCGCGTGGTCAGGATGCCCTTGGCCGCGTGCATGCCGTGGATGTCTTCCGGACTGGTCTCGATCCGGACCAGGATGACGGTCTCGCCCTTGGCCGCCATATGCTCGGCCGTGTCGGCGGAGAACACGACCTTGCCGGACGCGGCCCCCGGCGAGGCCGGCAGGCCCTTGGCCAGGACCTTCTTCTCGGCCTTGGGATCGAGCGTCGGGTGCAGCAGCTGGTCCAGCGAGGCCGGATCGATGCGCTTGACCGCTTCCTTCTGGTCGATCAGCCCTTCGCGCGCCATGTCGACCGCGATCTTGAGCGCGGCCGGCGCCGTGCGCTTGCCGGTCCGGGTCTGCAGCATCCACAGCTTATGCTGCTGGACGGTGAATTCGATGTCCTGCATGTCGCGATAGTGCTTTTCCAGCAGGAGGCGGACCTCGTCCAGCTGCTGGAACACCTCCGGCATGACCTCTTCCATCGAGGGCAGCTTGGAGCCGTTCTCTTCCTTGCCGGCGATGGTCAGGTGCTGCGGCGTGCGGATGCCGGCCACGACATCCTCGCCCTGGGCATTGACCAGATACTCGCCGTAGAACTTGTTCTCGCCGGTGGACGGGTTGCGCGTGAAGGCGACGCCGGTCGCGCAATCGTCGCCCATATTGCCGAAAACCATGGCCTGGACGTTGACGGCGGTGCCCCAGCTGGCCGGGATCTCGTGCAGGCGGCGATAGGTGATGGCGCGCTGGTTCATCCAGCTGCCGAATACCGCGCCGATGGCGCCCCACAGCTGATCGTGCGGGTCCTGCGGGAACGGCGCCTTCAGATGCTCCTCGACCACGTCCTTGTAGCCGGCGACGACCAGCTTCCAATCCTCGGCCGTGAGGTCGGTATCGAGATGGGCGCCGGTGTCGAGCTTGTGGTCCTCGAGGATTTCCTCGAACAGATGATGCTCAACGCCTAGGACGACCTGGCCGTACATCTGGATGAAGCGGCGATAGGAATCATAGGCGAAGCGCGCGTCGCCGGAGCGGATCGCCAGGCCCTCGACCGTCTCGTCGTTCAGGCCCAGGTTCAACACCGTATCCATCATGCCCGGCATCGACGCGCGCGCGCCGGACCGGACCGACACCAGCAGCGGGTTGGTCTTGTCGCCGAACTTGTTGCCGAGCAGCGCTTCCATCTTGGCGATGGCGGCCTCGACCTCGAGCTTCAGCTCGTCCGGGTACTTCTGGCCGTTGTCATAGAAATAGGTGCAGAGCTCGGTCGTGATGGTCAGGCCCGGCGGCACCGGCAGGCCGAGATTGCTCATCTCGGCCAGGTTGGCACCCTTGCCGCCCAGCAGATTCTTCATGTCCGCGCGGCCTTCGGCCACGCCGTCGCCGAAGGTGTAGACCCATTTCGTCATGCTCAGCCCTCGATCTTGGAGAAGTCGGCGACCTGATTGAGCGTGTTCCAGATCTGCGCCAGCAGGCGCAAACGGTTGACGCGCAGATCCCGCTCCTCGGCATTCACCGTCACATGTTCAAAAAATGCATCGACCGTCGGCCTGAGCTTCGCCAGCGCGGCCATGGCGCCGGAAAAGTCCTCGGCGTCCAGACGATCCTTCGCTAACGCAGCAATCGTCGCAAGTGATCCCGCCAGCGCGATCTCTTCGGCCTGGGCCAGCTTGGCGGTCTCGACCATCTCGCGGTGCAGCATGCCATCCTTCTTCTCCTCGATCTGTGAGATCTTGAAGGCACGGCGGTAGGCGATCAGCAGATTGGCGCCGTCGTCGCTGGCGATGAAACCTTCCAGCGCCTTGGCGCGGGCGACCAGCTGCACCAGATCATCGTCGCGGCCGCCCTGGGCGAATACCGCGCTGACCAGGTCATGGCGCACGCCCTGGTCGCGCAGGAACACCTTCAGGCGGTCGGCGAAGAACTCGATCAGGGCGTCGGCGATGGCCGTTCCATTGGCCTCGGCATGGCCACCCAGCCGATAGGCGTGCTCGATCAGCGGGCGCAACGGCAGACGGAGATTGTTGTCGAGCACAATGCGGATGATGCCAAGGGCGGCACGGCGCAACGCGTAAGGGTCCTTAGATCCCGTCGGCTTCTCATCGATTGCGAAGAAACCGACCAACGTATCGATCTTGTCGGCGAGCGACACGACGATCGACAAGGGCGCGGTCGGCACCGCGTCGCCGGCACCGGCCGGGGCATAGTGACCGGCGATCGCATCGGCCACGTCCGAGGCCTCGCCGTCATGGCGCGCCAGATAGCGACCCATGATGCCCTGCAACTCGGGGAATTCGCCGACCATGCTGGCGGACAGATCCGCCTTGGCGAGGAACGCAGCATGCTTGGCTGGGCCAGGGTCGGCACCCGGCACTTGGAAAGCGATGCTCGCAGCCAGATCTCCCATGTGCCGGACCTTGTCGAGCACCGAGCCGAGCCTGGCGTGGAACACGCGCTCGCCCAGCTTGGCGACCCGGCTTGCCAGCGTGGCTTCCCGGTCCAGATCCCAGAAGAACTGCGCATCCGACAGGCGGGCGCGCAGCACGCGCTCGTTGCCGGCGATCATCTGGGTGCCGCCGTCGCTGGTCACCATATTGCCGACAACCACGAAGTAAGGTGCAAGCGTACCGTCGCTCGTTTCGACAGCGAAATATTTCTGGTGCGTGCGCATCGAGGTGGTCAGCACCTCGGCCGGCAGGTCCATGAAGCGAGGCTCGATCGCGCCCATGCGCACGACCGGCCATTCGATCAAGCCCGCGACCTCGTCGAGCAGGCCCGGATCGGGCTTGACCATCAGACCCTGCGCCGACGCCAGCTTGCCGCCGTCTTCCAGGATCTTCGCCTTGCGGTCGGCCGCGTCCAGCATAACGAAGCGCTGGGCAAGCTTGGCGCGATAGTCGGCAAAGCCGGTGACGGCGAATTCGTCGGGCGCCAGGAAGCGATGGCCGCGCGTGCGGTCGTTGGCGACGAGTTTGTCGCTGCCGCCATTGGCCCGATCGAGCGCCCAGACCACCGGCACCACTTGCGACGCGGTGCCTTCGCACAGCAGCGCCAGGATATTGTGCAGCGGGCGAACCCAGCGCACGTCATGGCCGGCCCAGCGCATGCTCTTGGGCCAGGGCAGCTGGTCCATCGCCTGGGATATCACCTCGGCCAGCACGTCGATCACCGGACGGCCGGCCACTCTGTTGACCGCGAAATAGAAGATGCCCTTGCCGGTATCGCGCTGTTCGCAGGCATCGACCGAACCGAGTCCGGCCGAGCGCAGGAAACCGGCCAGCGCCTGTTCCGGCGCGCCGACGCGCGGGCCCTTGACCTCGACAACGCGGTCCGGCTGACGCTCGGGCAGGCCTTCGACGAACAGGGTCAGCCGGCGCGGCGTGACATAGGCCTCTGCCCCCGTCGCCGGCAAATCGAGCGCCTTCAGCTTGTCGGTCACCAGCCGCGCCAGATCCTTGGCGGCCTGCGCCTGCATGCGGGCGGGGATCTCCTCGGACAGGAGTTCGAGCAGCAGATCGGGCATCTCAGTTCCCCGCCATCGGACCGGCGCTGAGCCAGCCTTCGCAGCAGCCCTTGGCCAACGCGCGGACCCGGCCGATATAGCTCGCCCGCTCGGTCACGCTGATCACGCCGCGCGCATCCAGCAGATTGAACAGATGGCTTGCCTTCATGCACTGGTCATAGGCCGGCAGCGGCAGTTGCACGCTCAGCAGCGCCTGGCATTCGGCCTCGGCATCGGCGAAATGGCTGAACAGCTTCTCGACGTTGGCCTGTTCGAAATTGAACGCGGAGAATTCGCGCTCGTTGCGATGGAACACGTCGCGATAGGTCAGGTTGAGCGCGCCCGGCGCGCCGTTGTAATCCAGATCGTAGATGCTCTCGACGCCCTGGATATAGGTGGCGAGCCGCTCCAGCCCATAGGTCAGCTCGGTCGAGACCGGCGCGCATTCGATGCCGCCGACCTGTTGGAAATAGGTGAACTGGCTGACTTCCATGCCGTCGAGCCAGCATTCCCAGCCGAGGCCCCAGGCGCCGAGCGTCGGGCTTTCCCAATCATCCTCGACGAAGCGGATGTCATGCAGGTCGGTATCGACGCCGAGCGCCTTCAGGCTGTCCAGATACAGCTGCTGGCTGTCGGCCGGCGACGGCTTCAGAATCACCTGGAACTGGTAATAGTGCTGCAACCGATTGGGGTTATCCCCATAGCGGCCATCGGTCGGCCGGCGGCACGGCTGCACATAGGCGGCGCGCCAATGCTCCGGACCCAGCGCGCGCAGCGTGGTCGCCGGATGAAATGTCCCGGCCCCGACCTCGACGTCATAGGGCTGCAAGATCACGCAGCCCTGCGCGGCCCAGAAGGACTGCAGACGCAGGATCAGGGATTGGAAGCTGTTGCCGGACGGCCCGTTCGGCACCATCGCCATGCTGCAGAACCCTCAAGATTTTTACTTCGTTGCGGCGCAACCTAAAGACCGTCCGCCCAAGGGTCAAGCTGGGGCCAGGGCGATCCGACGCAGGTGTCGCAGCCGAAAACGGCTGTGCTCGGGATTTTATTGCGGGCAGTTGGTCCGAGCGCAGCGCGCCGCGACATAACTGCCACAGACGGCGCAGCGCACCAGGTCCTGCGCCTCGACGCGCGAGGGCTCCGCCGGGCGCGCCTCTGCCGGACGCTTCGCCTTGACCGTCGGCGCCACGCCCAGCCCGGCCAAAAAGCGGCGGACGAAGTGGAACGCGATATAGGCCAGCAACGCGTAGAGGATGAGTTTGACCATGGTGCGAGCGGTCTAGCCTTGGCGGCCCCCAGGGTCAAGGCTCGCTACGGGCTGAAACAGTTTGTGACCATCGCGTCGTGAACCGGTTTCAATCGATGTCCATCCTCAGCCCTGCCGAACTTTGGGGGCGGATCGATGGGAACGCATGACACCAGCCTGATCCGAGAGCTGACCCGGTCGAACGATCGGCAGGAGCCTTACGGCGCCGCCATCATCCTGCCGACCCTGCTGCGGTCGGCCCTGACGCGCGCGGTGCAGTCGGTCTTCGCGCAGGATTTCGACGGACGCATCCAGATTCTGATCGGCATCGACCAGGCCGAGGGCGAGCGCACGCAATTGGACCGGCTCGCGGCCGAATGCCCGGCGCATATCGCGCTCGATCTGTTCGACCCGGGCTATTCGACCTCGATCCGCCATGGCGGGCTCTATCCGAACAAGGTGACCGGCAGCCTGCGCACGCTGCTGACCTATGCCGCCAACAGCCAGTATGTCGCCTATCTGGACGATGACAATTGGTGGGCGCCCGATCATCTGTCGAGCCTGCGCGCCGCGATCGAAGGGCATGACTGGAGCTGGTCGCAGCGCTGGTTCGTCGATCCCGAGGACAGTCTGCCGATCTGCATCGACGAATGGGAATCGGTCGGGCCGGACGCCGGTGTGTTCAAGCAGCGGTTCGGCGGCTTCGTCGACCCGTCGAGCCTGCTGATCGACAAGCTCGCCTGCCACGAGATTCTGCCCGCCTGGTGCCTGACGCCCTTCGCCGACGGCCGCGGCTCCGACCGGCTGGTGTTCGAACGGCTGAGGCAGGGGCACAAGGGACGGACGACCGGCCGGGCGACCAGCTTCTACACCATCAATCCGGCCGACATCGTGCACCTGTCCCGTCTGCAATATTTCCGGCAGAAGGGCGCCGAGTTGGCGTCCGATCGACGCACCGGGGTCACGCGGCTTGCGCGGGTGATCGAGGCTTGGCGGCCGGCGCCGCCCCTGTCGAAGCCCAGCAGCGGTTTTAAAGCCGACAACCCGATTCTGGCAGAGCTGTTGCGCAAGCTGAAGCCCAAGGAAATCGTCGTGCTGGGCGCCGGCGACGGCGCCATCGCCATGGCGCTGGGCCGGACTGCCCGCGCCCTCGGCCTCGCCTGCCTGGTGCTGGCGACCGGCGTGCCGAGCGAGGGCGACGAGGAAAAGCTGCGCGAACGCATCGAGGCCGCAGGCCTGGAAGAAACCGTGACCGCCTTGCCGACCCGCTACGGCAAGGATACCGCCTATCTGGGCGAAAAGCATGTGCAGGTCGATCTGGTCCAGCTCGGCCCCGGTGCCGGCGGCACCGCCCCCTGGCGCGACGCCTGGCCGCTGCTGCGCGAAGGCGGCTTCCTGATCGGTCGCGGCAAGCCGGACAAGCATTTGGAGCAATTCGTCGCCGACACCGGCAGCACGATCATCCGCGCCGAGTTCCCCGGTGCGGGACCGCGCTGGATCGTGGAAAAGGGCCTGGGCGTGGCCGGCTAAAGCCCGAACCGCGCCCAGATCGCGCGGTCTTCCAGCGCGCCCAGCGCATCCGTCACCAGATCGATCGGGCTCGTCTGTGTGGCGAACCCCAGCCGCCGGAGGCCGAAGCCGCGCCGCGACCGCTCGGCGACCAAGCGGAACCGCACCCGCGTGCCGAACCGCTCGCGCAGCACCTGGCGCAGATCGCCGATGCCGTCGATCAACCCGCGCGCCAAGGCCTGCCGGCCGGTGAAGATTGCGCCGGTGAAGATCTCGTCATCCTCCTTCAGCCGCGCCCCGCGCCGGGACCGGACCAGATCCTTGAAGCTGTCGTGGATATCGAGCTGCAGCGCCTTCAGCCGCTCGACATCCTCCGGCTCCTCGGCGCGGAACGGGTCGAGCATCGCTTTGCTGGTGCCGGCGGTATGGACGCGCCGCTCGATGCCGAAGCGCCGGAGCAGATCGGGAAAGCCGAACCCGGCCGACACCACGCCGATCGAGCCCAGGATCGAGGCGTCCTGGGCATAGATCTCGTCGGCGGCCAGCGCCAGCCAATAGCCGCCGGACGCCGCGACATCTTCGGCGAAGGCCAGGACCGGGATGTTCTTCTCCGCCGCCAATTGCCGGATGCGCCGCTCGATCAGCGCCGACTGGACCGGCGAGCCGCCGGGCGAATTGATCAGCAAGGCCACCGCAACCAGGTCCGGCAACCGGAACGCCCGCTCGATCGGCTCGGCCAGCCCCGCCATCGACAGGCTCTTGCCGCGCAGGCCCCCGCGCGTGGCGATGACCCCGTCCAGCCGCAGTACGGCGACAGTGGGTGGGGCGGGCGGCACATAGCCGCCGGTGAGACGATGGAGCAGGGCGCGGAGACTCATGATGACGAAGAGATGGGGCCGCCGCCTTTAAAGCACCAGTCCCCAGCCATCCCGCAGCACCGCCTCCGCCTCGGCGGTATATTTCCCGTCCGCCGCATGCAGGATCAGCCCCGGGGCGAGGCGCGTCGGCGTGGCGATGTCGCGGCGGGCGCGGACCAGCACGCGCTTGGCCGGCTTGCCGATGCCGGGCCAGAGCGGAAACACGACGATCTCGCCGGCCTTGCCGTGCAGTTCGGTCAAGAGCCCGTCGATCCGGTCGGCGCGGTGGATGAAGGTGATCGTGCCCTTGGGCCGCACCATGGCCAGCGCGAAACGGACCCAGGCCTTGAGGTCGGCGGCGCCCTCGCCCACCGCCGTGCGGCGTGGCGCGTCCTCGGGCAGGGTCGCGGTGCCGGCTTCCAGATAGGGCGGATTGGCCATGACATGGTCGAAACCGCTCGGCGCCAGGCGCGGCGGCGGGTGCAGCAGATCGCCGAACACGATCGCGACCTCGGCCTCCAGCCCGTTGAGCGCGGCATTCTCGCCGGCGAGGCGGACCAGATCGCGCTGCAGCTCCAGGCCGGTGACCCGCACGCCCTTGACCCGGCGGGCGAGGCATAGGGCGGCCGCCCCGGTACCGGTGCCGATTTCGAGCACGCTGTCGCGGGCGGTCGCCGGCACGCTCGCCGCCAGCAGCACCGGGTCGATCGCCGCGCGGAAGCCGTCCTTGGGCTGGCGCAGCTTGACCCGGCCGCCCATCAGCGTGTCTTCGGTCAGCGCCGGCGCATCGCTCGGGCTCATCGCGGCGCCTCGTCCGCGATCTCGCCGGCCTGGATCAGCAGGCGGCGCGCCTGGGCGTAATCCTCGTCGTCGACCATCAGCCGCGGCGGAAATCCCGGTCCCCAGGTCGCGTTCATGTTGCGGTCGAGCACCAGCACCTCGATCCCGGAATCGGCCAGCAGCGCCTCGAGAAAGCTCATCCGGACCAGGTCGGCCGACCGGAGCAGTTCCTTCATGCCCAAACCCCGACAAGACGGTTCCGATTGGATGTGCCTTGCATCGGCTGCACGCGAAAGAAGTCTGGCACGGGATGAACTGCTCGCTCGGACATGTTAGGTGTACGCTCGTGCGAGCGACGGGGGGCGGAGATGACGCGGCGACGCGGCTTGACCCCCCATCCCCGCACTCTATTCTGCCGGGCAGTACCCTGTCATGCCTTGAACGGCAAGGATGGGTTCGAGACGGGTCGAGCTTGGGAGTAAGTGGATTGGCAGTGATGCCCGGTTTGTCGAATTCGGCGGAGGAGCGCAAGCCCGACATGAGTGCGCTGGCCGCGCTCGTCGATTCGGACCTGAAGCGCGTCAATGCGCTGATTCTCGACCGCATGCACAGCCCGGTCGCGCTCATTCCGCAATTGGCCGGCCATATCATCGCCGCCGGCGGCAAGCGGTTGCGCCCCATGCTGACGCTGGCGTCCGCCAAGCTGGTGGGCTATCGCGGCGACCGGCATCTGGCGCTGTCGGCCGCGGTCGAGTTCATCCATACCGCCACCCTGCTGCATGACGACGTGGTCGATGCGAGCGACCTGCGCCGCGGCCTCGCCACCGCCAACGCGGTCTGGGGCAACAAGCCGTCGGTCCTGGTCGGCGATTTCCTGTTCAGCCGCGCGTTCCAGCTGATGGTCGAGGATGGTTCGCTCGACGTGCTGCGCATCCTGTCCAGCGCGTCCGCCGTCATCGCCGAGGGCGAGGTGCTGCAACTCGTCACCGCGAACGACATCGAGACGACCGAGGAAGCCTATCTGCAGGTCATCGGCGCCAAGACCGCCGTGCTGTTCGCGGCCGCGAGCGAGATCGGCGCGGTCGTGGCCGAACGGCCGGAGGCCGAGATCAAGGCGCTCGCCCGCTTCGGCCAGAGCCTGGGCATGGCGTTCCAGCTGATCGACGACATGCTGGATTTCTCGGCGCGCGAGGCCGAGCTCGGCAAATCGGTCGGCGACGATTTCCGCGACGGCAAGATGACCCTGCCGATCGTGCTGGCCCTGAAGGCCGCCGACGAGACCGAGCGGGCGTTCTGGCGCCGCACGCTGGAAGAGCAGGAGCAGACCGACGACGACCTGGATCACGCCATCGGCCTGCTGCGCAAGCACGGCACGTTGGACGCGACGCTGGAGCGCGCACGCTTCTACGCCGAGGACGCGGCCAACGCTTTGATGCTGTTTCCGGACCAGCCGATTCGCCGCGCGCTGCTGGACGTGATCGAGTTCTGTTTGCAACGGGGTTACTAGCAGCCATGCGGGTCGATAATGGCTGTTGCGGAGGACCCCGGAGCTGTCTATAACCCGGCTCCTGCGGACGGCGGAGTGTAGCTCAGCCTGGTAGAGCACTAGCTTCGGGAGCTAGGGGCCGGAGGTTCGATTCCTCTCACTCCGACCAAACCGGACGCAGGAAAGACGAAGAGAAATAAGGGGCTTAGCCGGAAACGGCCAAGCCCCTTTTCTTATGGGCGCTCAGAACGCGGCGTCCAGCGTCGCTTCGAGTGTTTCGACCAGCACGTCGGACAGGCGCGCCGTCGCCGCCGAGCGCCGCCGGCCGCAGCATTCGGTCATCACCAGCGCCACGGACGGCAGGGCCGGCAGACCGGCCTCGTCCCCCAGCGCCAGCAGCTGCGACGGCAATCCGACCGGCGCGCGCACCGTGATGCCCAGGCCGCCGCTCACCGCCGCCCAGAGGCTCGCCAGGTTCGGGCTGATGAAGGCGACCTTCCAGGCGATGCCGGCCCGGTCCAGTGCCGCCGTCGCGGCCGACCGGAAGAAACAGGGCGGATCGAACACGGCGAGCGACAGGGGATCCGTCGCGCTGGCGGCGACGAAGCCGCGCGGCCCGATCCAGCGCATCGGCAGGGCCGCGGACCAGAGCGCGACGCTGGGACGGACGGGAGCGAGGGTCATCGCCAGATCGAGTTCGCCCTGCTCGAGCCTGCGCGCCAGGGCCGGACTGCGATCGATCGTCGTCTCGACCCGGATCCCGGGATGGGTGCGGGTGAAGCGGACGAGCGTGGCCGGCAACCAGATGTCGGCGAAATCCTGCGGCACGCCGAGCCGCACCGAACCCTCGATCGAGGCGCCTGCCGCGGCGGCGAAGGTCTCGTCGTTCAGCTCGATCAATCGCCGCGCATAGGTCAGCAGCACGTCGCCGGCGTCGGTCAGCGCCACGCCCCGGCCGACGCGATGGAACAGCGGCCGGCCGATCTGCGCTTCCAGCTTCTTCAGCTGAAGGCTGACCGCGGACTCCGACCGGCCAATGCGGGCGGCGGCCCGGGAAAAGCTGCCGAGTTCGCTGACGGCAATCAACGTGCGCAGCAGGGCCACGTCCAGGTTCCGGGTGGCATCTGTCATGAGAAAACCTCAAGGAATGAGGTGACACATACTCGTTGGACTCATGAATCTCAAGGGTGCATTGATCGCCTGGGTCAACGCACCGAGCGATCCGGCCCGAGCGAGCCGCACAAATGCCCAACACACTCTTCATCCATCATCACGCCCCTAAGGAGCCAACGTGAGCGAAAAGATCCTCCTCTCCGGCCTGGCGCTGCTTGCCGCGACGACACCGCTGCCCGGTGCGGCGGCACAGGAAGCACCGCCCGCCTACCTCAGCCAGCATGAAACCCATGCCGACGACATTCAGGCCATCCAGAAACTGCTGACGACATACACGACATCGGTGACGAACGGCGACGAGGCGGCCTTCGAGGCCTTATTGCTCAACGATCAGGTTCCCTTCTCGTCGACGGGCGAACTTGTCGGTCCGCAGGCGGATACCGAGCACGTCGATACGCGCCGGTATTCGGGCTTCCGGCAGGCCATCTTTGCCAGCGGCGTGCAATACACCCAGCAATTCTACAACGTCCATATCGAGCAGGATGGTGTCCTCGCTCAAGTCTCGCTGGATTTCGTGACCAAGGACGCCAAGAGCGGCCGGGGTGGATATGGTTGGAAGGTCCTGCAGCTTCTCAAAGCCCAGGGACAATGGAAGATCGCCAGCGAGTTCTATACGGCCCGTTCCTTGCCGAATCCGTCCTGACGAACGGTGGCGCCGAGGACGGGGCTCAGATCCCGTTCGGCATGACGAGGCCGAGGGCCGCGAACAGGGGCGCCAGCCGCGGCCCGTACCGACGCCAGCGGCCGATCGAACTCTGATAGATCGGTCGGCGCACTTGGCTGGCACTCGCGGTGCGCACGGCGCGCGCGGTCTGCCAGAAGTCGAGGCAGGCCGGATCCCACGGCAGGCCGCAATGTTCGACCAAGCGGCGCGCCTGGATCTCCGGTTCGGCGACCATGTCCTCGTACCGCAGGTCGAACAGGGTACCGGCGGGCAATACCCGGCGCCAATGCGCCATCAGCACCTCGTAGGCCCGGTAGTAGCGGCCGAGTTCGCCCAGATCGAACGTATAATGCTGCTCGCTGATGAAGAGCTGGCCGAAGCAGGACAGGCAGGTGTCGATCGGATCGCGCATGGTATGGATGAAGCGTGCCTGCGGCAGCGCCATATGGATCAGGCCGAGATGGTGGAAATTCTCCAGCATCTTGTTGACGATGCCCCCGGCGCCCGGCGCCGCCTCGGCGATCGTCGCGCCGTAGCGCCGTCCGAGCGCCTCGATCTGCGCCGGGGTCAGTTCGGCGGCACTGTCCGGATTGCCCACCAGGTCGAGGCCCGTCGCCGGCAGGATCGCCTGGGCGAAGAGATCGGTCTCGCCCAGGCCGCGCAGCGCGGGGTGGCTCGCCAGCACCTGCTCGGCGAGCGTACTGCCCGAGCGCGGCATGCCGATGATGAAGATCGGCACCGGCCCGGTAGCCCCCACCGGCGCCTTCCGCGCCAGCAGGTCGGCCGTGAAGGTCCGGCCGATGCGAACCAGCCGGTCGAAGCTCTCCGCCTCGTCATAGGCGATCTGGCCCCGCTTCAACCGGTTGCCCTCGATCAGATGGTCGAGCGAATGCGGATAATCCGCCAGGTCGTCATAGGCCTTGGCGCAGGCAAAGGCGAGTTCGATCCGGTCGCCGACGGGCAGCCGCTCGCGGGCGGCCTCCAGTGCCTTCAGCCCGGGCAGATGGCGGTGATCGGCCGGAAAGGCCGCCGCCTCGACGCGCAGGCGGTAATGGCTCGCGATAGCGGGCGCCAGATCGAGCGCCAAGTCGAACTGGACGATCGCTTGCTCGAGCCGCCCCAACTCGCGCAGCACGACGCCGATGTTGCTCTGCGCCTTGGCATCCTCGGGCCGGAGCGCCACCGCGCGCGCGAAGGCGGCGAGCGCCTCCTCGTCGCGGCCGAGCGCATGGAGCGCGCTGCCGGCGTTGTTGTGCGCCTCGGGATAATCGGGCTTCAGCAGAATGGCCCGCTTCGCCCATAGCAGGGCCTCGTCGTAACGGCCAAGGTTGCGGAACACGCTCGACAAATTGTTCTGCGCCAGCACGTGGAGCGGGTCCGCCGCCAGCACCGCCTTGTACCGCACGATCGCCTCGTCGCCACGGCCGATCGCCTGGAGCGCCACGCCCAGATTGTTGTGGGTGTCGATGTTGCCCGGATCGAGATCGAGCGCGCGCCGCAGCAGCGGCACGGCCGCATCCGGCTGGCCATGGTCGAGCAGCAGGGAGCCGAGGAGATGCAGAGCGATCTTCTGGTTGGGCGCGAGCGCCAGCACCCGGCGATAGGCCTTTTCAGCCGCCTCGATCCGCCCCTTCTGATGCAGCTTCACGGCCTCGGTCAGGAGGACGAGCGCCGGCGATCCGCCCTGCTTCGCTCGTTTGGCTATGGTCCGGCGCGTCATCCCGTCTCCGCACCCTTGCCTGAATCGACTTCGGCAGGGAGCGGCGAACGGACGGCCCTGTCCAGAAGCCAAGGGTAACCGAACGTTTCATCCCAGGCGGCTGAAACAAACCAATACCATTTGCCCAGGCAATCCCATGCGACGACGGCGCAATGACGGACGGATCGCCCCGCTTAGGTGCCTTTTCGCATCCCCGCCGCATTCGATGCCAGCGCCGGCCGGGACAGGCTGCGGAACACGAACCAGTTCGCCAGCGCCCCGCCCAGCAGCAGCGCGCTGGTCGCGAAGAAGACCGAGCGCATGCCGAATTGGGCGCCGGCGAAGCCGCCGACCAGCGGACCGGTGATCTGGCCCATGTATTGCGCCGATTGCGAATAGCCCAGCACGCCGCCGGTGACGCTGTCCGGCACGCTGTGGCGGATCAGCGCCGTGACCGAGGGCAGCAGGCCGGCCAGCGCCAAGCCCATCAGGAAGCGCAGCGTCACGAGCTGCCAGGCGTCGGTGACGAAGGCCTGGGGAATCAGCAGCAACCCACTGAGCGCCAGACAGCCGATCACCACGCGCCAGGCGCCGATCCGGTCGGCCAGCCGCCCGACCCGGGGTGCCGCCAGGATGCTGGCCAGCGCCGACGCCGCCATGACCAGGCCCGACATGAACGCGATCCGGGTCGGATCCGTCACCAGTTGGGCGACATAGACGGTGATGATCGGCTCGATCGACATGTTCGCGAACATGAGCATCAGCGCCGTCGCCAGCATGGCGAAGACCGGGCGACGATCCGGGATGGCCGCCCAGGTGCCGATCCGAGCCGCGCCCGGAACCTTGGCCGGATGGGCGGTCTTGTCCTCGCGGATCAGAAAGCAGGTCGCGAGAAACGCCACGAAAATGGCGGCGCCCGCAGCGAAGAAGGTCTCGCGCAGCCCGATCAGGCCCGGCAGGATGCCGCCCAGCAGCGGCCCGACGAAGCTGCCGGCCATCACGCCGATCGAGAGCGTGCCCAGCGCCCAGGTCGAGCGCTCCCTCGGCGTCTGCATCGCCACCAGGATGACCGAGCCGGAGGCATAGCCGCCCGCCAGGCCGATCGCGAGCCGCAGACCCACGAGCTGGTAGATATTATGCGCCAGGCCGATCAGCGACATGACGATCGCCATGCCCAGGCTGGCGCGCACCAGCATCAGCTTGCGCCCATAGCGGTCGGCCAGCCGGCCCCAGATCGGCGAAACCAGCGATGCCGCCAGGAAGGTCACGCCGAACGCGACGCCGGACCAGCGCACGATCGCGGCCGGCTGGCGCACGCCCAGCTGTTCGACATAGAGCGGCAGGAACGGCAAAATCAGGGTCATGGCGATGATGGTCGTGAACGAGCCGAACAGGCAGACATAGAGATTTTGCCGCCAATGTTCGTTCTGATGCGATGTCGTCATCCGTCCCACCCAGCCTTTGGTATACCAAACTGATCCCGGGACCGCGCCCTGTCAACTCGCGCACCCTTCCGCACGGCCGCGCCATCGGCTAAGCACGAAGGCTGGAGAACCATCCGGAGCCAATCCATGACGGACCCCCGCGGCGCAGTCCTTTCCGACCTTCTGCGCAGCCACCGCTCGATCCGCCAGTTCAAGACCGACCCGATCGAGCCGGCCCTGGTCGAGCGCGTCTGTCATGACGCGATCCTGGGTTCGTCCTCATCCGGCAATCTCAATACCTTCGCCCTGGTGCTGACCGAGGATCCGGCGCGCAGGACGCATCTGTGCGGATTGCACTACGACCAGCCGATGATCCGCCAGGCGCCGCTGTTGATCACGTTCTGCGCCGACGTCCATCGCACGCGCCGCTGGCTGGCCTTGCGCGGCGCACGCGATAATTTCAACAATCTGCAGGGCTTCATCGTGGCCGCGTTCGACGCGATCATCCTGGCGCAGAGCGTGGCGCTGGGGTTCGAGGCGAACGGGCTCGGCATCTGCTATCTGGGCACCACGATCGACGGCGCGACCGATATCGCAAAATACCTGGAACTGCCGGAAACCTGCGTGCCGGTCACCAGCATCGTCGTCGGCTATCCCGATGAAGCGCCCGGGCCGCGCGACCGGCTGGCGCTCGGCGCCTATCTGCATCGCGAACGCTATCAGCCGCCGACCGACGCGGCGCTGCTCGGCCTTTACGAAGATCGCGAGATCAAGGGCTGGCAACGCTATCAGGCGCTCGGGCCCGAGATGGCCCAGCAGATGGCCGACCATGGCATCACCTCGCTGGCGCAATTCTACACCAGCGACCTCAAATACGCCCCGTCGCGCTGCGAGGCGACCTCGGAGCAATTCAGCCAATTGCTGGTCGATCACGGCTATACCGACCGGCTGCGGGGCAGCGCCCGCATCAAAGCGGATTGATGACTCGCGGTGAATAATCAGGGATTATTGGCGCCCTTTGACTTTCCGGTGCTCGATGAAAGCAGAACCTTCAAACAGAAGTTTTAATTTCAGCGACATCACACTTCTGATCGTCGATGAAAATGAGTTCTCCCGATCTTTCCTGAACCATTTGTGCCAGACATTTCGGTTTGGAAATATATTGTCCGCCAAGAGCCCTGCAGTGGCGCTCAATATTTGCGACGAGTCAAAAATAGATCTGATCGTTCTGGAATGGGCCGACAAGACGACCGGCTGCGAATTCTTTGTTCGCCGGCTCCGTTCTCAGGAAATTGGACAGAATTTTCGCATTCCGATCATCGCCTTGGCAACGCATTGCGATGTCGAAGCCGTTGGCCGCGCGCGCGACGCGGGCGTCACGGAGTTCATGACCCGTCCGCTGGCCGTTTCCGGGCTGCTGTCCCGGCTCACCCACGTCTTCGTCTCTCCCAGACCCTTTGTCCGCGTGCCAGGCTATCAAGGCCCGGATCGACGCCGCCGGGTGCTTGCCTACGGCGGGCCGGAGCGGCGCCACCGCGGCGGCGATCGACCGCTGGTGCCGACCGGCGATCCCAAGGGACTGAGCCGGCCCGGCGGATTGACGGTGGCGGAAATGACGAGCGCCGGCCAGGCGATCCTGCAGCAGCAAGAGGAGAGCTATCGCGGCATCCGCGAACGGGATCTCCAGGACTTGTTCTCCTTGATCCGCGAGTTGAAGGATGCCGGCACGCCGGCAGATCGCGACCTGATCGAGCGGATCTACCGGAAATCCTATGATCTGAAGGGCATGGGGAAAACCTTCGATTTCCAGATCCTGTCCGAGACCGGCGATTCCCTGTGCAACCTGCTTTGGAAAATCGCCCCGGAAAAGGTCGGCACGCTGTTCACCATCCAGGGCATCGAGCAGCATGCCATGGTCATGCGCCTGATCGTCGATCAGAACATGAAGGGCGACGGTGGCGAGCTGGGCATCGAACTGGTCGAAGGCCTGCGGGCCATCGTCGAAATGGCGGCAAACATGTAGGTCACCCGGCGGCACACTCCCACCCTCGGTTGAGACCCGCGCTTTTCGCGCTTGAATTTCCGCAATACTTCCGATATCGGATTGATTGCGCTCTCGGGATCGTTTCGGGAGTGAAGGAGATTTGCGATGACCGCGCTGCCGCCCCCTGCCCCGTCCAAGACCAAGCCCGAGAGCGTTCGCCGCTTCGTGCTGCGTTATCTCGCGGCCGATCTGCCGCGGGTGGTGTGGTGCATGGTCGGCCAGATCGTCTTCGTCGGCTTGACCGTCGCCTCGACCCGGCTGATCGGCAATGCGGTCGAACTGGCCGGGCGCGACACCGCGATCGCAACCTTCGTCACCCGCTTCGCCCAGATCCTGGGCGTGTTCGGGCTGGCGATGCTGTTCCGTTGGCTGGCCGACCGGTCGCTCAACCGCCATACCGGCGACGCCATGGCCGCGATCTATCGCGCAGGCTTCGAAAAGTGCCAGGGCTTCGACACGAGCTGGCATGCCGACGCCTTCGCCGGCTCGACCGCGCGCAAGATCACGCGCGCCGCCCAGGGCTACGACATCTTCGTCAGCGTCAGCTATTTCCTGTTCGTGCCGTCGATCCTGCTGGTGCTGATCACGGCCGGCACGATCGTCGGCGACAGCGCGCTGGCCGCCGCCGCCATGCTGCTGGGCGCCACGCTCTATTTCGTCGTGATCGGCTGGTTCAACGTGAAGCATGTGATGCCGCTGATGAAGGAGGCGTTCGTCCAGGACAGCAGGATCACCGGCGAGTTGGTCGATGTGCTGGGCAACAACGCCGCGGTCAAGTCCTGGGCTTTGGAACCCAACGAGCAGGCGCGCTTTCGCGGCGTGGTCGATACCTGGCACGGCAAGATCATGCGCGCCTGGAATGGCGCCGTGAACAACGGCGCGCTGTCCATGTCCCTGTCGTCGATCATCCTGATCCTGCCGATCGCCATCGTCGTGGTCGAGGCGCAGCAGGGTTCGGTTCAAGGCGGCACCGTCGCCATGGTGATCGGCGCCGGCTTCGTGCTGCGCGGCTGGCTCGGCAACATGGGCCAGGGCATGCGCGAGGCACAGAACGCCGTATCGGAGATGACCGAGCTGCTGGAACTGCTGGCCAAGCCGAACGAGGCGGAAGAGGATGCCGGTCTGGCGGAGTTCCGGCCCGGCCCGGGCGCGATCCGGTTCGAGCAACTGGGCTTTCGCTATGCCGAGGCGAACGACGCCGTGTTCGACGGCCTGGACGTCACGATCGAGGCGGGCCAGACCATCGCCCTCGTCGGCCCGTCCGGCAGCGGCAAGAGCACGTTCGTCAAGCTGCTGCTGGGCCTCTATCGGCCAGAACAGGGCCGTATCCTGATCGATGGGCAGGATGTCGGCCGCTGCACCCGGGCGAGCTTCCGGCGCGAGATCGCGCTGGTGCCGCAGGACCCCGTCCTGTTTCACCGCACGATCGCCGATAATATTGCTTACGGCGCCCCCGGTGCCACGCGCGAGCAGGTGCGTGACGCGGCGCATCGCGCCCGGCTCGACGAGATGATCCTGAAGCTGCCGGCCGGGTACGAGACCCTGGTCGGCGAGCGGGGGATCAAGCTGTCGGGCGGCGAGCGGCAGCGGGTGGCGATCGCCCGCGCGCTGGTCGCGGCCCGGCCGGTCCTGGTGTTCGACGAAGCGACCTCGAGCCTCGACACCGAGAACGAGCAGGCGATCCAGCAGGCGCTGGCCCAGGCGATGAGCGGCCGCACCACGATCATCGTGGCGCATCGCCTATCGACCGTGCGCCACGCCGACCGGATCCTGGTGTTCGATCGCGGCCGCATCGTCGAGGACGGCTCGCACGAGCAACTGGCGAAACGGCCGGGCGGCCTCTATGCCCGCCTGCTCAGCGCCGACCGGGAGCAGCAGGCAGCATGAGCCTGGCTGCGCGCGCCCCGGACGAACCGTGCCGCATTCTCCGCCAATTCGACGCGGAGATGCGGGCGGACCCGCCGCCGGAACCGGGTGTGTCGCGCACCTGGTCCGGCGGCGTGCTCCGCACCATGGGCCTGTATCATTGCGTGGGCTATTCCAGGCTGGCCGGCACCGACATCGACCGCGAGATCGCGACCCAGATCGCCTTTGGCGTGCCGTTCGAATGGAAGCTCTACGGCCACGACCGGCCGCACGGCCTCGCCGACCGCCTCGCCCATGCCGGCTTCCGGCCCGAGCCGGCCGAGCATCTGATGGTGCGCGATCTGCAGGCCGGCGCCATCGAGGATCCGGCGTCGAACGGCATCGCCCTGCAGCAGGTTCGCGACCCGGCCGGCCTGCAGGATTTCGTCGCCGCCGGCAGCGCCGCGTTCGAACGCGACGAATCCTGGGCGTTCGCGGCCTATGGCGGCCGTCTCGCCGACCCGAGCTGCGCGCTTCATGTCGCCTATGACGGCACGCTGCCGGTCGCGACCGGCCGGCTGGAACTGCCGCCCGGCCGGGCGTTCGCCAGCCTGTGGGGCGGCGGTACGATCCCCGGCCATCGCGGCCGCGGCATCTATCGCGCCATGGTCGCGGCGCGCGCCTGGGAAGCGCTCTGGCGCGGCTATCGCTACCTGACCGTCGATGCCCGCGACACAAGCCGGCCGATCTTGGAACGGCTGGGGTTCGTCGAACTCACGCCGGTCACGGCCTGGATGTGGCAGCCTTAGGCGGCGCCACCCGTTCCCCAACCGCGACCAGCGCCGGAACCCCACAGCCCGCCAGCAGCGTCGCGATCGCCTGCCGCATCTCGGGCGTACCGTCGTCGCCCGCGCGCCAGAACCAGTCCGCCGCGGCCGTGATCTCGCCACGCTGGGCCAGCGCGGTCGCGTAATTATACTGCGCGCGGAAATAGCCGCCCTCGGCCGAGCGGCGATACCAGTCGAACGCGGCGGCCGGGTCCTTGGCGGTGCCCCAGCCCTCCTCGCAGCAGCGCGCGACCAGATTCTGCGCCCGGGCGTGGCCCTGCTCGGCTGCCTTCAGATACCAGCCATAGGCCGCGACCAGATCGCGTTCGACGCCGTTGCCGTCGAGAAACAAGTGGCCGTAGTTATACTGTCCCCAGTCGTTGCCGGCCTCAGCCGACCGGCCGTACCAGTCGCGGGCCTGAGCGATATCGATCGCCACGCCCCAGCCGTTCTCGAAGCAGCGGCCGAGCATGTTCATCGCCTCGGCATCGTGCGACCGGGCGGCGTTCCGGAACCAGCGCACTGCCGCGGCTTCGTCCTTCGTCACGCCGGTCCCGTCGAGCAGCATCCGGCCGAGCCGGACCTGGGCCTCGGTCACGCCGCCCTCGGCCGCGACCCGGACCCAGCGGGCGGCGACATCGGGCGGGCCGGTCAGCAGCTGATGCAGTTCGTGGCTCGACATCCGTGCGAGCCGGGCGGCATCGGGCTCGGCCGCCTGTCGTTTATGGGACCACATGATGCCGGCCTAAACCTCGGCCCAGCGGCGCAACAGATTATGGTAGCAGGCGGTCAGCCGGACCGCGCTCGGCGCGTCCGGATCGGCCTGGGCAACATCGCGGATTGCCAGATCCAGGTCGAACAGCAGGCTGCGCTCGCCATCGTCGCGCACCAGGCTCTGGGTCCAGAAGAACGCCGCGACCCGGGCGCCGCGCGTCACGGGCAGGACCTGATGCAGGCTGGTGGCGGGATAGAGCACCATGTCGCCGGCGGCGAGCTTGACCGAGTGGGTGCCGTAGGTGTCTTCGACGACCAACTCGCCGCCGTCGTAATCCTCGGGCGCGCTCAGAAACAGGGTCGCCGACACGTCGGTGCGGACCCGGTGCGCCGTGCCCGGCACCTGGCGGATCGCATTATCGACATGGGCGCCGAACGCCATGCCCGGCACATAGCGGTTGAACAAAGGCGGATAGACATGGCGCGGCAGGGCCGCCGCCAGGAAATCCGGGCTGCGTTCCAGTGCGCGCAGCACCAGATCGCTCAGCTCGCGCGCGGTCGGATCCTGCTCGGGCAGTTGCAGGTTGGCCTTGACCCGGGCGGACTGATGACCGGCGGTCAGCCGGCCATCGTGCCAATCCGCCCGGTCGAGCCGATCGCGACATGTCGCGACCTGCTCGGCGGTGAGAACCGCGGGGATCGTCAGCAGCATGATGGTCAGAAAGTGAAGGCGGTCGAGAAGATGACCGTCCGCCCGGCGCCCGGGATGACGTGATTTTCGGCCGCCGAGGTGTAGTAGGCCGCGTCGTAATAGGTCTTGTCGAACAGGTTGGTGGCATTGACCTGCAGGGAAATATTGTCGGTCAGCTGATAGGCCGTCATGGCATTGAACACGACATAGCCCGGCAAATTGGCCTGCTCGCCGAAATCGGCGAAGCGATGGCCGACCCAATTGCCGCCGCCGCCGATCTTCCACGCGTCGGTCAGATCATATTCCGTGAAGAGATTGCCGGAATTCCGGGCGACGTTCTGCAGCACCTTGCCGACATAGGCGGCCGTGCCCGAGGCGGTGGTCTTCGGATCGAGATAGGTATAGCCGGCGTAAATCTCCCAGGCGGGCGTGATATAGCCGGTGGCACCCAGTTCGAAGCCCTCGACCCGCTGGTTGCCGGCGAGCGTGGTGACCGTCGGATTGTCCGGATCATTGGTCTGGGCATTGTCGACCTCGGTGTGGAACACCGCGGCATTCAGGTTGAGCGCGCCGCCGAGCCACGAGGTCTTGGCCCCGGTCTCGTAGGTCTTGGCCTTGACCGGCGCCAGGCCGGCGGTCTTGGTCGTGAGCGTCAGCGCCTCGGCCGACGGATCGAACGATGTGCCGTAGGAGAAATAGAAGCTCAGCGCATCGGTCGGCTTGATGACGAGGGCGCCACGCGGACTGGTCACGTGGTCCGTGTGATCCAGATGCAGGGTGGCACCCGAAGCGAACGTGTACTGGTTATAGCTCGCGGCAAACCGGTCGTAGCGGATGCCGCCGATCACGTCGACGTAGGGGCCGATCTGCATGGTGTCGGTCAGGTAGCCGGCGCTGGTATAGGCCGTCGTGTTCTGCTGGGACGACAGGCCTTCCGGTGGCTGGAATTCGTTCGAATTCGGATTGAGCAGCGACGTCTCGGGAACGAAATTATTGTTCTTGTTGAACGGATTGTTGAAGCGGCCGAGGTCGGACGTCTGGCGCCCGAATTCGGCGCCGGCGATCAGAATATGACCGATCGGCCCGGTCTGGACCCGCCAGGTCACGTCGGTCTGGTTGGTGAGGTTGGTCTGGTCGCCCTGGCTCGACGGCGAATCGCGGCCGACCAGGATGGAGCCGATCGGCGTGCCGGGCGTGGGCACGTTCGTGCCGAAGTTCGGCGCGCTGAAATGATAGCCGAACAGATAGCTGGCCGCGCGCACCGTGTCGGCGATCGACAGATCCTGATTGAAATCATGCTTGATGCGCATCGTGCCGATATCGTCGCGCGTCGTGTTCGTGTCGGAATCGAGGCCGTAGAAGTTGGAGCGCTTGACCGGCGCCGGCGCGCCATTGACGAACGGGATGCCGAAGTCCGGCACGTTGTTCTCTTCCTGATGCAGGTAGGACAGCGTCAGAACCGTCGGCGTGCCGAGCCCGATCGCGTAGGACGGCGCGAAGCCCCAGCGCTCGTTATGCGCCACGTCGCGATCGGCGACGTCGGAGCTTTCATCCATCGCGTTGAGACGGATCGCCGAATCCGGCGACAGCGGCTGGTTCACGTCGGCGGTGCCGCGCAGCAGCGCATTCGTGCCGACGGCGGCGGTACCGGAATAAAGCGGCGCCAGCGTCGGCGCCTTGCTGACCTGGTTGATCACGCCGCCGGTCGAGCCGCGGCCGAACAGCACCGCCGACGGGCCCTTCAGCACTTCGACCTGGTCCAGATCGAAGCTGTCGCGGGTATAGACCGCCGCGTCGCGGATGCCGTCGAGGAAGAAATCGTTGAAGGCGGAGAAGCCGCGCAGATTGACCGTGTCGCCGCGCGCCGCCCCTTCACCCGAATTGAAGGTGATGCCCGGCACGTTCTTCAGGGCGTCCTGCAGGCGGGTCGACCCTTGGTCTTTCAGCAGCTGCTGACTGACTACGTTGATCGTCTGCGGCGCATCCTGCAGGCCGGTCGGCAGCTTGTCGTTGACCAGCGCGCGGACGCCGGTGACCGTGACCTGCTCGGGTGCCGGGGACGAATTCGTATCGGTCGCGGCGGTCTGCACGGTCTGGGCAAAGCCGCTGGACATCGCCGCGACCGACGTCACGCAGACGGTGGTCGCGGTGAGCGCCTGTTGCGGCAGCCCCATGAACGAGGAACGACGCACCGTCGCCTCAACCAAACCCGATGAACGCATGTTTAGAACCCCACGAAATTTCTGCTGCCGGGGACATAGGCGCGACCACCCCTGCGGTCGCGCCGTCCCGATGACGGGGCGGACATTAAGGGCGGGAATTTCTAATTGCAAACGATTATCACTACCATTCGCATTCATAGGCAGCATGGCAACGCTTGGCGCGCCTAAACCCGCGCAGGACCGTACCCAGGAATTGTCCGGGATCGAACGGCTTGCTGATAGGCGCACCTTGCTCAAGCAAACATTGCCGATGGCGTGCCCGGCCTTTCCAATCGCCGCCCCCGGCTCTAGGCTAACGTTCAGATGGTTTCGTCGGCGGCGCCCGAGCGATGGCCCGCACGGATGGGTGGCGCGTCCCCCATCCCCAAACGCGGGGTGTCGAGCCCGATGTTTCGCCTGCTCATCCTCGGCGGCACCCAGTTTCTGGGCCGCCATCTGGTCGATGCCGCCGTGGCACGCCATCATCGCGTCACCCTGTTCACCCGCGGCATGACCAATCCCGGCCTGTTTCCCGCGGTCGAACGGCTGGTCGGCGACCGCGCCGGCGATCTGCGCGCGCTGGCCGGCCGGCACTGGGACGCGGTCATCGACACCTCGGGCTATGTCCCGCGGCTGGTCCGCCGCACCGCCCTCACACTGGAAGGCGCCGTCGGCCATTACAGTTTCGTCTCGTCGATCTCGGTCTATTCGGCACCGCTGACGCGCGGCCTCGACGAGACCCATCCGACCGCGACCCGGCTGGACGACCCCGCGACCGAGGACATCCGGCCGGCGACCTATGGCCCGCTGAAGGCACGGGCCGAGACGGCGGTCGATGGCATCCTGCCCGGCCGGACGCTGATCATCCGTCCCGGCATCATCGTCGGCCCACACGACCCGTCCGACCGGTTCAGCTACTGGCCCTGGCGTCTGGCGCATGGTGGCGCCGTCCTGGCGCCCGGACGGCAGCGCGCACCGATCCAGGTGATCGATGGCCGCGATCTGGCCCACTGGATGGTCGTGATGGCCGAGGCCCAGGCGACCGGCATCTATAATGCCGCCGGACCCGCGGCGCCGATCACCATGGCCGGCCTGTTGAAGACAGGGCGCGCCGCGCTCGGCGCCGATGCCGAGCTGAACTGGGTCGGCGACGATTTCCTGCTGGGCCAGGGCCTGGATATCGACCGCGGCATGCCGGCCGAAACCCTGCCGCTGTGGCTGCCAGCGCGGGAGAAAGTCCTGGCCGGCCTGTTCGCGATCGACAGCCGCCGGGCGATCGCCGCCGGACTGAAATTCCGCCCGCTGGCCGAGACCTTTCGCGATACCGCCGATTGGCTGGGCACGCGCGATCCGGCGCGCCGGTGGCGCACGGGGCTGAGCCTGGAGCGCGAGGCCGCCCTGCTGACCGCCTGGCGCCAGGGCCGGATGGTCGGTCACTCGGCCGCGAAGCGTACCCGGTAGTCGAGCGGACAGACGCCCAGGCGACGCTGGAATGCGCGGCGCATGCGTTCCTCGTCGCCAAAGCCGCAGTCCCGCGCGATCTGCTTCAGCGGCCGCTCGGTCGCCTCCAGCACCCGCCGCGCGCTTTCGATCCGCATCGCCTCGACCATGCGCGCCGGCGTGCGCCCGGCCTTGGCCGCATAGGCCCGCGCGAAGGTCCGGGCCGACATCCCGGCCTGTTCCGCCAGGCGTTCGACCTTCAATTCCTCGTCCAGATGATCGCGCACCCAGGCATGCAACTCGGCGAAATCGGGGTCGGCCGCGATCTGCGCCTCCAGATTCGCGCTGAACTGGGCCTGACCGCCGGGGCGCTTCAGGAACACGACCAGTTGGCGCGCGATCCGCATCGCAAGGTCATGCCCCAGATCGTCCTGGATCAACGCCAGCGACAGATCGATCCCGGCGGTAATGCCGGCCGAAGTCCAGATCGCGCCGTCCTGGATGAAGATCGGCTCTGGATCGACCTCGAGCCTGGGGAAACGGCGCTGCAGCTCTTCGGCCGCCCGCCAATGGGTCGCGACGCGCCGGCCGTCGAGCAGGCCGGTCTCGGCCAGCAGGAAGGCACCGGTGCAGACCGAGGCGAGCCGCCGGACCCGGCCGGACCAGTCCCGGATCGCCTGGATCAGCGCCGAATCATGCATCGCCCGGCGCGTGCCGATGCCACCGGCCACGATGAGCGTGTCGATCTCCTCCCCCGCCAGATCGGCGAGCGACCGGGTCATCACGACCAGGCCGCCGCAGGTCGGCAGCGGCCCACCCTGCGGAGATACCACGATCGGCTCGTACGGCAGCCGGTGGCCGGTTTCGGTCAGATTGTTGGCGGTCGCGAAACATTGGAACGGGCCGGTCACGTCGAGCAATTGGGCATCCTCGACGGCGAGCACGGCGATCTTCCGGGGCATGACTTTGTCCTTGGCAGGAATGGAGGGGAGTTTGACATGGCTGCCAACGGCCTCACCATGCAATATCGCCCGGCGGTCGTCGAGGCCGTACAGTGAGAGGCGGGATCACCCCATGGAAACACCAGCCTTCCGGATCGGGTTCGTCCTGTTCCCCGGCCTGACCCAGCTCGACCTGACCGGCCCCTATGAGGTGCTGGCCCGCCTGCCCGGTGCCGAAATCCACCTGGTCTGGAAGGATCTGGCGCCGGTGCGCTCCGACCGCGGGCTCGCCATCGTGCCGACCGACACTTTCGAAAGCTGCCCGACGCTCGATCTGATCTGCGTGCCGGGCGGCCCCGGCATCAACGCGCTGCTGACCGACGACGTGACCTTGTCCTTCATCCGCCATCAGGCCTGGGGCGCGCGCTACGTGACCTCGGTCTGCACCGGCGCGCTGGTGCTGGGCGCGGCCGGCCTGCTCCAGGGCAAGCGCGCCACGACCCATTGGATGTCGCACACGCTGCTGGCCGAATTCGGCGCGGTGCCGACCCGGGCCCGGGTCGTCACCGACGGGCGGCTGATCACCGGCGGCGGGGTTACGGCGGGAATCGATTTCGCTCTGACGGTCATCGCCGAACTGGCGGGGCCGGAACTGGCGGCGGCGATCGAGCTCGGCCTGGAATATGACCCGCAACCGCCGTTCGGCACCGGCTCGCCGGAGCGCGCCGGCCCTGAACTCGTCGCCCGGATGCAGGCAACGTCGGCCCATATTCAAGACTTTCGCCGGGAGCAGGTGCGCCGAGCTGCCGCAGCGCTGCCGCCCGTCTTATCGGGTAGCGTGCGGCCGCATGACACAGACGCATAAACAAACCAGCCAGCGCCGCAGCCGGCGCATGGCGGTGATCCTGGCCGGTGGTGTGATCGGCATGATCGGCCTCAGCTATGCCGCGGCGGTCTTCTATCAATTGATCTGCCGTGAGGCCGGTCTGGGCGGCGCCACCCAGATCGCCCAGGAGGTGCCGACCAAGACCTTCGACCGCACCATCACCGTGCGGTTCGATACGGCGGTGCAGCCGGATCTGCCCTGGTCGTTCTATCCGGTGCAGCGCGAGATCAAGGTAAAAGTCGGCGAGAACGCACTGGTCATGTTCCGGGCCGAGAACAAGACCGACGAACCGATCACGGGCCAGGCGGTCTACAACGTTACGCCGGACAAGATCGGCCCGTATTTCTTCAAGGTCGCCTGCTTCTGTTTCGACGTGCAGACCCTGGCGCCGCACGAGGTCGCCGACATGCCGGTCAGCCTGTTCCTCGACCCGAAGCTGCTGCAGGACAAGAACGCCGATGATGTCAGCGTCGTGACCCTGTCCTATACCTTCTTCAAGGCCTCGGTCCAGCCGGCGACCCAGGTCAGCGAGGCGAAATAGTCCGATGCGCTGGCGCATCGCTCTTTCGCTCGGCGCCGTCGCCGGCTTCGCCGCCGGCCTCATCGGCGTCACCCTGGTCGAGCTGACCCGCCCGGCCGAAGCGATCCAGCCCGGCCCGATCACGGTCGATTTCCGCCTGAGCGACGCCGCCGGCCAGACCGTGACGGCGAAGAATTTCGCCGGCCGCTGGTTGCTGCTCGACCTCGACCTGCCCGGCTGCGCCTGCGACCGCGCGGCCCGTCTGGATGCGATCGGCCAAGCCATGAAAATGATCGGCCGGCGCAGCCGCGAGATGGCCGTGGTCGCCGCCTCGCTCGATCCGGCCCAGCCGCCGGTGCCGGTCTCGGAAACCACGATCTCGCCTCTTTCGGGGCCCGCCGAACAGCTCGTCCAGCTGCGCGAAGGCCTGGTCGCCCACGACCCGGCGGCGCCGCTGCTGGTGCTGCTGCATGCCGACGGTAGCCTCGATCGCACGATCGAGGGGCCGATCGAAGGCGAACAGCTCGCCAAGGATCTGCTGAAATATCTCACGCGCGGCTACTGAGTCGCCCCTGGATAGCGAATTCCGCCGCACCGATGCGTAATTTCGCCAATCGATGGCGAGAACCGGCATTTCTTGCGGCGGAGAATATCGGCCACCCCACATAACTCATTGCAAAATATAGATTTACTCGTGCCATCCCGAGTTGGCACGCCATGTGAAATAGCCTCTATATCGGCGCTGATGAGTAGCCCGGAAGACCGGCGGTAGACAGACCCAGTACCGCCCAGGCTTCGGACCGACGGCAGGCGAAGATGGAAGTGACGGCAGACGGAACGGGCAAGACGCTTAAGCAATCCCGGCTTGGCGGAGCCCCCCTTACTTGAACGCTCCGGCGGCCGTCACTTCAAACCGACAGATGAATTCAGTTCAAGACCCGCGAGCCCCGGCGAACACCGGTGAGGCCCGAAGGCGGGAACGCTACCCCCTTGTCCGCAAGCGACCGGGGATCGAAACGGAGTACGAAAGATGTCGACGAAAAATATCTGCCTCGCCCTGGTCGCCCTCACGCTGACCGCCGGTCTCGGCACCGTCGCCAACGCCCACCGCAACCAGCTGCAGCAGGCCTCGGCGACCGCGCCGGCCAGTTGCACCACCAGTTACAGCACCGAGATCGGCGCCGACGGCCGTTCGATCTCGGTTGCCAACCTCACTTGCTCGCGCACCGCCCAGCGGCTCGCGAGCGGTGCGGCCCTCTAACCGGGGCCAGGAACCCCACGCCCCGGACTGAGTCGCGGCTGGACGGGGCGTGGGTCTTTCTTTCATCAACAAATAGCGACCAGGGCGCGGCACCCCTTTTGAGGCGTGCTCCCGACGACCGGTCGATCACCCGCTTGCTTCGCGGCCCGCCTCGGCGGAGCGCGAAGCCGGGCGCCCCTCTTCGGAGGGACGCGAAGCCCACGTCCCGGACTGAGTCGCGGCTGGACGGGACGTGGGCCTTCCTCATTCATATCGTCGTTCGCGGAAGACGGTCGAACGGTCAGGCGGCGAGCACCTTCTCGGCCTCGGCCACCACCTCGGCCAGCGCACCCGGGGCGAAGGGCGAGACCAGGCCGGCGCTGCGCACCAGTTCCTGGAACGGCGCCGAGCCGCCGCGCCCGCACAGCGCGACATAGGCCTCCAGTGTGCCTTGATAGTCATGCCGCGACTTCACCCAGAACTGCATCGCGCAGCACAGTGCCAGCGTGTAGTCGATATAGTAGAACGGCACGTAATAGATGTGCCGCTTCGCCTGCCAGCGCCCGCCCTTTTCCGGATACGCAATATCGCCATAGTCGGTCCAGGGCATGTAGCGCTGTTCCAATTCGCGCCAGACCGCGTGGCGCTCGGCTGGAGTCATGTCCGGCCGGGCATAGACCTCGTGCTGGAAATGATCGACGCAGACGCCATAGGGCAGGAACGCCAGCGAATCGATCAGATGCATCCGGCGGAACCGGTCGGCGGCTGCCGTGCCGACCATCAGCTCCATCTGCGGATGAGACAGGAATTCCAGCCCCATCGAATTGATCTCGGCCGCCTCCATGGTCGGCCACAGATAATCGACCCCCGGCTGATGACGGCTTTCCCAATTCTGGAAGGCATGGCCCATCTCATGGGTGAAGACCTTGATGTCATGGTCCGTGCCGTTGAAATTGGCGAAGATGAACGGCACGCCATGGGTCGGGAACGAAGTGCAGAAGCCGCCGCCGGCCTTGGTCTCGCGATTCTTCAGATCGAGGAAACCGCCCTCGTTCATCAGGCGATAGAAATCGCCCAGCCGCTTGTCCATGTTGTCGAACATGGTCTGGGCCTGGGCGACCAGGAAATCGTGATCGCCGGCCGGCACCGGATTCCCCGCCGAATCGGTCAGGCTCTCGTCCCAGAACTGGATCTTGTCCCAGCCGTTTTCCCGGCGGCGCACTTCCATCACCTTGGCGATCAGCGGCACGACATGGTCGGCAACCTGGTCGCGATAGCGCGCCACATCGGTCGCGTCGTAGTCGACCCGGCGCATGCGGCGATAGCCGAGCGGCGTGTAAGTGTCGTAGCCGAGCTTGACCGCCATGCCGTGGCGCAGTTTGACCAGCTTGTCGTAAATCTCGTCCAGTTCGGCGCCATGCGCCTCGAAGAAGGCCCAGCGCACCTGCTCGGCGCGGTGGCGCGTCTCGCGATCGAGATCCTGGGCGAACGGCTCGATGCCGGCGAGATTGACGGTCTGGCCGTTGATCTCGAGTTTGGCCGCCGACAGGATCTCGGTATAGCGCGCGCCCAGCTTGGATTCTTCCTCCAGATCCTTGGCGATGATCGGGTCGAACGTGGTGACATCCGTCTCCCACAGCCGGACCGCGTGGGCTCCGACCAAAGCCTCCAGGCCAGCCCGATCAGCGTCGGCCAACAGGCGGCGCTTGACCGCGACCTCGAACCCGGTCGCCTCGGGCGACAGCGCATCGGCATAGTCGCGTGCGTCCTTCGCCTCGGCATCGGCGGTGTCCTGCTGGAAGCGCAGGCTGACCAGGGCGCTCCAGCTGTCGTACTCGCGCCGGACCTTGTCCCAGGCCTCGATCGCTTGCGCGCGCGCACCCCGCTCCAGCAGCGCCTCGATCGCCTGATAGCGGGTGGCCAGGCTGTCCTTGGTCGGCGTCGCGACCGTGATGTCGGCGAACCGCAGGGGCATGTCATTTCCTTTCACGCGAAACTATCAGGCGCCGGACAGTGCCAGAGGCGTCCGCGTCCGTCGATGGCCCCCGCGTGGGCGGGGCAAATTCTCGCAGCGCAGCGAAATTTTAGGACTAAGCTAACCGCCCTGGCCGTTATCATCTCAGACGATTGGGCGCCGGCCGCCCCTGCGAAAGCCCGCTCGATGCCCGCCATGAGACTGAAACGCGTAGAAAGCGCCGACCGACGGCTGGCCTGGTCGCTGGCCGCGACCGCCGGCGCGGTCAATGCCGCCGGCTTTTACGTCGCGGGGCATTATACTTCGCACATGACCGGCACCGTCTCGCTGCTGTCCGACGCGCTGGCGCTGGGCAATTTCGTCGATGCGCTGATCGCTGCCGCCGTCATCGCCGCCTTCGTCGCCGGCGCGGCCGTTTCGACCTTGCTGATCAACCGGGCCGAGCGGCGCCTGCCGAACGGCGCCTATGCCTTCAGCCTGCTGGCCGAGGCCGCGCTGTTGTTTCTGGGCGGGCTGGTCGAGCATTTGGCGCCGGAAGAAATGCGCGCGCCGCTGCTGATCCTGGGCCTGAGCTTCACCATGGGTCTGCAGAACGCCATCGTCACCCGGGTCTCGAACGCGCGCATCCGCACGACCCATGTGACCGGCATGGTGACCGACATCGGCATCGAGCTGGGCCAGTTGCTGGACCGGCGCCTGTCGCCGCGCGACGACGGCATCGCCGACGCCGATCGGCGCAAGCTGGGCCTGCATATCCCGACCGTCTGCGGCTTTCTGCTGGGCGGCATCGTCGGCGTGATCGGCTACCAGATGATCGGCGCCCTGTTGCTGCCCGTAGCAGGCTGCGTGCTGATCGCGATCGCGGTTCCGGCCATCGCCCGGCGGACGATGGTCGCGAGAACGCTGGCTACTACGGACTAAGCGCCTCGAATTGCTGCTGGGCCAGAGCCTGCAGATACTGGCCGTATTCGTTCTTCAGCAGCGGCTTGGCCAAGGTCAGCAGCTGCTCCCGGGTGATGAGACCGGCCCGATAGGCGATCTCTTCCGGGCAGCAGACCTTGAGATTCTGCCGCTGCTCGATGACCCGGACGAACTCGGACGCCGCCAGCAACGAGGCATGGGTGCCGGTGTCGAGCCAGGCGTGGCCCCGGCCCAGCTTCTCGACCTGAAGCGTGCCGTGGCTCAGATAGATATTGTTGAGTTCGGTGATTTCGAGCTCGCCCCGGGCCGACGGCCGAACCTGTTTGGCATATTCGACGACATTGCGGTCGTAGACGTAGAGGCCGGTGACGGCGAAGTTCGACTTCGGCTGTTCCGGCTTTTCCTCGATGCTGATCGCCCGGCCGGCCGGATCGAACTCGACCACGCCGTAGCGCTCCGGATCGGACACCTGGTAGCCGAACACGATAGCCCCGTCCTTGAGGTCGACCGCGCGGCGCAGAATCTCGGTCAGGCCATGGCCGAAGAAGATATTGTCGCCGAGAATGAGCGTGCATTCGTCGCCGTCGATGAATGTCTCGCCGATGATGAAGGCCTGCGCCAATCCGTCGGGCGACGGCTGGATGGCATATTCCAGGCGCAAGCCCCATTGCGCGCCATCGCCCAGCAGCGCCTGGAACTGCCCCTGGTCGGCCGGCGTGGTGATGATCAGAATCTCTTTGATCCCGGCCAGCATCAGGGTCGAGAGCGGATAATAGATCATCGGCTTGTCGTAGACCGGCAACAGCTGCTTGCTGACGCTGCGCGTGATCGGATAGAGGCGCGTCCCGGAACCGCCGGCGAGGATGATGCCCTTCATGGCGCTTATTCCTTAAATCTTCGACCCGTGCGGGTTCGTTTGAAGCGTCTCGACGATGGCACCCAGCGTGGCGCGCCAGTCCGGCTGGCCGATGCCGAATTGCCGCTCGATCTTGGCGCAATCCAGCACCGAATTCGCCGGCCGTCGCGCCGGCGTCGGATAGTCGGCCGTGCCGATCGCCGTCACGGTCGGAACCTGGGCCAGGCGCGGTGCCGCACGAGCGACGATCTCTTGCGCGAAGCCATGCCAGCTGACGGCCGGGGCACCGCTGAAATGATAGGTGCCCCAGGGCTCGCCGCGATGGAGCTGCCGGACCATGGTCATGAGCGCCTCGGCGATGGCAGCCGCCGTCGTCGGCCCGCCGCGCTGATCGCCGACCACGCGCAGTTCCGGCCGATCGGCGGCAAGCCGCAGCATGGTCGCGACGAAATTGCCGGTCGACGGGCCATAGACCCAGGAGGTGCGCAGAATGATGTGGCGCGGGTTGGCTGCCCGCACGGCCTGTTCGCCGGCCAGCTTGCTGGCGCCGTAGACGCCGGTCGGGCCGGTCGGATCGGTCTCGCGATAGGCCCCTGCGCCGGTGCCGTCGAACACATAGTCGGTCGAGATATGCAGCAGCGGGATGTCCCGCTCCGCCGTGGCGATGGCGAGCATGCTCGGGCCATCCCGGTTGATGGCATAGGCCGCGGCCGCGTCGCTCTCGGCCTTGTCGACGGCGGTATAAGCGGCCGCGTTGACCACGGCCGCGAACGGGCCCGCGGCCAGCGCCGCGCGCACCTGGGCCAGATCGGTGATGTCGAGATCGGCGCGGGTCCGGCCGACGATCCCGATGCCCCCGACACCGTCGAGCGCGCAGAGCGCGCGGCCGACCTGGCCGCCGGCGCCTGCGACGAGGACCGACGTCATTTCCGGGTCGCCCCGGCCAGGCCCAGCCGCTCGCCGCCATATTGCCGCTCGGTCAGCGGACGCCACCAGGCTTCGTTGGTCAGGTACCAGGCGACGGTGCGTTCCAGGCCGGCGACGAAATCGACCGACGGTGCGAAGCCCAATTCGCGCCGGATCTTGCCGGCATCGATCGCATAGCGGAAATCGTGACCGGGCCGGTCGCGCACGAAACTGATGAGACCCGCGTGCGAGGCGCCGCCCGCGCGCGGCCGCAACCGGTCCATCAGCGCGCAGATCGTCTCGACCACCTGCAGGTTGGTCCGTTCGCTGTTGCCGCCGATGTTGTAGCTGTCGCCGATATCGCCGCGCGTCAGCACCGTCGCCAGCGCGACCGCATGATCCTCGACGAACAGCCAGTCGCGCACGTTGCTGCCGGTGCCATAGACCGGCAGCGGCTTCTCGGCCAGGCAATTGAGGATGGTCAGCGGGATCAGCTTTTCGGGAAACTGATAGGGCCCGTAATTGTTCGAGCAGTTGCTGACCACCGTCGGCAGGCCGTAGGTCCGGTGCCAGGCGCGGACGAGATGGTCCGACGACGCCTTGCTGGCCGAATAGGGCGAGCTTGGGTCGTACGGCGTTTCCTCGACGAACAGACCGGTATCGCCGAGCGCGCCGAACACCTCGTCGGTCGAGATGTGGTGGAAACGGAACGCCGCGGCCTTGGTGCCGCTGAGGCCGCGCCAATAGGCGAGCGACGCATCCAGCAGCGTGTAGGTACCCAGGATATTGGTGCGGATGAAATCGCCCGGGCCGTCGATCGAGCGATCGACATGGGATTCGGCGGCGAGATGCATGATCGCGTCGGGCTGATGGCGCTGCAGCACCGCCGGGATCGCGACGGCATCGCAGATATCGATCTGTTCGAAGGCATAGCGCCCGCTGGTGTCCGCCGCTTCCAGGCTGCGCAGATCGGCGGCATAGGTCAGTTTGTCGACATTGACCACCGTGTGATCCGTCGCCGCCAGCACATGCCGGATCACGGCCGAGCCAATGAAACCCGCGCCGCCCGTGACCAATATCTTCATCAAACAAACCTCTCGAATTCACCGCCGATGGGGCACTGTTCGAGTGCCCGCATTCTCTGTTGGCGGCGCATTAGCCCTGGAAGCGAAACGCGGCCTCGACGTCCTTCAGCCGAGGCTGGACCCGATCCTTGTCGGACAGGATCGCGGCATCGGGCGCCACAGGCCAATCGATCCCGAGGGCCGGATCGTTCCACAGAATTCCGCGATCGGCCGCCGCATCATACGGCGCACTGACCTTGTAGAGCACCATCGTATTGGGCACCAACGTGCAAAACCCATGGGCAAAGCCGACAGGAACCAGCAACTGGGTCAGCTCTTCCGCGCGCAATTCGACGGCAACCGATTGTCCGTAGGTCGGCGAGCCGCGCCGGATATCGACCGCAACGTCCAGGATAGCGCCCTGCACGACCATCACCAGCTTGTCCTGGGCGGCCGGCGGCTCCTGATAATGCAGGCCCCGCACGGTGCCCTGGTCGGCAGATAAAGACAGGTTCTCCTGGACGAAATTGATCTGCGGCAGCCAATCGGCCCGGAAAATCTCACAGAAGAAGCCGCGATTGTCGCCATGCATTTTCGGCGTCAGGATCTTTACTTGATCGATTTTAGTATCGGTAAGTCTCACAAAAAATCTCCGAGCGATCAAATCGGCACTAACCCGCCGGCGCGGGGCGCAAGGGCTTCTGCCAAGCTTTACCCGATTTTATTTGGCGGCCGCTATGGCATTCGAGCAGGGGGCGACCGGCTTCAGGCAAGGCTGCCCTCGCTGACTTCGCGCAGCAACCAGTCGCGAAAGGCCGCAACCCGCATCACCTTCGCCTTCGAGGGATGCCGCACCAGAAAATAGGCGCCCTCCAGCGCCAGGATCCGCGGGAACGGCTGCACCAGCCGGCCGGATGCCAGCTCCTCGCCGACCAGGGCCGGATCGATCACCGCCACGCCCAGGCCCTGCAGCGCCGCCTGGATGACGAAGTTGCGCGTTTCGAACACCGGACCCACCCGCGGATCCAGATCGTCGATCCCGGCGGCGTGGAGCCAGATCCGCCAATGGTCGGCGCGCAGCCGGGCATGCAGCAGGGTATGGGCGCGCAGATCCTCAGGCGCCTCGAGCCGCGGTCCTTTGGCGAGCAGCGCCGGGCTGCACACCGCGGTCAGCCGGTCGGCGAACAGCCGGTCGGCGATCAGCCCCGGCCATTCGCCGCGGCCGAATCGGATGGCGCAATCGATGTCGCCGCGCGCCAGATCGACCAGATCGACCGAGGTCGATAGCCGCACTTCGATGTCCGGATGGGCCGCGTTGAAATTGCCGAGCCGCGGCAGCAGCCAGCGCATGGCGAAGGTCGAGAGCATGCTGACCGTGATCACCCGGCTTTCCGGGCGCGGCCGGACCGCATCGACCGCCTGGGCCAGCCGCTGGAACCCGTCGCTCAAGCCCGCCAGCAGGACCGAGCCCGGCTCGGTCAGCACCAGCCCGGTGCGCGAGCGACGGAACAGCTGCAGGTCCAGATCCTCTTCGAGCTGGCGGACCTGGCGGCTGATCGCCGAGGGCGTCACGGCGAGCGCATCGGCGGCGGCGGTCACGCTCGACAGCCGGCCGGCGGCCTCGAAGGCTTTCAGCGCATTCAGCGAAGGCAGGCGGGTCTGTCTCATGGTGGGTTGAGATTTTCTCAAACTGCCGACCAAGTAAAGTCCTTTGCCAGCCTCGGCTTTGCAGGTCTGAGATAAGCGAAACGCTCAACCAACGGGATACCGCCATGTCGCTCGATGCCGCCAAGAAATTCGATCCGTCCCGGGCGGCAGAGTATGATCGCCAGGCCCGCGTGGCCCTCGCCGGCTATGAAGCGATGCACGAACTCGGTGCCTGCTGCCTGGCGGCCGTTCTGGGCGAAGGCGGTGAGCGATCCCTGCTGGTGGTCGGCGTCGGTACCGGCCAGGAGATCGTGACCATCGGTGCGTTCGAGCCGGGCTGGCGCTTCACCGCGGTCGATCCGTCCGCCCCGATGATCGCGATCGCCCGGGATCGGCTGGGCGCGCTGGGCCTGCTGGGTCGGACGGAGCTGGTCGAGGACGGGGTGGAAAGCCTGCCGGAAACGCCGCATGACGCGGCGACCCTGATCGGCGTGCTGCATCATCTGCCGGATGCCGCCACCCGGATCGGCTTGCTGGGCGCCATCGCCCGGCGCCTGAAGCCGGGTGCGCCGCTGATCGTCGGCGGCAATTACCGAACCTACGACAGCGAGCCGTTGCTGCGCGCGGCTTGGCGGCAACGCTGGCGCCAGCAGGGCGCCCCGGCCGAGGCGGCCGACGCCCAGTTCGCCAAAATCGCCCAAGGCGTCGTGCCGCCGGATTCCGAGGCCGAGGTGTTTCGCCTGCTGGCGGCGGCGGGCTTCGTCGAGCCGACCCGGTTCTTCAACAGCCTGTTCTGGGGCGGCTGGATCGCCTTCCGCGGGCCGGCTCAGACCTTGTAATAGCCCCGATACCAGTCGATGAAGCGCGGAATGCCCTGGTCGATCGCGGTGGCCGGCACGAAATCGAAATCGCGCGTCGTGGCTTCGATATCGGCGAAGGTCTCCGGCACGTCGCCGGCCTGCATCGGCTTGAAGTCGAGGACGGCCTCGCGGCCGCAGGCCTGCTCGATCAACCGGATGAAGCGCAGCAGGTCCTCGGACCGGTGATTGCCGATGTTGTAGACCCGGTGCGGCACGCCGCGGCCGTCGTCGACCGGCGGCCGGTCGAGGCAGGCGACGACGCCGGAGACGATGTCGTCGATATAGGTGAAGTCGCGCTTCATCGCGCCGTTGTTGAAGACGGGAATCGGCTGGCCGGCCAGGATCGCCTTGGCGAAGATGAAGGCGGACATGTCGGGCCGGCCCCAGGGACCGTAGACCGTGAAGAAGCGCAGCCCCGTCGCCGGCAGGCGGAACAGATGGCTGTAGCTATGGCCCATCAGCTCGTTCGCCTTCTTGGTCGCGGCATAGAGCGACAGCGGCGCATCGACCGGATCCCGGGTCGCGAACGGCAGCTTGGTATTGCCGCCATAGACCGAGGAGGAGCTGGCATAGACCAGATGGTCGAGCCGTTTCAGGCCGCGCGCCAGTTCGAGAATTTCCAGAAAGCCCACGATGTTGGCATCGACATAGGCGCGCGGCTGTTCGATCGAATAGCGCACGCCCGCCTGGGCCGCGAGATTGACGATCCGGGTGATCCCGGGATGGGCCAGGGCCAGGGCCGCCATGGCTGGCCGGTCGGCGATATCGAGCTTGACGAAGCTGAAGCCGGCTTGGCCCGTCAGCCGATCGAGCCGCGCCTGTTTCAGCGCGACATCGTAATAGTCGCTCATCACGTCGAGGCCGATCACCCGCTCGCCACGGGCGAGCAGGCGTTCGCACAGATGATAGCCGATGAAGCCGGCGGCGCCGGTCACTAACGTCGCCATTCGTGTTTCCTGGGGCTCGTCGCTAAGCTGCCCGGCACTCTAGCCAGATCGCCCGGCGCGAGAAACCCCGAACCCCGTAGCCCTGCCCTGCGACCGATCCGCCCGCTGGAGCTAATGCACCGAGGCGAACGCGGGTTCCGGCGCGTCGGCGAACACGATCTCGTCGCGCTCGTCGTCGGCCTGCAGGCAGGCCAGCAGATCGTCGCAGGTCGGCGCCGCATGCAGGACTTCGATCAGCCGATCGACCAGCATGAAGGCGGTATAGAGCAATCCGGTCACGTCCGGCTCGTCGGCGCCATAGATCACGCAGGTATCGGCGGCGGCAACCATGATGGTCTCGATCATCAGCGCGCGCGGGCCCGCCCTGGGGATCGTCGCCGGCAGCTCCGTTTCGCCCGCGCGCACGGCGCGCAGGCCCCGCATGATCAGGCGGTCGCGGATGGCACCGTCCAAGATCGACACCATCGTGTAGCCGCCGGCCTCTTCGATCGCCGAGCGGATCCGCTTCAGCGCCGCGATCAGGCCATGGGCGACATCGCCGACCGAGGCCCGGCTGTTGGCGATGGTCAGGCTATGGTCGATCACCGGTTCGATCATATCGATGAAGTTCATGAACGCAGGTCCTTGTCTTGTCCGATCCGGAAAGCGGCTGCTGCCGCGGTCTCTCGGAGCTACACTTGGCAAGTTCCGGGCCGAGCGGGCCGACGCAAACAACCCATTGAAGGATATAATTTTATCCCCAGCTATCCTGTCGTCTCCCCCGATCTCTGCCGAGCGGAAACTGCCGGCTGGCGATCGCGACCCGGCAAGAACTGCCGCGAACGGCGCGACCAGCCGTCGCTTGACAGAGGTCGCCGGGCGGGGCGACAGCTTGGCGGATTTCCGCGACTCCGCCAGCTGCCAGCGTCTTCGTCTTTCAAGGGCCCGTCATGATCCGTCCGCTGTCTCTGCTTCCTCTGGCGTTGGTCCTCGGCGTTCTGTCGCCCGCGCCGGCGCTTGCCGCCTTTCCGAGCGCGCCGGACGGGCCCGCCCCGACCGTGGCGCCGGTACTGAAGCTGGTGACGCCGGGCGTGGTCAATATCGCGGTCCAGGGCCGGGTCCGGGTCAACAACCCCCTGCTGGCCGACCCGTTCTTCCGGCAGTTCTTCAACCTTCCGAACGGGCCGATCGAACGGAAGACCCAGGCGAGCGGCTCCGGCGTCATCGTCGATGCCGACAAGGGCTATGTGATGACCAACAATCACGTGGTCGAGAATGCCGACGTGATCGAGGTGACGCTGCGCGACCGCCGCACTGTCAAGGCCAAGCTGATCGGCCGCGACCCGCAGACCGACATCGCCATTCTGCAGATCCAGGCAGACAATCTGACCGCCGTGCCGATGGGCGACAGCGACAAGAGCGAGGTCGGCGATTTCGTGCTGGCGATCGGCAATCCGTTCGGTCTCGGCCAGACCGTCACCTCCGGCATCGTCTCGGCGCTGGGGCGGTCCGGCCTGGGCATCGAAGGCTTCGAGGATTTCATCCAGACCGACGCCGCGATCAACCCGGGCAATTCCGGCGGTGCGCTGGTCGATCTCAAGGGCCGGCTGATCGGCATCAACACCGCGATCCTGGCGCCGGCCGGCGGCAATGTCGGCGTGGGCTTCGCCGTGCCGATCAACATGGCGAAATCGATCATGGAGCAGCTGCTGCGCTATGGCACGGTCGAGCATGGCCGGATCGGCATCGGCGGCCAGGACATGAACGAAGACATCGCGCGCGGGCTGGGCACGGCGCGGACCGATGGCGGCGTGGTCACCACGATCGAACCGGATTCGTCGGCCGACCGCGCCGGGCTGAAGGTCGGCGACATCGTGGTCGCGGTCGATCACATCCCGGTGCGCAACTGGATTTCGGTCGTCAACCGCATCGCGCTGGCCCGGGTCGATGCGGCTGTCACCCTCACGATCGAGCGCAAGGGCGTGCTGAGCGATCTGCATGTCACCGTTGCGGCGGCGGCCGCGAAGCCGCGCCCGGCGCGCGGCCAGCAATTCCAATAGCGTCGGCCTGAGTTTTTATGGGATTTTGATACGGACGGGGCGAAACCGGTCTCGTATTTTCATGGCGCCATAGGCATGTCTCGGGCCCCGCCTCGCCGCCCTCACCTGGCGCGGCGGTTTGAGGTAGGCTGTCGCTTCCATGTCCGATCCCGCCGACCGAGACCAACGACCCGATCCCGAAGCGCTGCTCGCCGCGGCGGCTCGGGAGGGGCGCGGCCGCCTGAAGATCTTTCTGGGCGCCGCCCCCGGCGTCGGCAAGACCTACGAGATGCTGAAGACCGGGCAGAAGCGCCGCCAGGAAGGCATCGATGTCGTCATCGGGATCGTCGAGACCCATGGCCGCAGCGAAACCGCCGCCCTGGTCGATGGGCTGGAGCTGATCCAGCGCCGCCCGGTCGAGTATCGCGGCCGTCCCCTGGAAGAGATGGACCTGGACGCGATCTTGAAACGCCGGCCGAAGCTGGTGCTGGTCGACGAGCTGGCCCATACCAATGCGCCGGGCAGCCGGCACGCCAAGCGCTACCTGGATGTCGAGGAGCTGCTGTCGGCCGGTATCGACGTCTATACGACGCTCAACATCCAGCATGTCGAAAGCCTAAACGACGTGGTCGCCCAGATCACGCGGATCCGAGTGCGCGAGACCCTGCCCGACTCGTTCCTCGACAAGGCCGACGAGATCGAAGTCATCGACCTGACGCCCGCGGACCTGATCGAGCGGTTGAAAGAGGGCAAGGTCTACGTCCGCGACCAGGCGCAACGCGCACTGAAGCATTATTTCCAGCCCGGCAACCTGACCGCGCTGCGCGAGCTGGCGCTGCGCCGCACCGCCCAGCGCGTCGACGACCAGATGCTGAGCTATATGCGCGAACATGCGATCAGCGGACCCTGGGCCGCCGGCGAGCGCATCCTGGTCTGCATCAGCGAGGCGGCGAACACGCCGGGCCTGATCCGCCATGCCCGCCGGGTCGCCGACCGGCTGCGCGTCAAATGGACCGCGATCTATGTCGAAGGCCCGCGCTTCGCCCGCCTGAGCGAGGCGGCGCGCAACCGGGTCGCCGACCATATGCGGCTGGCCGAAAAACTGGGCGCCGATCTGGTCACCATTCCCGGGCGCCAAGTGGTCGAGCTGCTGATCGGCTATGCCCAGGCCAACAACATCACCCAGATCATCATCGGCAAATCCGACCGCTCGCGCTGGTTCGAGATTCTGCATGGCTCGGTCGTCCATGATCTGGTGCGGCAGGCCGGCACGATCTCGATCCATGTCATGGCGGGCGACCCGATCGGCGATGACGAGCGCACCGAGGAATTGGCGACCAAGCCCGCCGCTGGCGGCTTCGAGGCCAAGCCCTATTGGCGCGCGACGATCGCTGTGGCCGCCGCCCTCGGCATCGGCCTCGGCATCGACCTGATCCTGCCGCTGCCGCCGCCCAACATTTCGCTGGTGTTCCTGACCGCGGTGCTGTTCTCGGCCGTGACGTCGGGCCTGGGCCCGTCGCTGTTCGCCTCGCTGCTGAGCGTCTGCGCCTATAATTTCTTTTTCCTGCCGCCGCTCTACACCTTCACCATCGCCGATCCGGCCAACGTGCTGGCGCTGGTCGCCTTCATGATCGTCGCCGTCATCGCGTCCAATCTCGCGTCCAGGACCCGCGACCAGGCGATCACCGCGGCCAAGCGCGCCAATACCACGGCGGAGCTCTATGCCTTCTCGCGCAAGCTCGCCGGCACCGCCACGCTCGACGACGTGCTGTGGGCGACGGCCTATCAGATCGCCGCCATGCTGAAGGTCCGGGTCGTCATGCTGCTGCCCGACGGCGACGGCCGGCTCGACGTGCGGGCGGGATATCCGCCCGAGGACGAATTGGACGATGCCGATTTCGCCGCCGCGCGCTGGACCTGGGACCGCAATCATCCGGCTGGGCGCGGCTCCGACACGCTGCCCGGCGGCAAGCGCCTGTTCCTGCCGCTCCGCACCGGGCGTGGCGCCGTCGGCGTCATCGGCATCGACAAGGATGCGCCGGGCCCGCTGCTGACGCCGGACGAGCGCCGGCTGCTCGACGCGCTGGCCGATCAGGCCGCGATCGGCATCGAGCGGACCAAGCTGGCCGAGGATATCGACGAGGCCCGCCTGCTGGCCGAAACCGAACGGCTGCGCTCGGCCCTGCTGACCTCGATCTCGCACGATCTGCGCACGCCCTTGGCCTCGATCATCGGCGCCATCACCTCGCTGCGCTCCTATGGCGAGCGCTACGGCGCCGAGACGCGCGAGGAGCTGATGGGCACGGTGCAGGACGAGGCCGAGCGCCTGAACCGCTTCGTCGGCAACCTGCTCGACATGACCCGGCTCGAATCCGGCGCGCTCGAGCCCAAACGCGACTATGTCGATCTGAGCGAGATCGTCGGTACGGCGCTCGACCGGACCGCCAAGATCATGAACGCGCACCGGATCGAGATCGCCCTCACCCCCGACCTCCCGATGGTCCGGCTCGATGCCGTGCTGATGGAACAGGTGCTGGTCAATCTGCTGGACAATGCCGCGAAATATTCGCCCAGCGGGTCGGCCATCGCGCTCGAAGCGCGCGAAGCCGACGATCATCTGGTCATCGACATCATCGACGAGGGACCGGGCATTCCCGAGGATTCGCTCGAACGGGTGTTCGACAAATTCTACCGCGTCCGCCAGGGCGACCGGCAACGCGCCGGCACCGGCCTGGGCCTGGCGATCTGCCGGGGCTTCGTCGAGGCGCTCGGCGGGCTGATCATCGCCCAGAACCGCACCGATCGATCCGGCGCCATCCTGCGCATCACTTTCCCGGCAGCCTTGACCGCCCCGGCGTCGCTGCTGGTTGGAGCCGACCTATGAGATCCAGTTTCGCCCGCGTGCTGATCGTCGATGACGAGCCGCAGATCCGCCGTTTCCTCAAGACCAGTCTCAGCGCCCAGAATTACGAGGTGATCGAAGCGGTCGACGGCACCGAGGCGCTGAAGCTGGCCCAGCGCGAAAAACCGGATCTGATGATCCTGGATCTGGGCCTGCCCGACATCGACGGGTTCGAGGTCATCCGGCGGCTGCGCGCGGCCGGCATCAACACCCTGCCGGTCATCGTGCTGTCGGCCCGGTCGGACGAGCATGGCAAGGTCGAGGCGCTGGATCTGGGCGCCGACGACTACATCACCAAGCCGTTCGGCATGGAGGAATTGACCGCGCGCGTGCGCGCCGCGCTGCGCCATCGACTCCACATCCAGGGCGTCGCGGCGGCGCTGGTGACCGGCGACCTGCGCATCGACCTGGTACAGCGGCTGATCAGCCGCGCCGGCGAGCCGATCAAGCTCAGCCCCAAGGAGTTCGACATCCTGCGCATGCTGGCGACCCACGCCGGCAAGGTGCTGACCCACCGCTTCCTGCTGCAGGAGGTCTGGGGCACGGCCAATGCCGAGGATGTGCAGTATCTGCGCGCCTTCATCCGGCTGCTGCGCCAGAAGATCGAACCGCAGCCGGACCGGCCGATCTATGTCGTGACCGAGACCGGCGTCGGCTATCGGCTGAAAATGCTCGACGAGATCCCGCTGGATCAGACCGCCGGCAAGGTCGAGATGCCGTAGACGAGCAGCGCGACCATGTCGATCAGCAGGCTGGTGCCGTAGATGCTGGCGATGATGCCGAGCTTGACCGCCGCCCAGAGCCAGTTGCCGGGGTAGGTTCTGAGATAGGCCAGATAGCTGTAGACCGCGAAGACCATGAACAGCGGCCAACCGAGGGACAGGGCCGGCCAGAGCACCCGCACGAGGATCACGATCAGGCCGATCGCGAACACGAACGCCTGCAGATGCAGCGCGAAGGTGACATGGTCGACGAAATAGAGCCCGCGCTTGCGCCCGAACAAGGCCAGCAGCAGCGCCGTGAACGGCAAGGTGAGGATCAGCAGCCGTGGCAGCCATTCGTCGAGCACGGGATTGAGCGCGCGGGGATGGGCCAAGGCGACCGAGAAACCGTCGGCCACCCGCCGCATGAACGCGAGCGTCTTCTCGTCGTCGGGCGAATGATCTTTATGGCTCTCGATCTCTTCCCGGAGGTTGAGACGGGATCTGATCGCGTCGGGCATGGCCTCGCCCTCGCGCGCCGGGCGCAGAATCTCGATCACCGGCCCGTCCGATCCGTCGTAATGCGCCGTTTCGCCGACGTCGCTCTTGGACCGATCCTGATTCGACAGGAGTGTTACGACCTGGCGCGGAATATGGAACTGGATCATGGCGAAGCCGGAGATCCAGAGCGCTAGGAAGAACGCGAAGCTGGCGAACAGATAGAGCCGGATCGGCGAGACGAAGCGCACCCGCCGTCCCTCGATGAAGGCGCGGGTCAGTTGGCCTGGCCGCAGCAGCAGCGCCGCGAGCGTCATCATCATCTTGCCGTCGAGAAACAGGTGTTGCTCAAGCAGCTCGCGCAGGATCTCCAGCATCGACCGGCTGTGATCGTGCCGGCTCTGACCGCAATTGCCGCAGAAGCGCGCCTGGACGGCAGCGCTGCAATTCGGGCAGCGATGCACCGCGCCCGCCTCGGCGAGGGCGGTCCCGGACGGGTGGTGCGGCAAGGGCATCTCAAAACGCATGAGCGGAAGGATAGGCGGTGGCTGCAGGAGAACGCAACGGTCGGGCGATGGGGCGCCGGAATTGTGCAGCCGCTCGAGACCGTCGGGGTGACCCGCATCCTGGTGGCGGACGGCGACCAATGCGAAGGCCGACGCCGCCCGCGAGCCTGGCCGCGGCCAGACCGGCGCTCAAGCAGCAGCATGACGAGACGCTGGCCACATATCAGAAGACCGTGCTGGACGAGCTGACCAAGGCCAGCGACCAGGTCAGCGTCAACCAGGCCGAGCTCACCAAATCCGAGCAGAAGCTGTCGGCCCCGATCGACGGCACGGTGCAGCAGCTGGCGATCCACACCATCGGCGGCGTGGTGACGCCGGCCCAGGCGCTGATGGTGCCGGACCATGGCGGGCTCGTCGTCGAGGCGACGGTCGAGAGCCGCGACGTGGGATTCGTGCTGCCGGGCCAGGCGGCGAAGGTCAAGGTCGAGACCTTCAACTTCACGCGCTATGGGCTGCTCGACGGCAGCGTGAGCAGCCTCAGCCATGACGTGGTCGATGAGCCGGCGCCGAAGTCCGATGCCAAGCGGGGCGACGGCAAGCTCAGCGACAGCGACCCGGACCGGCCCGGGAGCACGCTATAGGCGGGGGATGCCGCGCCCGGGGCTCAATTAAGTGCAGTGGAACCGTAATTTCACACGCTCATCGAGGCTGTTGGTCGGGATAGCTATCGAATAAGTATTGTGTCCCCAGATTCTTCCCCGATCTCGTATGTCTCGATCAACATAATCGGCATGGCGAAATCCCGGCTGGCATCGTCCGCGGCGACGGAAAGCAGTGTGCGAACGCTCATCGGACGTTCTGGCGGGACACCGCAATTCCTAATTGTATTTTTTTACAGATCTAAAGAATTTGTTTTTAAGATCACGCTTTTTTGCCCCCACCAACTTTTAAATGATTTCAAATCTTCATCTACAACCGATTTTTCAATATCCACAGATAGAGAGCTTATCTTTATTATCTCAATATTATTTTCATGTGCATAGTCTTCCAAAATCCTACACAGCTCGCGTCTATCAACAATGAAATCTTGGATTCGTACGATGTGGTTTTGAAACACCAAATTAACAGATCGAGCCACCCCTCGGCGATTTCCTCGCATAAAGGAAATGTTTTCTATTTTTTTTATTTGTTTCCATTCGCCAATTTTTTTTTCGTACCCAAAAATGAAAATAGAAACTCCAAATTCCGATACTTTTATCGGTCGAACTCTCCAAAAAACCAGCATGAACAGAAAGGAGAAAAATATAAATATAATAAAAACAGGCATAGACTCGTAAAATTTTTCATTAGCCCTCTGGGAGAAGGCGGATAAAAGCAGTGATAAAAATATCCAAAAAGCCACAAAACATGGAAAACCTAAGATGAAGAAACTTGCTGCCATTCTCCCTCTGGGATAGTGGAATTTAATGCCCTGTTCGTCCAGCATAGATACCATTCTATCGCAACCTCAATAATACATTAGTCTCAGTTGCATTCAACAGGTCTTACCAAGTGTACAAGCTCCAAAACCCAGGAAACCTCCTGCTGCAGCGGCCGATGCTTGTGCTGGAGTTACGGTGGGCGGAGTTACGGTGACACTCCACTGAATTCATCGCCCGAGTCCCTCATCGTCACCGGCTTGGGGCCGGGCCTCGCCGGTTTGAGTGTGCGCCCGGTCTGGATTTCCAGCGCCTCGATGAACGCCTCATCGCCGATCGGTCGCCCGATGCTCTCGGCGCGGCGCAGCCGGTCGAGCTGGTCCGGATCCGGATCGATTTCGATGAAGTCGGCGAAGCGGGGAAAGCGCTCCAGCACCGGGGCCAGCGTGGTCACGCCGTCGTCTTGGCCGGCCAGATGCGCCGGCACGCTCGACCAGCGCCAGTCCTGGGCCCGCTCGACCAGACGCGCGCGGACCGGATTGAGGGCGACATAGCGCACCGCCGCGGCCAGATGCGCCTCGTCCATCGCGACCGCGCCGAAGCGGCCTTGCCAGAAATGGCCGGTGCGCCGCTGGCGCGCGTGGATCGCCCCGGCATAGCGGCGATGCACCGGTGCCAGGGCGCGACGCAGACCGTCCGCATCGGCCGGCACCAGGATCAAATGGACATGGTTGGGCATCAGCACCCAGGACCAGATGGCCACGTGGGCGGCGTGGCAGGCGGCGGCCAGCAGGTCGCGGTACAGCGCGTAGTCGGCCTCGCCGAAAAACGTCTGCGCCCGCCCATTGCCACGCTGCGTGACATGATGCGGCAAACCGGGAATGACGAGGCGAGGAAGGCGGGCCATTCCCCATCATGGGTGCTCGATGGCCGGGCGTCAATAAATGCACTGTCACCGAGATTCACCGTAAATGCATTGTCACCGAGATCCCGCGAGATCCCACCGAGATCTGGCCGAATGCACTGTCACCGAGATCCCCGCGCCATCGGTTGCGACCGTAACCTGTTTTCCCCCGGCTGAATTCATCGGGTAACAGGGCGGATCTAGCCTGACCATCTCGCCCAAGCTTTTCCGGAGATTGGTCATGCTGACCCACGTTATCCTGAATTTCGCCCCCAGCGTCGCCGTTCGCCCGGCCCGCAAGCGTTCCGCCCGCAAGCTGGTCCGGGTCCATAGGCTGCCGGCGCTGCACCCCATTATGGTCCGTCACAGCCGGCTCGCCCCCGGCGCTGGTACCCGGATCGAGACTTTGTTGATGGGCATCACCTTCCTGGCACTGGCCGGACTGGCCGCCATCATGGAAGCGGCCGGCACGTCGCTGTTCTAGGGTCCCGTCGTCTATTGGGGATCCTCGGTCGACGGCAACTCGACCGCAGCGACCGCGGCCTGGATCCGCGCCGCGGCGGCCATGCGGTCGCCCGGCGGCAGGGTGCCGACGACCGCGTCGGCGACGGCCTGGCGGGCCGCCGGTACGGCGACGGCGACGCGGGCGGCGATCTGCGGTGCCGCCTGCGGATCGGCGGTCGCAGCGGCAGCGGCGAGTTGGGGCGCCACCTGGGGCACATTGCCGGCGGCGGCGGCGGCGATGCGGGACGCCAGATCCGGGCGACGCGTGACGGCGATCGCGACGATCTCGGCGCCGAGCATGGGGTTGCCCCCGACCAATTGACCAATCGAGGTCGGGTCGCCGATGGCAATCGCCTTGTCGAGCGCGCGCTGGACCGATTTCGGCAGCGGCGACGTCCCGGCCCCTGCCGGCACCGCCAGCATCGCGGTCGCGACGGCGCAGAGAGTTACAGCGATCCGGTTCATTCCTATCTCCGCGACAAAGATGATACGCACCATGGCATGACACCGCTGCCGATTTGACGTTTTGTGGATCGACCGCACGCCTGCGTGTATATCCACCCCATCCCCGTAAGTCTGGAGCGCAACCGACGTGGCACCAATGGACTATTTCCTGGAGGAATTCGACGATCACCTCGCTGCCGTCAAAACGGCACGCGAAGTCCTGGCCGAACCCTTCTCCAGGCTCCTGGCTAGCTGTGTCGCCGCTATCCGCAGCGGGAACAAGCTGATGCTGTTCGGCAATGGCGGCAGCGCCGCCGACGCGCAGCATATCGCGACCGAATTGACCGTCCGCTACATCAAGGATCGCGCACCGATCGCCGCGATCGCGCTCACGACCGATACGTCGGCGCTGACCGCCGCCGGCAATGATCTGGGTTTCGACCAGATCTTCGCGCGCCAGGTCGCCGCCCTCGGCAAGCCCGGCGACGTGGTCATCGGCATCACGACCTCCGGCACCAGCCCGAACGTGGTGGCCGCGCTGAAGACCGCCCGCGCCATGGGCATGGTGACGGCGTCCTTCACCGGCCGCGACGGCGGGCTGATGCCGACGCTGGCGGATATCGCGATCATCGCGCCCGGTCAAAGCACCCGCCGCATCCAGGAAATCCATATCCTGATCGGCCATCTGCTGTGCGGTGCGCTCGAGACCGAATTGGGGCTGGTATAGCGATCATGACCGCCGCAAATCCCTTGCTGGATCGCATCGAGCAGTTCGCCGGGCGGACCGTCCTGGTGCTGGGCGACGTCATGCTCGACGCCTATGTCTATGGCCATGTCGAGCGCGTTTCGCCGGAAGCGCCAATCCCGGTGCTGCGCATCGACAACAAGCGGGAGATGCTGGGCGGCGCCGGCAATGTCGCCCGCAACGTGGCAGCCCTGGGCGCCCGTGCGATCCTGATCGGCGTCTCTGGCCCGGACGAGGCCGGCCGCGCCATCCAGGCGCAGTTGCTCGCAGCCGGCCAGGGGCGGATCGACGGCCGCATGGTCGTCGACGATGCGCGGCCGACCACGCGCAAGACCCGCTACGTCTCGGGCTCGCAGCAGATGCTGCGGGTCGATGAGGAAATCAGCCTGCCCGTCATCGGCGCCGTCGCCGACGCCGTGCTCGCCTGCTTCCGAGAGGCACTGGCCGTCAGCGATATCGTCATCCTCAGCGATTATTCCAAAGGCGTGCTGAGCCTGGCCGTGCTGGCACCGGCGATCGCCGCCGCCCATGCCGCGGGCAAGCGCGTCATCGCTGATCCCAAGAGCCGCGACTTCACGCGCTATCGCCACGTCGACATCCTGAAGCCAAACCGCCTGGAGATCACCCAGGCGACCGGCATCGACTGCAAAGACGACGCGGCAACCGAACAGGCCGGCCGCGCGGCGCTGGTCATGGCCGAGGCCGGCGCCGTCATCGTGACGCGCGGTGCCCATGGCGTCTCGATCATTCCGAAAGATGCTCCGGCGCTGCATTTGCCGACCCTGGCGCGCGCCGTGTTCGACGTGTCGGGTGCCGGCGATACGCTGGTATCGTGCCTGGCCGTGGCGCTCGCCGCCGGCGCGGATCTGGCCGAGGCGACAGAGTTGGCCAATGCCGCCGCCGGCATCGTCGTCGGCAAGGTCGGCACGGAATGCGTGACGCCGGACGAGCTGTCGCAAGGCCTGCATCTGGGCGCATTGATCGAGACCGATCGCAAGGTCGCGACACAGACTGGCGCGCTCGACCAGGTCGCGCGCTGGAGGGCCAACGGCTTGCGCGTGGGATTCACCAACGGCTGCTTCGACCTGATCCATCCGGGCCATGTCCGCCTGCTCGGCCAGGCGCGTGCCGCGTGCGACCGGTTGATCGTCGGCCTCAATACCGATGCTTCGGTCAAGCGGCTCAAAGGCCCGGACCGGCCGATCCAGAACGAGGTCGCGCGCGCCACGGTCATGGCCTCGATCGGGACAGTCGATATGGTCGTGCTGTTCGGCGAAGACACGCCGCTCGCAATGATCGAAGCCCTCAGGCCCGACGTGCTGATCAAAGGCGCCGACTACCGGATCGACCAGGTCGTCGGTGCCGATGTCGTACAATCCTATGGCGGCAAGGTCGTGCTGGCCGAGTTGGAAGCCGGCCAGAGCACGACCGGCACCATCGGCCGCATCCGCGCCGCCGACGCCCGGCCGTAACAAAGCACGCTTGGCAGGGGTGAACGGCGGATGTTCTTCATAGTCGCAAAGCTGTTCAGCTTCGTCGCGTCGCCGAGCCATTTCGGGCTGATCCTGCTGGTCGTGGCGACGGGGCTGCTATTCACCCGGCAGCGCCGGGTGGCGCGATGGCTGCTGCTGCCCGTCGTGATCGGCATGCTGTGCCTGATGGGCCCGATCCAGTGGCTGGCCCAGCCGCTCGAGAACCTGTTCCCGCCCCGCCCCACCCTGTGCCGGATCGACGGCATCATCCTGCTGGGCGGCGGCGAAGCGCCGAAGCTGTCGCGCGACCGCGGCCAACCCCTGCTGCAGGATCGGGCCGGCAAGTATTTCGAAGCCCTGGATCTGCTGCGCCGTTTCCCCGAGGTCAAACTGATCGTCGCGGCCGGCAGCGGCGCCTGGGATTCGGAAGGGACCCATGAAACCGATGTTGCCGCCGGCCTGTTCGCCCAGGCCGGCGTCGCGCCCGACCGGATCATCCTCGAATCCAAATCGCGCGACACGTTCGAGAATTTCGAGAACGCGCTGGCGCTGGCTTCGCCGCAGCCGGGGCAGCATTGGGTCCTGCTGACCGGCGCGATCCATATGCCGCGCGCGGTCGCCATCGCGCGTCAGGTCGGATTTCCGGTCACGCCCTGGCCGACCGATTACCTGACCCGGCCGAGGGGACTGGTCTTCAGCGAAGATTTCGGCCGCGGCCTCAACTTGGCGGACAATGTGTTCCACGAGTGGGTCGGACTTGTAGTCTACCGCTTGACCGGACGCAGTTCGAGCCTTCTGCCGGTGCCGGAAGCCTGGAACGGCGGCTGCGAGACGCCGGCATGATCGAGGCGCCCGTCATCTCCGTCATCGGGCTCGGCTATGTCGGCCTGCCGCTGGCGGTGGCCCTCGCGCGCCACTATGACGTCGTGGGATTCGACATCGACCGAACCCGGGTCGCCGCCATCGTGGCCGGCGACGATCGGACCGGGGAAATCGAGCAGACCGTGCTGCTGGCAAGCTCGATCCTCGCGACCTCGGATCCGGCGGCGCTCGCGCGCGCCTCGATCCATATCGTCACGGTGCCGACGCCGGTGACGGACCGGAACGAGCCCGACATGCGCGCGCTGTTCGCCGCCTGCGAGACGGTCGGGCGTGTGCTGCGCCCAGGCGCGACCGTCGTGTTCGAAAGCACGGTCTATCCCGGCGTGACCGAGGATCTGTGCGGCCCCGCACTGGAACGCGCCTCGGGCCTGACCGCGGGCCGGGATTTCTTCCTGGGCTATTCGCCGGAACGGATCAACCCGGGCGATCGGACCCATACGGTCGATCGGATCACGAAGGTCGTCGCCGGCCAGACGCCCGAGATCGCCGCCAGGCTGGCCGCGATCTACGGCCGCATCACGTCGGGCGGCACCTTCATCGCCGCCTCGATCCGGACCGCGGAGGCGGCCAAGGCGATCGAGAATGCCCAGCGCGATCTGAACATCGCCTTCATCAACGAAGTGACGATGATCTTCAACCGGCTGGGTCTGTCGGTCCATGACGTGCTTGAGGCCTCCGCGACCAAATGGAATTTCTTGGCCTTCAAGCCAGGGCTGGTCGGCGGCCACTGCATCGGCGTCGATCCCTACTATCTGGCCCATTGCGCCCAGGCCGCCGGCCACGAACCGGAAATCATCCTGGCCGGCCGGCGCATCAACGACGGGATGGGCGCCTATATCGCCGGCGAGATCATGCGGACACTGGCCGCCCCGACGGGCAGCACGCCGCGCCTGCTGGTGCTGGGGCTGACCTTCAAGGAGGATGTGCCGGATCTCAGAAACTCGAAGGTCGTCGACCTGATCGAGGGTCTGCGCCGGGCCGGCGCGGCGGTCACGGTCCATGACCCGCTGGCCGACCCGGAGGAAGCGCTGGCGCTCTATGGCATCGACCTGGCGGGCGAGTTTTCCACCCTTGCCGGGTTCGATGGGCTGGTCGCCGCCGTGCCGCACGCGCTGTACCGCGACCTGTCGTCCGACGCGCTCGGGAAACTGCTCCGTCCGGGCGGACTCATCGCCGATGTCAAGGGCATCTGGCGCAAGCGACCGATGCCCGACACGGTCAGGCGTTGGTCGCTCTAAACCGTCGCCTCAAGCGTGCCGGCCTCCGGCGAGCGTGCGTTGCGCGCCCGGAAAATTCCGGGTCACGATGCGGCGCTCGACTTCTTCCTGCAGGCCGCGCTTGAGGCCGAAGGCGAAAAACAACTCCGCGGTCAGGAAGATCGGTGACACCAGCGTCTGAAACAGATTGGCGGTCAGGGCAGGCTTGTTGCCCTCGAACCGATGACCGATCAATTGGACGATCCAACCCGCGACGAAGACCGCGGTGAAGATTTCCAGGGCAGGCGCGGTTCCGAGCGCCGCGATCGCGCCGACGCCCCACAGCAGCGGCACGAACAGCACGGCCATGGCGAGACCGATCGCGACATCGAGCGCGATGTAATAGAGCGACATGACGATGGCCCAGATCATCGCCGGCGTCAGCGTCAGGTCACCCAGCGCGATCTGGCTTAACGACAGGGGGATCAGCACCGCGAAGATGATCGCCGGAACGCCGAAGAAATGGGTCAGCCGGTTGCGCCGATCACGGTGATAGCAGCCGTAGAAAGCCATATGCTCGGCCAGCGTTTTCATGATGCGACCCCCAAAATCCTGCCGCCGGCCGGGCGCCCGAGCGGACGGTCGTGGCGTGCCTGCAGAAAATCACGCGTGATGCCGGTCCAGAGCTGCCGGAGCGCCGCCTGGCCATCCAGGCTCTCGGCGAGCATTTCCTGCATCGCCATGCCCCGGAGCACGAACAAGGTGAGCGTCAACAGATCGCCGCCCCCGCTCGCGTCCGGCGTGGCCGAGCCCCAGGCCCCCCGGAAACTCTCGATCAATTCGACGAAGACCGGCTGCAGACGGTGCGCGAGCTCCCGATCGGTCCGGCAGGCCACGACCAGTTCGAACAGCACGTCGCGGTGCCGCCCGCGATAGAACCGCTGCCAGACCTGCTCGATCAAGCTCGTGAAACGATCTTCCTGCCCGTCGAGCGTCGCCGTCACGGCACGGGCCGCCGTCGCGGCCTCCGCCATCATCGCCTCGGCCGCCGCCGCGATCAGGTCATGCTTGCTCGAGAAATGATGCGCCCAGGCGCCGCGCGACACGCCGGCCCGCTTGAGGATCACGCTCAGCGACGCCCCATGGAAGCCTTGCGCCTGCAGGCAGTCGAGCGTCGCCTCGATCAGCAGCGCCCGCATGTCCCGGGTGCGCTGGTCCTGCGTTCGGCCCGGTATTCCTCCCATGATCGACGACATGCCATCTCCCCAAAAGAAACCGACCGATTGGTTTGTATAGAGGGTGAATACCGAGTGCAAGCCGGACCGCCAGCCTGGCGCGGGGAAACGAGTCCGGTTGACTTAATATACGTCCGGACGTATTAAATGGGCATGGGCCGTCCTTCTTTCCGAGACATCATCATCTCCTCTGGAACGCGAACCGTGCATGAGCGCGGGTTTGCGGCGACAGGGTTACGAGAAATCACCGCCATCGCCGGTGTCGCCCAAGGATCCTTCACGAACCACTTCCCATCGAAGGAGGCGTTCGGGGTCGCAATTCTCGACCACTATTTCGATGAGATCTGCGGGGCAATCGCAGCGACGCTAAACGACGCGAGCCGTCGCCCGCTCGAGCGCCTGCGCGCGTACTTCGATCTGATCACCGAGCTCTTCGCACGGACGGGCTGGCGATACGGATGTTTGGCGGGAAACATGGCGCTGGAGGCCGCGGAGCATAGCGAGGCGATTCGCCACCGCCTTGGTGAAATTTTCGCTGAATGGACGCCGCCCTTCGCCCAGGCGATCCGAGACGGGCAGAACATCGGAGAGATCGGCAGCGAGCTCGATCCCGACGAGACCGGCGCTGCGCTGCTGGAGGCATGGCATGGAGCGATGCTTCGCATGAAAATCGATCGTTCCCCGGCGCCGCTAGACCGCTTCAAGCGCCTGACATTTCCGGCCCTGCTTCCCGACACGAGGAAACAATAGAACTGGCCGCCCGGCGGTAGCAAGCGCTGGCAAGTAAGCGGTAAGGCCTCAACATAAGGATACTTGATTGTGCCTGATCAACGCCTGGAAAGGCACGACCTTTACTGGCTGCATGCTCCGCAATTCCCGACGCCGAGCGCGAACGGACGCTGAGGGAAGGCCTGTCGGAGGACATCGTCTTCGCAAATCCTCAGCAGACGCGTCGCGGTATCGCCGACGTTATGGAACATCTGAGAGGATTTCAGGTCCGCAACCCCGGCGACGGCTTTCGCCTGAACAATATCGTCGGCCGGGGCAATCAGGCTCTGATGTCCTGTCGTTTAATGAAGACGGCCTGATCAAGACCATCCTGCTGTTTGGCAACGTCGAGCCGCAGAAGCTCGCGTGGCGACGTCAGGATCCCGTCGCTCTGGAAACGACCGAGTAGATATCGACTACTCCTGCCCAGCACCGCCTGACACTCGTCGAATGGATTTAAGTCATGGAGCCCGCAATTGACCCAGCAACAGATGAAGCGCGTCGAGGTGCTCGGCTCGCAGATGGCTTACATCGACGTCGGCGAAGGGCCCGTGGTGCTCTTCCAGCACGGCAATCCGACCTCCTCGTATCTCTGGCGCAATGTGATCCCGCACGTCGCGCCGCATGCGCGCTGCATCGCCGCCGACCTCATCGGCATGGGGCAGTCTGATAAGCCTGACATCGCCTACCGTGTGGAAGACCACGCCCGCTACTTCGAGGGCTTCATCGACGCGCTCGGCCTTCACGACCTCGTCCTAGTCCTCCACGATTGGGGTTCCGCCCTTGGCCTAGACTGGGCGCGCCGTCATGAGGAACGCGTCCGGGGACTGGCGCTGATGGAGTTCATCTGGCCGATCCCAACGTGGCTCGACATCAATCCGGCAGGCGCCGAAGCCTTCCGCGCTTTCCGCTCCGATGCCGGCCGGAAGCTCCTCATCGACGACAACCTGTTCATTGAGCGGGTCCTTCCGGCCGGGATCATGAGGACCCTCTGCGAGAAGGAGATGGCAGCTTACCGGCAACCGTTCCTCGATCCGGCCTCTCGTGAACCGGTCTATCGTTTTCCCAACGAACTGCCGATTGCCGGCGCCCCGGCCGATGTCTGGGCGATGGTCGAAGCCTATCAAGCCTGGATGCTCGAATCCGAAATTCCCAAGCTCCTCTTATGGGCCGAGCCCGGGGCCTTCATTCCGCCGAAGCGGGCGGCGTGGTTGCAAGCTCGGCTGAAATCGTGCAAGTCGGTGCCACTCGGTCCCGGACGGCATTTCGTCCAGGAGGATCATGCAGACCTGATCGGGCAAGAGATCGCCGGCTGGCTTCCCAGCCTTCACTGAGCTGAGAGCGGCCGGGACGGAGCGTTCTGGACTATATGGCGGGACCACGTACGCCAGGTGCGTGATCTCGGCTATCGGCTCGCGAACGGGTCCTGCCCAATGAAGCGATGTGAGCCCGGTCCCTAATCCGCCGACTTCTTATCCCGCATGATGCGCGACTTCTCGCGGTTCCAGTCGCGGGTCTTGTCGGCCTCGCGCTTGTCGTGCTTGGCCTTGCCGCGGGCCAGTCCCAACTCGACCTTGGCCCGGCCGGTCTTGTTGAAATAGATCGACAGCGGTACCAGCGTCACGCCCTCGCGCTTGATGGTGCCCAGCAGCTTGTTCACTTCCTTGCGGTGGAGCAGCAGCTTGCGCGGCCGGCGCGGTTCGTGGTTGAAGCGCGACGCGCCCTCATATTCCGGGATATGGGAGTTCACCAGAAAGATCTCGCCGTTCTCCTCGCGCGCGAAGGACTCGACGATGCTGGCATGGCCCTTCCGGAGCGACTTCACCTCGGTGCCGACCAGCACGATGCCGCACTCGAGCGTATCGTCGATGAAATAGTCGTGCCGCGCCTTGCGGTTCTGGGCGACGAACTTGTCTGTCGGACGCAACGCCACGGGACTTTTCCTAACTCTCTCGGCTGCTCAAGTGTTCAGTTCAACAGCCCGGCCTGGCGCATCGCGGTCTCGACCCGCGTCTTGGACGCGGCCGAGATTTCGACGAGCGGCAGGCGCACGCTGGGTGCGCTGCGGCCGAGCAGCGAGGCCGCGTACTTCACCGGGCCCGGACTGCTCTCGCAGAACATCGCATCGTGAACGGGGGCCAGGCGCTCGTTGATCCGCGCCGCCGTGGTGAAATCGCCCGCGTCCCAGGCGCGATGCATGTCGGCCAGATCGCGCGGCGCGATGTTCGCCGTCACTGAGATGCAGCCATGGCCGCCCTGGGCCCGGTAGGGCAAGGCGGTGATGTCTTCGCCGGACAGCTGCCAGAACGGCGCCGGAATGGCGAGCGTGGTGCGGATCGGCCGGGCCAGATCGGCGGTCGCATCCTTGACGCCGACGATGCGCGGCAAGCGGGCCAGACGCGCCATGGTCTCGACCGACATGTCGACGCCGGCGCGACCCGGGATATTGTAGATGACCAGCGGCAGGTCGGTCGCGTCGTGCAGCGCCTTGTAGTGCTGATACAACCCTTCCTGGGTCGGACGATTGTAGTAAGGCACGACCACGAGCGCCGCGTCGGCGCCGGCCTTCTGGGCGTGCAGCGTCAGCTCGATCGCCTCGGTCGTGGAGTTGGATCCGGTTCCGGCCATGACCACGGCCTTGCCCTTGGCGACCTCGATGCACAGCTCCACCACCCGGCGATGCTCGTCGTGGCTCATCGTCGTGGATTCGCCGGTCGTGCCGCACGGCACCAGCCCCTGCGTGCCCTCGGCGATCTGCCAGGCGACGAGATCCTGAAACGCGCGCTCGTCCACTTTGCCATTCGCCAGGAACGGGGTGATCAGCGCGACATAGGATCCGGTGAACTGCATGGTCTTTCCTCCAGGGCTGCCCCGCGCTCCCGAGACGGCCATCGTTATTCGGCCGAGACCATAGCGAGCGCGCAACACGGCCGCAACAAACGCCGAACGCGGCGCCTCGCATTCCTGCTAGGGGATATGATGGATGCTGGCGACCTCCCTCGTGGTCGCCTCTTGTCTTGCCCTACCCGACAGGGCAGGAATGGCGCGATGACGATTCCAAAGACCGATAACGGCATTTCCGCCTCGATCAATCGGCCTCCAGGCTTGGTGCGGCGGTTCTACCGCGATTTCGCGCCCGGATCCCTCGGGCAGATCGGGTCGATCATGGCTGCCTTGCTGCTCGTGACCGTCGCGAGTTTCGGTCAGGCGCTCCTGCTGCGGCGGGTGGCGGACACGGTGTTGCGCGGCGATCAGGCCCAGGTCTCGATGGCCGCTTTGGCGGTGTTGCTGGTCGCACTGTCCCTGGTGCGCGCGCTCGCCGGCTTCTTTCAGACCCTGATGGTGGGCCGCCTCGGCCATCGGATCGTCGGTCGGGTGCAGCAGCGGATGTTCGACCGCATCATCGACGCCGATCTGGTCGTCATGCATGGACAACTCTCCGGGGGACTGGTCGGACGGCTGATCCAGGATACCCACCAGCTTCGATTGGCCTTCACCGGCACCCTGTCGAGTACCGGACGGGATCTGGTCACCGCGGCCGCGCTGATTCTGTTCATGTTCTGGTCGGACTGGGCCCTGAGCCTGCTGGGCGTGCTGATCTGCGCCTGTTCCGCCGTGCCCCTGCAACGGCTGAGCCGACGCATGGCCGTGAACGCCCGCGCATTGCAGGGCGAGGCGACCCGCTATGCCGGGCATCTGGGCCAGATCTTTCAGGGCATCCGGCATGTGAAGGCCTATCGCATGGAAGCGGTCGAGTCGGCGCAGACGGCCGGCTTCATCGAGCGCATCGACGCGGGGCACGAACGGCAGGCGCTCATCCGGAGCCTGTCGGCCCCGGTGCTGGAAATCGTCGGCAGCCTGGCCCTGGTGCTGTTCCTGCTGATCGGCGGACATCGCGTCGAGACCGGACACTTGAGCCCGGGCACGCTCGCCGCCCTGGCCAGTTGCCTGCTGGCCGTCTCGTTCCTGCTGCGCAACGTCGGAACCGCTCAGATCACGGCGCAGAACGCCCTGGTGGCGCTCTCGCGCATCTACGAGATCATCGACCTGCCCCGCCATATCGTGGATGCGCCCGGTGCCCGGCCGCTTCAGGTGAGCGCTGGTACGATCCGGCTCAAGAATATCAGCTTCGGCTATGCCGGCGCCCCGCCGACACTCAGGCACATCGATCTGGAGATTCCGGGCGGCAGCATCGTGGCGCTGGTCGGCGCGTCGGGTGCCGGCAAATCCACGCTGCTGAATCTGCTGCTGCGCTTTTATGACCCGGATGAGGGCTCGATCGAGATCGACGGCGCGGACATCGCGACGATCACGCTCGCGTCGTTGCGCGACGCCATCGCGCTGGTCAGTCAGGACGGCAGCGTGTTCGACGATACGGTCCGCGCCAATATCGCCTATGGCCGGCCCGATGCCGACGAGACGGCGATCCGCGCGGCCGCCCGCGCCGCCGAGGCCGAGGATTTCATCCTGGCGATGCCCGAGGGCTATGACACGCGAATCGGCGAGCGGGGCGTCCGCCTGTCCGGCGGGCAGCAGCAGCGCCTGGCCTTGGCCCGCGCCATCCTCAAGCAGGCGCCGATTCTGCTGCTGGACGAAGCGACCGCGTCGCTCGACACCCTGACGGAACAGGCGGTCCAGCAGACGCTGCGTCGCCATATGACGGGTTGCACCAGCATCGTCATCGCCCACCGGCTTTCCACCATCGTGGATGCCGACATGATTCATGTCATGGAGGCCGGCCGGATCGTCCAATCGGGCCGACATCAGGATTTGCTACGGCAGAGCGGCCCCTATGGGCGGCTATGGCGCGGGCAGCAGGGTGACGTCGAGACCGGATCGCCGCTTGGCGCGGCGCCCGAACGCCGGTAGATTGGCCGCATCGTAGGGGGCCTCCTTGTTCAATCATATCGACGAGCGCGCGGGATCGATCCGGCGTTGCAAACCACCAGTTCGATCGCGGGCATTGATCGTACGGAGCGCTTCGCTGCTTGCCCTCGGCCTTGCGGCCGCGCTGCTGACGCAATCCCCCAAGGCCGCCGCGGCGGAGCCCCTGTCGCCCCACGATCTGCCGATCGCCCGCCAGGCCTTCGACCTGATGGATCGCGGCCTGTGGGGCCGGGCCGAAAGCCTGGCGCAGAGCGCCGGCGATCCGCTGCCGGCGAAGATCATCCTGTGGCTCGACCTGCAGCGCAGCCAGGCCGGCCATGGCTTCGGCGAGATCGCGCAGTTCATCGAGGCGAATCCGGACTGGCCGCGGCAATCGACCTTGCGGCTGCGCGCCGAGGAAACCATCGATCAGGTGCCGGAGGCGACGCTCAGGACCTGGTTCGCCCAGCATAAGCCGGCCAGCCCCTTCGCCAAGCTGAAGCAGGCCGAACTGCTGGCCGTCGGCGGCGACCCGGCCGGCTATGCCGCGCGGATCGAAGAGATCTGGATCTCCGGCGATTTCTCCGCGGCCGACGAGAAGATCGTGCTGGCCCGCTATGGCGACAAGCTGACCGCCGACGACCAGAACCGCCGGCTCGATCGGCTGATCTGGGACGGCAAGGATGACGAGGCCGAGCGCCAGCTGCCGCGCGCGACCGCCGATTGGCGCGCGTTGGGCGAGGCCCGGCTGAAGCTCGCCAGTTCGGCCAAAAATGCCGAGGCGTCGGTCGCCAAGGTGCCGGCGGCGCTGCAGAACGATCCGGGCCTGCTGTTCGCCCGCGTGAAATGGCGCCGGCAGCACGACATGGACGATCAGGCGCTGGCGATCCTGCTGCAGCCGCCGAAGGATCTGGGCCGCCCGGAACTGTGGTGGCCCGAACGTCAGGTTCTGGCCCGCCATCTGCTGGCCGCGCACGATGCCCAGCGCGCCTATCGGGTGATCGCCGATCACCGCATGCAGGACGGCCCCAACGTGGCGGAGGCGGAGTTCACCGCCGGCTGGATCTCGCTGCGCTTTCTGCACGACCCGCAGCATGCCTACGAGCATTTCCAACGGCTCTACGCGGCGGCCAAGCTGCCGTTGACCGTCTCGCGCGGCGCCTATTGGGCCGGACGGTCGGCCGAGGCGCTGGGGCGCAGCCAGGAAGCGCTCGACTGGTACGCCAAGGCCGCCGGATTTCCCACGACCTATTACGGCCAGCTCGCGAGCGCCGTGCCCGGCGTGGCGCCGCCGCCGAAGCCGGTGCCCGAACCCAAGGCGACCGCCGCGCAATCGACCGCCTTCAACAAGAAGGATCTGGTTCGCGCCATCCGCATCCTGGCCACGGTCGACGAGGAGGATCATATCAAGCCGTTCCTCGCCAGCCTGTCGGAGAATGCCGCGGACCCGACCGATCACGCTTTGGTCGCCGATCTGGCCGAGGAGATCGGCCGTCCGGACCTGGGCGTCGCCGCGGCCAAGCGCGCGAGCTATACCGGCGTCTCGTTGCTGCGCGCCGGTTATCCGCTGGTGCCGATGCCACGCAATGCCGGCGCCGAGCAGGCGCTGCTGCTGGCGCTGACCCGCCAGGAGAGCGCGTTCGATACCCGGGCGCTATCGCCGACCGGCGCGCGCGGCTTGATGCAGCTGATGCCGGCCACGGCGCACCAGATCGCGAAATCGCTGGACGTGCCGTTCGCCGAACGCAAACTGTCGACCGACGGCATCTACAACGTGACCCTGGGCCAGGCCTATCTCGACTCGCTGATCGCCCAATTCAACGGGTCCTATGTCCTGGCCGTCGCGTCCTACAACGCCGGCCCGGGCCGCGTCCGGCAATGGATGGGCGAATACGGCGATCCTCGCTCGCCCGACGTCGATGCGATCGACTGGGTCGAGGAAATCCCGTTCAGCGAGACCCGCAACTACGTCCAGCGCGTGCTGGAAAATCTGCAGGTCTATCGCCTAAGGATCGGCAATCGGGCGCTGGCGTTCTCGCTGGAGGCGGATTTGAGGCGGTAAGCCCCGAACCGGCCGCTACGGTATCAGATGGTCCGGCTGCGAGGATTTTGCCGCCACGCATGACGCCACCGGTATTTTATCGAATCACGCAAATGCTGGCGCAGAATCGGCTTGGAGAAGATCTGGGTCAGGCCGCCCGACGAGCATCGAATCCCATCCGCCGCGACTTTGGCACCGGCATGGTAGACGACTTTCAATCCCCGGCTCCAGGATTGCCAGCAGATTTCAGGGTCGGCCAAAAACATGACGTACCGTTCGTCAAAGCCCCCAAGCGACTCCCAGAGGTCCCGGTGAAGCAGGAAACAGGAGCTCTGGAGCCAATCCACCGCTTGGGTCCGGTCCGTATCGAGGTGCGTCATTTCGTCGTGATCGACCAGCTTCCGGAGGCCTGGAAGCACGCGCAGCGGTGACCGTCGAAGAATCTGAATCAACAGACGGGGAAAGGCGCGAGCGGTCAGGGCAATCGTTCCTGTCAGTTCATCAACCTGCTTTGGTCCAACGATGCCGACAGAAGGGTTATTTTCTAAATAATCGACCAGAGTTTGCACCGCATGGACGTCCGGCCATAGAATATCTGGATTGACAATAAGAATATAAGATCCGCGCGCATGTTTTGCGACCGCATTACATCCTCTAACATATCCTAAATTTTCAGAGTTTATGAATAATTTCACACCCGGCAATCGAGATATTTTTTCCAGGGTGTCTGCATTCTTGGGGTTACAAGAATTGTCAGCAACAATAATTTCTATTTTAAATTTTGTTTCCTGATTTAGCAAGCCATGAACATTTTCAACGACTCGCTTGGCTTTATTATAATCCAGAATTATTGCCGTTACTGTCGGCATATCATGGGAAGACGATGGACGAGTGTCCGCAGCTTCCATTTTCACCATACCATCGACCTGATGCATATCGCCCAACATATATATCTAACAATACGGCAATATTCTTACGGCCCAGTATTGCCGGAGTTCCCAACGGCTCGCACGGGACGAGTGCCCCCCTGTCAGCGCTCAAATTTAGGCAGACTCCACGCTCACGGCAAGCTCTCTGCCGCGCCGAACGGCTAAAGACGGATCACCTCGGGGCGAAAGCGCCTGACCGCCGGACCTAATCAGCGGCCGTGATCGAGATGCAGGGCCCTAAGACGTGATCGGTCAATCGGGCGATGACCTGGTTCGTCCAGTTGCGGCGCCCCACCGCCGAAGGATGTTCGTACGAATTGAGAAAATCCGCCGGATCGGTTTTGAAAACGTCATCGGCCAGCAGAAACCGTCCGTAGCCAGATTTGGACATCGCGCTCTGGAGGGCACCGATTTGGCTGTTCCACGACATTTCTTCACGTTCGCTGACGAAGACCGGCCCCAGAGCGAGCAGGGGACAAGCATCGTGCCGACGCAGTTCATCGACGATCTGGGTCATCTGTTTTACATCCGCCGTGGCAATCTGCGCCGGCGGTCGCATCGTATCGAACGGCTTGTGCGATCGAGACGGATCCAGAGCGTCATTGTCGCCGTGGGCGTCCCGGTCGATCCGCGTGGGGCCGATCGATTGGTGCAGACCCAAAATGAACCGACCCGCCAGACTGAGGTGGGGCAGCGTGCCGAACCACCATCCCAGACAATTTCCGGCCAGCCTCTCGGTGCAGCCAGGCGCAAGTTTCAGCCTCAACGGATCGAGCCATCGCGGATCCGACACCACGACGATATCGCCCTTACGGATATGCGGTAAAATCCGTCCCATATAGTCATCAAAAAATTCGGCGGAATCATTGATCCCGATATTGAAGGTAGGGACTCCGGTCCGTCTCTCGATCTCCTTGGCAGAAATGCCGAGAACGATCGGTGAACTGCCCACCAGAAAAATTCGCTCCGCCGCCTTTGTCTGATCGGCCATCGAGAGAACACTATGGACTTCATCCATGCCGAGCCGGGCACGATCGACGACGTCCCAAGGGAATATGCTGCCGACCAAGCAGGCGGCCAGCCAAAGGCCGGCAGCGAGAAACGTAATTCGTTTAGAGGCGTGCATAAAGCAATCCCCCTTGCTGGACGGCAAAGAACAAGCACAAAATAAGTATAAGCAACGCCGCGTAAGGCCTGCGCATGAGGTGATAGGAACGGCCGACGCCATACCGCTCGACGGAGCAGATCTCGAGACCTATGAATGCCGCCGCCAGCGCGATCCCCGTCATTTGATGCGCGATGACCGGCCAGACGACGATCTTCAGGTGAGTGACGTCATTCGCCCAAGACCACGGATTGAACAAATTTCGCAGCTTTTCCATCAATCGTCCGAAATGGGCTTCGATCGCCAGGAAGCGGCCCATGACGAAGAAGCAGATCATCCCGGCGATGCCGACCGGCCGCGGAAAGTGCCAATGCTTGAGCCGGCTGATCCACAGAAAATAACAGGTGCCGTGAAACAGGCCCCACAAAGCATAATTTCCCGTCCCGCCATGCCACATCGCGGAAACCAGAAAGATCGCACTGGTAAAGACCATGCGGGCGGGCCGTCCCCTGATCTTTCCGACGTTCGGCTCGAGCAGATAGCGCGCAAGGAAACGGCCCAGGCTCATATGCCAGCGCCGCCAGAACAGCACCACGTTCGGTGCCAGGAACGGGTGCATGAAATTGCGGCTCATGCGAAAGCCGAACAGCAGCGCCCCGCCATAGCCGATGAAGCTATAGCCGGCAAAATCGAAATAGAACTTCAACTCGAAGATCGCCGCCGTCAGCAAAGCCGCCATCGGATCGGTATCACCGAGGGTGACCGCCGGATTCAAGCGATTGCCGATGACGAATTTCATCATCGTGCCGAGCGCCAACCACGGCCAGGCGGCCGTCAACCGGGTCAGAGAAAATTGCGGTTGCCATTTCTGCAGCTGACGAATGAACGACGGCGGTTCCAGCGGTCCGGCCAGCAGCTTGAACGGCAGGGTAACATAGGTGAAGAAATCCAACGCCCCCGGCGCACGCATGCGTTTGTTCGCAACATCGGCTATCACAGCCGAAATCGACAGCAGGTAAAAAGGTGCGGCGACGAGGCTCAGGTTTTTGAACGACGTCGCTTGATCCGAGCCGGTCAGCGTCCCGATCCATCCCGTCACGTTCAGCAGAACCAACAGAATGAACGCCAATGGCACGACCAGACGACCGATCAACCGACGCAGGCGCATCGACGGCATCAAATCCACCGCGCGGGTTGCCATGAAGCCGAGGATCGCCGAGCAGGACAGCAGAAGCGGCGCCGATCGCGTGCCGCTCGCTTGGCCCAGAAAGGCGATCCCGGCGGCGCAAAGTGACAGCTTGCCGATCGCCGGAACGAAAATACGATTCAGCCCATCACCGCGAGGGCGGGGTGCTGACACTCGGGCGGCAATATCCAGATTCATGTACTTATGAGTGCAGCAATCGCAGGTGCAAAAAAACCGTATTATGGTAGTCATTCCGTCACAATCTTGCGTGACCCGATACTCGGCGGAAACCGGGCGCTCCGGATCTCAGAAAGCCGGCCGCAATGACGCCTTCCTCTCGAAGCCCCTTTCGCGAACGCTATGTCTCCGCCCAGGACGGCGCCCAGCTCTATGTCCGCGATTATGATGATCCGCTATCGGCCCGCATCCCGCTTCTATGCCTCGCCGGCATCTCGCGCAATTCCAAGGATTATCACGCCCTGGCCCTGCGCCACGGGCAGCGCCGCCGCATCGTCTGTCCCGACTATCGCGGCCGGGGGCGGTCCGATCGGGACAAGGCCTGGCGCAACTATGCGCCGCCGGTAACGCTGGGAGACATCCTGCAGATCATGGCGGCGCTCGACCTCGGCCGGGTCGTCGTCGTCGGCACGTCTTTCGGCGGCCTGTTGTCCCTGGCGCTCAACGCGCTGAAGCCCGGCGCCATTGCCGCCCTGGTGCTGAACGACATCGGCCCGGCCGTGGGCGCCGGGTCGGGCGGCATCATGGAGCGGATCGGCCGCGATCATCCGCAGCCCGACCTGGCCACCGCGTCGCGCTATTTGCAGACCCAATTCCCGCATCTGTCCTACCGGACCGAGGCGGAATGGCTCGATTTCGCCGAACGGACCTATCGGCAGGGCGCAGACGGCGTCTGGCACCATGACTGGGATGCCGACATCGCCCGGGCTTTTCTCGGCGGCGACACCGGCAGCATGGACCTATGGGCCCTGTTCCGCGGCTTCGCCCGCGTGCCGACCCTGGTCGTGCGCGGCGGCATCTCGGATCTCTTGACCGCGGAAGGTTTGGCCCGGATGGTCGAGGCCAAACCCGATCTGATCACCGTGACCGTGCCGGACGTCGGCCATACGCCGCACCTGGCCGAACCGGAAGCGCAAGGAGTGCTCGATGACTTCCTCGACCGATACTGACCTGCCGACCTTCGATCATGTCCTGGCAGCGGCCGAGCGGATCAAGGGTTATGCCGTCCTGACCCCGTTGCTCGAATCGAGCGCGCTCAACAAGCGGCTGGGATTTCGCCTGCTGGTCAAGGCCGAGCCGCTGCAGCGGACCGGCTCGTTCAAATTCCGCGGCGCGTTCAATCGATTGGTCCAGTTGGACGCGGCGGAGCGCAAACGCGGCGTCGTCGCCTTCTCGTCGGGCAATCACGCCCAAGGCGTGGCGCATGCGGCCGAGATCCTGGGCATTCCCGCAACCATCGTCATGCCGGCCGACGCGCCGGCGATCAAGCTGGCCAACACCCGCGGCTATGGTGCCGACGTGGTGATCTACGATCGCTGGACCGAAGACCGCGAGGCGGTCGCCGCCCGGATCGTCGCCGAGCGCGGCGGCACCATCGTGAAGCCCTATGACGAGCGCGAGATCATCGCCGGCCAGGGCACGGCCGGGCTGGAAATGATCGAACAGGCGGCGGCGCGCGGCATCACGATCGATGCCATGGCGGCCAATTCCTCGGGCGGCGGGTTGATCGCCGGCTGCGCCCTCGCCTTCGCCGCCCGCAGCCCGGCGACGAAGATCTATTGCGCCGAACCGGCCGGTTTCGACGACCATGCCCGCTCGCTCGTGGCCGGTACCCGGCTGCAGAACGAGCCGGGTGCCAGTTCGATCTGCGATGCGCTGATGGCCAATACGCCCGGCCAGATGACCTTCGCGATCAACAGCCGGCGCCTGGCCGGCGGCCTGGTCGCGACCGATGCCGAGGCAAAGCAGGCCATGGCGGTCGCGTTCAATGAATTGAAGCTGGTGATCGAGCCGGGCGGCGCCGTGGCCCTGGCGGCGGCGCTGCTGGGCCGCTTCCCCGGCAACCCACGCACCATCGCGGTGATCGCATCCGGTGGCAACGTCGATCCCGCCCTATTCCGCGAAGCGCTCGCGGCCTGAGGCTCAGACCGGGTCGGTCGTACCATCCGACACGGCCGACCGGCCTTGGAGCTCAAGCACGGCGCCGGGGGCACTGGTCAATTCGTGGCACCGCACATCGGCATGGACCCGCGCGGTCTTCATCAGCGAAACATGGGTGGCGGTGACCGTGCCATGAACCGTGCCGGCGATCGTGACCTGATCGGCGATCAGGTCGCCGATCACCGTGCCGGTTTGGCCGACCATGATCGCGGCCGCGACCACCTCGCCATTGACGATACCGTCGATATGGATTTCCCCGGTCGAGCGCAAGCTGCCGGTTATCTGGAAATCACCCGCGAGAATCGAGAGGCCGCCGCCACGGCTCACCACTGACGGCGGCCGATCAAGATCGTCAGTTCGACGCCTTGACCAGAATGGGCGACTTGCCGGCTTCGAGGAATTTTTCGGGATCCTGCGGCGTGCCGTTGACGACCACTTCGTAATGGACATGCGGACCGGTCGACCGCCCGGTCGAGCCCAGCAGGCCGATCGGGCTATGCTTGCCGATCTTCTGCCCGACATTGACCAGGATGCGGTTCAAATGGCCGTACTTGGTGTGAATGCCGTTGCCGTGGTCGATTTCCACCAGCTTGCCATAGCCGGTCGAATAGCCGGCGAACACCACCGTGCCGGGCGCCGTGCTCATGACCGGAGTCTTGTACGGACCGGACAGATCGACGCCGGTATGCATCGCGGCCCGACCGTTGAACGGGTCGTGGCGCACGCCGAACGGGCTTTCGAAGGTATATTTGTCGAGCGGCGCCGTCAGCGGCAGCGTCTTCATCAGTTTGGCGACCTGCTCGTCCGGCAGCTGCGCGCCCTTGTTCGAACCGACGGCCACGAAGGGGCCGCCGACGGCGGCCTGGCGCACACCCAACTGGGCCAGCAGCTTCTCGACGCTGAAGCCGTTGTCGGTCGAGACGACCTTGCCGGTCGGTTCTTCCTCGGCCTCGGCTTCGGCCGGCTGCTCAGTATCGAGCTTGCTGGTGACTTCCACGCGCTGGGCGGGCTTGGTCGCGAGCTTCTTCTCCAGCTCGCTGACCTTCAGCTTCAGGCGCTCGCGATCGGCCGAAATGGTCTTTTCGGCGGCATCCTTGGCCTGGGCCAGCTCGCCCATCGACTTCTGCAGCTTGCCCTTTTCCGCGGTCAGCTTCATGCGCTCGTTGGTCGCTTGCGCCAGCTGCTCGGCGGTATGTTCATACAGCGAGCGGTTCTGCGCGTTCTGGACGCCCAAAACCTGAATGTCGCTCTGCAACTGCGCGACGCGCTCGGTCAGTTTCGCCGCATCGAGCTCGGCGGCCGCCTGCTGGGCATCGCCGTCGGCCGTGGGGGCCGCGTCCTTGCGCTGGTCGGCCAGGCTCTTGACGCGGCTGTCGGCCTTGTCGGCCGCCGACGTCGCATCGGCCAGCTGAGACTTGAGCGCTTCGACGGCCCGCGCAAGGTCGGCCTGGGAGGAATTCGCATCGACCTGCATGTTCAGGTCGTAGTCGGGTCTGGCAACGAGCGACGTCAGCGCAATCGCCGCCACACTCATGAACGAGGCGGCAACGACAGACATCTGGAACGTGCTGGACAGGTTCAGATGAGTGACCTGTCCATTGCTGCGAATTAGAACCTGACGGTCAGGGAACAGACGTTCCCCAATCCTAGAAAGTGTGCCGATCATATTCCCCCGCCGCGGTAAGCCGATCGCTGCCCGTGCAACATCGCCGGAACGATGCCCCTGACGCCTGGGCTGCAAACCCGTCTTCAGCCACATCCGGCAGGGCGCGCCCGTGTTCCCGATTTATCCTCGAGGCTCACCTGTAGGATGAACTCGATTTGGTTCCACGTTTCGTCCAATCTGCGGACGAGGCCTTACCGAACGCGTTGGACCGTATCCGTAGAAGTCCAGCCTGGCAACCTAAATTGCTTTTTGCTGTCACTTTTTTGTCGCGGTTCGGAAAACCGCCGAGTCGCCGTCGTTGCGGCTATACACCAGGATTCGTTTGAAAATTGGTAAATTATGATCCTCGGTCGCCTGGCACGCGAGCGCCCGCGCGCCGGGCATAGGGTGTGAGCACCTTCACAGATCCCCTCTATGGTGCACCTGTCCGCCGTTCCGCTTACGCGATTCTCACCGCCAGTCGCCGCCCGGTCGAAAACGCAACCCGCACGAGAGTGAGGCGACATCAGACCCGCCATTGCTGCGCCGCACACAGAGCCGTCGCACCCCCGGGACGATGGCAAGCCCATTGATCCCGGCCGAACGCGCGGGATATGACCGCCCAGCGATTCCTTCCCCTCCGCGACCTGGACTTCGAACCCATGAGCTGGGACGTCTATGCCAACGTCATCATCGGCGGGCTCCTGACCGGCCTGGTCTACGGGCTGATGGCGCTCGGCCTGTCGGTCATCTTCGGCGTCGTGCGCGTGGTCAATTTCGCCCATGGCGAAATGATGATGGTCGCGATGTATCTGGCCGTGCTCGGCTGCGGCACCTGGGGCGTGGATCCGCTCTGGCTGATGCTGCCGCTGGCGGCGCTGATGTTCGTGCTGGGCTATGCGCTGCAGAGCCTGCTGGTCCATCCGTTCATGACCCGGCCCGACCATGCGCAATTCATGCTGCTGGTCGCCGTCGGCATGATCCTGACCAATGGCGCGCTGATTCTGTTCGGGCCCGACGCGCGCAGCATCCAGGTCGACTACGCGCTCGACAGTTTCGAGCTGGGGCCGCTGCTGATCGACAAGGTCCGGCTCTATGCCGCCGTCGCGGCGCTCGCCGTCGCGGCCGCGCTGTTCGGCTTCTTTCGGCTGTCGGCGACCGGCAAGGCGATCCGAGCCTGCGCCGACAATTACCGCGGCGCGCTGGTCGTGGGATTGGACGTCCGCCGGCTGTTCGCGCTGACCTTTGGCTGCGGTACGGCCTGCGTCGGCGCCGCCGGCGCCATGCTGGTGCTGCTGGGCGACGTCACCCCGTCGGTCGGACCCGCCTATACCCTGCTCGCCTTCGTCATCGTCATCGTCGGCGGGCTCGGCAGCATGGCCGGCGCGCTGGTCGCGGGCGTGCTGATCGGCGTCAGCGAGGCACTGGCCGGCCTGATCCTGGTGCCGTCGATGAAAAGCATGGTCAGCTTCGGCCTGCTGATCCTGGTGCTGCTGTTCCGGCCGCAGGGCCTGCTGGGGCGCAGCGCGTGAGCCGGTCGGCTCCGGCCCTGCCCGGCCGTGTCCGCGTCGGCCTGATCCTGGCGCTGGCGCTGCTGCTGGCGGCGCCCTGGGTCGCCGGGCCCTATCTTCTGTCGGTGCTGGTGCTGGCGCTCTACTACGCCTATGTCGGTCAGGCTTGGAATGTGATGATGGGCTTCGCCGGTCAGCTCTCGCTTGGCCATGCGCTCTATGTCGGTCTCGGCGCCTATGTCTCCGCGACGCTCTATCTCCACGCCGGCATCGGGCCTTGGGCCGGCGCGCCGATCGCGGCACTGGTGTCGGCCGGCGCCGGCGCGGTCATCGGTTTTCTGGCTTTTCGCTTCGGCATCGGCGGCGTCTATTTCGCGCTGCTGACCATCGCCTTCGCCGAATTCACCCGGATCGGTTTCGAACATATCGACTGGCTGGGCGGCGCCGGCGGCCTGTTCCTGCCGGTCGTCGCGCGCGGACAGTTGGACATCGTCGACCTGCGCGGCGGCCCACGCCTGTTCTATTACGTGCTGCTGGCGCTGACGGCCGCCGCGCTCTGGCTCTGTTCCCGGCTCAAGCACAGCCGCATCGGCTATTACTGGCTGGCGATTCGCGAGGATCCCGACGCCGCCCGTGCGCTCGGCATCGACCTGTTCCGCTATCGCGTCCTGGCCGCCGCCATTTCGGCCGGCATGACCTCGATCGGCGGCACCGTCATCGCGTTCTATTACAACAGCCTGACGCCGGCCGACAGTTTCGGCTCGGCCAAATCGATCGAGATCATCCTGGGGCCTTTGGTCGGCGGTCTCGGCACCCTCGCCGGCCCGATTCTGGGCGCCTTCGTGCTGACCGGTCTGGGCGAGGCGCTGCGCGCGCTGCTCGACGCGACCGGCCATCAGGTCCCGGGAGCCACGCAGCTGTTCTACGGGCTGGTGCTGCTGCTGGTGATCAAGTACCTGCCCAACGGCATCTGGCCCGGCCTCGCCCGACGCCTGGGGCTGGGCTGAGCCGATGGTGCTGCTGGAGGTCACCGGCCTGACCAAGAGCTTTCGCGGGCTGAAGGCCGTCGCCGGCGCGAGCTTCGCCATCGAGACCGGCGCGATCGTGGCGCTGATCGGCCCGAACGGCGCCGGCAAGACGACCTGCTTCAACCTGATCGCCGGCGCGCTGCCGCCCGATGCCGGCACGGTCGTGCTCGACGGCCGGGCCATTACCGGCTTCAGCGCCGACCGGGCCTGCCATGCCGGCATCGGCCGGACGTTTCAGGTGGTGAAGCCGTTCGTCCAGCTGTCCGTGCTCGACAATGTCACCGTCGGCGCGCTGCATGCCACGCGGGACGTGGCGGCGGCGCAGCGCGAGGCATGGCGGGTCCTGGAGCTGCTGCATCTGGACCACAAGGCCGGTCAGCTCGCCGGCACGCTGACCCTGCCCGAGCGCAAGCGGCTGGAGGTCGCCCGCGCGCTGGCGACCCAGCCGAAGCTGCTGCTGCTGGACGAGGTCATGGCCGGCCTGCGCCCGACCGAGATCGACGAGATGGTCCAGGTGTTCCGCCGGCTGAACCGCGAGACCGGCCTCACCATCCTGCTGGTCGAACATGTCATGCGCGCGGTCATGGCGCTGGCCCACCGGATCATCGTGCTGCACCAGGGCCGGATCATCGCCGAGGGGGCTCCGGACCAGGTCGTGCGCGACCCGGCGGTGCTCGAATGCTACCTGGGCGGAGCGCCGGCATGAGCATCCTGCTGGCGGTCGATCGGCTCGATCTCTATTACGGCGATGCCCAGGCGCTGTCGGCTGTTTCGCTGGACGTGCCCGAGGGCGCCATCACCGCGATCGTCGGCGCGAACGGCGCCGGCAAATCGAGCCTGATCCGCACCATCGCGGGCATCGAGCGGCCGCGGGCCGGCCGCATCACCTGGCGCGGCCAAGCGATCCAGGGCCGGCCGAGCCACGAGATCTGCAATCTCGGCATCGGCCAGGTCGCCGAGGGCCGGCAGATCTTCCCGACGATGAGCGTGCTGGAGAATCTGGAGGTCGGCGGCCACCTGCCCCGCGCCCGCAAGATGAAGCAGACGTCGTTGACCGAAGTCTTCGCCCTGTTCCCACGCCTGGCCGAGCGCCGGTCGCAGGCCGCGGGCACGCTGTCCGGCGGCGAGCAGCAGATGCTGGCGATCGGGCGCTGCCTGATGGGGCGGCCCGAATTGATCATGTTCGACGAGCCCTCGCTCGGATTGTCGCCGGCGCTGGTCGGCGACATGTTCCGGATCATCGAGCGGCTGAACCGGCAGGCAGGCCTGACCATCGTGCTGGTCGAGCAGAACGTCGCAACCTCGCTGCAACTCGCCGCGCGGGCCTATGTGCTGGAGACCGGGCGCGTGGTCATGAGCGGCAGCGGCGCAGAATTGCTGAACGACGACCGCGTGCGGGCCGCATATCTGGGCATGTGACGGCACGGCAAGCAGGTCGCCTCGACCGGATTTCCCTGTAACTATGGGGCGGTCGGAGGCCTGGCTCCAGTGCCTGATCAGGCTGTTGCCTTGGCAGTTTTGGCAGGTTGTTGGCGGTGCAGATGAGGCTCCACCCCCTCCAATGTTGTCGAGGCCTTGGAGCCGGAACTGCCGGCGAGCTCCGCACTCGCCGTCCTGTCGCGTTGTTCGCTTAGCGATACCGTTCCTGGACATAGGTTCGCGAGATTGTCGGCCCTGTCTTGCCCAGTTCGATCCAGGGCCAAAGCCCCTGGCCCGCATCCGGCTTCATGCAGATCATCGCGAAGGAATTACCCTGACGCGGGAACAGCATGCCGAACAGCTTCGCGGCGATCGTCACCGCGCCATACCGCAGTTTTTTGCCCAGGCTCTTGTATTGGCGCATCCGCTCGTGCGGCAGCTCGAGCGAATAGAAATAGCGGAATAGATATTGAGAGGCCGGATCGAACGAATTGATCGCCTTTTCGAATTCCCGCTCCGTCCAGCGATAGACGAAATTGGGGATCGCAGTGTTATTGACGCCCCCGCTCTCGAACTTGTTGCCGGCGACGGCCGCGATCTCATATGTCTCGACCATCCCCAAGGATTCGGCCTTGCGCAGCATGAGTCCGTCGCGCGATTCGAACACGATCACGCCTTTGCGTGCAACACGGAACATTTCGAGCAACGCACGATGCGGTGACCGGCAGTGGTGCAACCCGTCAGAGACGAAGACCATGTCGTAAGCCCCATCGGCAACCGTGAGATTTTCCGCATCCTGGAACATCCAAGGAAAATCGTTGAACTTATCGCCCTCGAATTTATTGGAATCCAAATTCGATATTGTGACCTGCTGAAACCCGAGATCCGAAAACAACTCATATTCCGGGCCGCCAGCACAGACCGCAAGAACACTGCTGCTTTTTGTTAACACGCCCTCGGAAAGCAGTGTCTCCATGGTCCTTTTGACAAATTCAAACCGCATCTCGGTAACCTCGGTGGCGGCTGGAATGGTGGGCCGCTAGGGATAGTAGCCCGCACGGATACCGCAGAAAAACGGTTGGCGTCTAAATATTATTTTGTGAGCGCAAAACGCGCCGTTCACGTTCCGACGGAATTTAGACGAGCGGCTAGAGCGTCACTGGCCCTCACATTCACATCGCCCGAAGCCCGCATCCGGGAACCGGAATGCGCATCGATAAAACGATCAGTCTAAATCACCAGATTCCGGCTCTTAAAATTGCCCGCGTTCTTGCAGTCGAAACGATCGCCAGAGTTAATGGAGCCCTAACCATCCTGACGGTATCTCTCATGCTTAAAATTGCGCGGAGCCTCCTCCAGTGGGCGGGCTCGTGCGATGCGGCAGGCTGGAAGAGAGTGCCATGTTCTTCTTTATCGGCGTCGGCGTGGTGTTGGTCGCGGTGTTCGGTGGGTACGTCGCCAACGACGGCCATCTGCCGGCGCTGTGGCAGCCGTTCGAGTTCATCATCATCGTCGGTGCCGCGATCGGCGCCTTCATCATCGCCAATCCGAAGACGGTGCTGAGCGCCGTCGCCAAGGAATTTCCCAAGGTCTTCAAGGGCCCGAAATACAACAAGGCCAGTTTCGTAGAACTGCTGGTCATGCAGAACGTCATCTTCAAGCTGGCCAAATCCAAGGGCGCCATGGCGCTCGAAACCCACGTCGAGAACCCCGAGGATAGCTCGCTGTTCCAGCAGTATCCGAGCTTTCTCGCCGACCATCACGCGGTCGAGTTCTTCTGCGACTTCTTCCGCATGCTGATCATGGGCGCGGACAATCCGCACGAGATGGAATCGCTGATGGATGCCCGTATCGAGGTGCATCATCACGAGTCGCTGGAGGTGTCACACGCGATCACGGGCATGGCCGACGGCATGCCCGCGCTGGGCATCGTCGCGGCCGTGCTGGGCGTCATTCACACCATGGGCTCGATCACGGAGCCGCCCGAGGTGCTGGGCCACCTGATCGGCGGCGCGCTGGTCGGAACCTTCCTGGGCGTGCTGATCAGCTACGGTTTCGTGGCACCGATGGCGTCGATGCTGAAGGCCGTCGCCGATTCCGAGGTGCGATATTACATCTGCATGAGGAGCGGCATCATCGCCTATATGCAGGGGTACGCGCCGATCATGGCGGTCGAAAGCGCCCGCATGGTGCTGATGGCCCATGATCAGCCGAGCTTCGCCGATATCGAACAGGCGATCGACAACGCGCCAGCGGCGGCTTAGCGGGCACGGTTCGGGCCCCTGCGGCACGGCCACCTCGGCCTGCCCGGGGAAACTTCGACCTTGCGTCCCGCTCGATCGATGGATAGCTCTATCGCTCTCATTTTCTAGCTGATCAAAGCCAGCACGATGACGATCGAGAACACGGCCGGGCGCGCCGTCGGGTTGCGCAAACAGGCCTGTCGCTTCGCGGGCAAACGGTAACGAAGAACTGCGAACGCTGCTAAACTCGCAGGAAAAACAGCACTATCGAAGGAAATTCGTTTTGTCCAAGCCGACCGCCTCGTCAGATTTCCCGCCGAACTGGGAAGAAGATGCGACCGTCCCGAGCCAATCGGAGGAAATCAAACTCGGCCAGATCCTGCGTCAAATCTGGTTCGGAAAGGTGGTTTTCGCGTTGACGATCCCGGTTGGGCTCGCGATCGCGGTCTTGCTGATGTGGATTCTGACGCCGAAATACACTGCCGAGATGATCGTTTCGCCGAGTGTGAACCTGGCGGGCAAGCAGGGCGAGTCGTCCGGATCGAGCAGCGGCCTGCTGAGCCTGATCTCCTCGCGTTCGAATGAAGAGGTCGCCTCGCCCTTTACGCAGTTTCAGGAGCTGCTGCGATCCCCCGAGGTCGCCAAGAACCTCGATCAAAAGCACAATCTGCTTCAGATCATCTACGCTGAGAGCTGGGATGGCGAAAAGAAGGCCTGGAGAGAGCCGCACGGTTGGTTCGCTTCTGTCAAGAAGTGGATCAGAGAGGGCTTGAATGTTCCGGCCTCGCCGCCGCCGAACTATCAGTCCCTGGCACAGCAACTGTCGAAAATCGTTACGATCACCCAAAAGCAGCGCACGTCTCTCTGGACCGTATCGGTGGTCTACAAGGACCCGGTCGTCGCCCACGATCTTCTGGTCTGGATGCATGACGAAGCGGACGCGATCGTTCGACAGCTTGCCTCCCGCCGAACGCAGGCAAACGTCGATTATATTATCTCGACCCTGCCGACGGTGACGGTCAATGAACAGCGCGCCGCTCTGACCAGCCTCCTGCTGCAGCAGGAGTTCAACATGATGATGCTGCACTCCAACACGTCATATTCCGCGGAGATGCTGGAGCCGCCGGAAATTCCGCTGACCCGGACATCGCCCAACACGCTGCTGGTGTTCGCCTTGTGCGTTGTTGGGGCGCTTGGCGTCGGCGCGATCGGCGCCGCTCTGGTCGGAAGGCGGAAAATCGGTTCGGCGTGATGAAAATCGATCCGCCGACTGGCGCCTTCGTACTGAGAGCGAACCCTTGGCACCGAAGCGCGGCGGCGCCGTCGCAGCGCCTCTGAAGAGCATGAATGCCGTGCAGCGACGACCGCGGGACTCGCAGCACGGAAGAGAAAAATTTGAAGGTTGTGATGATAGGCATAGTGACCGTCACGTATAATAGCGCCGAGGTAATCGACGATTTTCTGTCTTCCATCGATGGTCAAAAATTCACCGATTGGCGGCTGTATGTCGTGGATAATGCGTCGAAAGATCGGACCCTCGAAAAAGTCAGACCCAAAGCGGCCGCCGACGCGCGCATCATCATTATCGACAAGCCTGACAATCTCGGCGTCGCCGTCGGCAACAATCTGGGCACACGGGCAGCATTGGCCGACGGATGCGAAACCGTCCTGCTGCTCAATAACGACACCGTCTTCCCCGCCGATCTTTTGTCGGGCATGCGGGCCAAGCTCGACGAACTCGACGCGGATATGATCATCCCCAAGATCCTGTATTTCGATCCGCCGACCAGGCTCTGGGCCTGCGGCGGCGCGTTTCGCCCCTCCCGCGCGATAGCGAACATCCACTTCGGCGAAGACGAGGAAGATGTCGGGCAATATGACACGGCGCGCCGCGTCGACTATTCGCCGACATGCTGCATGCTCATCCGAAAGTCCGTTTTCGATCGCATCGGCCTGATGGACGAGAATTTCTTTGTCTACGCGGACGACGCGGACTTCTGCTACCGCGCGAAAAAGGCCGGGATACGGCTCTGGTATACACCGACGCCGATCCTGTTTCACAAGGTGAGCAGCCTGACCGGCGGCTTCTCCGATTTCGCGATCCTGCACGCGACCTATGGTCGGGTTTATTTGATCCGCAAGCATCTGGGCCTGCTGGCACATTTCTGGCTGCCGATCTACCAGCTGATGTTTCTCATCCGCATTGTCATGCCGGGCTACGGCTGGAAGCGCTTCCGCCTCCTGCGGCAGGCCTACCGGCGCGCCATGGCGCAGCGCATCTCCCAGACGAACCCGTCGTAGCGGTCAATCAACCGCGAGCGCGCGCAGAGGGCCGCAAGCGCTGTCAGTGCGCGCCGTCGCGCGTAAGGACGACCCTGATCGTCTTGAACAGAATGACGATATCCAGCCAAACGGACCAGTTGCGCACGTACCATTCATCGAAGGACGCGCGATCGAGAAAGGTGGTGGAACTGCGTCCACTGACCTGCCAGAGACCGGTTATGCCGGGGCGCATCTGGCCATACAACGACATATCGCCTTCATAGGCCATTATTTCGCGCTCCAGTATGGGGCGCGGGCCGACGATGCTCATATCGCCACGCAAAACGTTAAAGAGCTGCGGGAGTTCGTCGATGCTGGTGCGCCTGATCCATGCCCCGACCGCGGTCACGCGGGGATCCTTGGCCAGCTTGAAGTTATTGTCGACGTAAGTCTGGAACAGATCGGGATTTTCCTGCCCCCATTCCGCCAGGATGGCGTCGGCGTTGTTCACCATGCTGCGGAATTTATAGAACTTGAACGGCTTGACGCCGCGGCCGATTCGCTCCTGCGAATAGATGATGGGCGTCCCGTCACCGAACCAGATCAGGACCGCGACGATCATCAGAAGCGGCGCGAACGAAATGATGGCGGCCAGGGCCAGGCCGATATCGAGGCATCGCTTGATCGTCCGGGCGGAGAGCGCGCGCGCCAGATTCAAATGAATGAAGATAAAATCCCGCCCCATGACGTGATGGATGTCGGAATAATGAACTGGCACCCCCCGCAAATGAGGGACAACGACACATTCGTCAAATTTTCTGGAAATTCGATCGACCAAAAGACCCAGCTGACTTTCGTTGCTGTCTAACGCAATATAAATCGTCGCATTGTCGAGCTTATTCTGATTCACGTAAGAGAAGAATTCTTCTACATGCATGATGTTTCGGCTGGCCAACTGCTCCGTTATTCCCATATTGAGGGAAAATTCGACGGGCGCGACATAGCCGATGATTTTTATCAGCATAAACCGGTCGGCCAACAACGTTTTCGTCACCTCGACGGCATTCTCGCTCGTACCGAAGATAATGACCGGCTTACGCACACCCAGCACCACCAGCATTTGGCGGTATAGGATTCTGAAAGAAATCAGTACACCCGCAAGAATAATCCAGCTGAATATCAAGTCATACAGACGGGCGTCTCTACCAATAAATATCACCGTGAATATGACATCAAACAAAGAAAAATACAAAATTATACTAATAGCGACGCGCATCTCCTTCAAGAAATAAACGCTAGAAGCATAGCCCAGACGAAACTGATAAAGAACAATATAAATTAACGAATATATTAGTATGCCTCCGAACGCGGGGCTGCGCATATATTCCAGCGCAGAGAAATTATAGTTACTAGAAAGATATACGCTGTATATTGCAAAAGAGGTTAGAAATGCAATAAAGTCAACCAAAGACTGCGCATGGCGGCTCATCCAGTGCCGCGAATAGTCGCGTTTACAATTACTAAACGCCGACAAATCCAAAGAAGCGCTCAAACTACCACTATGCATATTCAAGAAGCCCTAACGACTTTTCTCTCAGAAGTTTTTCCCTGACAGATTCACATCTTTTACGAGAAACTCCATTATATTACCACGCAAAACTAGATATTCGCCATCCCCGGAACGGAAAATCATTTCCGATATCGGGCCTACTACCCATCTGCTCATAGCAGATAAGATATGAACAAATTTCTAGTTGCTTACGAAAGACACATTTTGGGCCGATTCAGCTTATCACGCGTGGCGGCCCCCTCAGCTCAGAGCGCCCAGATGTCGCAGGAGCACCGTGACCAGCCCCTCCAATCCGACCTGATCTTCGACATCGAAACGGCCGGGCCTCGGACTGTCTAAATCCAATACGCCTAAAATTTCTCCGCCGCGTGTGAGCGGGATCACAAGTTCGGAGCGCGAGTTCGCGTCGCAGGCAATATGGCCCGGGAAAGCATGGACGTCTTCGACCAGCACGCTGGCGCGGCGCTCGACCGCAGCCCCGCAGACCCCCTTGCCGACCGGAATGCGCACGCATGCCGGTTTGCCCTGGAACGGCCCGAGGACCAGTTCGCCGCCGCGCAAAAGATAAAAGCCCGCCCAATTGAGGTCGTCGAGTCCGTCCATGACGAGTGCCGCGGCGTTGGCGAGATTCGCCACCGGATCCGGCTCGCCCGAGAGCAGGGCCTCAAGCGACACTGCTAACTCGGCGTACCGTTCGGTCTTGCCGGCATCGGCGGAGTGTTTCGCGACGAACATCCATCAAATCCTTATGGCACGGGCAGCCGACCGACGGCGACGGCCGACGAGATCGACCGCCTGCAATCGACAATGGACGCTATGGAGCGTCCGCCTGGAACCGATCAATTTGCCGCAAGGTAAGCGCGCTCATGTCCCCCTTGTCCCGGTAGGCCTGGAACCACTCGACGATAGTCGAGAGGGCCTGATCCAGGCCCCAGCGCGGGCGATAGCCAAGCTGAAGCGCCGCCTTGGTCGTATCGAGATACAAATAGTGCGCTTCGTGCGGCGCCGGCGCCTCGTCCAGCCGCCAGCGGGAATTTTCGCCCCAGAGCTGGACGAGCCGATCGGCGATCCATGAAACCGGACGGGCGTCTTCCTGCGCCGGCCCGAAATTCCAGCCCTCCGCAGCCTTCACCCCGTTGCGCCACAGGCTTTCGCATAGCAGGAGATAACCCGAGAGCGGCTCCATGACATGTTGCCAGGGACGCACCGCATGAGGCGAGCGGATCAGCGGGACCTTGTCCGTCATGAAGGAACGAACGAGATCGGGAATGAGGCGATCCGTCGCCCAATCGCCCCCGCCGATCACATTACCGGCCCGGCCCGAAGCCAGCGCCACGCTGTGGCGCGCAAACTCAACCGGATTGAAGAACGAGGAGCGGAAGGCGGCGGTCACCAACTCCGCACAGGCCTTGCTGTTGCTGTACGGATCATAGCCGCCAAGACCGTCGTTTTCGCGATAGCCCCAGGTCCAACCGCGGTTCTCATAGCATTTGTCTGTGGTCACCACGAGCGCCGCCCGAACGCTGCCAGTCTGCCGGATCGCCTCGAGCAGGTGGGTCGTGCCCATGACGTTGGTCGCATAAGTGCCGACCGGATCGACATAGCTTTCGCGGACCAGGGCCTGCGCGGCCATGTGAATGACGATCTCCGGACGGACCGCCGCCACGGCCGCCTTGACTGCCGCGAAATCACGGATGTCCTGGATCCGATGGGATGCCAGGGTCTTTTCGACCTTGGCGAGTTCGAACAGCGATGGGCTCGTCGGCGGCTCGAGCGCAAAGCCATGCACCTCGGCGCCGAGTTGGGCGAGCCACAGGGACAGCCAGGAGCCTTTGAACCCGGTGTGCCCGGTCAGAAAGACCCGGCGCCCGCGCCAGAACTCGGCCGAGGGCGTCATTTCCAGACTTTCCAAGGCGCTTTCCCCGATGCCCACAATTCGTCCAGATGGGTCTTGTCCCGCAACGTATCCATCGGCTGCCAAAAACCATCGTGCCGAAAGCCCTTGAGATTTCCTTCCCCCGCAAGCCGCTCCAACGGCTCCCGCTCCCAAATGGTTTGATCGTCGGCAATGTAGTCGACGACCTTGCGCGACAGAACGAAGAAGCCGCCATTGACATAGGCGCGGTCGCCGATCGGCTTTTCTTCGAAGGAATGGATGCTGTCGTCATCCAAGAGCGAAATCGCCCCGAAGCGTGCGGTGGGGCGGGTCGCCGTCAGGGTCGCCAGCTTGCCGTGCTGCTTGTGGAAATCGATCGCGCCCCGGATATCGACCGCGCCGACGCCATCGCCATAGGTCAGGCAAAAGTCATCGTCGGTCAGGTGATGGGCAATCCGTTTGATACGGCCGCCGGTCATCGTCGCCTCCCCGGTATCGATCAGCGTGACGCGCCAGGGATCGGAGTAGTTCTGATGGACCTTGGTAACACCGGCTTCCATGTCGATCGTCACGTCCGACATATGCAGCGCATAGTTGGCGAAATACTCTTTAATCATGTAGCCTTTGTATCC
>Ga0302311_10000133_pt1 | contig 90758 bp, 89 predicted proteins | sample III_Palsa_N1_3_FD_200449 | JGI IMG/M metagenome (GOLD analysis project Ga0302311, IMG submission 200449) | Peat permafrost microbial communities from Stordalen Mire near Abisko, Sweden - III_Palsa_N1_3 | ecosystem: Environmental > Terrestrial > Soil > Palsa > Peat permafrost | place: Sweden...
CGGTCGCGGTCTCCGGCTTGGCCAGGATGTATTTCGTGTTGAAGATGTTGAGGCCCTTGTTCTCCATCGCCCCCATGTTGAAGTCGGACACGGCGACGATGTTGAACACGTCCAGATCATATTCCAGGCCGAACACCTGCTCGTCCCAGCGCATCGAAGCCTTGAGCGCCGCCATGGCATGGCCGCACTTGTCCTCGTCGCCGCGCCGGACCCAGATCGCCAGATCGACGCGCTTGCCGGAGAGCGTGACCAGCTCGTCGCGCGTGCCGACCAGATCGCCCGCGACCAGCGCGAACAGGTAGCAGGGCTTCGGATGCGGATCCTGCCATTTCGACCAGTGGCGGCCGTGCGAGCTGACGCCGCTATCGACCGGGTTGCCGTTCGACAGCAGCACCGGATAGCGCTGGGCATTGGCCACGATCGTCGTGGTGTAGCGCGCCATCACGTCGGGCCGGTCGAGGAAATAGGTGATGCGGCGAAAGCCCTCGGCCTCGCACTGGGTGGTGAAATTGCCACCGGACTTGTAGAGGCCCGACAGCTCGGTGTTGTTCTGCGGCTCGATCCTGGTTTCGATGTCGAGCACGAAGTCGCGCGGCAGGTCTGGGATGGTCAGCGACTGGCCGTCCAGCTGATAGCGGTTCGGGCCGAGCTTCTCGCCATTGACCGCGACGGAGACCAGGGTCAGCGCTTCGCCGTCGAGCCGCAGCGGCTTGTTGCCGGCACCGGCCGCCAGGTTGCGGCGCATGCCCAGGCGCGACTTGACCGTGGCGTGGGTTTCTTCCAGCTCGAACAGCAGGTCGGCGGTGTCGATCAGAAAATCCGGAACCTGGTACTCGACGAGGCGAATGGTCTTGGGCGGGCTGGAATCGCGCAGAGCGTCGAGCATGGTTTCTCCGGAAAGGCGTCATAACGCGTTGAGCGTAACTCTAGCCGACGGCACGCGGCGAGGGGAATGCCCATCTCGCCCGCCGGGAAGGTCAGAAATAAGAAACAAACCTGCGGAAATTCCCGCCCCTTATCTGTTGATACGGGGGACGCGGCAAGTTTAAGGTGAACACTCAAGCACAATTCCGATCGCCGCTCGGCTCGCCGATCCCGCGCTCAACCTTGCATGCAAGTGAGTTGACGATGATCGACGCTCGTTTCGACGATGGAGAGGGTCGTTTCACCTCGGACGAGAGCGGCGCTCGCTTCTTCGAGGCGTCATTTCTGCGGGAGATGCTCAACGACCTCACCCTGGCGCTCGACCTCGGCCGTCCGGTGTTTCTGCTGGGGCCGGGCGGTAGCGGCAAGAGTGCGCTGGGCGGGCAGGCGGCTATGCTGCTGGGACAGCGCTATGGCGTGGCCCGGCTCGCCGGCCGGCGCACGCTGGGGCTCGACGATGTTGTCGAGGCCTGTCGCCAGGGCTTCGCGCCGGAGGTCTGGCAACAGCTGTCGTCGCCGCGCGCGCGTGACACGGGACGTCCCGGCGACAGCGCGATGATTGTCGATGACGCGGAGACGATCCCGCCGCGCTTCATCGAACAGCTGATCGCCATGTCGAACGGCTCGCCGGATCTGCTGCCGAGTCATCGGATTCTGTTCATCGGCCGCGAGGCGTTGGCCGATGTCATCGAGACCGGCCGGGTGCGCAACAATTGGGGCGTGCCACTGGTGCTGGCGATGCCGCCCTGGCCGGCCGATGTCGCCGTACCGTTCCTGCGCCATCGGCTGCGGTCGGCCGGGCTCGGCACCCCCGATCTGCTGTCCGATGCGGCGATCGCGGCGATCTCGGCCGACGCCGAGGGCAATCCGGGCCGCCTGCTCGATCTGGCCCAGCGCATCCTGCGGCCCGATGCGGCACCGGAATGGATCGAACCGCTGCCGCAGTCACGCCCGGCGATCGGGCGCGCGTCGACCATCATCGATCTGGAGCCGGTTGACTCGTCGACGGGCTCCCCAGCCGACTCGTTGATTGGGGAGCCCGCCGCGGTGCGGTTCGCGGAGCCGCCGCCGGTCTTGGCGCCCGGCCCGCCGCCGGTTGCGGGCCTGCTGGCGCGCTGGACACTCCAATCACGCCGCGCGCTGCAGCTGGCGCTGCCGGTCGGGGTCGTCATTGCCGCTGCGCTGCTGATCTGGGCGTTCGACCAGCCGCCGCCGCCCGCGCCCGGGCCGGTCGCGGCCCTGGTCGCACCGCCGGTGCTCGAACCCATCGCCGCACCGCCCGAGCCCATGGCGGCCGTGCCGCCGCCACCACCGCCCGTCGCGGCGCCGACACCGGCCGGACCGACCATCCCGGCCGAAACACTGATCGCGCGCGGCGACAGCTTGCTCGCGGGCGGCGATTTCGCGGCGGCCCGACTGTTCTATCTTCAAGCGGTCCGCAGCGGCAGTGCGAAGGCCGCAACCGCGGTCGCCCGGACCTACGATCCGCTGGCGCTCGGCCAGCTGGGGGTCGTCGGCGGTCATGGCGAGCCGGCCAAGGCGGCCGAATGGTATCGCAAGGCGGTCGATCTGGGCGATCCGGCCGCAGCCGAGCCGCTGCATCGCCTGACGCCGCCGTAAAATTAACGCTGGACCTCGGACAGACCCTCGAACAGCCAGGTCCGGAATGTGTGCATCGCCGGGCTCGTGCGCCTGGATTTGAGCTGGGTCAGCCAATAGCTGCCGACCGCGATCTCGAACGCGAACGGCCGCACCAGGCGACCGCTGGCCAGATCCGTCCGGAACATCCCGGTCGGCACCAGGGCGACGCCCAAGCCTTGCGCCGCCGCCTCGGCCATGGCGATCGAGGAATCGAAGATCGTGCCGCGCGGCGTCGGGATCTCCAGGCCGGCGACAGCGAACCAGCGCGCCCATTCGTCCGCCCGGTAGGATCGCAGCAGCATTTCGCCGGCGAGATCGGCGGGCTGCCGCAGCCGGGCCGCGACGGCAGGCGCGGCGACCGGCGACAGGGGGGCTGCCCGCAGCAGCGTCGCGTCGGTGCCGTGCCAAGAGCCGTCGCCGAAGCGGATGGCATAGTCCAGGCCTTCGCCGGCCAGATCGACGCGGTTGTTGTTGGTCAGCAGGCGCAGATCGACATAGGGATGGGCGGCGCGGAACGCTGGCAGCCGGGGCAGCAGCCAGCCGAGCGCGAAGGTGCCGACCGCGCCGACCGTGACCACCTCGCGGAAATGACCATTCTCGAACCGGTCGAGCGTCGCCTGGATCCGATCGAAGGACTCTTCCAGCACGGGGATCAGCGCCTGGCCCTCGTCGGTCAGCGCCAAGCCGCGCGGCAGCCGCCGGAACAGGCGGACACCCAAGATTTCCTCAAGGCTCTTGATCTGGTGGCTGACCGCGGCCTGGGTCACATGCAACTCCAGCCCGGCCTTGGTAAAGCTCAGATGGCGGGCCGAAGCCTCGAACGCCCTGAGCGCATTGAGCGGCACCTGAGATCGCAGCATGCATTCGTCCCAAAATTTTCTAATGGGTCGTCCGATTTATGATCATTTGTCAAGCTGACCGCCGGTGCGCGAGTTTGGTGTCATATCGGGAGAGGGACGAATGATCACGAGGCGTCGCATGCTGCAGGGCGCGGCTCTGGCCGGGTTTGGATTGACGCGGGGCGCCTGGGCCGCCGGCGGCATCGGCACGCTGGGTGCGACCCTGGCGGCGATCGAGGCCGGCAGCGGCGGCCGGCTCGGCGTGGCGATCCTGGATACCGCGAGCGGGGCGCGCTGCGGCCATCGCGCCGACGAGCGTTTTGCGATGTGCAGCACGTTCAAGCTGCTGGCGGCCGGCGCGATCCTGACGCGGGTCGATGGCGGCCATGAGCGCCTGGACCGACGCATCCGCTTCGCCGCGGACCGGCTGGTCGCCTATTCGCCGATCACCAAGGCGCATGCCGGCGGGACGGGCATGACGCTGGGTGAATTGTGCGAGGCGGCGCTCACCTATAGCGACAATACCGCCGCCAACCTGTTGCTGGCGGCGCTCGGCGGCCCGACGGCGATCACCGCCTATGCCCGCACGCTGGGTGATCGGGCGACGCGGCTCGACCGGATCGAGCCTGAACTGAACCAGGCCACGCCCGGCGATCCGCGCGACGTGACGACGCCGGCCGCGATGCTCGGCAATCTACGCCGGCTGACGCTCCGCGAGGCGCTCGCGCCGGCGTCGCGCGACCAGCTGACCCGCTGGCTCCGCGCCAATACGACCGGCGACGCGAGGCTGCGTGCAAACCTGCCGGCCGGGTGGCACGTCGGCGACAAGACCGGGTCGGGCGGTCATGGCTCGACCAACGATGTCGGCCTGATCTGGCCACCGGATCGCCCGCCGATCCTGGTGTCCGTCTATCTGACCCAGACCGACGCTCCGCCCGAGCAGCGCGACGCGACCCTGGCCGCGGTCGGGCGCGCGGTCGCAGAGGCGGTTTAGGTTAGTGGGTCACCGTCGCCGGATTGTATTTCTCGACGAAATCGACCGCCGCCTGCAGCATGGCGATGCGGGAGACGCCGCGCGACAGCCAATGGTCCTCGTCCGGCAGCTTGATCAATTCGACCGGCTTGCCGGCCGCGGTCAGCGCCTTCGCCATGTCTTCGCTCTGGCGCGGCGGAACCACCGTGTCATCTGCGCCATAGACCAGCAGGACCGGTGCATCCGCATCAGCCGCGTGCGCTCTCGGTGAGAAGGCCGTCAGCGCGTCGTCGGTGTTGGATTTCGCGCCCATGTAGCGTCGCCAATATTCCGTCACCGGGCTCTTCTCGCCCGACCGGCTGCTCTCCCATTCCAGCATGTCGAGCAGGTCCGTGACGCCGCCGTAGGACACGGCACAGCGGTACAGTCGGTGTTGGATCGTGATGCCAGCGAGGGCGGCGTAGCCGCCGTAGCTGAGCCCGACGATCGCCACGCGTCGGGGATCGATCGTCCCTTGGCGGGCCAGTTCGCTGACGCCGTCGGAGACGTCGGTCTGCATCTTGCGCCCCCATTCGCCGAAGCCGGCATCCCGGAACGCGGTGCCGAAGCCGCCTGAGCCGCGGAAGTTCGGCTGAAACACCGCGTAGCCGCGGCCGGCGAAAGCCTGAGCGATCCAGTCGAAGTCCAGATGGTCGCGGGCTTGCGGGCCGCCATGGGGCAGTACGATCAGCGGCAGGCTCTTGGCCGTCGCGCCCGGCGGCAGGGTCAGCACGCCTTCCAAGGCCAGTCCATCGGCGGCCCGATAGTGGATCACACGGGTTTCACCGATCGTCCCTTCGTTGATATCGGGATAGGCAGTGCCGATTCGCGTCACGTTCTGGGTGGCCAGATCGACCAGGAAATAGGTGCCGGGTTCGGTGGTGCTGACGGATCTGACGATGACACGCTTGCCGCTCGCGTTGAACGAGACGGGCTGGACCCAGGCCGGCGAAAATGCCTGCTTTACCGCTTCGAAACTCGCCTTGAACACGGGATCGAACAGCAGTGCGACCGGCCGATCGCCCTGCAGTTCCTCGCCGACGAGGAGACCCGCACTGTCGCGCAACAGCGATCGAACCGGGGCACTGGCCAGATTGACCGGCGCCTGGCCCGGCGTCAGCGAGCGCTCCCAAAGACCGACATCGCGCCCGGAGGGGCGGTTGACGAGATAGGTATCCGCCGTCCGTCCGAGCCCCATCAGTTCCGGGCCGCCCGTCGTGGCGTCCTGCTCTTCGATCAGATCGCGTTCGAAGCGTCCGGCATAGAGCCGCCAGCGATTGACGCCCTTGTCACGATAGGTGCCTGCATGGACCAGGGGCGTCCCGTCGCTGCCCAGGACCCAGTCGCGATCACCCTCGCCGGCCCGGCTGAAGACACCCGAATCGAGATCGACTTTGTAAAGGCTTACCGGGCCGAAGATATCACGGGGCGTGCTGAAATCGACGCCGGGGATGGCGGCTCCGCTGAAGTAGCCATACCAGTGACCATCGAGCTCGCGATAGCCGGCAGGGGAGAAGACGACCGGGAACAGGGTTCTCGAATGAAAGAAGACCACGAACGCGACCTTGGTCTGTAGATTCAGCGCGGTCGCCTGGAACATCTCGTCGGCGTACCACTCACCCGGCACATAGAGCCCCTGGGGGCGGGTCACGCTCGTCAGCACGACCAGATGCTCGTCGCCGGCCCATTGCAGCGCGCGGACTTTGACGTCGTCGATCTTCAACGCCTTGACGGTCTTGCCGTCGGCCGTGCCGCGCACCACGACCATCCGCTGGTCGCCGGTCCCGGTCACCAGCGCGATCCGATCGCCCGACGGCGACAGCGTGACGAGATCCGTCGCCGGCAGCTGGGCATAGGCTTCGATCGGCGGCGCGGCGATGGCCGCGGCAGACCAGAGCCACAGGCAGGCGAGCGCCGGCACAAGATGCTTCATTCTTCTCTCGACTGCTGATTGGGCTCGAGATGGAATGAAGCTTATGCCGCCGGCTGATACCCTTGTCGAGTGTCGTGACTACAGTTTCCGACCGGCGATCAGCCCGGCGATGAGCGCGGCCAGGGCCACGGTCAATGTGCTGGGCGCCTCGATGCCGGAGCCGAGCTTGCGGCCGGCCTCGCTCGCGAGCGCGCCCAGATCCGTGGCGACGGTCGAGGCTGCCCTTGCCACCGGGCGACGGGCGGTGGCGGGTTTCCAGAAGGTGATGGCGATCAGGATCGCGGCCAGCAGGATCATCGCGGCGCCGACGATGGCCGCCGCACCCGCCGGGGTGAGATACGGCGTCAGCGCCAGCACGACCGCGTACAGCACGAACAGCAGTCCCGCCAGGCCGACGAACAGCGCCGCCAGCACGACGGCGCTGATGCCGGCTGCCCGTCGGGCGCGCTGACCGGCCTCACGTTCGACGAGGGCCAACACCACGCGCGCCGCGACGAGCATGCCGCCCATCAGTTGCGGCTCCGGCTCAGCAGACCGACGATCAGCCCAATGCCCAGCGCGGTCAGCACCGAGGTCGTGGGATTGCGCTCGATCGTGTGGTTCAGCTCTTCGCTCAGGCCCTTGGCGCGGGCGCCGGCCTGCTCCAGCTTGTCGCGGCCTTCGTTATAGAGATCGACCACCACGTCCTCGACCTTGCTGCGGGCCTGGCTGGCCTCGAGCTTGACCAGATCGGCCACGGCGGCGGTCAGGCGCGCGATGTCCTGCTTCAGCACGGAGATCTCGTCGGAAACGGTCGCTTCCTTCGCTTTGGTTGCATCGCTCATGAGCTTGTCCTTTCATATCGACAGGGATTGCACCGGAAAGGGCACACGCCGCTAACACGCGCGGGATGAAACGGTTCGCTCATGGGTGTCGATTAACCGAAGCGGTAGCCGGAAACCGCCTTGCCGAACACATGATCGTTGTAGGCCTGCACGCCGAGATCGGCGCCGGCGGCGCCGGCGGCGACCATCAGCGGCAGCAGATGCTCTTCGCGCGGGTGGCTGGTGCGGGCGCCGGGGGCGTTGGCCCAGGCCGCCAGCGCCGCATCGCGCCGTGTCGGGTCGGCATCGGTCACGGTGCCGGTCAACCACTGGTCGAACGCCTCGGCCTCGGCGGTGATGCGCGGATCGTCGGTAAAGAAGCCGCGCAGATTGTGGAAGCTGAGTCCGCTGCCGACGATCAGCACGCCCTCGTCGCGCAGCGGCTCCAGCGCCCGGCCGATCGCCAGATGGGCGGCCGGATCGAGCGAGGCGGACAGCGACAGCTGCACGATCGGGATGTCGGCCTCCGGATAGATCAGCAGGAATGGGATGAAGATGCCGTGGTCGAAGCCGCGCGCGTCGTCCCCGGCGCTGGGAATGCCGGCCTGGTCCAGGCGCCGGCGGATCTCGGCAGCGAGGTCGGGCGCGCCCGGTGCCGGATAGCGCAGCTGATAGGTATGGGGCGGAAAGCCGTAATAATCATAGATCAGCGCCGGCGCCGCGGCGGTCGTGACCGTCGGCCTGGTCTCTTCCCAATGGCCCGAGATCACCAGGATCGCGCGCGGGCGTTGCCCGATGTCGGCCGCGATGCCGCGCAGGTAGTCGCCCATGGATTTCCAGGCGTCCGGCATGCCGCGCGGCGGCTCCATGAAGAAGCACGGGCCCCCGCCATGGGGAATGAACAGAGTCGGCAGGCGCGCATTGGTCATGGCTTCAGCTCCCGGATTTGGTGGCGATCAGGTCGACATCGACGCCGACCTCGAGGGCGACCCATTCACCGGTCGCCCAAACGCCCTGGCCGACGCCGAAACCGGTGCGGACCAGGGCAAGATGTCCCTTCACGCTCGCCTTGTCATCGTTGACGGCGAGCGTGAAGGGCAGCACGACGGTCTTGCCGATGCCGCGGATGGTAAGCGTGCCCGGCGCCTCATAGACGTCGCCGCCCTTGGCCGTGAAGCCGGTCGCCTCGAACGTGGCTTGCGGAAAGCCCTTCACATCGAACCATTCGGCCTGGGTCAGGGCGCTATCGCGCTGGCTGTCGCCGGTCCTGGCGCTGGCCAGATCGATCGTCACCTTGGCATGGCCGGCGTCCGGATGGGCCGGGTCGAATGCGATCTGGGCACTCCATTTGTCGAAGCGGCCCTGGAACGGCGCGCCGTTCTGCACGCCGGAGAAGCCCAAATGGCTTTTGGGGACGTCGACGGTCCAGTCCGACGCCAGGGCCGGTGGAGAAAGCAGCGCGAGCGCGATCAGCAGGGCGAGGGATTTCATGATCGGGGTTCCTTGGCCGTGCGGCCGGGCAGCATGCGGGCCAGAATGCGGTCGCGCAGCAGGAAGTGATGGCGCAGCGCCGCTGCAGCATGCAGCAGGATGACCGCCGTTAGCAGCCAGGCGAGCTTGCCATGGATGAACTTCACGACTGTCTCGACCGCAGCCTTGTTGGCGAGATCCGGAAACACCGGCAGATGCGGCCAGGGCACCACGCCATAGAGCACGGTCGGCAGGTTGAACGGCGAGACCGAGACCAGCGCCCAGCCGCTCAAAGGGATGATCAGCATCAACACGTAGAGCAGCCCATGGGTGCCTTCGGCCGCGGCCTTTTCCAGCGGCGGCATGGCGGGCAGCGGTGGCGGCCGATGGCTCAGCCGCCACAGGATGCGCAGGAGAACGGCCAGCAGTACGGTAATGCCGATCGATTTATGCAGCTGGTACAGCTGGAACTTCGCCAGGGGCGCCAGACCCAGGTGGGTCATCGACAGGCCCATGATGATGAGCGCCAGGATGCCCAGTGCGATCACCCAATGCAGGGTGATCGCGACCGCGTCGTACCGGCTTCGGACGATCGCGACCGCGTCGTACCGGCTTCGGACGATCGCGACCGCGTCGTACCGGCTTCGGACGATCGCGACCGCGTCGTACCGGCTTCGGACGATCGCGACCGCGTCGTACCGGCTTCGGACGATCGCGACCAGATGGTACCGCATGACGGCGGCTCCCCTGCTCGGGCTCAGGTGTGCTCGAAGCCGGCGCTGATGATCAGGTCGACATCGTCGCCGATCAGCGGCAGATAGGTCTTCACGCCGAAGTCGCTACGCTTGATCCGGCCGCTGACCTCGAAGCCGGCGGTGTATTTCTTGTCCAGCACGTTGATGCCGGCGCCGTTGAACTTGACTGCCAGCGTCACCGGCCTGGTCACGCCGTGGAACGTGAGAGTGCCCGTCACCTTGGCGGTGCCTTTGCCGGTCGGCGCCACCTTGTCGGCCTTGAACAGGATCTCGGGGAACTGGGCGGCGTCGAACCACTTGTCGCCCTTCAGCTCGCCGTCGACCATGGTGTTGCTGGTCGAGAGCGAGGCGACCGGGATATGGATCTCCAGCGTGCTCTTGGCCGGCGCCGTCGGGTCCAGGTTCAGGCTGCCCGAGACGTTCGAGAACTCGCCGTACCAGGTGGTGAAGCCCAGATGCGAGACGCTGAACAGCACGCGGGTGTGATAGGGCTCGACGCTATAGGCGCCGGACTGGGTCGCGGCGGCATCGTGGCTGACGGTCTGGGCCTGGGCGGCGGACGCCAGCAGCAGGGCGGCGGAGCCGGCGATCGGAAGCAGCTTGCGGAACATGGGACGCGGTCTTTCGAGAGAGGGGCCCGAGCGGTCGGGCGCGATGACCAGACAGATAGTCGTGTCGCTTCTCCAAAAAAACCGATAAAGTTTCGATATTCTCTATCTGAAAGTTAGATCATGTCGCAGCCCGCCCCGTCGTTCGATCAGCTTCAGGTCATGCTGGCGGTGGTCGAAGCCGGCAGTTTCTCCGGGGCCGCGCGGCAGCTGAACCGGGCGCAATCGGCCGTCACCTATGCGATCCAGCGGCTGGAGGAGCAGTTGGGCACGGCGCTGTTCGACCGGACCTCCTATCGTCCGGCGCTGACCGAGGCCGGGCGAAGTCTGCTGCCGCGCGCGCGGCTGATCGCCGACGAGATGCACGCACTGGTCGACCATGCCCAGGGCATCGCCGCCGGGCTGGAGCCGGAACTGACGCTGGTGGTCGATGCCATGTTTCCGATGTGCCTGCTGCTGGACGCGCTGCGCACCTTCGGTGGGCGCTTTCCTTCGGTTCCGCCGCGGATCTACGTCGAATCGCTGGGCGCGACGGCGGAACTGGTGTTGAACGGCACCTGCGCCATCGGTCTGATGGTGTCGTTCAGCAGCGACTTTGCGCCGCTGCAGCGCCGGCCGTTGTCGGACATCACGCTGATCCCGGTTGCGGCCCCGACGCATCCGTTGGCCCGGTTCGACGGGCCGGTATCGCGCGAGGAACTGGGCCGCCATGTTCAGCTCGTACTGTCCGACCGCTCGGGTCTGACCGGCACGCGCGATTATGGCGTGCTGTCGTCGCAGACCTGGCGTCTGGCCGACCTGGGGGCCAAGCACGCCATGCTGGCCGCCGGCCTGGGCTGGGGCAGCCTGCCGGCCCATCTGATCGTGGACGATCTGAAAACCGGCCGCCTGCGCCAGATCCATCTCCCCGCCGAGGCCGGCGGCGACGGGCCGATCATCCTGCCGCTCTGCACCGGCTATTGCCGCGACCGCCCGCCCGGGCCGGCCGGACGCTGGCTGCTGGAGCATCTGGGGAGGATGATGGCGACCAACCCGGATGCGACCCGCTCGGTCGCTTGAACTGGAGGAAGACGGCCCATGAGTTTTTCGACCGACGCCGTGATCGAGACGATCCGGGAAATGTATGCCGCCGCGGCGGTCGATGACGAGGCCAGCCTCCGAGCGATCTTCGCTGATGATTTCTACGCTTTCGACGGCGGCAAGCGGTTCGACGGCATGGAACTGCCGACTTTGCTCAAGGCGGCCCATGCCGCCGGCAAGCGCTTCGTTTGGACCGTCAACGAGCCCGACGTTTGGGTCGCCCAGAATTGGGCCTCGATCGCCTATGTCAACCGCGGCTCGGTCAGCGATGCATCCGGCACTGTGCCCGTGACCTGGCTCGAATCCGCGGTTCTCCGGTTCGACGGCACCCGCTGGCGCATCCAGTTCTTCCATTCGGCGCGGGCGGCGGCGGGGGGCTGAACCCGGCTGCGCCCGCGCTTCAGTGCCTGGTCTTCACCTGATCCGGCGAGATCCGGACGTTCAGCGTCGAATAGCCCTTCACGAAGGTGGAGAAGATGCGCTGGGGCTCGTCCACGACCTCGATCCGGCCGAAACGCTTCAGGATTTCCTCCCAGACGATGCGCAGTTGCAGGTCGGCCAGCCGTTCGCCCAGGCAGCGGTGCAGCCCGAAGCCGAAGGACAGATGCCGGCGCGGCCGCTCGCGATCGACGATCAGGCGTTCGGCATCGGCGATCACCTCCTCGTCGAAATTGCCCGACACGTACCACATCACCACCTTGTCGCCGGCCCGGATGGTCTGGCCCTCGAACGCGTGATCGCGCGTCGCGGTCCGGCGCATGTGCGCCAGCGGCGTCTGCCAGCGGATGATCTCGGGGACCATGTTGGGCACCAGCCCGGGATTGCCGAGCAGCTTCGAATATTCGTCGGGAAACCGGTTCAGGGCATAGAGCCCGCCGGTGATCGAGTTTCTGGTCGTATCGTTGCCGCCGACGATCAGCAGCAGAAGGTTGCCCAGAAAATCCATCGGGCCCTGATGACGCGTCGCGTCCGCATGCGCCATCATCGAGATCAGGTCGTCGCGCGGCGGCGCGTTCACCCGCTCGTTCCACAGCTGGGTGAAATACTGCAGGCACTCGATGAGTTCGGCCTTGCGCTGTTCCTCGGTCTCGACGATGCCGCCGCCGGGCAGCGCCGTCGCCACGTCCGACCAGCGGGTGAGCTTGTGCCGGTCCGCCCAGGGAAAATCGAACAGGGTCGCCAGCAGCTGGGTCGTGAGCTCGATCGAGACCTGCTGCACCCAATTGAAACTCTCGCCGATCGGCAGCCCGTCGAGCACGATCTGCGCCCGCTCGCGGATGAGCTGTTCGAGCCGGGCCAGACTGGGCGGTCCGACGATGGGCTGGACCGCGGCGCGCTGCTGGTCATGCCGGGGCGGATCCATCGCGATGAACATGGGCAACACGAAGTCGGACAATTGATTGCGCAGCGTGATGCCGCCGTATTTCACGTCGGACGAAAACACCTCGGTATTCGCCTCGACCTGCATGATGTGCTTGTACTTGGTGATCGACCAGAACGGGCCGAACTCGCTGGACGCGCAGTAATGCACCGGCGCCTCGCGGCGAAGCCGGGCGAAATAGGGCCAGAACGCGTCCTGCTGAAACAGCAGCGGCTGACCGACGTCGATCTGGTCGATCGGCAGCGTCGCCGCGGCTGCGACCAGTGCGTCGCGCGAGGGGTGATGGGTCGGGTTCATTGCCGCCATGAGTCTCTCCTTGTTCAATACCCTCGGTGGAGGGACCCGCCTTCCGCAAGCGGCGGTGCCAAGGTTCAACCGGCCAGCGCGCGCGCCTCGTCGACCAGCGGCTTCTTCCAAAGCTTGCCGACCGCCGTCTTGGGCAGGGCGTCGCGCAGTTCGAGCGCGGTCGGCAACTCGTGCTTGCCGACCTTGTCGGCCAGGAACGCCCGCAACTCGTCCAGGCCCAGCGCCGGGGCGCCGTCGCGCAGCTTGACGAAGGCCTTGGCGCTTTCGCCGCGATAGGTGTCGGGGATGCCGATCACGATCACTTCCTCGACCGAGGGATGCTCGTAGATCGCCTCCTCGATCAGGCGCGGATAGACATTATAGCCGCCGCACAGGATCATGTCCTTCTTGCGATCGACGATGAACAGGAAGCCGTCCTCGTCCAGATAGCCGATGTCGCCGGTGCGGAAATAGCCGTCGATGAAGGCGTTCGCCGTTTCCTCGGGCTGCTTGTAATAGCCCTTGGTGACGTTCTTGCCCGTGATGCAGATCTCGCCCTTCTCATTGGGCGGCAGCTTGCAGGCGGGCTCCTCCAGGTCGCGGATCTCGATCATCACGCCGGGCAGGGGCAGGCCGGCGGAGCCGAGCTTGCGGTTTTGCGGCGGCGTCACCGTGCCGGCGGGCGAGGTCTCGCTCATGCCCCAACCTTCCAGCAGCAGCCGGTCGGCCACGCCCTCGAACTCGTCGCGCAGTTCCATCGGCAGCGGTGCGCCGCCGGTGTTGCAGAAGCGGAAGCAGCTGAAATCGATCTGTTTGGCGCGCGGATGGGAAGCGATCGCCCGGAACATGGTCGGTACGCCCGAGAACATGCTGGGCCGCTCCCGGGCGATCGTGTCCAGGATATCGTCGGTGTCCCAGCGTGCCTTCAGGATCAGCGTGTAGCCGTTGCGCAGGCCCCGCAGCAACAGCGTGTTGAGCGCGTAGATATGGAACAGCGGCAGCACGACCAGCACGCGCTCGGCGCCCGGCTGGAGCCCGATGCTGGGCGCCGAGCCCCAGGCGTCGTAGCTCGAGACCGACGCGGTCAGGTTGGCGTGGGTCAGCATCGCCGCCTTGGGCAGGCCGGTCGTGCCGCCGGTGAATTGCAGCACGGCCAGGTCGTCGACCTTTGCCTGGGGCCAGGGGCCGGGCGCCGGCCGGGTCGGGTCGAGCAGCACGCGAAAGGGAATGCGCGCGGCCGGGTCGGTCGGAATCGCCGGCGGCGGCAGCGGCGCCATATCCTCCGGCGTGGCCACGATGATGCGCAGGCCCGGACCGGCTGGCGGCAGTTTCTGGTCCAGGCCTGCGAAGCTGACCACCAAGCTGACGTCGGCCGCTGCGATCTTATGGGCGAGCTCGCGCTCGGCATCGAGCGGCGACAGGTTCGCGACCACGCCGCCGGCGCGCTGCACGCCGTAGAAGGCGATCGGATAATGCGGCGTATTGGGCAGATGCAGTGCCACATGCACGCCGGGCTTCACGCCCAGGGCGGCGAAGCCGCGCGCCGCGCGCTCGACCAGCGCGTCGAAGCTGCGGAAATCGAGCTTGATCGGGCCGAATTCCAGGAAGCTCTTCGTGCCCCAGCGGGCGACCGCGGCGGTCAGCTCGTCGCTCAGCGTCGCCGTCTTGATCTCGGCGTGCCAGTTGAAATCGGGCGGATAGGATCTTTCCCAAAGCTCAGCCATCGCGGTCTCAACCCTCCCTGGAATTCGGCGCCACCTCTCGAAAGGGCAGTTCTGATGCCGTTGCCGGCGAAACGGTCGCCTCCACCGTCCCGGGTGTCAAGGTGCCGGCGCTGAAACCGCGGCCGGGGCAGCAACGTGACGACGGAACCGCCATTTGATGAAAAATTGCTGTGTCACGGGGCTCGACCCCCGCGACCGATCGCGCTACAGACACCGGGCGTGCGGGTTTGCCCGATGCCCGGTGGGGCGCGTCGGGAAGCCCGCCGGACAGGACGCAGCATCCATCTCATGATACGTCGCATCTCCCTGACGGTCGTGGCCGCGCTGCTGGCGCTGGCCTCCGGCCATCCGGCCACCGCTGCCGACACAGCCACGCCCGATCAGCCGGTTTCCGGCCAGGCGGCCGGCCTGATTTCGGAGCGGATCTACGATGCCGCCAAGCCGCGGCTGCTGCAGGTGCGCTCGGTGCTGGCCTCCGCCGACCGGCAGTCCTCGATCGGCTCGGCCTTCATGGTCAGCGCCGACGGGCTGGCGATCACCAATTATCATGTCGTCTCGCAATTCGCGCTGGAGCCCGAGACCTACCGGCTGGAATATACCGCCGCCGATGGACGCAAGGGCGTGCTGCAGCTGCTGGCGGTCGATGTCGCCGACGATCTGGCCGTGGTCAAGGTCGACCGGCCGGCACCGGAATTCTTCCAGTTCGATCCGCAGGCGCTGGCCGGCGTGCTGACCAAGGGCCAGCGGCTCTATGCCATGGGCAATCCGCTCGACCTGGGCTTCACCATCGTCGACGGCACCAACAACGGCCTGGTCGAGCGCAGCTATCAGCAGCGCATCCATTTCACCGGCGCGATCAATCCGGGCATGAGCGGCGGCCCGGCGGTCACCGAGGACGGGCGCATCGTCGGCATCAATGTGGCGAAGGAACTCGGCAACGATCTGGTCAGCTTCCTGGTGCCGGGACAATTCGCCGCCGCCCTGCTGAAAAAGGCGGCGGACGGCCCGGTCCCGCCGCCGGAAAGCTTCCAGGCCGAGATCGGCCGCCAGCTCTATGCCTGGCAGGACGGCATGTATCACGCCATCGCCGAGGCCGGATTCCGCGAGGTCGACAGCGGCCCGTACCTGGCACCGGAATCGAATGCGCCCTGGTTCACCTGCTGGGCCGGGACCAACGAGAATGATGTGCCGAAGCCGCGGGCGGTCGACAGTCGGACCGGCTGCAACACCAGTACGGCGCTGTTCGTCGCGAACGATCTGACCACCGGACTGATGCTGGTGTCCCATGCGCATCTGAAGAGCGTCGATCTCAACCCGTTCCAGTTCGCCACCTTCGCCGCCACGACCCATCCGGCGGTCGGGATCGGCGCCTATCACCGCAAATGGCAGGCGGCGCAGGAATGCCATGAGGATTTCGTCCAGGCCGACCCGGCGGCGGCGCATCCCGCCGTCCGGGTCGTCTGGTGCGCCCGGCCCTATCGCAAGTTCGACGGGCTCTATGACGTGCTGGTCCAGGCCATGACCCAGGACCGCACGGGCGAGGCCCTGATCTCGCGTCTGAACCTGCAGGCAATTTCCTACGACAATGCGCTGGGCCTGACCCAACGCTTCCTCGACGGTATCCGGTGGAAGCCATGATCTGGGTCGAAATCCTGTCGCGTCAGCGCGATGTGCTGGCGCGCCATCCGATGGTCGGCGATGCGCTGTCGATCGGCCGGGGCTATAGCAATGACGTGGTGATCGATGATCCCCATGTGGCACCCGACCATCTGCGCATCCGGCGCGACGCGGACGGCGCTCTGGTGGCGGAGGATCTGGGTAGCGTCAACGGGCTGTATCTCGACGGCGGCGCCCAGCGTCTGGACCGGGTCCGGCTCGACGGCGACGCGCCGATCCGGATCGGGCAGACCCTGCTGCGCATCCGCGACTCGTCGTTTGCGGTGCCGGCGGAACGGCCGCTGGTGCGCCCGCGCTGGCCGCTGGCGGCGCTGCTGATCGTCATCATCCTGGGCATCGAGCTGATCGGCGCCTGGCGCGCCGATTTCCGCGAAATCAAGCCCGCGACCTATATCCAGCCGGTGCTGCAAGTCACGGTCATCGTCGGCCTCTGGGTCGCGTTCTGGACGCTGCTCTCGCGCGTCATCGCGCGCGCCGCGCGGTTCGAGACCCATCTGCTGATCGGTCTCGTGGCGATGCTGACCGTGTCGGTCGCCAACGAAATCACCGATCTCGGCGCCTTCGCCCTATCCTGGCCCGGGCTGGCCGAGGCCAGCTTCGCCGTCGGTTTCATCGTGATGGGCGCGGCCGCCTTCGCCCATATGCGCACGATCGGCCCGGCGCGGCTGCGCCTCAAACTGGGCGGCGCCGTGGCCATTCCGGTGCTCATGATCGGCTATCATTCGGTGACCGACGCCGACCAGCAGCGCTCGTTAGACCCGCCGGCCTATGTCCACCGGCTGTTTCCGCCGGCCTTCCGCCTGGCGCCGATCAAGAGCGAGAACCGGTTCCTGAAGGACCTGGGCGATATGAAGGAACGGATCGACAAGGCCAGAGCGAACGACGCTCCGTAAAGGCCGCCGGCAGCGGAAGCTCGACGACCCCGCTCACGGCGCCGGGTCGGAACAGCTCTCGCCATCGCAAAGGCAGAGGTAATCGGGCTCGGCCAGCGAATCGTGATCCTTCGTTCCATTTTTCGAGCCGTTATGGGGCTGGCACATCCATTGTAGATTATTCTGCAGGTGATACGCCCGGCGCACGGAGGTTTTTTGCTTTCCGAGGCTGTCGATGTCGCCCGCCGTCAGTTCCTCGGTGTGAAAATCAATGACATAGGCGTCCCAATGATACGTCCCGTCGCACACTGTGTGCTTCGTGCATTCCGACTGGATCTGATCAAAAAACGGACGCTTGTGGTCGATTTCGATGTCGTTGTTGTTATGTTGCGTCAGTTTCGTGCTCTGACAGACGATCGGTTTTTTGTTGGTCTTGTACCAGAGCAGAAATCCGTTGAGCCAGGATACCTCGCTCCGTTTACCGTAGCGAAGCAGCCGATTGCCGTATTGATCAAATTTCGGACACTTGGGCTTCGGGATTTTGAATTCGACCGTCGTTTCGAAATCCATGCCGATTTCGAAACTGCCATCTTCGAGCTTGAGCGAGTTGCGGCGCGACAGACGCTTGGTCTGGGGCGGCGGCGGCAGATTATACTGCTCGGTTTTTTCCTTCGTCGACTTGCGCAAATTCATCGGCTGGATGACGGATGCCGGCTTTGCCTGGGCAGCGGATTTCGCCATGCCGTGCAGCGGCGCAAAGGGCGGCGGCGGGAGGGCAGAACGCCCTGCGGCCGGGCGAACGGGATTCGGCGGCATGTCGCGCCGCGGCTTCGCCTGGACGGAAGCGGGACCGGGCCAGGAAACCGGAGGAGGCGCAATCCGGCGAGGCGGCATGGTAACGACCTTCTCAGCAGAGACTGTTCGGGTCTCCAGGGACGGCCGCTTGGACGATCGATCGACCTGGATGCAACCTGGAGTGAAATTACTACTTTCATTGCCGCAGCCGCAACCGTCCGGTCGCGGCGGGCCGCGCCTAAAGCTCGCTCCGGAACCGGTGCGGCGAGGTGCCGGCGATCTTGCGGAACGCGGTCGAGAAATGGCTCTGGCTGGAAAATCCGACCGCGACCGACAGGCTGGCGAGCGACAGGGATCGATCGGCCAGCAGTTCCTTGGCGCGCTCGATCCGGCGATACAGCTGGTATTGATGCGGCGTCATGCCGGTCGATTGCTTGAAACTGCGGCAGAAATGGAAGACTGACAGGCCGGCGGTCGCCGCCATGTCGCCCAGCGAGACATCCTCGGCCAGATGGGCCTCGATGAATTCCTTGACCCGCTTCAGCGCGAACGGCGTCAGGCCGCCCTTGCGCGCCCCGCTCGGCCGCCGGAGCGTCGAGTGCGCGCGCACCAGATGCACCGCCATCAGCAGCGCGAACCGCTCGGCATAGACCGCCGAGGCGAGCGCCGGGACCTGCAGCTCCTGCAGCAGCCCGCGCGCCATCTGCTCGGCCGGGAAATCGCGCACGGCGAGGCTGGCCGCGATCTCCAGCCGCTCGGCATCGATGTCGAGCGCCTCGGCCACGACCTGCTCGATGCGGGCCTGGGGCAGATAGACCTCGATCCGGCCGTAGAGACCCTCCCATTGCCATTCGGCGGCCTCGCCGGCCGGCGTCACGCTGACGCTGCCGGCGGCGGCGCGACGGCGCTGGGTGTCGCCGCCCAGACGGCGCGACAGCAGCAGCGCGCCCGATTGCTGGACGCTGATGACATGATGGTCGACCGGGGGATATTCGATCAGGCCGTCGCGGCCGGTGCGCTGGACGACGAACAGATCGGGCCAATTGCGGCCGACGCTGGAAATCGCGGCCGGGCAGATCGACAGCGTCTCTTCCGGCAGCATGGTCCGGTCCCAGTTCCGGTCCGATACCGGACGCTCGATCGATGCGCGATCGCCAACGCGTTTGTCTGCGGCCATGAACGGCCCCTCCCCCAGTCGTCTTTTTTTATGTGCTTGCGGGTAGCATAGCCACAGATACGGGGGGTGGCGCAATTCCTTGTAGAAAAGGCGCGCCGATCGCCGGCGCGCCTTTTCCCATCGGTCCGACCGGGTCGGACTGGCTTCAGTACTTCGAGGCGCTCGGCACGCCCGGCGAAGTGCGCAATTCCTTCGGCTTCGCCACCACGTTGTTGCCGAAGCCGACCTGGTGGCCGAGTTTCTCGGTGGCGCCGTCGCAGCCATCTGCCGGCAGCTTCGACAGATCGATCTTGCCTTGGGCAGCCGTCCGCTGCTCCTCGAACTTCGCCTGGATCGCGCTCAGGATCGGGCCGATCTTGTCCGAGATCGCTTTGCTGGCGTGATCCTGGTTCTGCGAGGTCTGCCAGCCGATCGCGGCGACCTGGGGCTGGAAGGTCTGCACAGCCGTCTGGCCGAACTGGGCGACCGTGTCGTCGTCCGCCGTCGCCTGGGCGCCGTACGACGTCGCGAAGGCCTTGAGCACGCAAGCATTGTCGTTGAGTTCGCTTGCGAGCCACAGCTTGCGATCGATCGAGATCTTGACGGTGAGCTTGGCGAGAGCCGCGCAGACCGTGCCGTCGGGCAATTTCGCGATCGAGGTGGCACGCTGCGCGCCGAACCCGACGCTGGCTTGATAATAGCCGGGCGCCAGGCGGTCCGGCGGGGCGCCCAGCTTCGCCGCCAGGTCCTTGGCCGAAGCACTGGTGTCCTGCGGCAGGGGGCTCGGCACCGCCTCGAACGCGATCTGTGCCGGCGGGGCCGCGGGGCAACTGGCCGCCTGGGCCGCGGCGCCAACGCCCATCAGCAGCATGCCGATCAGGCCGGCGACGATTTTCTTGGTCATGGGAACTCCCGGAAAACAACTTCGCATGCCGGGGAAGAGACAGAATCCTACGCGCGAGGTAAAGCGCGAAATGGCGCGACCCGGTTCACGGCGCCGCGATCAATCCGCGCGCCATTCCTCGACCCACTGGGTGGTATTGCCGAAATGGCCGCTGGGATCGACGCCCTTCAACCACATCGGCATGACGAAGACGGTCGATTCGAAATAGAGCGGCAGGGCCGGCAGGTCGCGGGTATAGGCCTCCTGGATCCTGGCCCAGATCGGCTTGCGCCTGTCCGGGTCGAGTTCCATCACCAGCGCGCCGATCAGGCGGTCGGTTTCCGGATCGGCATAGCGCGGGAAATTACCGCCGGAGAAATCATTGGCCGCGGTCGGAATGCTGGCCGAGAGCAGGGTGTAGTTCGGCGGATTCTCCGGGACGTTGGTCCAGGAATACAGCGCCAGATCATAGGCGCCATGGGGCAGCCGGTCGCCCAGCAGGATCGAGGCATTGTCGTTGGCGAGCGTCACCTGGATGCCGATCGAGCGCCATTTCGCCTGCAACTCCTGTTCGATCAGCTCGCGCGCCCGATTGCCGGTCGTGGTGGCCAGGGTGAAGGCGAGACGACGCCCCTTGGCATCGATCCGGATGCCGTCGGCGCCGGGCTTGAAACCGGCCTCGGCCAGCAGCTTGCCGGCCGCGACCGGGTCATAGGGATATTTCGGCAGGTCGGCATCGAAGCCCTGGTCGGTCGGGGCCACGAACCCGTCGGCCACCGGCAGCAGCCCGTCGAACAGCCGGCGCGTGATGGTCTGCCGGTCGATCGCCAGCAGCAAGGCATGCCGGATGCGCAGGTCGGCCAGCAGCGGGTTGTCCAGGTTGACGTCGACATGGGTATAGACGAGGCCGGCCTGGATCGCGAAATCGAAGCTGTAGGCGCGCCGCGCCTTCAGTTCCAGCCCCTGATCGACGGTCAGGCCCAGTTCGCCGGCGATATAATCGATCGTGCCGGTCATGAAATCGGCCTCGAGGGCGGCGGTATTCTCGATCATGCGCACGGTGATGCGCGGAATATGCGCAGGAGGACCCGGCCAATAGGGATTGCGGTCGTAGCGCGCGCTTTGCCCCGGATCGTAGCCGATCAGGCGATAGGGCCCCAGCCACAGGCCGGGGTTGGTCGGATCGGTCAGATAGGCCGACCGGTTGAAATAGTCGCCGCGATCGGCCAGCCCGGCCAGAATCAGTCCCTCGATATGTTCCGGCAGCACCCAGAACGTGACCTGGCGATTGTAGCCATAGTCGATCTGGTCGATGTGCAGGACGAAGGTCCGGGGATCGACGATGGTGACGTCGACGATATGGCGCAGCGTCTCGGCATTGGCGGCGCCGATCATCGGATCGCGCGCCAGATGCCAGCTGAACACGATGTCGCTGCTGGTGACCGGCACGCCATCGGCCCAGGACAGGCCGCGCTTCAGCGTGAAACTCACCTCCATGCCCTTGCGGCCGCCGTCCAGATCGACGATGCGCGCGCCGCCGTTCTCCAGCGTCGGCAGCGTCTCGCACAGATAGCAGGCGGGGCGGCCGAGCTTGTCCGGCCCGGCGAGCGCGCGCAGCGACATGGCGTTCAGATAGGTGCGGGATCCCGTGCTGCCCTGGAGCGGATTGAGCGAGGGGGGCGCCTGACGCAGGCCGATGACCAGTTCGTCGTGTCCGGATGCCGCGAGGGCTGCCGATGACCAGGCGAAGACGGCAATGAGGCAGATCAGGCCTGTCTGCCGCACCCAGCCCAGAAGATCAGCCGATCGCATGGTCGTCCGTTTCCCCAATGAGCTGCTCGAACCAATCCGTCGGCGGCAGATTCCACCAACCGGACGCGCTTGCCAAGTGTCACATGATACCGCGTCAGCGGACGCGCAATCGATCGCGCAGTCGGTCCGTCGCGCGCCTGACCGCGTCGGCCATCGCCGGCTCCAGATCGGAATGATTGCCCTCGACCACGACCTCCAGTTCGGAGCCGGGCCAGGCCCGATGCACCGCCCAGGACGTCGTGGGCGGCGTCACGACATCGTAGCGCCCGACCACCATCTGGGCCGGTAGATGCGCGATGCGGGGCAGGTCGCGCAGCACCTGGCCCTCTTCGATGAAGAAACCATGGGTGCAATAGTGGGTGAAGAAGCGCGACAGCGGCAGGGCCGTCGCCAGATCGAACGCGCCGTCGATCGCGTCCCGGTCGGGCCGGAACGTCGAGGTGCTGGCCGAAAAGCGCTTCAGCGCGCGGACGGCCGGCTCATGGACCTTCGGGTCCGGGCTGCCGGTGCGGGTATGGTAGGCGGCGAGCACCTCGCCCCGTTCGCCGGCCGGCAGCGCCGCCAGCAATTCCTCGTACGCCTCCGGAAACAGCACACCGATCGAGCGCCACCACCAGTCGATCTCGCTGGCCCTGCCGGTGAACATGCCGCGGAGCCGAAAGCCCAGGCAGCGGTCGGGGTGGGCCTCACCATAGAGCAGCGCCAGGCACGAGCCCCAGGAGCCGCCGGTGACGGCCCAGCGCTCGATGCCCAGATGGACGCGTAGCCGCTCGATATCGCCGACCAGGGCTTGGCTGTCATTGTCGAGCGTCTCGCCCAGCGGCAGCGAGCGGCCGCAGCCGCGCTGGTCGATGAGCACGATGCGGAAGAAATCCGGATCGTAGAATCGGCGATGGATTGCTTTAGCGCCGCCGCCCGGGCCGCCATGCAGGAAGATGACGGGAACACCGTTCGGGTTGCCGACCTGCTCGAAATAGATCCGATGCGGGTCCCCGACCGCGAGCAGGCCGTGGTCATAGGGTTCGATTTCGGGATAAAGCAGATCGTCGAGCGACATGAGACTTCCAGGGTCGGCGGAGGATGGCGCGGATGGTGCCTGCTTCGGGGCCGCACGGCAATCGTTCGAAGGGGATGAGGATGGCGGAGTTCACGATCGAGACGGCGCGGCTGCGGCCCTGGCGCGCGGAGGATCTGGCGCCCTTCGCGGCGCTCAATGCCGATCCGGCGGTCATGGAACATTTCCCGCGGCCGCTCGACCAGGCCGAAAGCGATGCGATGGCCGAGCGGATCGGCGTGCATTTCGATCGGCATGGCTTCGGCTTCTGGGCGGTCGAGTTGAAGGAGGACGGTCGGTTCATCGGTCTTGTCGGTTTGGCCGTGCCGCTCTGGACCGTGTCCGTCACGCCCTGTGTCGAAGTCGGCTGGCGTCTGGCCGCGGCCTATTGGGGCCAAGGCTATGCCAGCGAAGCCGCCGCGGCGGCACTCGATCACGGCTTCGGCGCCCAGGGCCTGGCCGAGATTCTCGCCTGCACCTTGCCAGACAACCGTCGCTCGCGCGCGGTCATGGAACGGCTCGGCATGCGCCGGTCGGCCGCCGATGATTTCGACCACCCATCGGTTCCGGTCGGACATCCGATGGTGCGCCATGTGCTCTATCGGATCGACGCGGCGACCTGGCGCCAGACGAGGGGCTAAGCCGTCGGCTGATCCCAGGCCGGTGCGAACGGTGGGTTGACCAGGCGACTGTCCTTGGGCAGCGCCGCGATGACGCGCCGGTCGTCGTCGTCGAGCGCCAGTTTCAGCGCATCCAGATTGGCCTGCTGGCTTTCCGGCCGTTGCGCCTTGGGGATGGCGGCGACGCCGTCCTGGTCCAGCAGCCATTTCAACGCGACCTGGGCCGGGCTGGCGCCGTGCTTGCGGCCGATCGCCGCCAATTCGGGCTGGTCGGCGAGCCCCCCCTGGGCCAGCGGGCAATAGGCCACGACCGGAATACTGTGGCCGGCCAGGTAGGTCCGCACCGGAGTCTGGTCGAGCAGCACGTGATATTCGATCTGATTGACCGCGATCGGCGCGCCGACCTGCTCGATCGCGGCGCGCAGCAGGGGCAGCGTGAAGTTGCACACGCCCATGGCGCGGATACGGCCCTCGGCTTTCAACTGCCCCAATGTCTCGAACATTGCCGGCAGATCCATCGCGCGTGCCGGCCAATGCACCATGAACAGATCGACGTAATCGAGCCGCAGCTTCGTCAGGCTGGCGTCGAGCGAACGCCGGATCGCCTCCGGCGCCAGATTGTCGTGCCAGACCTTGGTCGTGACATGGATATCCTGACGCTTGACGGTGGCGAGGGCGGCACCGACCGCGTCCTCGTTGCCGTACATCGCCGCCGTATCGACATGGCGGTATCCCAGCGACAAGGCACCTTCGACGGCGGCGCGGCAAACGTCGCCCTGCATGCGGAACGTACCGAGCCCCAGGCGCGGCAGGCGGATGCCCTGGGTGTGCAGGTCGTCCATGTCATTCTCCTGATCGGTGCCGGGCACAGCCGGCGACCCTCGGAAGATAGGGCGTCGGCAAGGACGTTTGAAACGCGCTCTCGTCAGTTTACCGGTGAGAATGCGTCAGGAATGACGGTGTCGGATCCGCCACATGCATCGGCCGAATTCACGCAAACGACGTTTGAAGAATATGTCTCTCGACTTTCCGAATCGAGCGAGTAAGACTCTGTTAACCTCGTTTTTGGTGAAACCCTCGATGGTCGAACCGATGCTCACTCATAATCGTTTTGCTGAACGGCTGCGTGCGGACGATGCGACGCTGGCCATCGTCGATGGTCAGGCCGGTCTGTTGCCGACCGAAGCCTTGCGAAACAATCTGCTGGGCCTGGCGCGGCTCGGCCACGCTTTCGGCGTGCCGACCGTGCTGGGCATTACTGGGGCGCCCAAGCGCGACCCGCTGCTGGACGAACTGCTGACGCTGTTCGGTGCGGAGACGGTGGTACGGCGCCCGGGCGGCGCATTCTGGGACGACGCCGCCTCGCGCCGGGCCGTGCTGGCGCCGGGACGCCATCATCTGATCGTCGCCGCACTGACCGCGGACTTCGGGCTGGCCCAGATCGCCCTCGGCGCACGACGGGACGGGCTCGAGGTCCATGCGGTGCTCGATGCCTCCGCCGGATCGGAGGAGGGGGTGGCCCGGGTCGGCCTCGCCCGCATGACGACGGCGGGCATCCATCTGACCAGCTGGGTCGCGGTTCTGGCTGAATTGGCCGCGACCGGCGTCGATACCACCGGCGGTAACGGCTGCGCCGCGGTGCGCGACAATCTCGATAATTATGCGATCAGGGACGCCGGCAGCCCGCCGGTCTGGGGCGATTCCCTGGCATTGCCTGCTGCCCGACGCTGAACGCGCTAGCGTGTCGCAGTGATTCGCCGCAATCGCATGATAGTACCGCAAACCTGCGAAAGCCGGCATGTGTGCGCCGCACCATAGTTATTTCATAGGCGCGCGCCCCATCGCGTGCCGGACCAGGCACTCCCGCCGATTGTCCCGAGCGGTCCCCTCCCTCGGGACAGCCTATCGGCGGTACAGGAACTGGACGTCGGGCCGGTAGCGTGCGACCCCATGCCCACGCCGCCGGCCCGACATCATCCGCGCAATTCCCGAACCTGCTCCTCGGTCAGAAACCGCGTGCGATGCCCATGCAGCAGCAGGTGCAAGCGCGCGGTCTCCTCCAGCTCCTCGATCGCGGCGGATGCCGCCGACAGGCTGGTGCCGGCGACGACCGGCCCGTGGTTGGCCAGCAGCACGGCATGATGGCTGCCGGCCAGCGTGCGGACCGCATCGGCCAAGCGGAGATCGCCCGGTTTGAAATAGGGGATCAGCGGCAGGGTGCCGACCCGCATGACGTAATAGGCGGTGATCGGCGGCAGCACGTTGGCCGGATCGACATCGGCCAGGCACGAGACGGCGACCGAATGGGTCGAATGCAGATGCACGACCGCCGCGGCCGAGCCGCGCTCCTCGTACATCGCGCGATGCAGAAAGCTCTCCTTGGTCGGCGCGTCGCCCGACAGCAGCGTGCCGTCGAGCGAGAGCTTGGAGAGCCGCGCCGGATCCAGTTCGCCGAGCGAGGCATTGGTCGGCGTCATCAGATAGACGTCGCCAAGGCGGACGCTGATGTTGCCGGAACTGCCGAAGGTCAGGCCGCGGGCGAAGATCGACTGCCCCAGGCGGCAGATCGCGTCGCGCGCCGCGGCTTCGGGGCTCATGCGAAGGCCCGCAGGAAAAAGTCCTCGCCACCGAAATTGCCGGATTTGAGCGCCAAGGCCAGATCCGCCCCGCCGCCGCCCGACGCGACGGTCCAAGGCACGCCCGGGTCGATCTGCGCGCCAATACGGAGCGCGGTAATGCCCAGCGCCTGGACGACCGCGCCCGAGCTTTCACCGCCGGCCACGACCAGGCGGCGCACGCCCCGCTCGACCAGCCCGCGCGCGATCCGGGCCAGCGCCCGCTCGACGAGCGCGCCGGCCCGCGCGCGGCCCAGCCGCTCCTGGGCGGCGCGGACCGCGTCGGGCGGCGCGCTGGCGCTGATCAGGATCGGTGCGGGGCCCAGCTGTCGCCCGGCCCAATCGAGCGCCGCCGCAATCTGGTCGTCGCCCTCGGCCAGGGCCTGCGGATCGAGCTGAAACCACGGTCGGCGTGCGCGCATATAGGCGTTCTGGGCCAGGGTGGCGACCGAACAGGAGCCGGAGATGACGGCGGCGGCACCCGCCAGATCGGACGGCACGGCCGCATTCTCGCCGCGTTCCGGCAGCGCCCCCTGGCGCCGGAAAATCGCCGGCAGCCCCAGCGCCAAGCCGGAGCCGCCGGTGATCAGCCTCAAGTCCGCGACGGCCTCGCCCAGGCGATGCAGGTCGTCGTCCGTGACCGCATCGACCACGGCATGGGCGGTGCCCGACCGCTCCAGGCGACCGAATTCGGACCGGATCGCCGCCGGGCCGGCCAGCACCGCCGACAGCGGCACCAATCCGACCGGCCGGGTCGTCTGCGCCGCCAGCACGCGCACCAGGTTGGCATCGCGCATCGGGGTCAGCGGGTGGTCGCGCATGCCGGATTCCGACAGCAGCCCGTCGCCGACGAACAGATAGCCCTTGAAGATCGTCCGGCCGTTCTCTGGGAAGGCCGGGCAATAGATCGTGAAATCGACGCCCATCGCCGCCATCAGCGCCTCGGCGACCGGACCGATATTGCCCGCGGGCGTCGAATCGAAGGTCGAGCAATATTTGAACAGCACCTGTCCGACGCCCGCCGCCTGCAGCCAGGCCAGCGCCGCCAGCGACTGGGCGACCGCGTCGGCGGCGGGGATGGTCCGGCTTTTCAGCGCGATGACGACGGCGTCGATATCGTCCAGTGCTGCCGGGGCGGGTCCGGTCGGCACATCGATCAACTGCACGGTCCGCATGCCCTGGCGCACCAGTGTGTTCGCCAGATCCGTGGCGCCGGTGAAATCGTCGGCGATCGCGCCGAGCAGGATCGCCATGGAGCTTCTCCGAGACAGGGTTGCCGAATGTTGGGGGCTGGCCGATCCTAGGCGGTGATGCACCCCGGCTTCAAGGACCACCCCATGCCGCGCTTCGCTGCAAACCTCTCGATGATGTTCACCGAACATGATTTTCTCGACCGCTTCGCGGCCGCCGCCGACGCGGGCTTCGCGGCGGTCGAATATCTGTTTCCCTACGATTATCCGGCCGATGAACTGGCGCGTCGGCTGGAACGGACCGGTCTAGAGCAGGTGCTGTTCAATTTGCCGCCGGGCGACTGGGCCAAGGCCGAGCGGGGCTTGGCGGCGTTGCCGGGGCGCGAAGCCGATTTCGCCCGGGCGGTCGATCAGGCCCTGGCCTATGCCAAGCCGCTACGCTGTCCCAGGCTCCATGCCATGGCCGGCATCCTGGCGCCCGATACCGACCGGGCGCTGGCGCGGCGGACCTATATCGCCAATCTGCGCCATGCCGCGGCGCGGGCGGCCGAGGCCGACATCACCCTGTTGATCGAACCCATCAATACCCGCGACATTCCGGGCTATTTCCTCAATCGGCCGAGCGAGGCACGCCAAATCATCGCCGAGGTGGGGGCGCCCAATCTGGCGCTGCAGTTCGACGCCTATCATTGTCAGATCATGGTCGGCGACCTGGCGACCCAGATCCGCACCCATGCCGACATCACCGGCCATATCCAGATCGCCGGCGTGCCTGATCGGCATGAGCCCGACGTGGGCGAGATCCATTATCCCTACCTGTTCGAGGTGATCGACCAGACGGGCTACGAGGGCTGGATCGGCTGCGAATATCGCCCGAAAGGCGAGACCGCGGACGGGCTCGGGTGGCTGAAGCCCTGGTTGTAAACGGACTCCCTTCGCCCCGCGGGCATGACGGAGGAGACCGAGTTTTCTAGTAAAGCTCCGGCACCCAATGCTGGTCGGATTTCTTTGGCCGGACATAGTCGGTGTCGGTCTGGCGCGGCGGCAAATCAACTTCGATCGGCTCCAGATCCTTGTACGGCACCTGGCGCAGCAGATGGGCGATGCAGTTGAGCCGCGCGCGCTTCTTGTTGTCGGCATCGACGATGTTCCACGGCACCAGCTTGGTATCGGTATATGCCAGCATGGTGTCCTTGGCCCGGGAGTAGTCGACCCACTTGCCGCGCGATTCCAGATCCATCGGCGACAGTTTCCAGCGCTTGATCGGGTTTTCCATCCGCTCGACGAAGCGGGCTTCCTGTTCCTCGTCGCTGACCGAGAACCAGTATTTGATCAGATGGACGCCTGAGCGGACCAGCATCTCCTCGAACAGCGGGCAGGCGCGCAGGAATTCGTCATATTCCGCGTTCGAGCAGAAGCCCATGACCCGTTCGACCCCGGCGCGGTTGTACCAGCTGCGGTCGAACAGCACCATTTCCCCCGCCGCCGGCAGTTGCGCCACATAGCGCTGGAAATACCATTGGGTCCGTTCGCGCTCGGTCGGCGTACCCAGCGCCACCACCCGGCAGGTGCGCGGGTTCAGGCTTTCGGTGATGCGCTTGATCACGCCGCCCTTGCCGGCCGCGTCGCGTCCCTCGAACAGCACGCAGACCTTCAGGCCCTCGATCTTGACCCATTCCTGCAGCTTGATCAGTTCGAACTGCAGGCGCGCCAGTTCTTCGACATATTTGTATTTCCGCTTTTTGGCGCGCGGCGGGCTGCCTTTGCCCACGACCTCCCAGCGATCTTCGATGATGGTGCGTTCATGGACGTTGCGCGCCACTTCGCCGCCAGGCTTCTTGTCGCGTTTGGTCGCCATCGATAGCCCCTTGCTGTTGTTAGCCCTGACGCCCCAGCCAATCGAGGGCGTCGCGGTAGCGGACGACCTCGCCGACCACGACGATCGCCGGCGGTTCGATCGCCGAAGCGGCGACCGCGTCGGCCGCCGTGGCGAGCGTTGCCACCAGAACCTGCTGTTCCGCCCGCGCCGCCTTGCTGACGATCGCGATCGGTTCATCGGGTGAACGCCCCTCGGCGATCAATCGTGCCGCGATGGCGCCCAATTGCCGAAAGGCCATGTAGAATACGATGACCGGCGCCGCCCGGGCCAGCGCCGCCCAGTCGATCCCTTCTGGCAGCAGCCCCTGGGCATCATGGCCGGTGACCATGGCGAAGACCTGGTTGGTGTCGCGGTGGGTGACCGGGATGCCGGCATAGGCTAGGCCGCCGATGCCGGCGGTGACGCCCGGCACGATGCGGAACGGCACGGCGGCATCGGCCAGCGCCAGCGCCTCCTCGCCGCCGCGGCCGAACACGAACGGATCGCCGCCCTTCAGCCGCACGACCCGATGGCCGGCGCGCGCCAGTTCGACCAGGCGCTTGGAGATGTCGGGCTGGGTCGGCGACGGCCGGCCGCCGCGCTTGCCGGCATATTCCAGCAGCGCATCGGCCCGGGTGAAATCGAGCAGGCGCGGATCGATCAGCGCGTCATAGACGATCGCGTCCGCCGCCTCGAGCGCGTGACGACCCAGCAGGGTCAGCAGACCGGGATCGCCCGGGCCGGCGCCGACCAGCCAGACGGAGCCTGGGGCGAAGTCGGGAAATGCGAAGGGCACGCGGTCCATGAAAAGATCCGATGTCGCGAAAGTGACCAGCTTCATGAGCCGGTGACGGATTGCAAGGGGTGGAATCTGCGGGGCTGCGGCACAAGATCTCAGCGGCCTGCCGCTGGTCAAGCGGCAGGTGTCCTCTTACTGTGCCGTCGCGTAGGCGCGCACGCCCGTTCCGGAGCCTTTTTTCATGTCGTTTCGTTCGCTGATCCGCTCGCTGCTGCTGGCGGCCGCCCTCTTCGGCGCCGCGCCCCACCCGGCCTGGGCGTTGGACGAGTACCTGAATGTGATCAAGGCGGTTAAGGCCGGCGATGTCGAGACCCTGCGGGCGCAGGTCGTGCGCGGCGACGACATGAACCATCAGGACGATGTCGATAAGACCGCGCTGATCTATGCCGCCACCAATGGCGATGAGACGATGATCAAACTGCTGCTGCAAGGCGGCGCCCGGCCGACCATCCGCGATCTGGACGGCCGCGTGGCCTTGCATTGGGCGGTGCAGAAGGACAATCCCGACGCGGTGACGGCCCTGCTCGACGGCGGCGCCGTCGTCGATGTGCTGGATCCGCACGGCACCACGCCGCTGATGATGGCGGCAGCGAACGGCAATCTCGCGGTGCTGCGCGTGCTGATCGCCCACCATGCCAGGCTCGACACCCGCGACTATACCGGCCGTTCCGCGCTCGATTTTGCCGAGGGGACGCGTCAGTCGCGCGCGGCCACCCTGCTGCGGCAGGCCGGCGGGTCCTAAATCAGTCGATCGCGGCGACCAGGCTCTTGACCGTCCCGTCGGCATAGAGGCTGGCCAGAGCGCGGTTGAAGGCCTCGATTTTCGCCTGGTAGCCGGGACGATTGAGCGGCAGGCCCAGATATTGGACCTGTTCTTCGATCGGCGGATCGACCCATTCCATCTCGCCGGCGAATTTGGCGAGGCTGCTGCCCAGCAGATAGGCCGCCACGCCCCGGTCGATCAGCACCATGTCGAGGCGATGGGCATCGAGCTTGCGCAGGTTCTCCCCGTCGTCGACCCCGCTCTCGGTCTGGAGACGCGCCGCCTCGAAGCGGGGCGGATTGACGTAGCCCCGGCCGACTCCGATCGTATAGGACGCGAGATCCGCCAGCGTTCGGAAGGCGATCTTGTCCGATTTCAGCTTGTAGAAGCCGATCTGGTTGGCCGGCAGCGCGTTGGAAAAGGCGAAATATTTTTCGCGCTCGGCGCTGTGCCACAGAAAGACGACGCCGTCATATTGCCCGTCCTGCGCCTCGTCGAGCGCGCGGGCCCAGGGCCGGAACGTGACGACCGGCTCATAGCCGGCGCGGCGGAATGCGCGGGTGACGATATCGACGGTGATGCCGCCGTTCGGCAGGGCGGCGCCCATATAGGGCGGATATTCGGTCGAGACGAGTTGGACCGGTTCGCCGGCCGCGGCGCTGCCGGAACCGACCAGAACGGTGGTGAGCACCGCAAGCAACGGCAGATGCCTAAAGATGCGACACATCGACAAGATGCCTCCTCAATAGCCATCCTAGCGCCTGCGTCGCAACAATCCCAAGCCGTTTAGGGCGCCAGCCGATAGAGCCTGAGCAGGATCCAGCGGCCGTTCGAATAGTCGAAGCCGCGGACGGCGCCGAACGGCCGGGCGGCTTTGCCGGCGGCCTTGAGGGCGGCCGCGAAGCCCGGGTCCTGCCGGTCGGCGACCAGCGCCAGCTTGGCCTTGCCGTCGATCAGGTCCGCTGCCGCCGCCTCGGGCGTCACCAAGCCGGTCCCGGTGCCGAGCATGAACACCAGGCTCGGCTCCGAATAGCCGGCCGAGACGATCGTCTCGCCCGGCAGCCGCTCGGCGGCGACCAGCACGGCGGCCGATCGGCTGAGCCAGATCGTGTCGAGTCGGGGCAGCACGAGTGCGAATGCCGGCGCCATCACCAGCAGACCGACCAGCAGGGCGATGCCGGCACTGCCCAGGCTGGGGCGTGCCCGCTCGCGCCAGATCAGGTGCCACAGCCCGGCCAGCACCGCCGCTGCCGCGATGGCGGCGCCGAAGGAGGCGCGGTGGCCGAGTTCGAGCGGCAGGCCGACCAGCGCGCCGGCCAGCGCCACGGCCACCAGCGCCCAGAGCCCCGCCGGCAGCCAGACGATCCAGCGGCGCGGCGCGGCCATGCCGTCTTCCGCCGCCGCGATCAGTCCCCTGGCCGCCAGCAGCGCTAGCGCCGGATAGAGCGGCACGACGTAGTGCGGCAGCTTGGTCGGCACCGCTTCCAGCACGAGCCAGAACGGGACGGCCCAGGCCAGCAGGAAGCGCGCCGCGGCAAGGCGGCGGTTGCGCCAGGCCCAGACCGTGCCGAAGCCCAGGAACAGGGTGCCGGGCCAGAACGTCACCGGCAGCAGCGCCAGATAATAGCCGGGCCAGGCGCCATGGGCCTCCTGCGCGCCGGCGACCTTGCCCAGCAGGTCATGGCCGACCGCTTCGGTCAGGAACTGGCCCTGGGTCGCGATCTCGATGCTGATCAGCCAGGGCAGCACCAGGGCCAGCAGCAGCGGCACGCCCCAGAGCGGCCGCAGCGCCTTCAGCCAGGCGCCGCGCCGGTCGGCCGCGACCAGCGCCAGGATCGTCAAGAGCGAGATTGCCGGCACGACCGGGCCTTTGACCAGGATCGACAGCGCCTGGGCGATCCAGAACAGCGCGGCGAGGCCGGGCCCGAAGCGCTCGCCCCGGCGCGGTGCCAGATAAGCGGCCGCGAGCGCGCCCTGGGCCGCGACGGCGGTCGCCAGCAGCAGCGCGTCGGTCGTGGCGATATGGGCCTCGAACACCAGATCGAGGCAGCCGGCCAGCAGGCCGGCCCCGACCAGCGCGGTGCGCCGGTCGAAGATCTGCTGACCGAACAGAAAGGCGAACAGCACGGCGGCGGTCGCGCCCAGCAGCGAGACTAGGCGATAGGGCCAGACCGCTGTCGCGTCGGCTGTGCTGAAGCCCGCGACGGCGGCGGCCTGCAGCCAATAGACCCCCGCCGGCTTTTTGTTGCGCGCCTCGTCCTGGTAGCGGATGCGCAGGAAATCGCCGGTTTCCAGCATCTGGCGCGTCGCCTGGATATAGCGCGCCTCGTCCCGATCGACCACCGGCAGGCTCGCCAGCCCCGGCAGATAGAGCGCCAGCGACAACAGCAGCAGCAGCAGCCAGGGACGCCGCCCTTCGGCCAGATAATCGAGGCGGGCGCCCGGCCCGTAGGAATCATGTGAGGTCACGGGAAGCAGGCTTACGCGGAAGTACCGCCCGAAGGCAAGGCGCCCGAGGGTAAGACAGAGCGCGCCAGTTCGGCCGCTCTGGCCGCCAGCGTGGCCAGGACGAGCGGATGCGCGCCCAGCGCCGCCGCTTCGATCAACAGGGCCCCGTCGCCGACCGCCGCGCGGGCCTGCCGCCGCGCCAAGCCGAGCAGGCTGCCCTCGGTCAGGAACCAGGGCAGCAGCAGAATGCGGCGATGGCCCTGGCTCAGCATGGTCTCGATCGCCTGGGCGACGGTCGGCTTGGCGACCGAGGCGTAGCAGGCGATGGCGGCGGCAAAGCCATGTTGATGGCCGAGTTCATCCGCGATCGCGACCAGCCCGGCATTGGTCCGGGCATTGCTGCTGCCGGCGCCGACCAGCACCAGCGCCACACCCTGCCCATCATGCCCGGGAATGACGGCGGAGAGACGATCGCCCAGCGCCGCGATCAGCCGGGCGTCGGTGCCCAATTCGCGGCCCAGGACCACCTCGACGCCATGATGGCCCGCGGCGGCGGCCAGTTCGCGCGGCAGGTCTTCCAGCATGTGGCGGGCGGCGAACAGAAAGCCCGGCACCGCCAGGATGCGCTTGGCCCCGGCGGCGACCAGCGTGCCGACCGCCGTTTCGAGGGTGGGCGCGGCCAGTTCCATGAAACCATGGGCAAAGGGTGCGCCCGCCAGCAGCGGCGCCAGGCCCGCCGCGATCCGGGCGAAGCCCTCGACGCTGACTGGATCGCGGCTGCCATGGCCGCACAGCAGGAAACCATCGTCAATCATTGACCCGAGCGCTCACCGCCGGTCATGCTCCGCCCGCGATGCCCCATCTCGACTCTCTCCTGCTGCTGCCGGCCCATACGGTCGACCGTCTCGTCATCCTGGTGCTGGCGCTCGGGCTCGATTGGCTGATCGGCGATCTGCCGGCGCTGTTCCGCTTCGTGCCGCACCCGGTCGTCATCATCGGCAAAGCCATAGCGCTGTTCGACCGGCGGCTCAATCGCCTGGCGCGCAGCAGCGCCACGCGGCGGCGGCGCGGCGTCTACACCCTGCTGTTCCTGGTGGTCGCGGCGGCGCTGATCGGGTTCGGCTTGAGCCTGCTCGCCGCCCGTTTCGGCCGCTGGGGCGGCGTGCTGGAACTGCTCGTCGTCGCGGTGATGGTCGCCCAGCGCAGCCTGTACGATCATGTCGCCCGGGTCATGCGGGCGCTCGACAGCGAGGGGCTCGCGGCCGGCCGGGTCGCGGTCAGCCATATCGTCGGGCGCAATCCGGCCAGCCTGGATGCCCATGGCGTCGTGCGCGCCGGCATCGAATCGCTGGCCGAGAATTTCTCCGACGGCGTCGTGGCGCCGGTGCTGTTCTATCTGCTGGCGGGCCTGCCCGGCCTGCTCGTCTATAAGACCGTCAATACGCTGGATAGCATGATCGGCCATAAGACGCCGCGCCATCTGGCGTTCGGCTGGGCCTCGGCCCGGTTCGACGATCTGTTGAACCTGATCCCGGCGCGGCTCGCCGGCCTGCTGGTCGGGCTCGCGGCCCTGTTCGTGCCGCAGGGCGCACCGCTGAAGGCGCTCACCACCATGTTCCGCGACGCGGGCAAGCACCGCTCGCCCAACGCCGGCTGGCCCGAGGCCGCCATGGCCGGCGCGCTCGACCTCGCGTTGGCCGGCCCCCGGCGCTACGGCGACATCACCGTGACCGACCCCTGGATGGGCAGCGGCCGCGCGCGCGCCACCGTCGCCGACATGCGGGCGGCCCTGCGGGTGTTCCAGGTCGCCTGCCTGATCCAGGTGCTGGCGCTGGGCATTGCGGCGCTGGTGTTGACGGCTTAGGGGCCGGACTGGCGTCGTTTGAAGACGGCGTCGCAGACGAAGTGTTGCAACCGAATTGCCCGTTCGGCATTGCACTTCTAGCCCGCGCGCCACTCCGGCTCCGCGGCTGCACGCCTTTTTGGGGAAAACAGGATGAGCCGTCGCAATCCTTGGATGACGCTCGGGTGGAACGCCATGGCGCTGACGGTCGAGGCGGTCTCCGTAATCGGCCTCCGCTCGATGAAGATGGCTAAGGGCGGCCCAGCCGCCAGCGCCGAAGCCGATCTGATGGTCAAAGAAAAAATGGAGGCGGCTTGGGCGCTCCAGAGCCTCGCGATGGCCGGTGCGCTGGGCTCGACCGCCCCGGGGATTGCCGCCAAGACAGTGGCGCACTACCGGCGCCGCGTCCGGGCCAATCGTCGACGGCTCACGAAGACGGGCGCTTGAGAGTATAGGTCGGCAGAGTCTGGACAGAACCCAGAGCAGAACGGATTGGGAGCGTGGGAAGACTTTCGACCCGAGATGGCCGCTCAGCTCGATTTCCGCGCAGCTCCAAAGCGGTCATTCACTATACCGGCAATCAATCCGGCTTGTTAGTGGCTATTGTGGCTGCTGCCGTGATCTCCGCCTCCAACATCATGTGCCCCGTTATGGCCCGAACCGCCGGCGGGTTCGGAAGAGATGGCGAACACGTCAGGAACGTCGAAGGCGGCATTGCCGTGGAAATGCCTATCGGCGATCTCCGCCCGCATGGCGTCATAGTCGCAGACTTCGCCAAGCTCATGATGGAATTGATTGAAATTTTCGCGCTCAGAGAACATTGCCACAGCATAGCAAGAGTATTCGATATCCAGTCCTGAACGTTCCACCGTTCTTCTCACCTGCTTGGGTGTGTATGATCGCGAATAGCCGTAATCCTTGGATAGCAGCCGAGGGAGTTGACGGGTGTACGTGCGGATCGCGCGGCTCTTCGCAAAGGAGTGAAGATATTTTCTAAACCACGTCATGCATCCCCCACACAAAACATCGCACAAGTCCTGTGGCTAGTTTCGGCCCGCGTCGGACGCTCAGTCGGCGCCCCTCAATTTCCGAAAGCAATCCTAGCGTCTGCCCGTAAACTCAAGTCCACTCCTGCGCCATTCTCTCTTTGCGGTAGTCGCCTTTGGAGAGTTGCCCCACCTCGTCCACTCCCTCCCGGCTTTTCACGCGGAACCTCAGTTGGCCAACATTCGCGAAGTGATTCAGCACGTGCCGAACCCCTTCAAAGTCATCTTCCGATTCAGAAAATGGGGGGCGAAACCATGATCCAGGCCGCCCAACGGGTTCGACAAACAAGACGCGTTCAACAAGGTCGGGGTTGGTAATTTGGCGAAATCCAAGCCCTCGGTTGACGATATCGAAGGCCTGCTCCACTCGGATGCACGCGATTTCCTCCCAGCGCAGTGAGCCGGTCTTGAAGCCTAATGTGCGCCGAGTGATACCGTTCTCGTCTAGGATTAGGATTGATCCCGCTACGAACCCCGAAACAATAGCGACGACGATAAAAAAAGCGCCGGACACGCCAACAAAGATCGACGTGAATTGCTCGTATGGTTCCCAAATCAGAATGCAGAACATTGCGAAGGCTACGGCGGTCGCTCCTGCCACGGCGATCACTCCTTTTGGGGAGCTAAAATCGTACACGAATGGCAGAGATACAGATCCTCTATCCGTGTGAATCACTGTCTTCACATCTACCGCTTGATTCGTGGCACGCGCCAAGTTCTTCCTCCAAAAGCCCATCGCACAACCAACAACCAAAGGTTGCGGATGCCCGGCATGGTCGCATCAATTTCCGAAACCAGACAAACCGGAATCCACCCCCCCGCCCGCCGTCTTCTCCGTGACTGATTTTAGCGCTACCCCGCCAACCCCGCCGCCAGTTCCGCATCCAGCGCCTTCACCCTCCCGACCGACGGCCGGGCATTGATCCGGCCGATGTACGCCATGATCGGCGGCAAGTCCGGCACCAGCTTGAAATTGGTCATCCAGGTCAGCGCCGTGCCCCACAGCACGTCGGCTGCCGAAAAGCGCGCGCCCAGCACGTAAGGGCCGACCGACAGCAGATCGACCAGGGTCTGCAGCATCCTGTCGAAATCGCCGTAGGGGCACATGGTCGGCGGCGCCGGCTCGCGCTTCAGCGCCTTGTCGACCACCGCCGGCTCGAAGCAGGAGCCGTAATAGGCCATCCAGCGCAGATAGGGGCCGCGCAGCGGATCGCCGATCGGCGGCGCCAGCCCGGCCGCGGGGAACAGGTCGGCCAGATAGAGAGTGACCGCGACCTGTTCGGTGATCAGCGCGTCGCCATGGCGGAGCGCCGGCACCTTGCCCATCGGGTTGACGGCGAGGTAATCCGCCTTGCGCTGGTCGCCGGCCTTCATGTTGACGATCTTGAGCTCATGCGGCGCGCCCAGCTCTTCCAGCAGGATGCGCGTCCCGGTCGAACGGGTGTTGGGCGAATGGTAGAACACGATCCCGGTCATGGCCGATCTCCCCTCGTGGCGCCGCAACTATAGCGGGCTCAGCGCGCGCGGGCTATCGCCAGCAGCCGGTCCAGATCGACCGTCGCCTCCAGATGATCGGCCAGCCGGTCGAGCGTGCGCTCGATCATGGCCTCGAAGCCCAGCGTCGCATCGGCGCTGGCGCCGAGCGAGGTCAGGAACCGGGCGCGCCAGCCGTCGGCCGAGAACAGGCCGTGGAGATAGCAGCCGGCGACCCGGCCATCGGCCGAGACCGCGCCCTCGTCACGCCCGTCGAGCACCAGGAACGGCCGCGACCGGTCGGCGCCGTCGCTGGTCCCCAGATGGATCTCGTAGCCCTGGATGCGGGTGCCGGAGCGATCGTCCCGGGCGTCGATCCGCGCCAAAGTCTTATCCCCGCCCAGCACGGTCGCGATCTCGAGCAGGCCCAGCCCGGGGCTTTCGCCCGGCGGGCCTTCGACTCCGCCCGGATCGGCGACGGTCCGGCCCAGCATCTGATAGCCGCCGCACAGGCCTAGCACCCGCCCGCCGGCGCGGACATGGGCCAGGATATCCAAGTCCCAGCCCTGGGCGCGCAAGGCGGCCAGATCGGCGCGCGTCGCCTTGGAGCCCGGCAGCAGCACCAGATCGGCATCGCGCGGCAGCGGCTGGCCCGGCGCCACGAACGCGACTTGGACGCCGGGTTCGGCCGCGAGCGGATCGAGATCGTCGAAATTCGAGATGTTCGGCAGGCGGGGCACCACGATCTTGTAGCCGCCGCCGGCGCGCGGGCCCAGCCGGCGGTCGAGCGCGACCGCATCCTCGGCCGGCAGGCGCGCGGCATCGGGCCAATGCGGCACGATGCCCAGGCAATCCAGGCCCGTGCGCGCCTTCAGGATATCGACGGCGGCGCCGAACAGGCCGACGTCGCCGCGGAATTTATTGATGAGATAGCCTTTGAGCCGCGCCTGCTCCGACGGCTCCAGCAGCAGGTGGGTACCGACGATCGAGGCGATGACGCCGCCGCGGTCGATGTCGCCGATCAGCACGACCGGCACGTCGGCGGCCTCGGCAAAGCCCATGTTGGCAATGTCGCCGGCGCGGAGATTGACTTCGGCGGGGCTGCCGGCGCCCTCGATCAGCACCAGATCGGCCTCGGCCGACAGGCGCCGGAAGCTGTCGAGCACGAAGGGCAGCAGCTCTGGCTTCAGCGCCTGATATTGGCGGGCCTCGGCATCGCGCCAGACGCGGCCTTGCACGATGATCTGGGCGCCGGTCTGGGAATGGGGTTTCAGCAGCACCGGGTTCATGTCGACCCGGGGCAGGGCGCCGCAGGCGCGCGCCTGCAGCGCCTGGGCCCGGCCGATCTCGCCGCCATCGGCGGTGACGGCGGCGTTGTTCGACATGTTCTGCGGCTTGAACGGTAAAACGCGAAGGCCGCGCCGGGTGAAGGCGCGGCCCAAGCCGGCAACGAGCAGGGATTTCCCGACATCGGACCCCGTCCCCTGAAACATCAGGGCCGGGGTCCGCGTCGGGACGTCGGGGTTTTGCTTAGCTTTCGTGGGCAAGAGTCGTCCGCAGGCTGTCGGCGCCCGGGTTCTTCACGCTGTGCCGATTGACGATGCCGGCCGGCGAGATGGCGCGGCCGTAATAGGCCTGGTTCCAGCTGTCACGCGGCTTGATGATCGAGCCGTTCAGCGTCAGGCCGGCATAGGCGCCCGAGGAGGACGACCAGACGACCAGATCGGCATTGAGCGCGGCGGTCGTGTCGGCTTCGGCGGTCGAGCCGAGCGTGACGACGGCGAGGCCGGCCTGCGCGCCGATCTTGAACTGATCCTTCATGAAGGCCTGCAGGCCCTTCTCGGTCAGGGCGAACACGATCAGTTCGGCTTCTTCGCCACCGATCTGCAGGCCGAACGAGGCGGAGGCCAGCGTATAGAACGCCGGGTAGCTCCATTCATGGTTCATGCCGCGGGTCAGCAGCACGCCGGTGCCGCCTTCGCCGCCGACGAAGAAGCCGCCCTTGATCAGCGACGGGACGATCATCACGCCCTTGGCCCGGCGCATCAGCTCGGAGCCGTTGCCGAATTCCTTGTCCTTATGCAGGTCGTCGAGCACGATCCGCGCATGCTCGACCAGATCCTGCTGGTCGCTCGCCGCGAGCGCGGCCGAGGCGGTCCCCGTCATAAGCCCGAGTGCGGCAACGGCGCAGAAAGCGCGCTTCCAGACATTCAACATCGCAACGTCCCTCATCATGGTTCTTCATACCGCCATCGGCGGCGGGTGTCTCGTGGCTGCTAACGCGGAAGCCTCCAATGAGTTGCACGCACCATGATGCTCACTTGACAAATTTTGTTTCGGCCGATTTCAACAGCATCGGCAGACCCGCCGTGACGAATACGACCCGATCCGCCGACGCTGCCACCGCCTGATGCAACCGTCCGGCATGGTCGCGGAACGCGCGCGCCAGGGCATTATCCGGCACGATGCCCTGCCCGACCTCGTTCGAGACCAGCACCACCGGCCCGGCGAGATCGGCGAAACAGCCGGCGAGCGCCGCCGTCTCGGCCGCGATGTCGCGCCCGGCATGCATCAGATTGGACAGCCACAGGGTCAGGCAGTCGACCAGCACCGGCCGGTCGGGTAACGCCACCCGACGCAGCGTGCCGACCAGCTCGAGCGGTTCCTCGATGGTGACCCAGCCGGCGCCGCGCGACGCCCGATGCCGGGCGATCCGCTCCGACATCTCGCCGTCGCCGGCCTCGGCGGTCGCGAGATATGTGGCGAGCGGCGCGGCGTCGCGGATCAGCCGTTCGGCGTAAGCGCTCTTGCCGGAGCGCGCGCCGCCCAGGACCAGGGTCGTTCGGGGCAGGAGGGTCATATCCGAGTGCTATCACCGCACCAGCAGCGCATGCAACCAGGCGGCATCGTCAAGGCGTGCCTCGGGGCTACGACGGCCGTCGACCCGAGGAGGCCGTAGGAAGGTCGCGAGAACTATCCCGGTAACAGATATAGCCGTAATGGCTTGCATCCATAATCCTGCAGACCAGCACTGATCCAGCTTCGACCGAAATTATTTGAAATTTTGGAAGCGACGCGGCGAGTCCTGCTTTTCGAGCGAACTCACTTCGATAGCATTCCTATCGTCCTCAGCCACCTCTCAGCCATCTGCGGCCATGCTGTCACGGGGAATTCCGAATGTCGCAGGCCAAAGCCGTGGCCTCCCTGCGCATACAAATGCATCTCCACGGGAACACCTGCATTTTTTAAGGCCATGTAGTAGACTAGCGCATTATTCACATTGTCGACCGGGTCGTTTTCGGCCTGCGTCAAGAAGGTGGGTGGAGTATTGTCGGTAACGCGAATATCTGGGTTCAACACAAAACCCTTTTCTTCGTACCATTGGTGTCCCGGATAAACAGCGATCGCGAAATCCGGGCGGGTGCTTTCCTGATCTGCTGCATCCACCGGTGAATATGAGCGCTGCGCAAAATGCGTGCTTACTTCTATTGCCATATCTCCTCCCGCCGAAAATCCGATCACCCCGATCTTGTGCGGATCGATGTGCCACTCCGCAGCGTGTAGCCGCACCAGTCCGAGTGTTCTTTGGCCATCTTCCAGTGCTTGCCGCGACTGATGGTAGGCCCCCACTTTCGGGGTTGGCGCGCGATATTTCAGCAGTACGGCAGTGATCCCCCGGGATGTGAGCCAGTCACAAATCTCCGTGCCTTCTAGGTCGATGGCCAGGCCCTGATAACCTCCACCAGGAAACACAACGACCGCAGCGCCCGTATTCTTTCTCGATGGCGAATAGACTGTCATCGTGGGCTGTGAAACGTTCACGACCCAACTATACGGCCTGCCAGCCACAAGTTCCTCTTTATCGATCGTCATCACCTCAGGCCCCGTGACAGGGACGGGGTCTGGAATCGCGTCCGGCCATATGGGCACTTGCGTGTGCCCGGCAGATGGCTGCCATACGGTCGGTTGTGCGCTAAGGGCACTCCCCTGACAGACCGACGCGAGAAGAGTGAGGGCCGCGATCGCCACATCACGAGAAAAGTTCATGATACTCGATGATCCCTGATATTGGCGGCATCATCGCGGCTGAAGACTACGACCTTAACGAGCCATTTCGCTTCCGACCCGATCAAGCCAGCGGACGAACGTCCGGTTTTTGGTCTCGCCCTCACAGAACGGACCGTCGCACCCTGCTCCGACATGGCGCGGATGGTCATGGGCTCGCGACCTAATCGACAATGAACAACGTCGCCCCACCCGCCGTCGCCGAGCGATGTGCCTCCGCCCCGTCGGCGACCTGGTACGACATGCCCGGCGTCAGCGTGAATCGCCGCCCATCGGCCAGCTCGGTCTCCAGCACGCCCGCGACCACCAGCAGGATATGCCCCTTGCTGCACCAATGGTCGGCCAGATAGCCCGGCGTATACTCGACCATGCGGACCCGGATCGGGCCGAACTGGCGCGTGCGCCAGAAGGCCTTGCCGGTCTCGCCCGGATGTTCGGTCGGGGCGAGTTCGGACCAGTCGGTCGTGCCGAACGGGATCGCGTCGATCTGCATGGGATGGCCTATCGTTCGAAGATGAAGCGCTGGCAGTCGCGCCGACGCTCCCAGGCGGCGCGTTCGAGCGCCGGGACGTCGTCCTCCTGCTCGGGATAGCCCAAGCAGAAATACCCCACGAAGCGCCAGTCCGCCGGCACGTCGAGCGCCGCCGTGACGTCGGCCGGATCCAGGATCGAGACCCAGCCGAGGCCGAGGCCTTCGGCGCGGGCCGCGAGCCACAGGGTGAAGACGGCGGCGACGGTCGAGTAATCGGCCATTTCCGGCATGGTGTGCCGGCCGAGCCCGTGGCCCTGCTCGGTCGAGCGGTCGGTGAAGACCGCGAACTGTTCCGGCGCCTGGTCGAAGCCGGCGAGCTTGAGCGTGGCATAGAGCCGGGCCCGCTCGTCGTCCAGGTCCGCCAGCGCCACGGCATTGCAGCGCTCGAAATTGGCGCGCACCGCCGCGCGCCGTGCCGGATCGGCGACCCGGACGAAGCGCCAGGGCTGCGATAGCCCGACCGAGGGCGCGAGGCAGGCGAGCGAGACCAGCCGTTCGAACGTACCGTCCGGCACCGGCGTGGTCCGGAAGCAGCGCACGTCGCGGCGCCAGACGATCAGGTCGGCGAGCCGCGCCCGGAAGCCATCGTCGAACAGGGGCGCTGTCGTCTTCACCGCGGCGGCTGATTGGTGAAATTGACCCGCCATGCATTGCCCTGGCCACCGGCGTCCGCCGGGAAATGATCGAGGCGGGTGACCGAGATATTGTCGACGGCGAAGGCGAGCGCCGATTCCGGCGCCAGGTCGAGCGCCAGCGCGATCGCGGCGCGGATGGTGCCGCCATGGGCGACCGCCACGATGTCCTGGCCGACGAAGCGCTGGTTCAACTTGTGAATCGCGCGGGAGACGCGGGCCATCAGATCGACGAAGCTTTCGCCGCCCGGCGGCCGTTCGCTCGCCGGCGCCAGCCAGAAGCGGTGATAGGCCAGGGCCTGCTGTTCGGCCAAGGCGGTATAGGTCTGGCCCTGCCACTCGCCGAAATGCTGTTCGGCCAGATCGGCCTCGACCGTGACGTCGGGGCCGGGGAAGGCGGCCGGCCCGGGCAGGCCGGCGGCGACGATCGCGGCCGCGGTCTCGTGCGTCCGCCGCAGCGTGCTGGTCACCCAGACCGCCTCGCGGGGCAAAATCTGGGCGAGACGGCGATAGGCGGCCGGATCGTCGGTGTTGCACGGATGGTCGGTCTGGCCGTAGCAGCGGCCGTCATTGACCACGACCGGGGCATGGCGCACCCACCACCAGCGCGTCGTCCGGGTCGTGGCGCGGACGCTGTCGGGGCTGGCGGCGGTATTCATGGCGGGTTCCTCAGAACGGCAGCGGGATTTGGGCGACGGCGGCCAGCAGCAGGATGATCTCGCCGATCTGCTGTGCCGCCCCCAGCACGTCCCCGGTGTAGCCGCCGAGCTGTCGGCGGGCAAGGGCGCCGACCGCGACCATGCCGACCGCCGCCGCGACGAACCCGATCAGGCCCAGGATATCGCCCAGCCCCCAGAACACCGCCGCCGTGCCGAGCACCAGCGCCGTGATCGACGACAGCGACGAGGGCACGCCGACCGAGGCCGCGAGGCCGCCCGGCCGGACCGACGGCAGCGCGCGCATCAAGAGCGGCAGCAGCGCGCGCGACCCGGCATGGGCCGCGACCAGCGCGCCCAGCAGATGCAGGCGCGAGTCCTGCAGCGCGCTGGTCAGGGCGGCGGCGCGCAGGCCGACGCCGACGATCAGCGCGAGTACGCCATAGGAGCCGATCCGGCTGTCCTTCATGATCTCGAGCTTTTGCTCACGCGTCCGGCCGCCGCCGAGCCCGTCGGCCGTATCGGCCAGGCCGTCCTCGTGCAGCGCGCCGGTCATCGCCATGGTCGCGGCCAGCGCCAGCAGGGCGCAGGCGACCGCCGGCAGCCCGATCGCATCGCCCGCGATCGCGACTCCGGCACCGACCAGCGCCACCAGCGCGCCGGCGACCGGGAAGCTCCAGGCGGCGCGCGCGACGGCATCGTCGGGCAGTGCGCCGCGCAGCGGGATCGGCAGGCGGGTCAGGAACACCAGTCCCAATGCCAGCTGCTGGAGCGGGCCGAAACGGGACGCGCGGGGCAAATTCGACATGGCTCCCTCGTTCGGGTTGGAATTGTACAAGCATGGACGGCGGCAATCGGGCCATGATAAGGCCGGATCGCCCTATTGATTAGCACGAGTGACGCCGATGGCGACCAGCGCCAAGCCTGCAGCGACCCTGAACGAGATCCGCGCCCTGCTGCGCGACCTGCCCGGGCCCGATCTGGAATCCGGCACGGCGGCCCTGCTGCGCGAGCGCACGCTGACCAAACCCGCGGGCGCGCTTGGCCGGCTCGAAGAGGCGACCCAGTGGCTGTCGACCTGGCAGGCCAAGCATCCGCCGGTGATCAACCATCCGCGCACCGCCGTGTTCGCCGGCAATCACGGTGTGGCGGCCCTGGGCGTGTCGGCCTTTCCGGCCGATGTCACCCAGCAGATGGTCGCGAACTTCATCGCGGGTGGCGCCGCGGTCAACCAGCTCTGCGCCGAGGTCGATGGCGATCTGCGCGTCTATGAGATGGCGCTGGACAAGCCGACCGACGACTTCACCCAAGGCCCGGCGATGTCGGAAGAGGCGACCGCGCGCGCCATCGCCTACGGCATGATGGCGGTCGAGCCCGGCGTCGATCTGCTGGCGCTGGGCGAGATGGGCATCGGCAACTCGACCGTCGCTGCCGCGCTCTGCCTGGGATTGTTCGGCGGCGAGGCCGTGGATTGGGTCGGGCCCGGCACCGGCGTCGATGCCGAGGGCCTGGCGCGCAAGATCGCCGTGGTGACCGAAGGCGTCGCCCGCAACAAGCTGGCGATGACCGATCCTTTCGAGGTGCTGCGCACCGTCGGCGGCAACGAGCTGGCCGCGATCGTCGGTGCGATCCTGGCGGCGCGGCTGGCCCGCGTGCCGGTCGTGCTCGACGGCTTCGCCTGCACCGCCGCCGCCGCCGTGCTGTTCGCGGTCGACCGGCGCGCGCTGGATCATTGCATCGTCGGCCATCGCTCGCCCGAACCCGGCCATACGAGGCTGCTGAAGCTCCTGGGCAAGGAGCCGCTGCTCGACCTGGGCATGCGGCTGGGCGAAGGCTCCGGCGCCACGCTCGCGATCCAGATCCTCAAGGCGGCCATTGCGTGTCACACCGGCATGGCGACGTTCGACCAGGCCAATGTCAGCGGCCGGTCGGCCTGATCATGCGGCAGCTGACCCTACTCATCGGGTTTCTCGCCCTGGTGCTCGGCATCGGTCCGGCGATGGCGGCCGATCTCACGATCACCATCGACCAGATCGAAAGCGCCGACGGCAAGGTCTATGTCACGCTGTGGGGCAGCAAGGAGACCTGGCTCGACGATCAGAAGTCGTTGCAGAACATCGGCGAGCCCGCTGCCGTGGGATCGGTCACGTTCGTCATGCACGACGTCGCGCCCGGTCGCTACGCCATCGCGACGTTCCATGACGAGAACGGCAATGGCCAGATGGATTTCAATTTCATCGGCTATCCGACCGAGGGTTATGCTTTTTCCCGCGACATCCGGCCGTTCCTGTCGGCGCCGAGCTTCGAATCCTGCGCGTTCGACATCGGCATTGATGATGCCGCGCTGACGATCCATATGGTTTATCCGTAGAGCGCTAACCGAACACGTGTGATCGGTTAGCGCTCAGACGTTATTGATCTGGCGCGATTTCTGATCGTCCGGATGAATTCATCCGGACGGAAAGCGCGCTTGCGCCCACGCCGGCGCAGTTGGAGGCGCCATTGATCTACCCCTGCCCGATGGCGCGGACGGCCCGCGGATGAGCGTCGCGGAGATCGACGAGCTGGCCGAGATTCCGAGCGGCACCGAGCGCGGGCGGGTCAGCCTGCGCACGCTGATCTGGATCCGCTGGGTCGCGGTCGCCGGCCAGGCGGTGACGCTGCTGATCGTCCATCTGGCGCTGGGCTTCACCCTGCCGCTGGAGATCGCGCTGGGCGTGGTCGCGACCTCGGGCGTGATCAATTTCGCCAACCAGATGCAGCGCACCGGCTCGCTGCGCCTGGGCGACCGCGATGCCATGACCTATCTGGCTTATGACGTGGTGCAGCTGGGCGCGCTGCTCTACCTGACCGGCGGTCTGCAGAACCCGTTCTCGCTGTTGATTCTGGCCCCGGTCACGGTCGGTGCCACCATCCTGTCGCGGCGCAGCGTCATGATGCTGGCCGCCTTCGCCGTCGGCGTCGCGACCATCCTCGCCATCTGGCACCTGCCGCTGCCCTGGGACGAGGATCAGCTGGAATTCCCGCCGCTGTTCGTGCTGGCGGTCTGGCTCGCGCTCACGCTCTCGACTCTGTTCATCGCGGCCTATACCTGGCGCGTGACCGAGGAGGGCCGACGGATCAGCGACGCCTACGCCGCGACCCAGCTGGCGCTCGCGCGCGAACAGCGCATCTCGGCCGTCGGCGCGCTGGCCGCCGCCGCGGCCCATGAGTTGGGCAGCCCGCTCGGCACGATCGCCGTCATCGCCAAGGAACTCGCCCGCGATCTGCCGGCCGAAGGACCGCTCGCCGACGACGCCCGGCTGCTGCTGAGCGAGACGGCAAGATGTCGCACCATCCTCCAGGAACTCGCCCAAAAACGCGAGGCGGATGGCGGCACGCCCTACGACCGTTTGCCCCTGTCGGCTCTGGTCGAAGCGGCCGGCGAACCCTACCGGGTTCCGTTGACGAGACTGACCCAAAAAGTCGAGGGAAAGCCTGAGGATCAACCGCTCGTGGCCCGCAGTCCGGAGATCATGCACGGGCTGGGAAATCTGGTGCAGAATGCGGTCCAGTTCGCCATCGCCGAGGTCGTGGTCCGGACCCAATGGGACCAGCATTGGGTCACCGTCACGGTCGCCGATGACGGCCCCGGTTTTCCGACACAGGTATTGTCTCGGCTGGGAGAACCCTATCTATCGGGGAGAGACGAAGATGCGGAGCACATGGGGCTCGGCATCTTCATCGCCGAAACGCTGCTCCGGCGCACCGGCGCAAAGCTGCATTTCGCCAATGGCGCCGAGGGCGGTGCCGTGGTGCGGGTGCGCTGGCCGCGTCGGGCGCTGGTCACTGTCGCAGGTCTGGCCGTCCCGGTCGCCTGAGCCGATCTTTGCCCCGGGGACGTCGCTGGCGCCTCCCAAGACTCTGAGGAACTCGTTCGACCATGATCGACGCTCACATCCAGACTTCCGATGCCCCACCCCCGTCCGAAATCGACTTCGTCTCGCTCGACGGACTGCCCGATGCCGAGCGCAGCCTGCTGATCGTCGATGACGATACGCCGCTATGCCATCGCCTCGCCCGGGCCATGGAGCGCCGCGGTTTTCTGGTCACGACGGCCGAAAGCGTCAAGGAAGGCATGGCGAAGGCCGACGAGAACCCGCCGGCCTTCGCCGTGGTCGATCTGCGTCTGGGCGACGGCAACGGGCTGGACGTGGTTGGCGCCATCCGCAAGGTCCGGCCGGCCGCCCGCATCATCATGTTGACCGGCTATGGCAATATCGCGACCGCGGTCGCGGCCGTGAAGGCCGGTGCCATCGACTACCTCTCGAAGCCGGCCGATGCCGACGCGGTCGAGCGCGCGCTCTTGACCCGCGGCGCCTCGCTGCCGCCGCCGCCGGAAAACCCCATGTCGGCCGACCGGGTCCGCTGGGAACATATTCAGCGTGTGTTTGAGCAGTGCGACCGCAACGTGTCGGAGACCGCCCGACGGCTGAAGATGCATCGCCGCACCCTGCAGCGCATCCTGTCCAAGCACGCGCCGCGCGCCTGAGCCATTCCCGCAAGGTGCGCGCTTTCGCCGCACCCCTACCTGGGTAGCGACGCCCTCTGCCCCGCGATTTGAATCCGTTATAGCCCAGGGGCTTATGGCGCTATTTTGCCGGGGAACGAGCGGGCTGAAACTAATCGTTACAAAGTCGTTACCATTCGGTCGGGGATGAAACTGCCGGTCGAGCATTAGAACCCTAGGGGATCCTTGTAGGTGCGGCTCGTCGCAAGGCCGCTCCGGATCGGGCATTAGGGGAAGCCATGCTGGAAGTTTCGTCACCGCAGGCCGTCGCCAGTGACGTGCCCATGTTGATCGGTCTGGGACCCATCCGGTCCGGGACGACCTGGGTGCACGAGTTGCTGTTCGGCCATAGCCAGGTGGCGACGACCCGCATGAAGGAAGTGAATTTCTTCAATACCCACTTCGACCAGGGGATCCCCTGGTATGAAGAGCAGTTTCGCCCCGTCACGCACGCGACGCGCCTGCGTGCGGACATCTCGCCCTTCTACATGATGGATCCGACGGTGTGCGACCGGATCGCCCGGACGGTCCGCGACCCGATCCTGATGATCAACATGCGCAGCCCCTACGAGCGCGTACTGTCCTGGTACCAGAAGTATCGGCAGGAAGATCATGCGATCGGCTGGCTGGCGAGCGATCCGAAGGTCCATGCCGAGGCGCTCGAAATCGGCCTGACCGCGTCGATGCTGGAGCAATATGCCGACCGGTTCGGCCGGGACCGGCTGATCCTGGTTGATTACACCGATCTGAAGCGCGACCCGGTCGGCCTGGCCGAACGGCTGCAACGGCGCCTGAACCTGGATATCGAGACGCCGCCGAGCGTCACGCGCGAGGTCAACGCGTCGGTCAAATATCGCAGCGCCGCGCTGCGTCGCCTGGCCCATCTGGGCGGTCCGGTCGTGCGCAAACTGTCGCCCGACCTGTTCTACGCCATGAAGTTCGGCCCGTTGCACGATCTGATCTTCGCCAAACAGCGGATCGTCGGTCCGTCGGCCGAGCAGAAGCTCCGTGCCATCGGCAGCCTGCGCGACGCGTTCGAGGCGGATATCAGCCGGCTGGAAGATACGCTCCATCGCGATCTGACGTCCTGGCGCTATCAGGCCCAGGTCGCGGCACTGGAACAGGTGGCCGCGGCGAGCGCCATCCCCATCGTCACCCCCGTCAAAATCTCGACCACGGCGTCGCCGCAGGCCGAGCCGCTCAGCTGGACCACCCTGCCGGGACGTCTGGCGTTCGAGGCGCGGGCACTCTGGTCGCTCGCGTGGGACCCCAAGGTGCCGCTGCGCGCACGCATCGCCTCCCTTGCCGTCGCCAGCTATCTGATCTCGCCGCTCGACATCATCCCGAACAGCATCCCCGTCGTCGGGCATCTGGACGAGGCGGTCACCATCCCGCTCGCCATCGCGGCGTTCCTATGGCTATCCCCGGCGGCGCTGGTCCGCTGGCATCGCGAGAACGTGCGCCGGTCGAAGCAGGGAATGGCGACGTAGCGGCCGCTTCCGACGCCGGGGCGTGCCGGAATCTGGGTCCTCTATTAAATCAGTAATTTGCCGTAATACTCCGTCGTGCCCGGGCTTGCCCCGGGCACGACGAGAAAATATCTAACTCTTTGAAGTAGAAAAGAAAGATACGTACTTAGTCTAGCGTTCCTGCGGGAATGACGACGAATTTCTTCCCCATACGTAATCAAGTCTGACTTATTTCTTTTGCGCGCGTGGCCGTGGGAGATTTTTCGTTTCAGGCGTTACCGAAGAGTGCCTTCCCGGTAACACCTAACCAATCGTAAATGTTTGACCAACAGAATGGGGGTTGCCTCGGCGGAGGATTTTTCCGTGAAGTGGCATGGGCGCTGGAGAACCCGAAACTCGTGGGCAGGAACGCGGCGAGAACATTGTTGGGAGTCGGGCTCATGCGGTTTTCGGACTGGCGTATTTCCCTCAAGGTGGGGGCGGGTTTCGGCGTGGTTATTCTGCTGCTGATTGCAGTGGTGCTGACGGCTTGGCTGGCGTTCCGGACGGCCGACGGCAATTTCGGGCGCTATGCCGCCCTGGCCGAGACCAACAATCGCCTGCAGTCGGTCCGGGACGGCGTCGCCGTCGCCCGGCTCGAGGTGGTGAAATACCTGGCGGGCGACGCGAAGACGCCGGACGACGCCAGCAGGGCGATCGACGAGGCGGCCCAGCGGACCGCCGATGCCCAGGGCCAGATCGCCGACGCGGCGATCAAGGCGTCGCTGGGCGAGGTCGGCGGCAAGATCGGTGCCTTTAAGGCCAAGTTCGCCCAATTGTCGAAGCTGCTGGCGCAGAAGCGCTCGCTGCTGCGCGATCAGTTCGACCCACTGGACGAGACGATCGACCAGGCATTCGGCGATTTCGTCGAGACGCTGGCCAATGCCGGCAAGGTCGATATCGCGATGTATCTGAACAACGATGTCGCGCGCCAAGCATCGGCCGCGCGCACCAATGCGCTGCGCTATTTCCGCGACGACGATCCTGCCTTCAAGGTCAAGGCCGAGGATGCGCTGTCCAAGGTCACCGACGCGGTCGCCCAGTTGCGCATCCGCGTGCCCGATGCGGAATATCGCAAGAACGTCATCACCGTGATCAAGAGCACCGACCAGTTGGTCGGCACCTTCCACGATGCCATTTCCGCCTATGAACAGGCGCGGCTGATCGAGTCCAAGGATCTGGCCGACGCCGGCACCGAGATGCTGCAATCCATCGCCGGCATGGTCGAGCATACGGTCGAGGCGCAGCGCACGCTCGGGCTCGAGGCGCGCTCGGGCGTGTCCAATGCCGGCCGCTCGGTCCTGCTGATGTCGCTGGGCGCGGTGGCGCTCGCGGCCTTGCTGGCCGTGCTGATCAGCCGGGCGATCGCCAGCCCGGTCGTGGGCCTGAGCCAGGTCATGCAGGCCCTGGCCGGCGGCGACCGGTCGATTACCGTGCCGGCGCTGGATCGCGCCGACGAAGTCGGTCAGATGGCGCGCACGGTCGAGGTGTTCAAGCAGACCGCGATCGAGGCCGAGGCGCTGGGTATCGCCCAGGCCGCGTCCCAGGCGCGGCGCGACAAGCGCATGCAGTCGCTGGATCAGCTGACCCACAGCTTCCAGACCGACATCGGCGGCATCATTCTGGATCTGGGTTCCGCATCCGAAAGCCTGCGCGGCACGTCGGAAGCCGTGTCGGCGGCGGCCGAGGAGACCGGGCGCCAGGCCGAGGCGGTGTCGAGCGCGTCCGACGAGGCCTCGTCCAACGTCGATGCCGTCGCGGCGGCGACTGAGCAGCTGTCGGCCTCGATCTCGACCGTGGCCGAACAGGTCGGCCGCTCGGCCGAGATCGCCCGCAAGGCATCGGAGATGACCGGCCGGACCGATGTCACGGTGCGCGAGCTGGCCGAAGCGGCGGAGCGGATCGAGGCGGTCGTGCTGCTGATCAACGACATCGCCAGCCAAACCAATCTGCTGGCGCTCAACGCCACGATCGAGGCGGCGCGCGCCGGCGAGGCCGGCAAGGGCTTCGCCGTCGTGGCGTCGGAGGTGAAGTCGCTCGCCAACCAGACCGCCCAGGCGACCGAGGACATCCGCAGCCAGATCGCCTCGATGCAGTCGGTCACTGGCCGCACCGTCACGGCCATCCGCGAGATCGGTGGCACGGTCGGCGAGATGACCGGCATCGCCAACGAGGTCGCCTCCGCCATGTCGGAGCAGCGCCAGGCGACGGCGGAGATCGCCAAGAACGTCAACCTGGCCGCAGCCGGCACCAAGGAGGTCTCGCGCAACATCTCCGGCGTTTCGACCGCGACCCTGTCGACGGCGCAGGCCGCGAGCCATGTGCTGGAGGCCGCCGACGGTCTAGGGCGCCAGGAGGGCGCTTTGCGCGCGACGGTCGATGGCTTCCTGGAACGGGTGCGGCAGGCTTAGCCGCGCTTTACCCCAAAGCAATGTTCCGGGCCCGGAAAGCGCCGCTGGCGCACATCCTCGGCATAGGCCGCGACCGCCTGGTCGATGGTCGGCGCCAGCTCGGCATAGCGCTTGACGAAGCGCGGCGTGAAATCGCCGAACAAACCCACCAGATCGTCGGTCACCAGCACCTGCCCGTCGCAGGCCGGCGAGGCGCCGATGCCGATGGTCGGGATCGCCAGGCTCTCGGTGATGGCGCGGGCGACCGGCTCGACCGTGCCCTCGATGACCAGGGCGAAGGCGCCGGCCTCGGCGATGGCGTTTGCGTCGGCCGCGACCTTGGCCGCCTGGGCCGCGTCCTTGCCCTGGGCGCGAAAGCCGCCGGCGGTATGGACCGACTGCGGCATCAGCCCGACATGACCGCAGACCGGAATGCCGCGCTCGGCCAGGAAGCGCACGGTCGGCGCCATCTCGACGCCGCCCTCCAGCTTGACCGCGCCGCAGCCGGTTTCGGCCATGACCCGGGCGGCGCTGTGGAACGCCTGTTCGGGCGAGGCCTGATAGCTGCCGAACGGCAGGTCGACCAGGACCAGCGCGCGGGTGGTGCCGCGCATCACCGCGGCGCCATGGGCGATCATCATGTCGAGCGTCACGCCCAGCGTACTGGGCAGGCCATAGAGCACCATGCCCAGCGAATCGCCGACCAGCAGCGCATCGACATGCGGGTCCATCAGCTTGGCGAAGGGGGTCGTATAGGCGGTCAGCCAGACGCTCGGCGTGCCCCCTTTGACGATGTCGCGCACCGTATGGCGCTTGGTTGCGGAATGGGTGCTCATGGCGATCACATCTCCCCCGGTCTGACGGCGCGCAATATCAGGTTGCAAGGCCGCTCGGCAAGGGATGTCGGCGCCAGCGCGATTGACCCGGCTCTGCCAAGCCCGCACTCTGGTCGGATTGCGATCGGCAAGCGCGAGAGCAATCCATGACATCCCTCGTCGAACAGGCGGTCGGCCATCTGAACGGACAGCGCTTCGCCGAAGCCGGCGCCGCGTTTCTGGCGGCGCTCAATGCCGACCCGGCCGACGACGAGGCCTGGCGCGGCGCAGCCCTGGCCTTGGCGCTGGAAGGCCGGCTGGGCGACGTCGTCGGGCTTGCCGATTATCGCGGACGGCGCCGCGGCGACGGCTTCCTGTTCTGCCACGAAGTGCTGGGCGTGCTGCTGGCCTACAAGCTGCGCGCCCATGTGAAGGCGTTCGACGCGGCGCTGCCCGACACCAGCGTCTATAAGCCGTCGACGTTGTACCAGGCCGGCTGCGCCGACCTGCTCGACGGGGACGAGGATTCGGCATTCGCCCGGTTCGCCCGGTTCAAGGCGATGGCGGCAGGACGGACCGACTTGCCGATCGGCGCCGACAGCCATTTCAATATCGCCTATCGCCAGGGCAGCCTGATCGAGGATGCCGACTTCGTCCGGGCGCTGGTCGAGTCGGCGGCGGTCGTTGGGCGCCTGCCGCCGCGGGTTGATGCGGGCGAGCCGCATCTGGGTCCGCGGCCCTATGTGCTGGCGGCGGCCTGCGACGGCCGCTATTTCGAGCGTTTCGCGCCTGGCTTCGTCGCCAGCGCCGCCCGGACCATGCCGGGCGCCACGCTGCATTTCCATGTCATGGAGGCGGATGCCGCCGGCCGGGCGCTGTTCGCCCAGCTTGCCGCCGGCGCGCCGGAACTCGCGCTCAACCTGTCGACGGAGGCGGAGAGCCCGTTCAAAAGCGGCGCCTATTACGCCTCCGCGCGCTTCCTGATCGGGCCCGATCTGCTGCGGCGCTACGCACGGCCGCTGGTGCTGCTCGACGCCGACATCGAATTCGAACAGGCGCTGGATCCGTTGATCGCCGCGGCGGCCGGGTCGGATTTTGCCTGTTTTCGGCATGACGGCGCCGGGCCCTGCTCGCGCTATCCGGCCGTGTTGAGCGTCACGCAGCCGCAACAGGGCGGCGCGATACTCCTGGAGCGGATCCGGCTGTTCGTGCTGGCGAAGCTCGATATCGAGTGGCCGTTCAATTGGATGCTCGATCAGGCGGCACTGGGATCGGTCATCCGATGGGCAGGCAAGACCCGGACGGATTGCAGTGTGGGCGTGCTGAACGATTTGGTCGGCACGCATTTTCAACCGTGGCTTCGGTCGGTCGGTGGCGAAGAAAAAGCCGCCCTGATCCGGGCCGCGAGTGGGCGATAGGGATGGCTTCTTGAGGCAGCGATGCATGTCCCCCGGGGGCGCGGGGCACAGGGAGAATGGGAATGGGCATATTCGAGCGGATGAAGCAGTTCAACTGGACCATCGAACGCAAGCTCGTCGCCGCCTTCACGGCGGCGATCCTGGTCGGTTTCCTGATCATGATCGGCCTTCAGGCGAGCGATCAGCGCGCCAGTCTGGTCGATCTGGCGGTATCCGATCTCACCGCCAAGACGACTCAGCTCGGCAACGCCATGCGCATCGGCTTCATGGGCCATGACGGCTCTTCGATCGAGACCGAGTACAAGCCGATTGCCGACGCGCCCGACACCCAGCTGGCCAGCCTGGCCTCGTTCCAGGACGATGGCACGCTGATCTTGAAATTCGAGAACGACAAGCCGACCCTGAAGCCGATCGATCTGACCGGCATCCTGAAGGATGCGCCGGACGTGCTGACCAAGGGCACGCCCTTCGTCAAGGCGACGGCGACCCACCTGGTCACGGTCGTGCCGGTGATGAGCCTGCGCGGCACCAAGGTGATCGGCGCGCTCGCCATCGCCTGGAGCCTGGACGCCCAGAACGCCGCCGTCGCCAAGGCGCTCCGGAACCAGACGATCGTGGCTTTGGTCGTGATGATCGTGCTGCTGGGGATTCTGGCCTTTCTGGTGCGACGGATGGTCGTGCGCCCGATCCTGGGCATCACCGAGGTCATGCGCCGGCTGGCGGCGGGCGAAACCGACATTCAAATCCCGGCGGCCGACCGCCGGGACGAAATCGGCGCCATGGCCAGCTCGGTCATCGTGTTCCGCGATACCGCGGCCGACGTGGCCCGGATCGAGGCGGAGCGCGAGGAGCAGAAGCGCCTGGCCGAGGAAGGCCGGCGCCAGGCCCTGCTGCAGCTCGCGGCCCGGCTCGAAAGCAGCGTGAAGACCGTGGCGGACTCCGTCGCCGGTGCCGCCAACCAGGTCGAGCGCAGTGCGCGCGCCATGGCCGACGCGGCGCAGACCGCGACGGGCCAGACCTCCGCGGTCGCCGCCGCGTCCGAAGAAACCTCGGTCAGCATCCAGACCGTGGCGTCGGCGGCCGAGGAGCTGACGGCGTCGATCGGCGAGTTGCACCGCCAGGCGGCGGGTTCGGCCAGCGTCGCGGAAGGTGCCGTGATCGAAGCCGGGGCGACGTCGTCCAAGGTCGAGCATCTGGAAGCCGCGGCCGGTCGCATCGGCGAGGTGGTCAAGCTGATCAGCGACATCGCGGCCCAAACCAACCTGTTGGCGCTCAACGCCACGATCGAGGCGGCGCGCGCCGGCGATGCCGGCAAGGGTTTCGCCGTGGTCGCTTCGGAGGTCAAAAGCCTGGCGGCCCAGACCGGGCGCGCGACCGAGGAGATCACGACCCAGGTCACGGCGATCCGCACCGCGACCCAGGAGGTCGTCCAGGCGATCCGGGGAATCGAGGCGACCATCGCCAAGATCAGCGAGATCGCCGGCGCCATGACCGCCTCGATCGACCAGCAGGGCCAGGCGACACAGGAGATCGCGCGGAATGTGCAGCAGGCGGCGACCGGGGCCGGCGAAGTGTCGGAGAACATCATCGGCGTGACCCGGATCGCCAACGAAACCGGGCGCAATGCCGGCAATATCCTGGGTGCCGCCGGCGATCTGGTCCGGCAATCCGACCTGCTGAACCAGAGCTTGAACGAGTTCCTGGCGGCGGCGCGCGCCTCGTGACCGAAGCCCCGCCGGGCGCATTCATTCCGGCGGGGCTTCGTCCCGTTGCAAATTCGACCTGGACGGCGCAAAGGTGAGCGCTATCGAGGGTTTCGGAGCCTTGTCGGCGATGGCGTCTCATCCGCATTTTTCCTCGGTCCCGGTATCCGGCGAACTTCTGGCCACGCGCCCGAGGAACAACCAGCAGGCCGTGATCGCCGGTCTGATCGCTTTGGCGTCGATCGCTTTCGCGTCGGCCGTGCTGCCGATCGCCGATCGGCAATTGCCGACGCTCCCCGGGTTCCTGATCATCGGCCAGACGCTCGCGACCCTGGTCTATGCGCTCACCGCCCACCTGCTGGTTCGGCACTTCCTGGCCAGCCGCACGGTATCGCTGCTGTGGATCGCGGGCGGCACGCTTTATGCGGCCGTGCTGCATCTGCTTCAGTTGCTGTCGCTTCCGGATATGCTCATTTCGAGCCTGCCGACCGAGCGCGCCTTGTTCATCGCGGCGTGGCTCTGGTTCTTCTGGCACGCGGGACTGCCGATTGCGGCGATCGGGTTTGCCTGGTCGGAGCGATCGGCGCCGCAGCCGCCTTGCGCCGTCAATCAGACCAGGATCCTGGTCTGGGGCATGCGCGCGACCGTGGCGGCGCTCGTCGGAATGACGGCGGTTCTGGTCATGACGGCGCCTTGGACCGGTCAGCCCATCATCCATGGTGACGATTACCGCGGCGCCGGCACGGCGGGCGTCGGGTGGATCCTGTTGGCCGAGAGCGCTGTCACCCTGCTGCTGCTCTGGCAGTGGACCAAGGTCACGACAAATCTTCAGCTGTTTCTCGGCCTCTCGATCCTGATCCTCATGCTTGATGATCTGCTGACGATCGCGGGCGGCCAGCGGAGCTCGTTCGGCTGGTATGCGGGACGGCTGGAAGCGCTGGCCGCGGCCGGATGCCTGTTGACGCTGTGCCTGGGTGAAATCGGCCGGCTCTACAGGCGCGTCACGCTCGCGACCGAAGGGCTGCTGATCGCGGAATGGTCGTTCGAGACCGAGGTCGTCCGCCGCACGCGGGATCTGTCCCAGGCGCTGGCCGAGGCGGCGCGGCAGCGCGACGCCTTCGCGGCCGAGGCCCAGACTCGTGACGCGGCGCTGGTGATCGCCACGGTCGAACGCGACGAGGCGCAGAGCGCGCTCGAAACCCAGGCGGCCGAACTCGAAGAGCTCAAGACCAAGGCCGAGGCTGCCGGTGTCGCCAAGACCCAGTTCCTCTCGACCATGAGCCATGAGCTGCGCACGCCGCTGACCGGCATCATCGGCTTTTCCGACTTGCTGCTGCGGACCCAGCAAAGCCCGTCGGAGCAGCGGCGTTTTCTGGAACTGCAGCGCGAGGCGGCGCACGCCCTGCTCGTCGTCGTCGCCGACGTGCTCGACTACGCCAAGGCCGAGGCCGGCCGGCTGGAGCTGGAGATCACGCCCTTCTCGCCGCGCGCGCTGATCGACGAAGCCGTCGCCGTGGTCGATCCGGGCATCAAGGCCAAGGGGCTGGAACTCAGGGTCACCGTGGCGCCCAGCGTGCCGGCCGGTCTCGCCGGCGACGGGGCACGCATCCATCAGGTGCTGCTCAATCTGCTGTCGAACGCGCTCAAATTCACCAAGGCCGGCTCCATCGAGCTGCGGGTCGACTATCAGTCGCGCAACGGTGGCGTGCCGCTGTTGTGCCTGCAGGTCATCGACACCGGCATCGGCATCGCGGCCGACATGCTCGATCGCCTGTTCCAGCAATTCAGCCAGATCGACGGCTCCAACACCCGGCATTACGGCGGCTCCGGTCTGGGCCTGGCGATCTGTCGCAAGCTGGTCGAACTGATGGGCGGCGCGCTGGGCGTCGAAAGTGAAGCCGGGCGGGGCAGCCTGTTCTGGATCGAGCTGCCGCTGGCGCTGGCCGCACCGCCGCAGGCGCTCGATGCGCCACGGCCGAGCCAGCCACGCCGCATTCTGCTGGCCGAGGATGTCGTTGCCAACCAGATCCTGGTGACCGCGATTCTGGAGGCCCGCGGTCATGCTGTCGATGTCGTCGATGACGGCGTCGCCGCGGTGACGGCGCTTCGGCGCACCGCGTACGATCTGGTGCTGATGGATATCCAGATGCCGATCATGAACGGCATCGATGCGACCAAGGCGATCCGGGCGGACGAGGGCAGCGAGCGCCACACGCCGATCGTCGCCTTGACCGCGAATGCCTCGGCCCAGGATTCCGAACGCTGCCTCGCCGCCGGCATGGATGCCTATGTCGCGAAGCCGATCGACGAGCCGCTGCTGCTCGCCACCATCGACCGGCTGACTGCCAGATCGGCGATTGAACCGGCCCGTCCTGCCGTCGCCGTGCTGGACGATGTGGCGCTCGACGGGCTGATCCAGCGCCTGGGTCTGGGCAAGGTGACCGAACTGGTCAACCTGTTCCGTCGCAGCGTCGAGACCGAGGTGGCGGCACTCGAACTGGCGCGCTTCGATTCGCCGGCGGCGCGCGGTCACGGCAATGCGCTTGCCAGCATCGCCGGCAATCTCGGTTGCGCGGAGTTGGAACGGGCCAGCCGGCGCCTGATGAAGCTGCGCGTGGACGCGCATCCGGAAGAGCTCGATCGCCATGTGGCCGTGCTGATGGATGCGGCAACCCGCGCCCTGACGGCGCTGTCCGAGCGGTTTTCCAATGGCCCGCGCGTGGTGCCCTTGGCAGGCCGGCGTCCCGGATCCGTTTGATTTCCGTCATAAATCCGACCCGGTCGGCGTGCTAGCACACCGGTCCCCGTCCCAAGGTCGCGTCACCATGGCAGGCAGTTTCTCACGAAGCTGTCGCCGCGGTGGCGCGGCTTGGGCGCATTTACGCTTTGATCGCTTCTGGATCGCTATGATTTGGAACGAGCGCGAAACGGGCAGGGGACTGGGGTGGAAATCGGCAAGATAGCGATCGATTCGGCGGCGATGATCGCAGCGGGCGACGTCGAGGGCGCGCAGGCGCAGATCGTTGACCGGTTGCGCGAAAACCCTGAGGATCCCGCGCGTTGGGCGGAAGCCGGCTATTTCCTGCAGCAGATCGGCAATGACGCCGAGGCGCTGGATCTGCTGGACCGGGCTTGGGCCCTGGGCAGCCGGGATATCCGCATTCCCTATTACCTGGGCGTGGCCTATCGCGCGCTGGGCCAGGCGGTGGCAGCCGAGGGCGCTTTCCGCCAGGCGCTGGCGCTCGACGATCGCTATGGCGACGCCTGGCATCTGCTCGGCCTGGCGCTGGCGCAGCAGGGCCGGTTCGCCGAAGCGATCGACTGCTTCGAGACGGCGCGGGTTCGGCTCGACGACGGCACCGGCCTCGGCGACCGGATCTGGCGCACCCGATTCCTGGCCGGCGACTGGGACGAGGCCTGGCGCCTGTGCCGGGCCAGCCTGCCGGACGATCTGGCGGCACGCTGGCGCGATTTGCACGGTACGGGACATCGGCAATGGCAGGGCGAGCCGCTGGCGGGCCAGGAGATCGTGCTGTTCAGCCATGGCGGCAACGGCGACACCATCCATTATTTTCGCTACCTGGATCAGGTGCTGGCCGCCGGTCCCGACCGGATCACGCTGATCATCCAGCCCGCGCTGGTCCGTTTGGCGCTGGCCAGTCCGATCGTGGCGGCGGCCGGTCCGGACCGGATTCGCGTGATGACGACCGAGGGCGCGCTCGAAGACCGGCCCGGCTATTTCATGTGGTTCGAAGGGCTGGCGATGCTGTACGGCGCCAAGCCGGGCGTCCTGGCGCCGTGGCGGCCCTATCTGGCGGCGGAGCCCGCGCGGGCCGAATTCTGGGCGGCGCGGCTCGGGGACGGTGCCGGCCGCAAGATCGGCCTGGTCTGGCGCGGCTCGCCCGGCATGCCCGAGGATCGCTGGCGCTCGATTCCACTCGAACAGTTCCTGCCCCTGTTCGGGCTGCCCGGCTGCCGCTGGTTCGCCTTGCAGCCGGGGCCGCTCCCCGACGAGGAAAGCACGCTGCTGGCCCGGGCCGGCGTCGAGGATCTGTCGGCCGGCCTCACGGATTTTTCCGAAACCGCCGCGATCCTGGCCCAGCTCGATCTGGTCGTCACCATCGACAGCGCGCCGGCGCATCTGGGCGGCGCCCTGGGACGCCCGACCTGGATGCTGAACCGCGCGACCTCGGAATGGCGCTGGGGCTGGCAGCAGACCGAAAGCTTCTGGTACCCGACGATGCGCCTGTTCAATCAGGCTCAGCTGGGCGCGTGGGCGCCGGTCATCGCCGCGGTCGGAACGGCGATGACCGCGCTGTGGAATCAACCGTTGCGGAACGTGTAGCTGTAGCCGTTGATCGCCGGTACGCCGCCCAGATGGGCGTAGAGCACTTTCGAGCCGGCCGGAAAGAAGCCCTTGCGGATCAGGTCGATCATGCCCTGCATCGATTTACCTTCGTAGACCGGGTCGGTCATCATGCCTTCCAGTCGGGCCGACAGGCGGATCGCCTCGATGGTCTCCTGGGACGGCACGCCATAGACCGGATAGGCGTAATCCTCGTTCAGGACGATGTCGTCGTCGGTGATGTCGCCTGCGCCGATCAGGTCCGCGGTCTTCTGCGCGATGTCGAGCACCTGCGCCCGGGTCTGCGCCGGCGTGCAGGACGCATCGATGCCGATGACCCGGCGCTGACGGCCATCCTTGGCGAAACCCACGACCATGCCGGCGTGGGTCGATCCGGTCACGGTACAAACGACGACATAGTCGAACGTGAAGCCGAGAGCGGCCTCCTGAGCACGGACCTCCTCGGCGAACCCGACATAGCCGAGGCCGCCGTATTTATGGACCGAGGCGCCGGCCGGAATCGCGTAAGGCTTGCCGCCCTTGGCCTTGACGTCTTCGAGGGCGGCTTCCCAACTCGCGCGGATCCCGATATCGAAGCCCTCGTCGACCAGTTGGACCTCGGCGCCGAGCACGCGCGACAGCAGGATATTGCCGACCCGGTCGTAGACCGCGTCCTCGTGCGGCACCCAGCTCTCCTGGATCAGGCGGCATTTCATGCCGATCTTCGCCGCGGTCGCGGCCACCATGCGCGTGTGATTCGATTGGACCCCGCCGATCGAAACCAGGGTATCGGCCCCGCTCTGGATTGCGTCCGGCACGATATATTCGAGCTTGCGCAGCTTGTTGCCGCCGAACGCCAGCCCGGAATTGCAATCCTCGCGCTTGGCATAGATCTCGACGCGATCGCCGAGATGGGCCGATAGACGCGTCAGTTTCTCGATGGGCGTCGGCCCGAAGGTCAACGGATAGCGCTCGAACTTCTGCAGCATGGGAGGTCTTTCGCTCGGCGGTGAACTCGGGCGAAGGATAGGGAATTCACGATGAAAGGTGCTCTCGATTTTCAACCCATATTTTTATTCGATTGCGGATTTATCGGCTAATCTCGTTCATCTTTCTCCAGAGATTAGGACAGAAATGAGAGAATCTTCCGCGACGTCCGGCTTGGATCGGATCGATGTGAAAATCCTGCGGCTGCTCCAGGCCGACGGCGGCCTCGGCAATGCGGAGATCGCCAAGCGGGTGAACACCAGTGCGGCCACCTGTCATCGCCGAACCCAGCGGCTGTTCGCCGAGGGCTATATCAGCGGGATCCGGGCGCAGATCGTGCCGCAGCGGGTCGACAAGGGCGCACTGGTCATCGTCGGCGTCGTGCTCGACCGATCGACGCCGGAAAGTTTCGCCGCGTTCGAGACGGCGATCCGCGGCATGGCGATCGTGCTGGATTGCCATCTGGTCGCCGGCGATTTCGACTATTTCCTGAAGATCCGGGTCCGCGACATGGCCGACTTCAACCGGTTGCACGGTGAGACGCTGATCGCGCTGCCCGGCGTGCGTCAGACCCGGACCTTCTTCGTGATGAAGGAAGTCATCGACAACGCGCCGCTGGATTTCTGAGGCTCTAGTCCGGCTGGCCGGTCAGATCGTCCGGCGGCGGCAGGGCGATCGCCTTGGGCAGTTTGGCGACCGGCGTGTCGGGCGGCGGCGGGGTGACCGGGGTCAGCGCGCGCATTTCCCGCGTCGCCTGATCCTGCAGCGCCTGCCGTTCGGCCGGCGTCATCGCCTTCATCTCGTCATCGAACCGCGCCCAGAAAGCGCTGCGGTCGACCGGGCTCCAGGATCGGGTCTGCTCGCGCAGCGCCATGCGCTGCGGCGGCGTCATGGCGATCCATTGGGCGACGCTCGGCGGCTGTTCCGGCGCCGCCAGCGCGGAACCGGCGGCGAACAGGGCGGAGAATGCCAAAAGGCCGAACCGGGTCATGAGCGTTTCCGAAGCCGCGACGGGAGCGCCCTTATACCAAATCTCAATGAGGGTAACTCATTGGGATTTGGGATCGCGAGCAAGCGCGAGCGCGCGCTGCACAGCGCGACAGCCAAGCCCGCGGATCGTCGGACGAACGCGAAGCGTTCGCCGATGGGCGCCCGGCGACTGAGGCCTCGTTGATCTGAACCATCGGTTCGGATCAACGAGATTTGGTATGAGTGCCGGATTTCAGCCCGCTCAGGAAAGAGTCATTTCTGCGAGGCGGTCGGCGGCCGGGCCGGCTTCTCATACGGCAGCGGCTGCCATTTCGGATCGCGCGATTCAGTGCCGAAGGCGATGATGTCCGGGGTCGGCCGGCCATAGAGAAAGCCTTGGGCGAAATTCGCGCCGATCTTGTTGGCGAGCGCCACCTGGGTCGAATTCTCGACCTGTTCGACGATGATCTCGCTGCCGCGCGCGATCGCCATCGCCACGACCGCCTGCAGCGTCTTCAACTCGCGGGGATCCTCGAGAGCGGCGCGCAGGAACGGACCGTCGATCTTGACGAAATCGGCCGGCAGCGCGCGCAGCGTCTCGAGCGAGGTCGAGCCCGCGCCCAGATCGTCGATGCAGATCCGGTGACCGCGGGCCTGCAGGCCCTTCAGCACGGCGGCCATGGCCGGATAGTCGGTGATGCCGGCGGTCTCGGTCACCTCGATCATCAAGCGCGGCGCCTGGTCGGGGTGCGCGTTGGTGATCTTGTCGAAGCGCTGGCGGAACAGCGTGCTTTGCAGCGACTGGGCCGACAGGTTGATGGCGATCATCGGCAGCCAGCCGGCCCTTTCATGGTCGGCCATGGTCGCCATGACCTGCTCGGCCAGGATCAGGTCATAGTCCTGGATCAGGCCGGTTTCCTCGGCGAAGCGGATCCAGGGGCCGATCGAGGCCACGCCCGAGATGCGCGACAGCGCCTCGAAATGATGGGTCCGCCCATCGCGCAGCCGTACGACCGCCTGATAGACCACCTCGATCTGCCGCTGCTCCATCACTTCGCGCGCTGCGGTCACCAGCTTGACCGTGTCGGTCAGCAGAGCCGATGCGCCGTCCTTCAGCGAGCGGACGGTGAAATCCTCCGACCGGGCATCGGTGAAGCGGCGGATCGAATAGGCCAGCGCGCGCGCCGAATCGGCCTCGTCCAGGCCGCCGGCGTCGAACGACAGGTCGAACATCTTGACCGACGAGGGGATGGCGGCCTTTGCCAGAATGGCGTTCATGCCGGCGATGATCTGTTCGTCGGTCACGCCGCGGGCACGCACCAGACCGAACTTGCCGGGCGCGAGCGGGCTGGCCAGATCGCCCCCGGCCGAGACCGAGCGCAGATAGGACATCAATTTCGGCACGACCAGGGCGACAGCGGCCGGTCCGCGCTCGTCCGCCAGCTTCTGCAGCCCGTCGAGCATCAGGAAGGTCATGCCCTCCTCGACCTGCGCCTCGGCCGCGACGGCGAGGCGGTGCGAGGCGCCGGCGGTGAAACGCTCGTTCTCGCTCTGGCCGGCCACTTCAGGCGCGCTCACCAGCATGCTGGCCAGCACCAGGCCCAGATGCAGCACCTCGCCGGCGCTTTCCATCCGGCGGCCGCCCAGCATGAAATCGGTGCGCTTGCCTTTGGCCGAGCGCAGGGCCACGCGGGTCAGGCTGATGGCCCCGGTCGCGATCAGGCGCTGCAGCAGATGGTCGAGAAACTCGCGATCCTCGTCCGCGACCAGCGTGGTGATCTGCCGGCCGATCAGCGTCTCCGCCGGACCGTCGGACAGCCCGCAGCAGGCGCCGGCGGCGAACCGGATTTTGCCGCTCAGATCCACCTCAAGCAGAAGATGTGCCGTCGCGAAGGCAAAGCCGACAAAACGATCGCGTTCCTGCTTCAGCATTTGCGGCATGCCGCGCCCTCGTCCTCAATGTGCGACCGAGATTCATCGATTGTCGACAATAGAGCCGGCACGGGGGCAAAGGTGCCACAGCCGCACGATGATGAAAAGAGCCGTCGGGAATCGCTGCCACAGCATTGATTGATCATGCGGCAGCGGGAATAGAGTCGGTTGTCAATATTTCGAAAATATCTCGAAATTGTGTTCCGGATGCCGCCTTGGCCGGCCCTGCCGACACGCTTTGCGAGTTTTTCGTTTCAATAGTCGGGGTGCACTCTTGCGGCCCCAGAAATTGCATCACGCCATCATCCCGGTCCGCCGGATCCGCCGCTTCAGTTCGGCGATCCCCGCGGCCAACCGTTCGGCCTCGTTCTCGATCCCGGCATAGTCCAGCCAGAATCCGACCCGGGTCTCGGGCGTGAGTCCGGCCAGCGCCTCGAGCTGTCCGAGGGTCGAGGCCTTGCCGATGGCGCCGTCGAACGCGCCGCGATCCGATGATGAACTGCCGGTCATGGGCGGATCATAACCCGGGATCCGGTCCGAGAAAACCGGCGGTGAGGGGCTACGCAAGGTCTGGCGTCAGCCGCAGCCAGGTTTCTTCCCCGAGCAGGACAAAGAACGCCTTGGGATTGATCAGCCGCGGGTGCCCGGTCGCCGGATCCAGCAGCGGCTTCAAGATCGAAGCCCCGATCACGCCCAACCCGCCGCGGCCGTCGGCATAGGGCAGGGACAGCCGCTCGCCGGTACCGATCTTCTCGGAATCATGAAACACGTCGCCGACCGTCGCATTGCCGGCCGGCGTCCGGGCGACCTTCAGCAGTCGCGCCCGGATCTGGCCGCCGGCCGGCGCCGGATACAGATCTTCCGGCGTCTTGCCGCGCAAATCGCGGCTCAAGGCCTGATAAATACTTTCGCCGACCAGGCGCAGTTGAACCTCGGCCGCCTCGGTGACGCGCCATGCCCAGACATGAGGCAGCACGATGGCCATTTCCTCGGGCTTGATGTCCGACCAGTTCGGCATCGGCCGCCGGCCGCGGACGCTCTGCCAATAGTCGAACAACTTCAACAGCGCCGGCGCCTGGAACTGGTCGCGGAATTCGCCTGCCTCGATCATCGAACGCGCTCGCCGTTCCCCGATCGCCCATCCCCCCGGTTCGGATGACGTCGTTGGAATCATCATCGGTACGGCCGGGCGGTGCTGGCAAGCCCTAGACACGAAAAAAGGGCCCGGCCGATCGCTCGGCCAGGCCCTTATTTCTCCGCGATCGGTTTGGTGGAGCCGTGGGGAATCGAACCCCAGACCTCGACATTGCGAACGTCGCGCTCTACCAACTGAGCTACGACCCCAATCCCGAACCGTTCGGTGACCGGTTGTATGTCGGTCCGGCCCCCCTGCTGTCAAGACTGCTTCTCGTGCGAAAAGCCGATATGCGCCGGGCTTATGGCGCCAGCGGGCGCCGCTTGCGTGCGGCAGCGCCGGACGCTAGGGTCCGCGCTCCGCTTCCTATAGACGGGCCTGCAGCACCGCCATGAGTCTGATCCTTCCGGTCTTCGAGCTGATCAGCGCCGTGATCAACATCTTCATCTGGATGCTGATCGTCTCTGCCATCCTCAGCTGGCTCACCGCCTTTGGCGTGGTCAATCGCTACAATCGCGTGGTGGCCACGATCGGCGACACGCTCTATCGCCTGACCGATCCGATCCTGCGCCCGATCCGCAACATCCTGCCCAATCTGGGCGGGGTCGATGTCTCGCCGATCGTCGCCATCCTCGTGCTGACCTTCATCAATCGCGAGATGGGAATTCTGGTCGTTGACTACCTCCTCTAAGCTGATCGACGGCAAGGCGTTCGCACTGGCGCTCCGTACCCGCGTCGCGGCCGCCGCGGCGGCGCTGAAGGCCGAGCACGGCTTTCAGCCCGGCCTTGCGGTCGTGCTGGTCGGCGAGGATCCGGCGAGCCAGGTCTATGTCCGCTCCAAGACGCGCGCGACCCAGGAAGCGGGTTTCCATGGTGTCGAGCACAAGCTGCCGGCGACGGTCGCGCAGGATCGGCTGATGGGTTTGATCGCCCAATTGAATGCCGACCCGGCGGTCCATGGCATCCTGGTGCAGTTGCCGCTGCCGGCCGGGCTCGACAGCGCCGCGGTCGTGGCCGCGATCGATCCGCGGAAGGACGTCGACGGGCTCCATGTCGAGAATGTCGGCGCGCTGTGGAACGGCGCTCCGGGGCTGGTGCCGTGCACGCCGCTCGGCTGCGTGCTGCTGCTGAAGGACCGGCTGGGCGATCTCACCGGCTTGAACGCCGTCGTGGTCGGGCGTTCGGCCCTGGTCGGCAAGCCGATCGCGGCGCTGCTGCTGGCCGAGAATTGCACGGTCACCCTCGCGCATTCCAAGACCCGGGATCTGCCCGCCGTGTGCCGCCAGGCCGATATCCTGGTCGCGGCGGTCGGACGGCCCGAGATGATCCAGGGCGATTGGGTCAAGCCCGGCGCCACCGTGATCGATGTCGGCATCAACCGGGTGCCGACGCCGGACGGCAAGGGCCGGCTGGTCGGCGACGTGGCGTTCGACGCGGCGCTGGCGGTCGCCTCCGCGATCACGCCGGTGCCGGGCGGCGTAGGTCCCATGACCATCGCCTGCCTGATGCGCAACACGCTGACCGCCGCCTGCCGCATCGAAGGCGTGGCGGTCCCGGCGGTCTGATCCGCCGGTCGCAATTCCGCCTGAATCAAACACGCGAAAGCCGAATTCAGGCCCCAGATTTCGCTCAATCCGCGATCAGAGTCTGTTCCATGGCCCGGGGGCAGGCTGCAGGGGATGGGGCGGATCATGCGGGGATTGATTGCGACGTCGTTGGCCGATGCCAGGCTCGGGCTGCTGATCCTGGTGCTCGCGGCTTTGCTGGCGGGGTGCGCGGAGACGGTGAGCCATCCCGATGTCTGGGCGGCCGAGCCGCGTGTTCACGCCACTTGCCCCTGCGGCCCGGTTTTGCCGGAAGGCTGGCACGATCCAATCCATTTCGACACCGACAAAGCCGAAATCCGGGCGGACGCGATGCCGGTGATCAAACGGGTCGTCGAGATCTTCCGCGGTTTCCCTTCCGCGCAGATTCAGATAGAGGGATTCGCCGACGAGCGTGGAACGCGGGAATACAATCTCGCGCTCGGGAACCGGCGTGCCGAGGCCTATCGGTCGGCGCTCATTGCCGCCGGCATGCCCGCCTCGCGTATCGCCGGAAGTGTCTCATACGGAAAAGAGCGTCCGGCAGTGGCCGGATCAACCGAGACAGCCTGGGCCGCGAACAGACGGGCAGTGGTTGAAATCCACTAAGGCGTCATTCCGATAGCGCCCCGACCGAATGACGGTGTATCGGTCATCGCATGAGCAACGACAAACCGACCCTGACCGACGAACCCGCCAACCCGGCGCAGCAGCTCGCGGCCGAGGCGCATACCGATTTCGCCAAGGCGATGTCCTACGGCGATTACCTGCAGCTGGACACGCTGCTGTCGGCGCAGCGGCCGCGGAGCGACCAGCCGGACGAGCTGCTGTTCATCATCATCCATCAGGCGACGGAGCTGTGGATGAAGCTGGTGCTGCACGAGCTGACCCAGGCGCGCGCGCTGGTCGCGGCCGACGATCTGCAGCCGGCGTTCAAGGCGATGGCGCGGGTCAGCCGGATCCAGGCGCAGCTGATCCAGTCGTGGGACGTGCTGTCGACCATGACCCCGTCGGATTATTCCAGCTTCCGCGATGCGCTGGGCCAATCCTCGGGCTTCCAGTCGGCGCAGTATCGCCAGATCGAATTCCTGCTCGGCAACAAGCAGGCGGCGATGATCCAGCCGCACCGCCATGTGCCGGAACTCAGCGCCAGCCTGGAAGCGGCGCTGGCCGCGCCCAGCCTGTATGACGAGGTGATTCGGCTGCTGGCCCGGCGCGGCTTCGCGATCGATCCGGCCGCGCTCGGCCGCGACCTGCGCCAGCCCTACACGAGCGATGCCAGCGTGCTGGCCGCCTGGCTCGCGATCTATCGCGATCCCAAGACCCATTGGGAGCTGTATCAGCTGGCCGAGGAGCTGGTCGATCTGGAGGATTGGTTCCAGCAATGGCGCTTCCGCCATGTCACCACGGTCCAGCGCGTGATCGGCTTCAAGCGCGGCACCGGCGGCACCGCCGGGGTCGCCTACCTGCGCAAGGCGCTGGAGATCGTGTTTTTCCCCGAACTCTGGGAGGTTCGAACCGAGCTGTGATCCGGCACATCCTTGGGGCAGATCGCCGCGGATCGTGTCATGCTACCGCAATGCGGCATATTTCGGTCCGTTGGAAACGATCGGTTACCAATTTCGCGCATCAATAGGGCCGGGGCGGCGTTAGGCTGCCCTGGTATCAACGGCATCAGCGGTCGGAGGCGAGAAATGAAGCGACTTGTCGCCCTGGGGTTTGCGGTCGTTTTCGGGCTGGCGGCATCGGGCAGCTGGCCGGCTGAGGCGGCGCCGGATCGGCTCGGGCCGTTCCTCGGCCAGTTTCAGGGCGAAAGCGGCCCAACGCCGGGCAGCCTCTATACGCCGCTCTGGTCGAAACCGACGCCGTTCGACCTGACGGTCGAGCGCCATAGCGACGAGCTGGTCTTCGCCGTCGGCGGCACGAACTCGGTCATCATGCGCTTCATCCCGCTGTCGGACCGGCTCTATGTCCTGCGCACGAACCGGGGCGGCACCGTCAAGGAAACCGGCTTCGCCTGGATCGACGGCGACACATTGACCATCGAGCGCCAGATCGAGCGGCCCGGCCAGCCCGCCACGGGCATGCGCTTCGTCGTCAGCTGGGAAGACGACCACCGCCGGCTCGAAGCCTTTACGCTGAAGGGTGGCGACGAGACCGAGGTGCTGGATACGGCGCTGAAGGGGGCGGAGGATTAGGGGCTGCTCCGCAGGGAGGGTGTTACGGGTTGCCGGAGATTGTTATTCTGGTGCCCGACCTAAGGCCAGCGTGCACCGGCGCCTTCCGATGAACCGCCTCAGCAGAAACTGGATACAATCCGCCAATAGGTTCGCGTCGTAACCAGGCCAAAATATAAGGGTTCGTCATGAATGCTGATTCGGACGATTCGATCCGACGGCTCAATCCTCCCGAGCTTGGCACGCCGCCCGGGTACTCTCAGGTCGTAGATGTGCGGGCCAGCCGCCTGGTTTTTATTGCAGGTCAAACAGCTCTTGATCGCGAAGGAAAATTAGTCGGGAAAGGTGACTTCGCTGCTCAAGTCGATCAGGTCTTTCGTAATTTGGGCGTCGCCCTTCAATCGGCTGGCTGCGCTGCGGATGATCTTGTCAAAATGACCGTCTTCCTGCGGGACATGGATCATCTTTCGCTCTACCGAGAGTCCCGAGATCGGTTTTTTGCGACGACGATGCCCGTGGCAGCTCCTGCCGTTACGTTGGTCGAGGTGTCCAAACTTTATGGGCCGGACTTCTTGATTGAGATCGAAGCCATAGCGGCCCTTTGAGGGCGCGGCGGGTCGGCGCCGGATGGCGCAACGGTACGAGGTGCTTCACGTCACCCGTGCCCTGGCATGATATTCCGCCCGGTCCCACGACCGGTCTTCCATGATTTCCTTCAGCACCCAGACCGCGTCCCACAATTCGCCATAGCCCAGGTACAAGGGCGTGAAGCCGAAGCGCAGGATGTCGGGGGCGCGGAAGTCGCCGATCACGCCGCGCGCGATCAGCGCCTGCATGATCGGATAGCCGTGCGCGTGACTGATGCAGACCTGGCTGCCGCGCTGGGCATCCTCGCGGGGCGAGACCAGGCTGAAGCCGTGGCCGGCCAGTTCCTGTTCGATCAGCTCGGCGAACAAAGCGCTCTGCTTCAGGGATTTCGCGCGAATCTCGGCCATTGGCGCGTCGAGCAGGATATCGATGCCGCATTCGAGCGCGGCCAGGCTGAGGATCGGCGGCGTGCCGACCAGCCCGCGCGCGATGCCGTCGGCCGGGCGGAAGCTTGTCTCGAACGCGAAGGGCGCGGCATGACCCAGCCAGCCGGTCAGCGGCATGGCGATCTTGTCGTGCCAGCGCGGGGCCACCCACAGGAACGCCGGCGCGCCCGGGCCGCCGTTCAGATATTTATAGCCGCAGCCGACCGCCAGATCGGCGCCGGCCTGGTTGAGCTCGACCGGCAGCGCGCCGGCCGAATGGGCCAGGTCCCACAGCATCAGCGCGCCCGCGGCCTGCGCCCGGGCGGTGATGGCGTTCATGTCATGCATTCGCCCGGTGCGGTAATTGACATGGGTCAGCATGACCACGGCGACCTCGTCGGTGATCGCCGCCTGGATTTCGTCCGGCTCGACCAGGCGCAGCTCATGCCCTTCGGCCAGCAAGGCGGCCAGACCCTCGGCGATATAGAGGTCGGTCGGGAAATTCGCCGGCTCCGACAGGATGAGCTTGCGGCCGGGCCTGAGCTTCAGGGCTGCGGCCAGCGCCTTGAACAGGTTCACGCTGGTCGAATCGCCGACCATGGTCTCGCCCGGCCGGGCGCCGATCAGCCGGCCGATCTTGTCGCCAATCCGGCCGGGCAGCTCCATCCAGCCGTGCTTGTTCCAGCTGGTGATCAGGTCGCGGCCCCATTCGGCCTCGATCACTTGGGCGACGCGCGCGGCGGTCGCGCGCGGCAGGGCGCCGAGAGAGTTCCCGTCCAGATAGATCACGCCCTGAGGCAGGGTGAAGCGGTCGCGGAACGGGCGCAGCGGATCGGACTTGTCGAGCGCGGCCAGGTCGGGGCGGATCAGGGGCATGGCAGCGGCCTTAGCACGGCGCGCACCGGCGCCGCGTCCATGTTCGAGAGTTTCAAGGGCAGCGCGATCAGCTCGTAATCGCCGGCCGGCACGTCATCCAGCACCAGGTTTTCCAGGATCAGCATGCCGTGGCGCCGCACCGCCAGATGGGCGTCGAGTGTCTTGGAGGTCGCCGGATCGACCGAGGCGGCATCGGTGCCGATCAGGTCGATGCCCCGGGACGCCATCAGATCGATCGCGGCCGGGTCGATCGCGGTGAAATCCGGCTCCCAACGATCCTGCGGCATGCGTTCCCAGGTGCGCAGCAGCAACCGGCGGATCGGCGGGACCAGCGCCGCGGCCAGATGCTCCGGCCGGACCAGCGGCCCGACCCCACGCAGATCGACCACGCGGGCCGGACCGATGAAGCGGGCGAGGTCGAAGTCCCCCGCCGGGGCACCCGCCGCATCGTAATGCAGCGGGGCGTCGGCATGGGAGCCGGCATGGGTCGAGAGCGTGATGGCGCCGACATTGACCGGGCAGTCGGGCCCGATGGTCCAGGTCAGCGCCTCGCTGTAGGGCGTATCGCCCGGAAAGGCAGGCGTGCCCGGCCGCAAGGCCGGGCTGATGTCCCACAACATCGGCGGGCCTTAGCCGCGCGCGGCCTTGGCGAGCCTGAGGCGCAGCGCGTTCAGCTTGATGAAGCCGGCGGCGTCGCGCTGGTCGTAGACCTGGTCTTCCTCGAAAGTCACATGGGCCAGGCTATAGAGCGACTTGTCGGACTTGCGGCCGACGATGCTGACGGAGCCCTTGTAGAGCTTCAGGCGGACCGTGCCCTCGACATGCTCCTGGCTCTTGTCGATCAGCGCCTGCAGCATCTCGCGCTCGGGCGAGAACCAGAAGCCGTTATAGACCAGCTCGGCATAGCGCGGCATCAGCTCGTCCTTGAGATGCGCCGCGGCGCGGTCGAGCGTGATGCTCTCGATGCCGCGATGGGCCGCGTGCAGCACGGTGCCACCCGGGGTCTCGTAGACGCCGCGCGACTTCATGCCGACGAAGCGGTTCTCGACCAGATCCAGCCGGCCGACGCCGTTGCGCCCGCCCAGCTCGTTGAGCTTGGCCAGCAGGTTGGCGGGCGATAGCCGCTCGCCATTGACGCCGATCGCGTCGCCGGCCTTGAATTCGACCTCGATATATTCCGGCTTGTCCGGCGCCTGCTCGGGCGAGACCGTGCGGGAATAGACGAATTCCGGCGCCTCGGCCCAGGGGTCCTCCAACACTTTGCCTTCGGCCGAGATGTGCAGCAGGTTGGCATCGACCGAGAACGGCGCCTCGCCGCGCTTGTCCTTGGCGATCGGAATCTGGTGCAGCTCGGCATATTCGATCAGCTTGGTGCGCGAGGTCAGGTCCCACTCGCGCCAGGGGGCGATGACCTTGATGTCGGGCTTCAGCGCATAATAGCCCAGCTCGAACCGGACCTGGTCGTTGCCCTTGCCGGTCGCGCCATGGGACACGGCATCGGCGCCGACCAGCTTGGCGATCTCGATCTGGCGCTTGGCGATCAGCGGCCGGGCGATCGAGGTGCCGAGCAGATACTGGCCTTCGTACAGCGCGTTGGCGCGGAACATCGGGAACACGAAGTCGCGCACGAATTCTTCGCGGAGATCGTCGATGAAGATCTCCTTCACGCCCATCATCAGGGCCTTCTTGCGCGCCGGCTCCAGCTCTTCGCCCTGGCCGATGTCGGCGGTGAAGGTCACCACCTCGCACTTGTAAGTATCCTGCAGCCACCGGAGGATGACCGAGGTATCGAGGCCGCCGGAATAGGCCAGCACGACCTTCTTGATGCTGCCGCTCATAATGGATCTCGCGCGAACATGGGAGGTGGGAATCGGACGGCCGGCAGTATAGGGGAATGCGGCGGGGCGGCAAGGCAGGCGGCCATGTCCGACCCGCAGGGGCTTGGCGCCCGAAACGCTCGGCTTCGGCATCGCGGAAAAGAAAACCGGGGGGCTAGGGATGAACGACGGGAATTATCGCTGGGTCATTGTCGCGGCCGGGGGGCTGCTGGGCTGCGTCGCGATCGGCGCGATGTTCGCGCTGCCGGTGTTTCTGGCGCCGATGGCGGCCGCCACGGGCTGGTCGCGTACCGGCATCTCCAGCGCCATGACGATCGGCTTTCTCGCCATGGCCTTGGGCAGCATCGGCTGGGGCGCCCTGGCCGACCGGTTCGGTCCGCGCCTCATCGTTCTGACGGGATCGCTGGTCCTGGCGCTCAGCCTGGCGCTCGCCAGCCGGGCCCAGTCGCTGGTCCAGTTCCAGCTCGTCTTCGGGCTGCTGGTCGGCATCGCCACCGCGGCGATCTTCTCACCGATGATGGCGACGGTGACGGGCTGGTTCGACAGCCATCGCAGCCTCGCCGTCTCCCTGGTCTCGGCCGGGATGGGGATGGCGCCGCTGACCATGTCGCCGCTCGCCGCCTGGCTCATCGCCCGCTATGACTGGCGAACGGCGTTTCTGCTGATCGCGCTCGTGGTGGCTGGCGTCATGGTGCCGGTTGCCCTGTTCGTCCAGCCGGCGCCGGCGCTGGCCGCCATGCCCGGCGACGCCGCGGCCGACCCCGGTGCCCGCTCGGAGATGACCGTGGCGCAGGCGGCCCGGTCCCCGCAGTTCATCATTCTGATGCTGACGAATTTCTGCTGCTGCGCGACCCATTCCGGGCCGATTTTCCACACGGTCAGCTACGCGATCGCCTGCGGCATTCCGGCGATGGCGGCGGTCTCGATCTACAGCCTGGAGGGCCTGGCGGGGCTGGGTGGCCGGGTCGTCTTCGGGGTTCTGGGCGACCGGTTTGGCGCAAAGACCGTGCTCGTCGCGGGCCTCCTGGTGCAGGCCTTCGGCGCACTGGGCTATTTCTTCGTCCGCCAGCTCGGCGAATTCTATGCCGTGGCCGCGCTGTTCGGCTTCACCTATGCAGGCGTGATGCCGCTCTATGCCGTGCTCATCCGGGAGAATTTTCCCCTGCGCATGATGGGCACCATCATCGGCGGCACGGTGATGGCCGGCAGCCTGGGCATGGCCACCGGCCCGATGCTCGGCGGATGGATCTACGACACCTACGCGACCTACGGCTGGCTCTATGTCGCGTCGTTCGGCATCGGCATCGGCGCGGTTCTGATCGCCGCGAGCTTCAGGCCCTTCCCAGGACGTCTGCCGGCGACCTCTCCACGATCTGCCTAGAATAAGGCCGTGCCAGGCGCTTTCCCCACGACCCGCTGCCTCTTGCTCCTGCGAGTCGTTTGCGTTACGACCTCTCGTGTGATTGCGAATGGTTCTGAATATCCTGGAGGCGTCATGGCGCCCCGGTGTTCTACGAGGGTGGTACGCGATGGAAAGTCTGCTGGTCGTTTGCCGCGATCTCATCGTCGCCGGTTCGGGCAGTCTGCTGATCGTGTTCCGGGAGGTGATCGAGGCCGGGTTGATCGTCGGGATCGTGCTCGCCGCCACCGAGGGTGTGCGCTACCGGGGGCGTTGGGTTGCCGGCGGGGTCGCGGTCGGGGTACTGGGCGCGGCCATACTCGCCGTCTTCGCCGGCGTTCTGTCCAATGCGCTCGACGGTAACGGACAGGAAATCTTCAACATCAGCATTCTTTGCGTCGCGGTGCTGATGCTGGCCTGGCACACGATCTGGATGGCGAAGCATGGCCGTGAAATGGCGGCCGAGATGAGTGCGGCGGGCGCGGCTGTCAAGAACGGGCAGAAATCATTGGCGAGAATGGCTGTCGTCGTGACGGTCGCCGTTTTGCGCGAAGGCTTCGAGGTCGTGTTGTTCCTCTTCGGGAACGCGGTCTCGACCAATGCGGGGCCGCTTGCGCAATTGGCTGGCGGGGTGTTGGGCGTGCTGTTCGGCTCGCTGCTGTCTTTCCTGCTGTATCGTGGCCTAGTCACCATTCCGATGCGCCACCTCTTTTCTGTCACCAATACCCTGATCGCATTTCTTGCGGCGGGAATGGCCGGACAAGCTGCGGATTTGCTCGCGCAAATCGACCTCATTCCCAGTTGGGGCGATCAGATCTGGGACAGTTCAGGCTTTCTTTCGCAGGACAGTATGATTGGCCGCGCTCTTCACGCCATGGTTGGTTATGCCGATCGGCCGAGCGGCGTCCAGATCGCGGCCTATGTGGCGACGCTCGTCGTCCTGGTCGCGTTGAGCCGGATCATCGGCAAGGGCGGTGCCGCGCGCAAGCCGGCGGGCCAAGCGGTGCCGCAGGCGCGCTAGACTTCGGTCGACGCCCCGGGGTTCAGGTCCCGGCAGGACGCTTCATAGTCCGGACCGATGAAGGCCGGGCGCTTGTAGAAGCCCTTCAGCCAGGACGCGACCAGGCAAAGTTCTTCCAGGCGCAGCACTTCATCGAGCGTGCCGTCGGGAAAGCGGATCTCGAAGCCGTCGGACACATATTCCAGCACGCGCTCGACCTGCTCCAGCGTCAGCCCGAGATCGGTTTCGAGCGCCGCGGTCCGCACCAGGGCTTTCTCGTCAATGCCATACTCATCGCGGATCAGCTTCACGATCCAGCGAAACATATGCATCCAGTTCTTGACGTCCGCAGTCGAGGAGGACATCCGCGCGCCGCCGTGTGTCGTGGCAAGGAAGCCGCTACCGCGAGAGAGCCGCGGTGGCGGTTTTCTGTTCTAGCACGAAGGTTCATCGAAGATTGTTAACATTTTGCCGGTCGGCACCGGCCTTGGTCTACTCGGCGGCCGCCTCGGCCTCGCGCTTCAACAGCTCGCTCTTGCGGAGCTTGATGCTGTCCGACTTCAGCTGGCCGCAGGCGGCCAGGATGTCGGCACCGCGCGGCCGGCGCACCGGCGAAGAATAGCCGGCGGCATTGACGATCTCGGCGAACACCTTGATCGCGGCATCGGTCGAAACCTCGAACGGGGCGCCGGGCCAGGCGTTGAACGGGATCAAATTGACCTTGGCCGGGATGCCGGCCAGTAGGCGGACCAACTCGCGCGCCTCGGCCGGGCTGTCGTTCACGTCCTTCAGCATCACATACTCGAAGGTGATGCGGCGCGCGTTGGACGAGCCGGGATAGGTCCGGCAGGCGTCCAGCAACTGGGCGATCGGGTATTTCTTGTTGATCGGCACGATCATGTCGCGCAGCTCGTCGGTCACGGCATGCAGCGAGATGGCGAGATTGACGCCCAACTCCTCGCCACATTTCTCAATCATCGGCACGACGCCCGCGGTCGAGAGCGTGATGCGGCGCTTCGAGAGCGAGATGCCCTCATTGTCCATGACGATGCGCAGCGCCTTCGCCACGTTCTCGTAATTATACAGCGGCTCGCCCATGCCCATCATGACGATGTTGGTCAGCTTGCGATCGGTCTCGCCGGCGTTCCACTCGTCCAACCGGTCGCGCGCATGCATGACCTGGCCGACGATTTCGGCCGTCGTCAGGTTGCGCACCAGCTTCTGGGTGCCGGTATGGCAGAACCTGCAGGTCAGCGTGCAGCCGACCTGGCTCGAGACGCACAGCGTGCCGCGGTCTTCTTCCGGGATATGGACAGTCTCGACTTCCTGGCCGTCGGGGAATTTCAGCAGCCATTTGCGCGTGCCGTCGATGCTGGCCAGATCGCGCGTCGTCTCCGGCCGCTGCACCATGAAACGTTCGGCCAGCTCGGCCCGGAAGGTTTTCGACAGCGAGGTCATCGCGTCGAATTCGGTCGCCCCCTTGTTGTAGATCCATTGCCACAGCTGGTTGGCGCGGAACTTCGGCGCGCCGATCGTTGCCATCGCGGCGATCAGTTCCTCGCGGTCGAGGCCGACCAGGTTGGTCCGCGCCTCGGGCAGGGCGGCCAAAGGCAAGGGGGCGGCCGTCGCGTCGGCCATCGGGGCGTAGGCGTCCATGGGCATGCTGCTCGCAAGGGTTTTCAAGCGCCCTTATAAGTCAAAAACCCGCAGATCCCCAAGTCTCGTCGCTGCTGGTCAGCAATTCGTCCGGCGCTGGGCGCCCAAACCCCAGACACGCGTGGCCTAGCGTTTGACCTTGCACGCCTTGTCGATCGCGCTCAGCGCGTCGCCGAAACCGGCCAGCGCGTAGGTATCGGCGATGTCGAGACCCTTGGCCGGCTTGGCCTTGACCGTCAGTTCCTTGCCCTTGGACATGGCGGTGACCACCGCCTTGTCGGTATCGCTGTCGCGCGACCAGGCGGTGTCGGCGGCGGTGAAGAAGGCGAAGCTCTGCTTGTCGACGGCGACGGTCACGTCGGCGCCCTTGGCGAAGGCGAAATTCGGGCCGGGTTCGACCGAGACGACGTTGAACGCCTTGTCGGCCGGACGATGGGTGATCAGCAGATGGGCGTCGCGCTTGGTCTTGGCCGGCTCCTGCGCCTTGGGCGCCCCGACGACGTAGCAGATCTCGCTCTTGCCGTCGTTCATAGTGTAGGCGGTCCAGCCGTGAAACTCGCCGAGCTGCTTGGGCGTCGCGGTCGGCGTCGCCGCCAGGACCGGCAGGGAAACCGTCAGCGAGATGGCGGCCAGGGCCCCGAGAACGGCCCGCTGTTTCATCGACATTAACTTACCTCGATCATTGATCAACCGACCCGGGACGGACCAGCGCTCCGGTTCATTCCCGTGATGACGCCATCCTGGCGCCACGTCGAGGCAAAAAAATGGCGTTGAGGGTCGCAGCGGCAGATTTCGGTCCGGCGAAAATCAAATGGAACGATTTGATCCAAAGCGCCGCGGCCGCCGTAGTGAGCCGCAGCAGGAAGATGACCCCGCGTTCGGCTTGTGGGCCGAGACGGCTTGGCTTTAGATTGCCGCGGTAATGGACACAGTTTCCTCGCCCGCGACGACCGAGGCCCAGCAGCTCGTCCTTTGGCTGGGCCGCGTCGCTCAACTGCGCGATCGCGCGGCCTTTGGCCAGCTGTTCGGGTATTTCGCCCCGCGGCTCAAGGGCTATCTGATCAGGCTCGGCTGCGATGCCGGGGCGTCGGAGGAACTGGTGCAGGACGTGATGCTGACGGTATGGCGCCGGGCGGAGAGTTTCGATGCGGCCCAGGCCGGTGTCGCGACCTGGATCTATACGATCGCCCGCAACCGCCGCATCGACCGCCTGCGCAGCGAACGCCACCCGGCGTTCGACCCCAGCGATCCGTTGCTGGTGCCCGACGAAGCGGAAAATGCCGAGCAGGGGATTGAAACCGCCGAGCGTGAACATAGCTTGCGGTCGGCAATCATGCGTTTGCCCAAGGAACAGGCCCGGCTGTTGCAGATGGCGTTTTTCGAGGACCAGCCGCACAGCGGCATCGCCGCGACGACGCGCTTGCCGCTGGGCACGGTGAAGTCGCGCATCCGGCTGGCGCTCGCGCGCTTGCGCCGCGAGCTTGGCTCGGATGGGAGTATCTGACATGCCGATGTTCCATCTGAGCGACGATGATCTGCTGGAGTACGCCGCCGGACGCTTCGCCGAACCCTTCGCCGTCCTGATCGCCGCCCATCTGACTCTCTGCCCGACCTGTCGCCGGTCAGTCGCCGAATTCGAGGCGCTCGGCGGTCTGGCGATCGAGGCGGCACCCGCGGTCGATATGGCTGCCGGGAGCTTGGATGCCGTGCTGGCCCGGCTCGACGAGCCGGAGCCGCTCGAGCTCCGTCGGACGATACCGCCGGCGACCGGCGAGTTCAGCCGCCTGCCGATCCCGTTGCGCGCCTTCGTCGGTGCGGCGCCGCGCTGGAAGAAGGTCATACGCGGGCTGGATGAGGCCGAGATCGGCACCGGCCGCGGCAATGTGCGGGCCCGGCTGATGCGGATCGCCCCCGGTTGCGCCATGCCGCGCCATACCCACGGCGGCCGCGAAATGCTGATCGTGCTCGATGGCGGCTATAGCGACGAGATCGGTGTCTATGACGTCGGCGATGTCGCGGTCGCGGATCCCGACGTGGTGCATCGGCCGGTCGCCGACGCGGAGGAAGGCTGCCTCTGCTTTGCCGTGACCGACGCGCGCCTGAAGCTGACCGGCCCGGTCGGCCGCGTGCTGAACCTGTTCATCCGCTACTAGTACGGTGTCGAAGCGGTTTTGATGGGTTGAACGGCAGGTTTCTCCCGGCCAGGCAGCCTCGCAAGACGGTGTCGGACAATGCGTGCGACCAGCTGGCATCGAGCGGCTGTCCGAGTAACAGGCGCAGATAGACCGCACCCACGGCTGCATCGAGGACAAGCGGCACATCGAGATCCGCGCGAAGCTCGCCGCCTTTGATGCCGCGGGCTAGAAGCTGCGAGCTCTCGTGACGCAGCGGCTTTGAAACCGTCTCCAGGAACATCTGGCGTGTCTCCGGATCGCTCTGCGCCTGCGCCACGACCGAAGCGGCGATCCGGCCTGCCGGTCCGCTCAGCGCGTGCGCGAGCGAACGCACGAATGCCCTAAAATCCGCGGCGGCATCTCCGGTCTCTGCGTAGGCGAGTTGCGGTCTGAATGCCTCCAGGAAGCTTTCGATCGCCAGCAGACCCTTGCTGGGCCACCAACGATAGATCGTGGTGCGCGCAACGCCCGAGCGCAGTGCCACCGCCTCGATAGAGAATTTGCCGAGCCCCGTTTCCACGAGGATCGCGTAGGCCGCGTCCAGCACCGCGCGCCGGGCTCCTTCGCTGCGTGGCCGTCCGGCCGAACGCGGCGCCTTGGCGCCGGTGCCCTCGGAGCTTGGCGCGATGTTCTCCGGCGAATGTTCCATGACCGACGCTCCCGCGCAGCTTGAACCTGATGTTTTATTACGCTACACAGTGTAGCATAATTTCAGAGCGCTTTCCAGCGGGCAGACGTCATAGAGGATCGAGCGGTGCCAAAGATCAAAATCGACGGGGTGTTCGACATCAACCTCGTGCGCACAGGCCCGAGAGGCGGGAGCCCCATCGTGTTTTTGCACCCGGTTGGATTGGACCTGACCTGGTGGGGCGCGCAGATCGAGGATTTCGCGCGCGATCATGACGTCGTGGCTTTCGATATGCCGGGCCATGGCCTGTCCGGAAAGCTGGACGCACCGCCCAGCTTCGAGCTGATGGCAAGAACCCTGGAGGGCGTGCTCGCCCATATCGATGCCGGCCCGGCCCACCTGGTTGGGATTTCGGTCGGCGGCATGATCGCCCAGGTTTTCGCGCTGCGGCGCCCCCATCGCGTCCGCTCCCTGTCGCTCATCGCGACCTTGTGCACGTTCCCCGAACCGGTGCGCGAGGCTTTGCGCGAACGCGCCAGGGTGGCGCGCGCGGAGGGGATGGCAAAGATCGCGCTGCTTTCGAACGATCGCTGGTTTACGCCGGCGTTCCGCGATCGGCGGCCAGACATGCTCGATCGTGCGACCAAGAGCCTGTTGCTGCAGGATCCCGACTTTCACGCTTCGATGTGGGAGATGATCGCCGGGCTGGACCTGGAGGCGCAACTGCCGGCCATCACCTGTCCGACCCTGGTGGCAGCGGGGGCCGAGGACATAAACGCGCCGATCGCGGCGGCCGAGAAGATTGCCAGCCTCATTGCAGGCGCTTCGCTGCACGAGCTGGCCGGGTTGGGGCATTTCCCTCCGTTCGAAGCGCCCGCACCGTTCAACGCCCTGCTCCGACGCTTCCTCACCTGAGACGAGAGGGTGGCGTTGAAGGAACCGGGATACCATCTTCGGCAACCTGTCGAAATCTCTAGGCAGAGGTATTGGCGACCAGCGCCGATTGCGCGACCGCGCAGGCCCAGAGCGAGGCGGCCGGCGCTCTGAGCCGGGCCGAGGCGCGGTAGAGCCGAACTTCCAGCGGCAATTCCCACGCCGGCCCGGCGACGCGGACCAGGGCGCCGCTGTCCAGCTCCTGCACGATCGAACTCATCGGCAGCCAGGCGGCGCCGTGGCCGGCCAGCGCCATGGCCTTCAGCGCCTCCGCCATGGAATTCTCATAGCAGACGTCGAAATGATGATCTGGATTGCGCTTCTGGATCTGCTCGACGATCCGGCCCAGGAAGCAATCGGCCGAATAGGCCAGCAGCCGGGTCGGCGCGGCTGCGGTGCCCGGGAAATTCAGCCCGTCGCCCGTGGCGGGCGCCACCGGCACCAGCCGGTCGCGCGCGACCAGGACCGACGGGAACAGGGCCGGATCGACCATGATCGGCACGGCTTCGTGGGCAAAGCACAGCAGGAAATCGCAATCGCCCTCGCTCAGCGCCTCGACGCAATCATGCAGATTGCCGGGGACCAGTCGGGTCGTGAGCGGCCCCAGCTGGGTCTCGATCTGGCGCAGCCAGCGCGGATAGAAGGTCAGGCTGATGGTATGGAGTGCGGCAAAACGCAGGGCGGCCTGGGTCCGGCTGCGCTCCATGCGGAAGATTTCGCGTTGCTGGTTCAGCAGGGTCAACGCTTCCTCCGCGGTCGCGCGGAAGGCGCGGCCGGCATTGGTCAGTGTCGTCGGATAGGTCGATCGGTCGATCAGTTCGGCGCCGAGCCAGACTTCGAGCGCGCGGATGCGCCGGCTGAAGGCCGGCTGGGTGACATTGCGCTCCTCGGCCGAGCGCGAAAAGCTGCCGGTATTGGCCAGGCTGACGAAATCCTCGAGCCATTTCAGTTCCAACGCGGCGGTCTCCTCAGGCGGCACGGGTCAGGGCGGGGCCGCGCAACGCCGCGACGCAGGCCGCCGCCAGGGCCGCGGTCGAATCGATGAACGGGTGCGGCGCGTCCGGCGCCGACGCCAGCACCAGCGGCAGTTCGGTGCAGCCTAGCACCGTGGCGCGGATGCCGCGCGTCCGCAACCGCGCCACCGCCAAACGGAGCCATGTGCCGGCGCTGTCGAATTCGCCCGCCTTGATCGCGCGGATCGCCGCTTCGACCAGATCGGCCTGGTCTTCGGCCGCGGGCGTCACGATCTCGAACCCGGTGCCGGCCAGCCGGTCCTGATAGATGCCGGCCGCGACCGTGCCGCTGGTCGCCAGCAGGCCGATCGGGCCACCGTCGATGCCCCGGCGGCGCAGCGAGGCCGCGACCGCATCGACGATATGCAGCATGGGCAATTCGCCGGCGAGAGCGTCGTACCAGTAATGCGCCGAGTTGCACGGCATGACCGCCAAGGCACAGCCGGCGGCGCGCAGCCGCGCGAGCCCGGCCTTCAGCGCCGGCAGCGGCGAGGGGCCGTGTCCGAGGATGGCGCGCGATCGGTCCGGGATGGTCGGGATCGACTGGGCGATGACCGGCAGATGGTCCTGATCGGTCGCCGCCGGCGTCAGCGCCACCAGCTTGGTCAGGAAATCCGCCGTCGCCGCCGGCCCCATGCCGCCCAACACGCCCAAACAATCGCTCATGATCCAATGCCTTCACCTTCACGCGAGGCGCCACCATAGGAACGGTCCCGCAGGAACGGCTAATGCGGTTTCGGCCTTGGCGATGCCGATCCGGCATAACCTTGTCGGGTCCTGCAACTTCATGCACCAACGGCATGACGCATGCCGAAACGGCATTCGCGTTTGCCTGCCCGATCGATAGGCTGGTCGGTGTCAGTTTTGTCGAGATCAGGGGATTGGGATGGCGAAGATCATTGGAGCGGCGTTGGCCATGGGATTGATGGCGGGCGCGGCCTTGCCGGCGCACGCTGGCGTGACGCTCGATGCGGTGAAGGCCAGGGGCCATGTCACCTGCGGCGTCAATACCGGCGTCGCAGGCTTCTCGCTGCCGGACAGCAAGGGCGCCTGGACCGGGCTCGACATCGACCTGTGCCGGGCGATCGCGGCGGCGATCTTCCTCGATCCGTCCAAGGCCGACTTCGTGCCGACCACGGCGGTGCAGCGCTTTCCGGCCCTGCAATCGGGCGAAATCGACGTGCTGACGCGCAACGCGACCCAGACCCTGACGCGCGAGGCCTCGCTGGGATTGCATATGGCCGGCGTCAATTTCTATGACGGCCAGGGGTTCATGGTCCCGAAGAAGTCCGGCGTCAAAAGCCTGAAGCAGCTGGCCGGCGCCACGGTCTGCGTCCAGCCGGGCACCACCACGGAACTCAACATGGCCGACTATGCGCGCGCCAACCATATCGAGCTGAAGCCGGTCGTGATCGAGCGGGTCGATGACGACATCTCGGCGCTGTCGTCCGGCCGCTGCGACGCCTTCACCACCGACAGCTCGCAACTGGCCTCGCTGCGCGTCACGGCGATGCCGAAGCCGGACGACTGGGTGATCCTGCCGGAGCTGATCTCCAAGGAGCCGCTCGGGCCCATGGTCCGCAACGGCGACGACCAATGGTACGACATCGTCCGCTGGACGCTCTATGCCATGGTCCAGGCCGAGGAACTGGGCATCACCCAGGCCAATCTCGAAGAGAAGACCAAAAGCACCAATCCCGAGGTGCAGCGCTTTCTGGGCGTCACCGCCGGCAATGGCCAGGCGCTCGGCCTCGACGAGAAATGGGCCTACATGATCGTGAAGTCGGTCGGCAATTACGGCGAAAGCTTTGAGCGCAACATGGGCAAGGGCAGCGCGATCAAGCTCGATCGCGGCCTGAACGACCTATGGACCCGCGGCGGCATCATGTATGCCTTGCCGCTGCGGTAGAGTGCTTTCCAGTTTGGATCAATTGATCCAGATCGATAACATCCGAGCCAAGATCCGATTCGAAGAAATCGGATCTTGGTTCTCGATCGTCATTTGATATCGACGGTCAGGGAGGGTTCGCCAAACAGCGCGAGGTGGGCATTCGAGCGATCGAACCATGCGCGCCAGAATTTCTCGAGCTGCTCCAACCGTCGCGGATCGTGGTAGCTGGCGATTGCCTTTTTTTCTTTGAACGGAATGACAGCGCCGCCGAGAACATAGACCGTGGCTCCGCCGAAATCTCCGAAAGCGCCCGCCTTTTCGGCATCTTTGATGGTTGTGTCGCGTACCGTGCCCATACCGCCCTTTTCGTAGAAGCTGGCGATCGACGAGTTTTCCAGCATGTCAGAGACGACCAAGACCAGTTTCCGCTTCGAAGGCGACGCCGTTACCGCCTTGGACAGCAGCTGCAAGCTGGCCATGATGTCGGATCGGATGATGTCGGTCGAGGCTCCGTTCATCAGGCCGAGCATCGCAAAACCGAGGCCTTTTCGCGCATCTGAAATCTGCAAATCCCGGCAAGAGGCGAAGTCCTTCACCTTCGGTCGCGGCAGGCTTTGTTTTTGGTCGTCGCTCAAGTCCGGCTGAATGGCGCCGCTGGCAACGACGTCGGCATAGTGCCCTTGAACGAAAGCGGAGAAGCGGCCCACCGTAAAGGCGCGATTGGCATTCAGGAACGCTGTCGCCCGATCGATGGCGACTTGCTTCAAATTATCGTCGAGTTCCGTAGTCTCATCCACGAAAACGAAGAGCTCGGCTTCGGGCGGTGTCGCCGGGGCAGCAATTCGATTCAAGGCGTAGCAATCTCGCACGACGTTCTTGACGCCTTCGGCCGAAGCCGACGGACAACAGAGCGCCCAACAAATCCCGGCGCCCAGTACGCGCAGCCGTCGATTCATCGGGACGTCCCTTCCGGCTTTGGCGGCGGCGGATTCCCGGCTTGTTCCTGAGGGGGCTGCGACGGGTATCCCTGGTGCCCGTAAGGCTGCGGGGGATATCCCGGCGGTTGGCCGTCCGGCGGTGCGGCCGGCTGTTGCGGGTAAGGTGGTTGGGCATAGCCCTGCGGCGGTGCGGCGTACTGCTGTGGCGGGTAGGGTTGCTGCGGATAGGGTTGGGCTGGCGGGTGCTGCGGCTGCATTCCCTGCGGCGGGTAGCCCTGCATCGGCTGCTGATACGGTTGTTGCTGCATCGGTTGCTGTAGATGGGGCTGGCCGGGCGCGTAGGACGGGTGTCCCGCACCGTCCGGGCCTGAAAATCCCGCCAGCGACTGGTTTTGGAATTGCGGCTGCGTAAGGAACGACTGCGCCATCGGAGGCGGCGCGGCAGAATAATGTGTCGCGGTCATCGCGTCACGATGGACGTATTCGAGAAAAGTCCGATGTTCCGAGTTCGAGGCGGCCCGAAGCTGCGGGCCGCCGGTCGGATCGCGCTCCACCGCCCGCAAAATCCGTCCTTGGATGTCCGCCAGCCGGGCTTGTGCCTGGTTGCCGATTTCGGCTTGGACGGAAAGATAGAACCCTTCGTATTCTTCGGCATTGTCGAATAGAAAGGTGTAGCGCCAAGCTGTCTCGCTTTCCTTGCTGACGAAGCCGTAGCGAAAGCCGAGCATGATCGATACTGCCTGAATGGCGACGAAGATGGCCGCCATGACGATGAACGTCATCCAGGCCCCGGTCTCGTTGACACCGCGGCGATCGTCGGATGCCTTTTGGCCGGCATCGACATTCTGTTGAACGAGATGTCCCGGCAATTGCCCGACCTGCACCGAACTGGAACTTGCCTGAACCTGTTCCTCGGTACGCCGTTGTTCGTCGATAGAATTCAGATCGAAGGCAGCCAAGCGGATGTAGGTGCTGCCGACCGCGACGATAACGATGAAGATGCAGGCGGCTATCGTGCTGACATATCTGGTTTCGTGCGAGCGGAGCCCCAGGCGGTTCAAGGCCTGGATCGCGGGAACCTGATTGTCGTCGACATGCTGGTCGTCATCGACCGCGATCAGTTGGCTCGGCTGCAGATGCGTGTTGGCGTTGCGCGGATCGTGGATGAAGTCGCGGCGGACGCGCCGGAGCATTGAATTCGCGTACAATTCCGTCCCGGTCGCATGAGTCAGGAACACCGCGACGATCGCCAGCAGTGCTGCAAGCCCGCTCGCGAGAAAGGGCACCGTCTGCTCGGCGGCCTGGACGAAGCCCCAGAGCGTCAGCACATAGGCGAAGCCATAAGCCTCTGCCACGACCATCGCCACGATGATGATGCCGAGGAACAGCGGCATGGGGCGGCGGCCGAGTTCGCCTACCTTTCTCAGGTAGATGCGGCACTTTTCATAGAAGGCTCGATTGCCACGATAGTGCCGGTAGAAGCGAAAATAGTCGGAACATACTTTGGATTCGGCGGGGAACCAGCCGTAGCCGTCCGGTCGATGATTGCGGCGACGCATGAGGCGGGACGCGCGACCGAAGATCGGCAGCTTATAGTCCGCCTCCATCAAGAAGTACTTTGTCTTGTGCCGGTTAATGTAAAACAGCATTGCCAGGACTGCGACAACGATAAGAGTGCCTACCAGGAGCTTGTTCGCTTCGATCAGGGGCAGCATTGCGTCCATGATTTTCTCCCCGCTCAGCGCAACAATTTCGGAGCGTAGTTGGCAAAATACTCGCTTCCGCCGGCGTAATAATGGATACGACCAGCCTCGGCCTTGAATCCGGAATAAGGGATCAGGATATCCAGGCAGGACAGCGGCGCCTGATCGCTTTCGATGAAGACCCGATAGATGAACCCGTCCTTACCTTCATAGGTATTGACGGTCGTTGCCAGCGTGTAAGTCGGTTTGGCGGTACTCTTGTTGGAGACGCCGCTCCAGCGCGGATAGATTTCGACGGTCGGGTTCGACACCGGCTTGGTGTTGGACCGAACAACCCCGACCCCTGAGAGCGCGATCAGGTGATCGTTGACCTCGGCACCCCAGGCAACATTGTTCAGCCCGGGCAGAAACTCGGCCGTATTGTAGGCCGAAATCGCCTTGCCGGTTGCCAGACTCTTGACCGTTCCGCCCTGGCGCGCCCGATCCTCCGTGCAGGTTGCGGCCGGCGGTGCTGCGGCGAACGCAGAAGAAATGAGGCCGAGCGAGATGACTGGAAGCTTCGGTCCCCCCACTTGATCGAGAAGGGATGGCAGCGCCCCGGTTACCGGCGTGCCGTCGAAGTCAACCTGCGCTTTGCTTGCCTTTTTCTTGGCGGGCGGCTCGGATCTGGCTACTGGCGCTGGCGAAACTTCGGCTTCCGGTGCCGAGGCTGTCGGCGCGGTGCCGGCAGTGTTCGCGGCGACCGGAAGCCCCGGCGCCTGTTCGTCGCTCGCTGCCGGCGGCGGTGCTGCTTTCTTCGTGGCGGGCTTAGGCGAAGGCGCTGCGCTCGGCCGGGGCGATGGCCTGGGCTCGGCTTCGCGATAATATTGCGTGTTCGGCTTTTCGGATTGCAGGTAAGCGAACAGCCTGTCGGTGTCCTGGAATTCGATGATATCCACACGACGGTTCCGGCTTCTGCCGTCTTCGGCCCGATTGTCGGCGACCGGTCTCGTTTCGCCAGCACCCCAATAAAATACGCGCTTGGGATCGATGCCGGCGGCTTGGAAAACCTCGCCGACCGATTTCGCGCGCGCTTCCGATAGCCGCTGATTGGTCCGACTGTCGCCGACGTCATCGGTATTGCCGACGAGCAAAATCGGCATCTCGTTCCTGGCTTTCACATACGCCACATATTGATCGCGTTCGGTTCCCTGCAGTTGATTGAGCTTCTGCGGGTCCGGTGGGGCGGGTGCATATAGGCCCGCGACCTGGGTGAAATAGCTGCGGGCCGGCGCCGTCAATTCCGACGAGCCTGTGGCGAAGCCGGAATCCTGCCACCGCGTTATTTGACCGATCGGAACGTCCTTGGTCCCTTGCGTGCTGCTCCCGGCCGCCGGTGCGACCGGCTCTCGCCAAACGATACTCTCCTGCTCGATCCGAGTACCCGACTTCGCGGCGATCTTTTCCATCGCGCAGGCACGCTGGTCGAAATCGTTGCCGATGATCCCGCCGAGGGCCGCTCCAATCAACCCACCGGCGAGTACGGCGCCGCTCTTGCCGAAGATCAGGCCGCCCGCGATCGCGCCGATACCCGCGCCGATGACGGCGCCATTGGCCGTGTTGATCCGGCTGCATGCAGTCTGACTGGGCTTTGGGGAGCCGGGCCCGTTTGTGGCCACGCAGCCCGAGGATGAGAGCGCAAATAGAAGAACAACCGAGCTCGATGCGGTGCGAAAAGTTCTTGAAGGTCCTTGTCGACTCATTGTTCGTCCCCGAGGAGCCTATGGGTACAGTCAATATCAGGCTGCATGATCTACACTTATAGTATAAATTTAACGTAGTAAATCGCGTCCAGCGTTTAACTCGCGCATCAGTGTGATCGGCAAAATAAGCCCGCTTGCGGGTGGGTGACCATTTTGCATGATGTGCGGGTGCCGCAAGGCCCGCACACGTATGGCCGTTGCCATCGCGGTAGGCGGCGCCTCGGTGCGGATGACGGGCGGGCGCGATGGTCGCCACTTTTCCGCGATGACGATTGATCGGCGTTCGGCCAGTAGCCGACTGCCGGCGTTAGCTTACGGCGCCCGGCGATCCTGCTGGGCGCCGGGCGCGGTCTGGATCAGGACCTTGGCGATGACCGGGTCCAGCCCGGCCTTGAGGTCGGAGATTCCGGGCGCCACCGCCACGTCGGGGGCGATGCCGGCGATCGTCAGCGGCGCGCCGTTCGGGAAGCTGACGGCGGACGTGCTGATCCAGGCCTGCATGCCGTCGCCCAGGTCTTCCCGCATCACGCTGCCCGTGCGGCCGCGGGTCGGTTCGCCGATCAGCACGGCCCTGGCGTTGTCCTTGAACGGCATGACGAAATCCTCGCACGCGCCGGCGCAGCCGCCGTCGATCAGCAGGATCAGCTGCCGGCCATAGGCGTCGGTTGCCGGCTCCGCCATCGTCGCCGGCCAGCTCACCAACGCGCGCTGGGACGGGACGGGTTTGCCATCGACGCTCTGCAGGGTCGCGGGGCGTGGCTGGGGCAGCGGCGATGCCGGCGTCGCCTCGGCCCAGCCGCGGTAGGGCCGGTTCATCAAGGCCGCCAGCAGCTTGACCGGCGCCGTGTCGCCGCCGGTGCCGCGCAGGTCGATGACCAGCGTCGAGGCCGCGCCATATTCCTTGATCAGCTCGATCGCCCGCGCCTCGAACTGCGGCTCGCCCGTACCGGGCAGCGCGTCGAAGTTCGGAATGGCGATATAGGCGAGCTCGTCCGGCTTCAGCCACTTGCCGATGACCTCGGGCGGCACCGCCGGCGTCGCGGCGGTGGAGTCGACGGTCACCGTCCGCCCGTCGGCCAGCCCTAGGCTCAGCGGCGCGGGGAACAGGCTCGGCATGGCAAACAGCGCCGCGCGCCGGGCGTCATCCGTACCGGCATTCAGCAGCCGCGCATGATCCTGGTAAAAGCTCTCGGTCGGCGCGCCATCGACCTGGACGATCACGTCGCCCGGCTTCAGTGCGTCGATCCGGCTGCGGGCGACGACCCAATCCCGGGCGACCCGGCGTACGGTGAAGGGCAGGGCGGGATAGGTCTCGCTCAGCCAATTATCCCGGAACCCGGTACGACCGCCTTTGAATTGCGCCAGGAATGCAATCGTTTCGAGATCGAAACCAAGCCGGTCGGATGCCGCCGTCGCCTTGGCCAGATAGGCCCGGAAGGCATCGTCGAGCGCAAGGTCCGGATTGTCCTGCCAATGGGCGAACTGACCCTGCAGATCACTGTAGAGCTTCGTCGCGATATAGGCGCGCTGGTCGGCGCTGGGCGCCGGCGGCAACTCGGCGGCCCGCGTGCCGGACGCGCCGAGCGCCGCCAACGAAAAGATCAAACCACAGAGGGCGCTGCGCAAGGCTCGCTCCTTAATTTCCCAATATTGTCATATTCTTACAGCCTGGTGCGCGGCACGTCACTAAATACCGCCCCGGCCGGGCCTTGCCCGGGACCGGCGGGCCGGGCATGGTGCGGGAAAATCCATTGCCGACCGAAACCGGAGAGACCGCCTTGCCCCAGCCGCACGATCTGAACCACGACCCGGCGCCGGTGCTGGTCGAAATCGTCCGCGGCGCCATGGTCGAGTCCCGGCATCGCGGCGCTTTCGCCGTGGTCGATGCGGCGGGCCGGATCGTGCGGTCGGCCGGTGCCGTCGATCGGCCGATCTATCCCCGTTCGGCGATCAAGCCGCTGCAGGCCCTGCCGCTGCTGGAAACCGGCGCCGCCGACAAATACGGTCTCGGCCAGGAAGAGCTGGCGCTCGCCTGCGCGTCCCATCATGGCGAGCCGGTCCATGTGCAGAAGGTTCAGGCTTGGCTCGGCCGCATCGGTCTGGGCGAGGGCAACCTCGAATGCGGCGCCCATCTGCCGACCGACGTGCCCTCGGCCCAGGCACTGATTCGCGGCAGCCAGCCGCCGTCGCAATTGCATAACAACTGCTCGGGCAAGCACGCCGGCTTTCTGTGCACGGCGGCCTGTCTGGGCGAAGATCCCAAGGGCTATATCGAGGCCGAGCATCCGGTCATGCGCCGGGTCCTGAAAGCGGTCGGCGAGATGACCGGGACCGACATGGGCCGGGCGCCGGTCGGCCGCGACGGCTGCGGCATCCCGGTCATCGGGCTCACGCTGCAGGCGATGGCCCAGGGTATGGCGCGGATGGCCGATCCGAACGGGTTGCCGGACGAGCGCCGTGCCGCCGCGACCCGCCTGCTCGACGCCATGGCGGCCCATCCGCTGCTGGTCGACGGCACCGGCGGCCTCGCGGTTGCCGTCATGCAGACGGCCGGCGACAAGGTGCGGCTGAAGCCGGGGGCGGAGGGCGTGTTCTGCATTTCGCTGCCCAAGCTCGGCCTGGGCATCGCGCTCAAGATCGAGGATGGTGCCGGCCGTGCGGCCGAAGTCGCGACCATCTCGCTGCTCGACCGGCTCGGCTGCTTCACCGATGAGGAGCGTATGGCGCTGCATCCGTTCCTGGCACCCAAGATCAAGAATGTCGCAGGATTCGAGGTCGGATCGCTGCGCCCGGCCGCGGCACTGGATTTCTAAGGGAGGCACACATGCGCGCCATCGTCTGCAATGCCCTGGGCGAACCGGAGACCCTGTCGGTCGAAACCCTGCCGAGCCTGCCGGTCGGCGTGGCCCAGGTCCGCATCCATACCCATGCCGCCGGCGTCAATTTCGCCGATGGCTTGATGGTCGGCGGCACGTACCAGGAGAAGCCGCCGCTGCCGTTCACCCCGGGCTTCGAGGTCGCGGGCGTGGTGGCCGAGGTCGGCGGCGATGTGACGGACGTCAAGGTCGGCGCCCGGGTGTTCGGCCTGGTCTCGGTCGGCGGCTATGCCGACGAGGCGGTGGTGGATGCGGCCAATGTCTACAAGATCCCCGACATGATGAGCTTCGAGGCTGCCGCCGGCTTTCCGATCGCCTATGGC